>Ga0153954_1000339_pt1 | contig 39356 bp, 38 predicted proteins | sample TSFL038MetaG_FD_102277 | JGI IMG/M metagenome (GOLD analysis project Ga0153954, IMG submission 102277) | Attine ant fungus gardens microbial communities from Florida, USA - TSFL038 MetaG | ecosystem: Host-associated > Fungi > Mycelium > Unclassified | place: USA: Florida, Wekiwa Springs State...
ACATCAAAAATCCTGCAGATTCCTTCTAAAGAGACTCTTTCCAAGAGACTCCTGCGAATTCTTTCTCTAGTCTCTTCTGGAATTGACTTATTCTGAGGATTTTCAATGAATTGTCTTTTACAAAAAAGGCATTCGTATTTCTGTTTTCCGTTGTGAATGGAGCCGTTTTTCTTAATCGTCTTTGATTGGCAGGCAGGGCAAGTCAGCATGTCTTTTTCCCCCAAAAAAAGGAAAAATTTACAGCCTTTCTTCTTGATTAACAACCATTTTTTAAAAGCACTACTTGTTTAGGACTACCCGTTTTCTATATTTTGGCTCAATTGTAGGTGGATGCCGTATCTGTTTAAAGCTCGCCTACCGAAGCCAAAATGAAACACTTGCAGATCGATTATTGCACAAGAAGGAAAAAATTCAGAATAAGATTGTGTGGTCACCTTTTTATACCGAAAAACCAAAACATATGCACAAAAAAACGTTTGAAATGCTCTGTAGACAAGCTAAGTTTTATTGGAATTTGGCCAATCAAGCCTTTATGATTAGTGCTCGAAAAATGAGCGACTTAAATATTTTTTAAGGTATCGAGAGGGATAAAGAGTTTTAAATCTTGGTCTTTCATGGGCTTGAAGTCATATTTTTGGTAGAAGCGCTTAGCTTTGGCGTTCTTGGCATCAACAATAAGCGCGAAGGCTGCAACCATCTTATCAGCGATATGGACACGGTTAATGGCATCCATAAGTAAGTGCTCTCCCAGACCATTACCTTGCATAGATTGATCGACAGCGAGGCGACACAGGCGTGCTGCTGGAATAGGATAATGTGGCAAACCTGATTGAAATTCTTCAGGCAACTCGTCAAAATTCACCTGAGCCATGCAAAGAGTATAATAACCGATTGCTTGGCCGTCCTCATCAGGGAGAATAAAATTACGACTGATTCTCTTCTTTTCGTTGGCTTTGGCGTATCTCTTGAGATACTCATCTAATGCCGGCTCTCCACAAGAGAAATGCTTATATTGACTGGGTTTCACTTCGAGAATTGAGAGCGTAGGATGGAATGTCATTTTTTAATGTTTTTGCGGTAACGTTTCATGGCATCTTTGAGCCGCTGGCTTGGCTTTGGTGGGTTTGCAAGTGCCTCAAGGAATAAATCTCTATCTCGGTTAGAAAGAGTGATTGTATGATGTTCTTCGATCACTTTTTTTGCCCGCATACGCCCACTTTTTCTCAAAAATTCGCTTAACTCTTCCCCCTCCAAAGCAGCAGCCTCTTCAAATTGCTTTTTCTCTTCAGCAGTGGAACGAATATGGATACGTGCCTCTCTCATTCTCATGGTATTATCCTTTTTTATAAATTATACATTATGTACGCATAGTGTGCACACAAAATTTTAGATGAATTAAATTTTATAAGTCATTTATACTGAAAGCATGCTTTATTCAGAGAAGGAGTATCAAGCTGCTCTTAAAAAGCTTCACCAAAATGAAGAGACTTTGAAAATGCAAAGAGAGCATTTTGTATCCCTAAATCTTAAGGAAGAACAAATCCAATTAGGCTTATCTCCTCTTCAAAGCTTTTATAATCAGCTCAAAGCAGAAGTGGAAGAATATGAGCTAATTAACGGTCTATAGGCACAGCGGAAAGGCGGCTTGTCTGCCCGATCCATTCGGTTGTTGCTTGAAGCAGTTCACCGCTGTGTCTTATTTTTCATCAAAGCCATCATAATCTCTATTGTACTTGAGGAATAGCTCTCCTTCTGTGCCATGAAAGCGATTTTTAAGCACATTGATCCGCAGTCTAGTGTCTTTCTTGTCAAAACGATCCATTCTGCCAAGGGAGAGAATATGTCAGCGTACTGTTTGATGCTAGAGCCGCCTTTTAGATCATTGAGACCAATAATATGTTCACCGGCTTCTTTTTACTTGGGATGCACAATGACAAAGATATGAACATCAAATTTCATCGCCAGAAGATGCAATCCATGCATGATCTCTTGAATTTCTTCATGTCTATTTGGTCGGTGTATTGCAGGGGTGAGAAAGTCAAGATGGTCTAAAAGCACAGCAAAGATGCGGAAATAGGCAGCTCTTTCTAGTTGAGCATGCAAAGTTGTCATGTCGGCTCCACTGAGAGCTTGATTTAAAAAACAGCGATTTTTTTCAAAATGCTCGAAAATCACTTTTTGTTCTTCTGAAGAAAAAGATTCATATTTCATTAGCTTCTTCAAGGCAAAGCTTGCTAGCTTGCGAAATATCACTTTAGGAGCCATCTCGTAGCTATTGATCCAAATGGGATGGTTTTTGCACGCAAGGTTGTATAACAATTGCAGGCTAAAGGTAGTTTTTCCAACGGCGGTGTCGCCCGTGATTACTGTTAACTCTCCTTTTCTAAATCCTCCTACCATTTCATCAAGAGATGTCCAGCCAGTGAATGCACCAAGTGCGATCTCCTTAAAATAAGCATCTGGTACATAGCTAATAGGCAAAAATTCTCTCTCAAATCTCTGTAATGAAGCAGGCAAGGATGGTCTGATAATTGTTTCATGTGCCACAGTCATTGAGAATCCTTTTTCATCTGCTTACGAATAAAATCGAGATTTGGTTTCTTTTCTTCTTGGTTGTGGTTTTTCTGGGGTTGATGAGCGGTTTTTTTCGGGTTGACTTGATGGTTGGCATAGTACGGAAAATTCTCCCAAACCCATTTGTAGACTGTAAATTTGTTGGTTGATTTGGTGGAGATTTTCGAGATCCAACGATGGTTAAGCAGACGGTTTAGACGAGTGCGGATGACTTGTTCTGAAAGCCCAGTCTCTTCTGCACACTTTTTGCGACCAAAGATAAACTCCTCTGCTTCCAATTCAACTGTTTTTCCCTCAAGAAAAGCACTGTGGCGTTTATAATCTGTGCGACGAAATAGCCAAAGCATAAGCAATATCAACGCATGATCTTGAAAATGCTCTTGAAGAAGGAGAAAATTTGGAATAGCTGTAAAAGCAAAGAGGATCTTTTTTTCTCGATTTTGCATCGATTGCTCACTGCTGATGCGTCTCAATCCATTCAATAAAAAGATCTAGACGAATCAGCACTTTTTTGCCGATTTTTCGCACTGCTTTCTTGAGTCCGTTTTTATGGCTATGAAGCAAATAATACCGGATCATGGGCAGAGTGAAACAAAATCGTGGATCTTCTGAAATTTCTCTTGGAGTTAAATATTGAATGTTTTCATCAGAATTGAACATATGGTCACCTTTTACAACCTTTGTAAAATCATTATTTTGCACTACAACACTCCTAAAACCGGAGGGAAAAATGTTGCAGCATTTGGGAACTCTTCTTCTGCAACATATTGACTTCCAGCTTTTAATGAAAAACTCTTATGTCGGAGGCAGATCCTCTATTAAATTGATAAGAGATTCTAAACGTTCCGAGAGTGGTCTGATATGTTCGACTCTCATGTGTGAATAGCGGCGCACCATTTGAGCAGTTTTATTTCCAAGCGCTGCTCCTAATTGCAGATCCGTAGCTCCACTTTGTGCGTTATAACTTGCAAATGTATGACGTAAATCGTGAAAACGAAAGTTTGATACATCGGCTCTTTTGAGTGCTGTCTCCCAAGCTGTTCGAATGGATATTTTTTTACTGAAACATTTGCTGGATGAAAATATTTGTGGAGAATGGAGATTACGTTTTTCAAAAAATTTCAGGAGAGATCGTTTAACTATAGCAACCATAGGTGTGGTTTTATGCTCTCCATTTTTGGTTTTCTTGATAGAAATAGTATTTCTTTCAAAATCAATATCGTTCCACTTGAGTAAAAGGATCTCACCTTGTCGCATGGAAGTTGTCAAAGCTATTAATACAATCGGGTAAAGGTACTTGTTTTTACTGTTACGGCACGCATATAAAAGTTTTTGCATTTCTTGTAGAGAGAGGTAGCGATCTCTGCCTGGTGGTTCTTTCATTTTTGTGATTTTCAGCATGGGATTTTCTCGAAGCCAGCCACACTCTTTAACGCCATAGGAGAGAACAACTGAAAGCGCAGCCAGATAGCGGTTAACAGTTGCTGGTGTTCGTCTGGTATGACCTGGAGTTAAACCTTGCGAAAGCTTTTGCCGATGCTCAGCAATCAGTTCTGGTGAGAGATTATTGAGTCCGTAAGCTCCAAGGTTGTCTTTCCACCAATTAAGGTGACGAAGAGTATTGTGTGCATTTTTGGGGTGCGTTGGCAAAACAATAGCAATATATCTATCAATCAGCTCAGCAAGTGTGTGCTTGCGGTATTGATTGGGTAGATAACAACCAAGCCTTCTTTCAGCCTCTTGCTGTTTTGCCCAGTCTTTGGCTTCTTGCTTGGTGGGGAATACTTTGGATTGAGGTGGAAAGCCGTCTTTTAAACGGATCATGGCTTGCCAGCCTATGACTTTTCCTTCTCGGTTTTTGCGGGCGCGAATAGACGCCATAGATCATCTCCAATTTTAAAATTTAGAGTGAACTACTAGTCTTTTCACCATCCGCAAAGGGAGGAACGGGTAGTAGCAATGTGACCAAAATGTGACGCAAGCCTTCTTGACTCGCTAATCTTTTATTTTAGTCTGGTTTTTCTCTCTGTAAAAGAGAGTAGCGGCAGTCGGACTTGAACCAACGACCCACGGATTATGATTCCGTGGTTTGTCTACAATTCACAACAACTCACATGAACTAACAGCAGAATGATAAGCCACTTGGCTTATTTCAATCTATTGCCAGTTTTTGATGTTGGATACCAGTTTTTAATTGTTAGTGGTCCGCAGGTGGTCCAAGGATTCTAGTGCTATATTTGATCTTGCCTTTGACGGATTGTATTCAAAAGAAAAGATAAGAAAACAGAAGCTGCAATGACTAGGCTAATTGAAAATACGTTCTCATCAAAGACGCTGAGAATCAAACTAATAATAGTTCCTGAACCGATCATCATCAGGTAGAAAACAGCGATAGCAGCACCTCTTTTCTCTTGGGTCTCGGTTAGAGTTGTTCGATTCAAAGGAGCAGCGGCAAAGCCAAAGCCTAGAGCATAACCTACCATTGGTAGAACAAAAGATATCGTTTTCTCAGGATAAAGGAAGGGTAAGAGCAGCAAACATACACCTGAAAGGGATGCAATACTAAGCCCGAAAACAATCAACCTATCTTTGCCGATTCTCTCCATGAGAGGTTTCACCAACTGGGCACCTACGATGTAGGCACCAAAAACAGGCACTTGTAACCAACCGAACTGAAGAGGCGTTAAGTGCAGCTCTTTGATAAGCAAAAAAGGAGAGGCTGTAATCCAACCCATAATGCCACCATAGAGCAATCCAAAAGAAGCCGCTGATGTCATAAAAGAAGAGTTGGTAATGATTTTTGTATAGGAATGGATGAGCGCCTTAACATTTAAAGGATGCTTTGTATCAGAAGCAGCACTTTCAGGCATCACGAACCACAAGAATAAAAGGGAGAGAATGGCAAGAGCAGAGAGAAAGTAAAAAATCGTTCTCCAGCCTGTAAAGGTAAGAATCACACTGCCTAGCACTGGACCAATTGCTGGGGCAATGACGGCTGCACTCCCCATCCAGACCAGAATATGAATAGCACGTTTATCATCATACAGGTCATGGATACTAGCATAACCTGCTATCATCATTGTGCATACGCCAATTCCCTGAATGAAACGAAAAACCAGCAGAAATCCAATTGAAGGCGCTAATGCACATCCGAGAGTGGATAATACAAAAAGTAAACCGCCTCCAAAAAGTATTAAACGACGACCATATCTATCCGCGAGAGGCCCAACAATAAGCTGTACAGAAGTGTCACCTGCCAGCCAAGCGGTGATTGTTAACTGAACTAAATTAGCCGAGGTTGAAAAATCTTCGCTGATTCTAGGGAGAGCTGAAAGATACATATCGTTAGACATATTTGTACAAAATTCATACAAAATAAGAAATAATGGAAACAAAAATGTCATTCTATATGCTTTAAATAAACAATTCATTTATTAATTACAGTCTTGCTGGAAAAATTGCACTTAATCCCCCATCGACTATCAAATCAGAACCTGTGATATAAGCTGCTTGAGAAGAAGATAAGAAGAGCACTGCATGCGCAATCTCTTCGGTTGTGGCAAAGCGATGTGCAGGGATATTTTCATTCAATTTATTAATGACTTCTGGTGATGTGGCTTTTGTCTCATTAAACATGGGAGTATCAACAAATCCTGGTGAGATCGCATTGACGCGAATACCTTGAGAAATAAGGTCGCCAGCAAAACTTTTTGCTAAATAACTAACAGCAGCTTTTGTAGATGAATAAACGCTATGCCCAGGCCAACCAATATGGGCCGCAGCAGATGAAATCAAAACAATTGAGGCATTTCTATTCAGCAGAGGAAGAGCTCTCTGTACAGTAAAATAAGCACCTTTGTAATTGATATTCACCATTTCATCAAAAAAGCTCTCATCTACCTCGTGAATTGAACGTGGCTCTGCAATCCCTGCATTGGCCACTAGAACATCGATCTTGCCAAATTTTTGCTGAATTTCTTTATAAAATTTATCGAGATCGGCAACTTTAGAGACATCTCCTTCAAAAGGAAGAACATCTTGCAGTATTTCGGCGGCCGCGTGTAATTTTTGTCTGTCTCTTCCTAAGATAACCACCTTGGCTCCATGATGACTAAATTTTTGAGCTATGGATAAACCAATACCGCTGCTTCCGCCTGTAACAACTACGGTTTTATTTGAGAATTCTGTCATAGCGTACCCTTTAATGAGGGAGTCAGTCTAACATATGCTTATAAATATTTACTATTCTTGAAAATGCTTCGTTGATAGGCACGTTGAGGTTACACTCGTTAGAAAGTTCGAGATATGGTCTTTCCCATTCCTGAGGTGGCATCTCCAGAGCAAGAGGAGGACGATGTGTTTTTCTAACCTTGAAGACTTGCTCAAGTGCGCTTTTTAGGCGATTGAAATCGAGTGTACGTATATTCGCTAGAAGAAGCATGTCGATTAAATCCTTTACACGGGTATTTTTCCGATCTTCACGTGGCAATGAATAGGCATGTAACTTCTCTGCAAATTGTTGTTCAATAGAGATCATTTTTAGAAGTGGAGCAGGAATGCCGCAAAACCCAAGCCAATCCTTACCTAATATGGTTTCTGTTTGGGAAACAATAGCATCTCCACCAACATCGAGCTGAAAGCGAACAAAAAGCTTGCCGTCTATGTAGGAAGATACGGGATACCTTGCCCCTCCATAGGGAGCGTTTTCCAGATCAAGCTGCGCATCTCCGATTTGATAAGTAAAAAAATCACCTAAATCTTTAAGAGACAAATTTTTTAAATCTTCAAGAATAGCATTTTTAACCACAAGATTAGTCTTCTTGATAAATGTAAGGTCAATATCCTTAGTAGCTCGAGCATTTGAAAATCGCAGTTCCATAGCATATCCGCCTTTGAGTACAAAGGGAGTATCATTTGCATCCAAAAGCCTGGCTAGCAAGCGATCAAAAGCTACTGTCCTCCTTAAGCGTTGCAGATCATTGTCAGTTTGGTTAGCCAAATTTTTAAGACGGTTTTCCAAGCTTTTTCGAAAATCAGTTGCGGTTTTAAATTTGGTGATCATGACAAAATCTCTTGAGTTCAGCGTGATTATCTAATTCATTTCGTGAAACTAATCCCAATCTCAATGCATCACTGATTGCTTGAACGATGAGGTCAATAGATAGTTTCCCATCGAGTAAGATATCTATAAGGGTTCTGATGGGCGTGGTAACCTGATACCCCTGCTGCCTACGCATTTCATCTTCTCTAAGATTGGCATAATGAAGCGTTAATACCTTAGGAATAGCAATGCCCCTGCGAAAGGCATTAGGAACAGTTAAGTGCATTTTAGCAGGCATGACATCAGATAGCTCATAAATATCCAGAGCTGTTTCATGAGACCAGGTTCCTCGACTCTCTCCCTCACGATTTTGACTCCATAGGCTCCATATGACAAGCTCAGGGCGCTCAGTAATGGGATATCGAGCTAATCGGTAAATCCCGCGCATTTCCCTAAGCCATTCTCCAGAATCTATATATCTTTGAAAATGAGAGCGATAGTAACCACTTTCTTCCGCTTGTTTACTGGTAAAATACCCTTGTTGTCTATCTGCGATTTCAAAAAGGAGATCCTTACTTCCCATACATAAATGCTACCAAAATGGTAACATTTATGCCAAAGCTGAGTTATTATTCATCTGATGGGAAATGGCATAATCGTTCGCTAAGACCACGATAATCCGACTCGATTTTTTGCCAGCATAAGTTGTCTATTTTCAAATTGTTAAAATGTAATCCTATGGCTAGAAATCGCATGAATTCCAAACTGCTTTCACGCAATACTTCCTTAAGAAGAAGCTCATTCTCAGAAAAGCCAAAAATACGGGTAATGGATTTTTGATGTATGAGCCGAATTATAATGGTTATTTTGCGCAGAAATAGGCGCATTGAGTGACAGTTTTGACCTTCTAGAAAAAAGAGAATAGACTAGCTAATACTTTTAACTAGCGTTGGCCAATAGCTGAATGAGGAAAACTAAGAAAGGTCAGAAAAGTAATTTTTCCGGTATTTCAGCTAAGGGTAATGTTTCTACTACCTTATCCAAAACTCTTCTTAAACTTCTTGTTTTTGACTGAAATAGGTCGTTTCTACTGCTAGAGCCAATGTTTTCAAGGCATTCAAATATTGATTTAGAGTTGAAGACATCGGCATTGCAGCATGACCATACAAAGTGGGTATTACCACTAAAGATTGTCTATGGGTTAAGCAGTTTATCGATATTTGAGAGACCAGGTTAAATTGGGTTGGCAATCGTCTTCGAGCGCTTATTAAGCAAATCCAAGCGAGTCCCAATGCTTCAGCAGCTACCAATTGAGCATTAGGTCTGCCTTCTAATAACATTTTTGCCAGTCTTTGAAGGATTTGAGCGACTAGATAGAGATCTATAGGGTAAGCTGTTGCAGGTGCAATTCGACTAATTTTTCCTGTGCGCTTGTCAACTCTCATCTCTTCAGGAAAAATTTCTTCGATAAGCCCTCTTTCTTCTTGTGGCAATTGGTCTCTCAGATAAGCCGTAAAACTTCTAAGAGAGAGTATTTTAGATGATGTACGACCTTTTTTTGTTTTCATTTCACACGATATTCTCTCTAGGTAAGTTTCTAGAGTGTCGTTAGAGTTAGGTTTCTGAATAATGCGTTTCATGTAATCTTGGACGTCAAGATTGAGTTCAAGCCAGTCGTCGTAATAGGGTTTAGCCAACTCCTTCGTTGCTTCAACTGTAGGAGGTGTACGATTAAATTTAGGAAAGTGATCGTATAAATCTGCAAATATCCAACAAAGAGCCTCTTTACGAGGCCAAGCATCAATATTTGCATCTCCAAACCCCGGAGTTCCTGCTATGTTGGCACCTGATGATTTCCAGATTTCTTCTTTCCCTTTCATTTGAGATAAGAAATCTCGGAGAATGTCCTTTAAGGGTTCAAGCTGGTTGTTCATTCATGGCTCCGATGTTGAGATTTTTTGTAATGCCCTCAGAATATTTTCTAACGAGATCGGCTTCGAGATGAGTATAACGCTGAAGCATTTGTAAGGTACGATGTCCCATTACGGCTGCAAGCTCAAGATTAGAGGCACCTTGACGAGCTGCCAAAGTAGCAAAGCTGTGCCTCATATCATGAAAGCGTAGGTTAGTGAGTTCAGCTCGTTTAAGAGCTTCTTGCCAAGACTTCTTAATGTCTATCTCGCCAAATGTCGTTTTACTAGCAAAGATCACCTGTTTATGGAAATTTTTGACTTCATGAAGGCGTTTCAATTCCGCAATAACTTCATCTACAAGAGGCACACTTCTTGGACGGCCATTTTTAGTCTCTTTGAGATGCGCAAGTTGATTTTTGAAGTCTATCTGATCCCACTTAAGCTGCAAGATTTCGCCTCGTCGCATGCCTGTTGTAATGGCGAGCAGCACAATGCAAAATAAGTAAGGATTACGACTCTCTTTGCAAGAGATGATCAAACGAGATGCTTCATCTTCAGATAGAATGCGATCTCTTCCTTTGGACTCTTTGAGTCTAATAAGGTTAAAACAGGGGTTCTCATCAATCCAGCGAAGCTGACGGCATGCATAGGTTAAGCAAGAAGACAGAGCAGCAGTATAGCGGTTGTTGCAGCGGTGCGTTTCTTTCCGTTAAGCATTGGGGTCTCAATCAAAAGCTGCCGTTCTTTGGAAAGAAGCTCAGGAGTGAGATAGACAAGCGCATAGGATGCTAGTCTCTCTCTCCAATATTCGAGATGTCGGAGCGTATCTTTCGCAGCTTTGTGGTGCTCGAGTACGCCGCTTGAAATATAACAGTTAAGAAGTTGATCGAATGTCTGTTTCTGCTTAATGCGGTCAAATTTGTAGGTGCCCTCTTTAATTTGGAGTTCAGTTTCTTTTGCCCAGTCCTCTACAACTTTCTTTCGGTCGCTGATCCAGCAAACAGTGGGGTATCCTTCAATACGAACGACAGCCTTCCAGCCTAGTAATCACTTTCCATCCTTGCTCTTTCTTTGATAAATCGTTGCCATAGCTCAAACCTCATGTAATTAATTGTTTGAGCAGCTGGTTGTTGCTGGATAGATATTTTTTCAGTGTACTGCATTTGTACCGCATGACTGAAACTTAGCTCGATACAATAAATTATTTCAAGCTGAATCCTGCTCACAAGTGCGTGTAGATGATGGATGAAGTGTGACGGCAGCCGGACTTGAACCAGCGACCCGCGGATTATGATTCCGCTGCTCTAACCAACTGAGCTATGCCGCCATAAGAAGAAAAAAAAGGCCTCAGTCAAAACTGAGGCCAGAATAGCGGGAGAAGGATTCGAACCTCCGGCCTTTGGGTTATGAGCCCAACGAGCTAACCACTGCTCCATCCCGCGATAAGGAAAAAATCTTATCACAAGCCGTTTTTTTTAAGCAAGGAAAGAAGCAATGACAAGGTTTTGTCCAATGCCCCTCGTGATGTGGCAATCAGCTTCTCACCATTTTGACCCAGAGTCTCACGAAAAGAACGGTCTGCCAATAATTTCTGCAGATGAGAAAGCAGCGTACTAGGCGTCAATTCCAGTCCAGCGCGGTATGTACGAACAAGGTCGAGAAAATCAGGTTGTGAGTGCATGTAGGGCCCAAAAATCACAGGTTTACCATAATAAGCAGGTTCTAGGATATTATGTCCGCCCACTTTTGGCGTAAAACTCCCTCCTACAAAAGCGATATCTGAAATTTGATAGCATTTTTTTAACATTCCCATTGTGTCGATAAGTAGCATCTGATGATCCAGTAACGTCCCTCCTTGACTCCAACGAGAAAAGCGGATCTTCTGCGATTGAAGTAGGCTTGCTACAGCATCAAATCTTTCTGGGTGTCGAGGCACAATCAATATTTTCAGGGTGGGAAATTGTTTGGATAGTTCTTTGTAAGCTGCAATGAAAAGCTTTTCTTCAGGATCATGCGTAGATCCCAGAGTAAGAACTAGCTCAGAGGTTAATCCCAGCCGTTTTTTCATTACCAAGCTATCGCCTATTTCTTTTTCGCTATCTAATTTTAAATTTCCTGTCACATTCAGCTTGGAAATAGGGATGCCAAGAGCTGCGAAACGCTTTTGATAGAGCTCACTTTGAAGACAAAAATAGTCGATCGTGCCTAAGAGGCGTTTAGACAAAAAAGGAGTTTTTGTAAGCCGTCCAAAAGAGCGCGCAGATAACTTACCGTTAATCACGGCGAGGCACGCACCTACTTCTTTGGCAGCTGACTGAAAATGGTACCAGAAATCTGTTTCAGTTAAGATTACTAAATCAGGCATCAGGCGTTTCATAATAGGACGGATCACATAACTAAAATCAAAGGGCAAGTAGACGTGATAATCGGCGGATGAATTCTGCACACCTTCAGCATGTCCCGTGTGCGTAGTTGAAGAAAGCAAAATAAGCGGAGGATCGGGCAGGTTTTTCAAGCGTCTGATCAAAGGCATGACAGCCTTTGTCTCTCCTAAGGAGACAGCATGGATCCAAATAAGCTGTCTGCCCTGCTTTTCAATATGTGGAAAACCCACTCCTAATCGTTTAAGAAAAGTGCCCTTGTATTTGCGATACTGCACCGCCATCTTCGGTAAAGAGACGCATGCATAAAGATGAAGACCTAAATCATAAAGCCAGCCAAACAGGGTCATTCGCCGACAACAATATTTAAAAGTTTGCCTGGTACAAAGACCACTTTCTGAATCTTGCCAGTTAAATGTTTGGAGACCATCAAATCCTTTTTGGCAATCTCTAAGATATTCTCTTGTGTGATCTCTTTTGTCAGTTGATAGCGGCCACGCACCTTGCCATTCACCTGAATCACATAGGTAACACTCTCATCGATCAAATAACGCATATCCACAGTTGGCCAGGGAGCGTGCGCAACACTCGGCTGTTCTCCTAAATATTCCCACAACTCCTCTGCCATGTGAGGGGCAAAGGGTGCTAAAGCCTGCACAGCCATTTTGACAGCGTTTTTGGGGTAGGCAGGCAATTTTGTGAATTCGTTCAAAAATTCCATCATCTTTGAGATTGCGGTATTGAACAGCAATTTCTCAAGATCTTCAGTCACGCCGTGGATCAATCTATGGGCTAATTTGAGACCTTCGTCTGAATCATCCTCTACGATTTTTTTCGATGCGGCTATTTCAAAAAAACGGTTGAGAAAACGCCTGCAGCCGTTGACGCCTTCTGTATTCCATACTTTTTCTTTTTCAATCGGTCCCATAAACATGGAATAGAGTCTTAAGGCATCGGTTCCAAACTCATCTATCACCTCATCAGGGGACACGCCATTGAGCTTAGATTTTGACATTTTCTCAATCTGGCTCCGTAATTCTTCCCCTGTTTCCCAATGGTAATAGATGCCTTCACGTTCCACAGCCTCTTCCGGAGTCACATAAAGGCCCCCTTGTTTTTGGAAGGAACGGGCAACAATCAATCCTTGGTTGACCAGTCGTTGAAAAGGCTCCTGGGTAGTTACCAAATTGCAATCATAAAGAACCTTGTGCCAAAAACGCGCATATAAAAGATGTAAGACAGCGTGCTCAGCACCTCCTACATACAGGTCGACAGGCATCCAGTAACTTTCATTCTTTTCACTCCAAGCCTTGTCCTCATTATGCGCATCGCAAAAACGCAAATAATACCAACAGGATCCTGCCCATTGCGGCATCGTGTTTGTTTCACGCCAAGCTTTTTTTCCTGTTTTAGGATCATCTATTTCCACCCATTCACGCACTTTAGCTAAGGGACTTTCTCCCGTAGGGCTAGGCTTGAATTCGGTGACCATAGGTGGCTCTAAAGGCAATTCATCAAGCTCAAGAGCACGCGTGGACCCATCTGCAAAGTGTAAAATAGGAATGGGTTCTCCCCAATAACGTTGCCTAGAAAAAAGCCAATCACGCAGTTTATAGTTGACTGTCTTTTTACCAATCTCTTCACGTTCTAACCAATCGATGACTTTTTTACCTGCTTCTTCAATCGTCAATCCATTTAAATCGACTGTTTTGGCAGAGCTGTTTACACAATATCCTTGTTCATCGATCACTTGACGTATAGGCAGGTCAAACTGTTGAGCAAATTCACGATCACGTTCATCATGTGCTGGCACAGCCATGATGGCGCCTGTCCCATATCCCATTAAGACATAATCTGCGATCCAAATCGGGATCTTCTCCCCATTTACAGGATTAAGCGCATAGCCACCTGTAAATACACCGGTTTTGACCTTCGAAAGCTCAGCTCTTTCTAAATCACTTTTTTCCGCTGTAGCTTTTTGATAGGACTTCACTTCTTCTTTTAACTGTGGCGTCGTCACAAGCTCAACCATGGGATGCTCAGGCGACAACACCATGTAGGTCGCTCCAAAAAGGGTGTGCGGGCACGTAGTAAAAATCTCTATTTTGTTGGAGTGATCAGCTATTGAAAAAGTGATGAGCGCGCCCTCACTTCTTCCAATCCAATTTCTTTGTAAGCGTTTCAGCCCTTCTGGCCAATCGACGAGATCCAGGTCTTGCAATAACCGGTCAGCAAATTCGGTGATTTTCAAAACCCATTGTCTTAAAGGACGACGCTCAACAGGGTGTCCTCCCTCTTTAGAATGTCCTGCTTCAATTTCTTCATTGGCTAAAACGGTTCCTAATGCTGGGCACCAGTTCACTAGCATGTCCGCTTGATAGGCCAATCCCTTTTCATAAAGTTTTGTAAAAATCCATTGAGTCCATTTGTAATATTTGGGATCGCTTGTCATCAATTCACGATCCCAATCATAGGCGTAGCCCAACCTTTCCAGCTGCACCTTAAAATTTTTAATATTGGAAAGAGTTGTCAGCGCTGGATGAGTCCCTGTACGGATCGCATATTGCTCGGCAGGCAGGCCAAAGCTGTCCCACCCCATAGGATGGAGTACAGAAAATCCTCTAGCCCACTTATAACGTGCCAAAATATCTGTAGCTGTATAACCGATTAAATGGCCTACATGAAGTCCTGAACCAGAAGGATAGGGAAACATATCTAGGACATAGTATTTTGGCTTTGAAGAGTCTTCATGGGCTTTAAATGGTTTGGTTTGTTTCCAAAACTTCTGCCATTTTTTTTCAATTAAATGCGGATCGTATTTCATGGTAAATGATTCTGTTATGAAAGAAAAAGCGTATCAAAGAGAAGGATTAGAGAGAATAAAAAAACTCCGAAGATAGGTTGTCCCTATCCTCGGAGTCAAGGAGGATAAATTTATATTAGGGGAGCCAAACAGCGTCTCTTTGCGTTTCAGCAATTCTTTTAAAATTTTCCCATTCAGGGCCATCTGCTTTCATTTTGTATTCACTGCCGCGAAACACTGCAGTATTTCTTGCCTCTTCGATGGTGTGCTTTTTAGAATACATGAAGCGTGCAACTAAACGGTCGCGAGTGATATTACCAATCTTATAAAATGCATCTTTTGTTTCATCTACCAACTTATTGACTAGACAATTGAAGAATGGATAACCTTTCTCGCTACTATCCATAGTAAGAAGCACTTTTTCAGAATCGGTGTCCATCTTTTCTAAGAGATCTAGCGCAAGTTGTGCACGGACTTGCATGTTCTTATCAATTAATTGATTATCTAAGACAAGTGTCTTGAATTCACTAGGATGTTTCATAAAGAAGAGGACCACGCAATGATCTTTTGTGATGGCTTTTCGATCAGCTACTAACGATTTTAAAAACACATCTGCAAAGTGCTTTTGATAAGAATGCGGCGTCCTTATATTCTCTATTCTTATAGTCTCTAAAAAATCATCTTGGTCTTCATGTGACATCAATTTCACAATGTTAATAGCAGATTGCGCAGCACGACCATCGGCATTCAATTTATCCCATGCTTTAGCCAACATTTCGTGTTTTTTCGCCAAAACATGTTGTATCATTTCAGGTAAATCAATTTTTCCTTGCGCATAAATAGTGATTAGCACTGCACACTCAAAATCTTGTGGTAATTTTTCGGCTGCATAGGAGACAAATGTTTCTTTTTGGGTTGCATCCATTGCCGAATATAGGCTATTTAGGACAGTGTGTTCAGTAAGAATTGCTACGTCTTTTTTATCGTTCGATAAGTCTTTTTTATCGTTCGATAAAAAGATACGATCCGCACATATTTCTGGCCATCTTGCCAGTTCTGTTATTAGGGTTTTCGCATGTCCATATTCAGCTTTTGCTGCATCATCCTCAGGCTCGCCTTTCGTGATGACTGCTATTAGTTCATCAGAAAAAGTGCTCTTAATACAAGGAGCAATGATTTGTTTGAGCTTTTCCTTTTCACTGTCATGCCCCTCTCCCCATTTAGCAAAATCATTGGCAATGGTCTTTAAGAAAAGTGTTTTTTGACTGTTAATCATCGCACCGAAAATATCTTTGACGATATCGATGGTAAAGTCTTTCTGATTTTGAGCAAGACGTGCCACCGCTTCTGGATGACGAGCAAATATCTGCAACTCGTGTTGATCGGATTGTAGTGGAGCACCTGTTCTTTTGAAAAGTAGAGCATGTAGCTCTATTTTTTTATTAAGAATTGCTGGATCAATGTGCTTGAGCATTTGAAGTGCAAAGCCGCGCTTGATTTTAGAATCTAATTTGAGCAGATCCTTGCGACAATCAGCCAAAGCTGCTAGAACTTTCTCTTGCTGCTCAGTTAATTCTTTCTTTTCAGCTTCTGGAAAATAGCTTTCTTGCACATAAGCAATAAAATCTTGACGTTGTTCTATACTAAAGTGCTTTAAGGCAACAGAAATTTGTTGTTTTGTCACCTCTGGCTTTTCCATTTCAGTTAGTGCATCTTGCTTTTCAACTGGTTTAGTTACCAACTGAGCAACTTTTTCATTTTGAACTTTCCGATGCTTGATTGAACGCGCAATGATTACAATCAACCAGGTTGTTATACCAACGAAGGTAGCGCTCAGAGCAACTCCAGAATAGAAAAGTATCGCATTGTTCGGTCCTCCGCTAAAGGCGATCAAAGTAGCCGCTCCTCCTGCAGAGAGGACAGCCAACAAGGCAAATACCACACTTGTGCATGTGCATTTTTTGCCATCGTTTTTTATAGCAACTTTTCTTTTAGCATCATGAAGACCTACTTCTTGTGCATATTTCAAGACTCCTTTATGGTCAGGACCTCCTGCCAAAATACCAAATGTTAGGTTTGGCACAGGATTCATTGCTTGAGAAGCTGTCATTCGTAACCTCTAAAATATGTTTATTTTGCGTTCGATACGCACTTTACCCATTGAATACGAAAACAATATTACATTGTTTATATTAAAAAAATATTAAGATTTTCTTTGAATAAGAAATTTAAAAATTTATTATCTCTTTATAGATTGAAAAGTCATAAAAAGTGCAAAAATAAGTAGACCAGTTCCCGCAACAAGTAAAGAACTCCCCCAAGATAGAGCTGGAATAGTGCCTATTCCAGATAAAAGAAGATAAATCCCTGTCGCAAGGAATGAAAGGCTAATGAGGTAGATCACTAAGGCTGTCGTGCTCTCCGAGGGGACTCTACAAATGACCTTATTTCCTTCAAGAGAAGTACGCTGGAGTGAACAAAGATTAGAGCTTGCGAGTGCAGATAAAGACATTTGGTATCTGTTCAGCCTGTCGGCTTGTTTTCTAGAGGGTATTTCTGTGGTACGACATTTGAATTATAAAATCAACCCATCTCTGAGCGGTTGTATTATAAGCATAATAAAATAAGAGACAATCATAATGTTTAATGGTATGATTTAACGGAAATGCAAAGAAAAACAACACAATCAGAAATTGCTACAGGGACTATCCGAATTCATAAAAGAGGTTTTGGCTTTTTAATCCCTGATGAAAGAACTCGTTTTCCTGAAGATATCTTTGTTCCCAGGCATGCAACACGAGGTGCTGTAGATGGAGATAGTGTAGAGGTCTCTATCCACCCAGTCCCTGTTTCTGAAAAGGGCCCCGAAGGGAGCGTTATCAAAATTTTAAGAAGAGGACGCTCGCATCTAGCCGGCATCGTGACCTACTTGGGCAAAAAAAAGCAAATTTATGCCTACGCCCCTCTTTTGGGGGAAGATCAGGCCATCGTTATTAAGCCTTCAAAAGAAACAGAGCTTAAAATCGGAGACCGAATCATCATCCATGTCCTCGATTGGGGGGGCAAAGGTAGAGATTGTTTAGGCGAAATGAGCACCTTTATTGGGCATATTTCTGACCCTTCCATGGACATGATTGCAGCTATTGAGGAATTTGAGCTTGAAGATGCGTTTTCAAACCAAGCACTTCAAGAAGCAAAAAACTATGGTCTTCAGGTCTCTGCCAACGAGTGCATTGAACGTAAAGATTTACGTTCTTTAACCTGTTTTACCATTGATCCTGAAACTGCTAGAGATTTTGATGATGCTCTTTCTCTTTCTCGTGATGAAGCAGGCAATTTTCACTTAGGTGTCCACATCGCAGATGTCTCTCATTATGTCCGTCCAGGCACTCAACTGGACAAAGAAGCTTATGAGCGATGCAATTCTATCTACTTTCCGGGTACGGTGCTGCCTATGTTACCACATGAGCTTTCCAGCCACCTCTGCAGCTTAAAGCCCAACGTTAATAGACTGACAATCTCTGTATTGGTTGTCATTGAGCCAGATGGCACGCTAAAAAGCACGCAGATATGCAGAAGTGTCATCCGTAGCAAAAAAAGATTTAGCTATAAGGAAGCAAAAGAGGTTTTGGACGGCAAAAAGAAAAGTAAATTTCTTCCTGATTTGCAGCTGTTGGTGGAACTTTGCCACTTGTTGAAAAAAAAGCGTTGTGAAAGAGGAAGCATTGAATTTGCCCTCCCAGACATCTCTGTGAAAGTCAATGCATCGGGCATGGTCGATTCTATTGAATTGGTTGAATATGACATCACTCATCAACTCGTTGAAGAATGTATGCTTCTCGCAAACGAGAGGGTAGCTACCCATTTGAGCCAACAAGGCAAGGCTTTGACTTATCGCATCCATGAAGAACCCAATCCAGAAAATCTGCGCGATTTTGCTCAAACAGCTTCCGTCATAGGCTTTGATCTTCCATCAGCACCTACGAATGAAGAGCTTCAGCTCTTTTTTGACACTGTGAGGGAAACCTCTTTTGGCCACTTTCTTGCCACTGCATTTATTCGGAGTATGAAGCTCGCCAGCTATTCAACTCAAAATATCGGACATTATGGATTAGGACTAGAACATTATACTCACTTCACCAGCCCAATTCGTCGCTATATTGACCTCATGGTCCATCGTGTGCTGTTCGATGAAGTGGAGCCTCGCGTGGACTTAGAAGACATTGCTTTACGCTGTTCTGAAAAAGAACGCTTATCCGCGAAGGCAGAAGGTTCGGTGATTCTTCTTAAAAAATTGCGTTATCTGGAAGAAATGCGTCGGCAAGGAAAAGAGCAATTTGAAGCTGTGATTATCGCTCTCAAACCATTTGGAATCTTTTTTGAATTAAAAGAAATTTTATATGAGGGCTTTTTGCCACGTATGGAGAAGAAATTTCGCTTAGGAGACAAAATCCAAGTGAAGCTTTTAGAAGTAGATCTTGTGACCCGACACACTTCCTGGTTTCTACTTCAAAAGGAAAAAAAGATGAAAATAAAAAAAGCTAAAAAGCGGTTTAAAAGATGATGAAGAAATATTTCTTAACAGGGTTGGTCATCCTTCTTCCCATTACAGTCACAATCGCTTTAGTTTTTTTTATCATCAATTTCTTGACAAATCCCTTTGTCAACATCATCGATACGTTTATGGAAAGATATGGATGGTATCAGCATTTTTATGGCCCCATTCACTTTGGATTTCAAATTTCTATGCTGTTTGCCCTCTTTTTCTTTACAGTGCTCCTAGGATTTTTAGCACGCATCGTTATCTTTAAATCGTTCCTTTCTGTCTACGATTATGTCTTACATCGCATTCCTGTGATCAGGACTGTTTACAAGACTTCGCAACAGGTGATCAAAACGATTTTTGGCCCCTCTTCGCAATCCTTCAAGCAAGTGGTGATGGTCAAGTTTCCCACAGAGAGCACCTATAGTATTGGATTACTCAGTAGCCAAGCACCACAGGCTTGCATGAAAACTACAGGATCCGGATTAATCACCGTCTTTGTACCAACGACCCCAAACCCCACATCAGGATTTTTAATGATGTACCGAGAAGAAGATGTGATTTATCTCGACATGAAGGTAGAAGATGCCTTTAAGTATATCATTTCATGCGGCGTGATAGTTGAAGGTTGATTTTTTCTTTAGCAATCTGTATGCTATGCCCTTATTTTTTTGAGGACGACAACATTCAGAGAAGCAGCCGAGGGTTGCTTCAGTTTGTCCAAGAGACCGAGGAGGTAAGTAAAATGACACGGATGAGTAAACAGGGTAAAAGACGGGCTGTCTCCCCACGCAAGCATAAAATGCCTACTGTGAAAACCGGCCCGCAGCAAGATAAAGGCTTTAAAGCCCATGTGAATGCTCTTGAAGGCGATCAACTCGCTGTTTTTATTGGAAAAGTCAAATAAATATAGGTAGAAAATGTCTCGCCATAATAGCTATGGAAAATCGACAAAAGGTGGCAAGAAAAGAAACGTTTTGAAACGTTTTGAAAGAATCGAAGTTCTAAAAAAACTCGGCCGCTGGAATAAAGAGCAAAATAAGCGGGTCACGGGCCTTCCAAAAACTGCTCCACTCGCATAAGATACCTGAATTGTCTGATGCAAATGAGACAAGTCTTAAATAATCGACCTTGGTAGTTGATTCAAGTTGAAATGACATATAGTGACCTAAATATGGGTTCACTTATGATCGACCAATTGTAAGGTTTTTGCGCAGGTCTAAGGTGTGTTTTTCTAGCTTGAATCAACTATAATGCGTCCATGCCTATGCATTTAGTCGATTTTCATAAAATCTGAGTTGATAAGGTATGGACTCAGTTCTAAAAATGATATGAAAATCTATATTGTTAACCGTCAAAAAGATCTGTCAATCAGGGCATTTGCGGTCAAACCTATTGTAAAAGAAGTTCTTAGAAACGAAGAACTTGAGACTGATGAAGTCTCTATTCACTTCGTTTCCACGGCTGAAATATGCCGTCTACATGAAGAATTTTTTAACGATCCCTCTCCAACTGATTGCATCTCCTTCCCTTTAGATCCGCTAGATGAAAAAGATTCCGGTTACCATATTTTGGGCGAAGTGTTTATTTGCCCTCAAACTGCCTTGGATTATGACGAAAAAGCCGCCTATACAGAAGTGACTCTTTATCTCGTTCATGGACTTTTACATCTCCTTGGATATGATGATATTGACGTAAAAGCTCAGCGCAAAATGCGCGCTGCCGAAAAAAAACACATGGAACTGCTAGCTAGCAAAAATTTGCTTCTCAAAGCTTCATGATCCTATTATAATGAGATTATTTGACTTATTGGAACGAGTGTGTTCACTGTCTCACTACTTCTTTGCTTCCTGTGTTTGATCTGGGTATTTTTCTTAACAACGATGACCCACTCACTGACTCGCTTAGGCGAGACGCATGCAACGGATGTCATTAAAAGGCACTCTTTGCGCTTTTTTTATGCTCCTTTCCACCATTTATTTTTTAAAGTCTCCCACTTCAAACTGCTTATTTTCTCCTGCACACTAGGGGAAAACTTGGCTCGCTTAGGCTATGTGGCTTTTGCGGCAATTGGGTTTCTTTATTTCGAAGCGCTTTCCATTACAACTTTAGCACTTCTTTTAATCATCTTATTATTTCTTGTCTTACTCATTGGAGATTTTTTTCCACGACTCTGGGCAATATGGGCACCTGAGAATGCTTTGGCTGTTTCCTTGCCCTTTGCTTCTTTTTTTCTCTATCTTTCTTTTCCCTTCTCAGTAATTTTTTTGAAGCTCTCCGAAGCCGCCTTAAAATCTAGACAAAAGGAAAGTTTGGGCGATCCTTTAGAGGAAATGCGCGAATCTATCGTGCAAATTTTGCGCTCTGCAAATGTGAAGGGTAAGCTCAATGGCGCAGATAAAAAGTTAATTGAGTCAGTTGTCAAATTCAAAGACCGCATTGTACGTGAAGTGATGGTACCTCGTGTGGACCTCTTTATCCTTTCGGGTGACACGACACTGCGAGAGGCCGCTCAAGAGTTAATCACAGAAGGCTATAGTCGAATCCCCGTGTACAGGGAAACGATTGACAACATCATTGGCGTGCTCATGTTTAAAGATATCCTGCAACTTTACATGGACTGTCTAGAGGGAAAAAAAGAGAGCGCGCTTTTAAATACGCCAATCGAAAATATTGCCAAAAGTGTTTTTTACACCCCAGAAACCAAAAAAGTTTCTCAACTCTTACAAGAGTTTCGCACCAAACAGATGCATATGGCGATAGTCGTAGACGAATACGGTGGGACCGAAGGCGTTGTCACTATGGAGGATATCTTGGAAGAGATTGTTGGTGAAATTGCAGATGAATATGACATTGGGGAAGAACAACTTTTCACTACCCAACCTGGTGGAGGGGAATGGATTGTCGATGCCAGAATGAGTATTTTAGATGCCGAAGAAAATTTTCATATCCACATCCCTCAAGAAGGTGATTATGATACTATAGGTGGTTACATTTTTCACAAAATTGGATCCATTCCACAAAAGGGTTTACGTATTCATCACGAAGACTTTGATTTGGAAATTTTGAGCTCATCTGAAAGAAGCGTAGAAAAAGTCCGCATCACTCCCCTAAAAGATGAGGATGAATTATGAGTCTCCTGCCCCTAAGTATAAGCTTCTGTACAGGAATCTTATCCTTTTATGCATTTTACAAATGGAAAAAAGGTGGTTTCAACAAGCTAGCACAAGAAATCGTGAGCAGTGCTGAAAAAGAAGCACACAAGAAAAGTTTAACTCTCGAAATCCAACTTAAGCAAAAAGAATTTGAACACCATGAAGCTTTAGAAAAGCTCTCTCAGCAAAAAATGGATAAAATCCATTCTCGCGAAGAAAAACTGGATCGACAGCTTTCTCTCATAGAAAAAAAGCTGAATGAAGTGGAGAAAAAAGAGAAGGAGTTGATACGCAGTCAGCAAAAAGCCAAAGAACTCGAAACGACGCTTGAAGCTGAAAAACGTTTACATCTCTCACGTATTCAGGAACTTGCTGGCATTTCTGCAGAAGAAGCAAAACAACAGTTGTATGCGCAATTTTCACATGAAATACAGCAAGAATGCGCTGCGCTTCTCCTCAAACAACAAAAAGAAATGGAACAGAATGCAGAGCACTATGCCTCTTCTATCATCGCCACAGCGATTAATCGCCTTTCACTACCTGTCGTCTCTGAAGTTGCTACGTTGACAGTCGCTTTGCCTAATCATGAAATTAAAGGACGTGTGATAGGAAGAGAGGGTCGCAACATCCGTGTCTTAGAACATGCTACTGGAGTAAATTTTATTATTGATGATACGCCAAATGCTGTAGTGATTTCCAGTTTGGATCCCATACGAAGAGAAGTCGCTAAAATGGCTTTGAAGGATTTAATACAAGATGGACGCATCCATCCAACGCGCATTGAAGAAGCCGTCGCCAAAGCAGAAGTTAGAGTGCATGAACATATCAGAGCCTATGGAGAAGAAGCTGCTTTAAAAGCAGGATCTCTTTCTTTTCATCCAGACATCATTCAATATCTTGGAAAACTCTATTTTCAATACAGTTGTGGGCAAAATGTCCTTGCTCATAGTTTAGAAGTCAGTTACCTGATGGGAATCATGGCAATGGAGCTAGGCTTAGATTGCGAAAGAGCCAAGCGAATTGGTCTATTGCATGATATTGGTAAAGCAGCTTCTCATGAGATCGAAGGTTCTCACGCCTTGATTGGGGAACGAATCGCTTTAAAATATGGAGAAAGCGAAGAGATTGCCAATGGGATTGGCTGCCATCATAAAGAAACTCTTCCTCAGACTATAGAAGCAAGCTTATGCAGCGCAGCTAATCAAATTTCTGGAGATCGTCTTGGAGCACGCTCTGAAGCTTTAGAGCATTATTTAAAAAGATCAGCTAAGTTAGAACAGATCTCCAAGCAATTTGAAGGTGTTGAAAAGGCTTATGCCATGCATGCAGGAAAAGAAGTACGTATCATCGTCGAACCAGAGCATTTTGATGATACAGCTACTTTGTTGCTCGCCCGTGAGATTGCTAAAAAAATCGAGAAAGAACTGAGCTATTCTGGAAAAATTAAAGTGACTGTCATTCGTGAAAAGCGCGCCGTTGAATATGCATTATAAAAATTTAATATAATTATAATGAATTTTTAATGTTGATAAATTATTTTATTTTTACTTATAATTCATCGGCAAAAAAACATAGAGTCTTTATGCCTAGTATTTTTCAACATGCTGCATCTATACCTTTCGGCTTATACCCTCTCAAGTATGAAAAGGAAATTGATAAAGTAATGACATGCCTAACCTTTGCAAATATTGTAAGCTGGATTCCTGTCATCGGCGCTGCAGCAACAATAGAACATATAAGAATATCAACAATGGGAAAATCTACTAATGCAGAGGATAGAGCTGTAAGAAAGGCTCTTTTTATAAGATGTTTGACAGAAATCTTTTGCTTAGGCCCAATCTTGATGATTGTGGACATTATTACCACCATTGCCCGTGCATGCCTTCCTAAACCAAGACTCTCTCAATAATTAGGTCAACTCTACTTTTTTCCATGGTTGATTAAATTTTAAATGATAATTTCGAGCTACATGAAAGCCTCGCATTTGTCATGTTATACCAAATACCATAAATAATGTGCATTTGGTATAACTTGACAAATGCGAAAAAAAAGGGTATTGAAGCATAATTCGTTTGTATAGGAGATAAAAGCGCGATGGATGTAGAAATTCATGAAGAAAAAAAGGGAAAGGCAATCATATTCTTGCTTTCGGGCAGGCTAGACAGTACAACTTCTCCTATGGTGGAAGAAAAAATCCTACAAGCCATTGTTAATGGCGCCTCAGATGTAATTTTGGATTTTGCCTCTCTCTCTTATATTTCTAGTGCAGGCATAAGAGTATTGGTTCATTGCCATAAAGAATTGGAAAAAAAACAGGGACACATTTTCTTAGCCAGTGTGCCCAAGCCTATCGAAAATGTTTTATACATCACAGGTTTCCTCCCCTACTTTAAAGTTTTCGAGGGACAAGAGCAGGCTTTGGCAGCTTTGAGTTATAGTTGATTCAAATTGAAAAGGCACATTTCGACCCACGCGAAAGCCTCGTGATTGATCATAAGTGACCCAATATTAGAAAGATGACAATGTTCCTCAAAAAGCCGCCGGTGGCGGGTTTTTGATGGGTTATCCGAGAGTTGACTTAAGTCAATCGAGGTAAGCTTATGATCGATCAATCACGAGAACTTTGGCGCGGTCCAAATGCGACTTTTCAAATTGAATCAACTATAATGAAAGTGCATTGAGAAAAACTCTAAGGATGGATATCATCTGTCCATTCTACTTTTAAATAAAAATAAAGTTATGCGTCGATCTATTTGCTATAGCGAGCCTTCAGTGGCACGCGCAGGCCAGACCTCCACTTGGAAATTCCACTATACCACATCTGTTCCTCTTCCCAAAGGAAGCCGGTTAAAATTTGATATTCAAAGCAAAGGTAGAGATATCGATTGGGAAGTCCCCTCTTCTTCTTTAAAAGATGATGCAAATATGATTTGCGCTCTACTAGAAGATGGTACACTTATAAAAGCCGAAGAAATTGAAACTCCTGAAAGCGTCGTCCCTCAATTTGAATTTGTCTTGCCCACAGCTCTTAAAATCGGCGAAAAAATCACTATTTCCATGGGATTAAACCCGGAAGTAGATGGAGATCCTGAAGAGCATGGGAACGAGTGCCAACTCACTCTCCAAAGGCGCCGGCCGTTTTATCTTTATATCGACCCTAAGGGAAAAGGTAATTACGAAGAGCCTGAAATGTTTACGATGGATATCCGCGGTAATCGCCTTCATACCATCAGAATCCTAGCCCCCTCTTTTGTTGCTAAAAACAAACGTTTTGATATTACTGTCCGTTTTGAAGATGAGTATGGCAATCTGACTAACTACGCTCCAGAAGATACTCTTATCGACCTTTCCTACGAACACTTAAGGGAAAATCTCAACTGGAAACTATTTGTTCCTGAAACTGGTTTTGTCATCCTCCCCAACCTCTATTTTAACGAAGCAGGAATTTATCGGATTCAGCTGAGAAACTTGAAAACAAAAGAAGTATTTACTTCTGCCCCTATCAAATGTTTTCAAGAAAATGACCGCAATCTTTTTTGGGGCTTGCTTCACGGTGAATCTGACCGAGTGGATTCTACAGAAAGTATCGAAACTTGCTTACGACATTTTCGTGATGAAAAGGCACTCAATTTTTATGCCACTTCGTATTTTGAAAGCAATGAAGAGACTCCAAATGATGTATGGAAATTGGCCTCACAAAATATTGCTGATTTTAATGAAGAGGATCGCTTCGCTACTCTTTTAGGTTTTCAATATCAAGGGGAAAACGGCAAAGAGGGCATGCGTCAAATTGTATTCACAAAAGATAACAAACCTTTGCTGCGTCAAAAAGATAGCAAAAGTTCTTCGTTGATGAAAATTTATAAAACTTTTTCTCACAAAGATATGCTTTCTATTCCCAGTTTCACAATGGGTAAAGGTTTCCATTATGATTTTAAAGACTTTAATCCAGATTTTGAGCGTGTCGTCGAAATTTATAACGCTTGGGGAAGCTCAGAAGCGCTCGGGTGTGCGCGTCCCATCACAGGCGGCATCGAACAAATTCAAGAAGGCTCAATCGTTGAAGCTTTGAAACGTAACTGCCGTTTTGGGTTTGTTGCTGGTGGACTCGATGATCGTGGCATTTATAATGGCTGCTTTGATAGTGAACAAGTGCAATACTCTCCTGGTTTAACTGGGGTAATCTGTGAAAAATACACACGTGATTCCATATTGGACGGTATTTACCGCCGTAGTTGCTATGCAACCACAGGCCAGCGGATCATCGTCGGTTTTTACATTGCCGGCCAACGGATGGGATCAGAAATTTCCACGGCATCAAAACCCGGTTTAAATATCAATCGCCACATTTCAGGTTATGTCGCTGGCACGACCAAGCTAAAAAAAGTGGAAATCATCCGTAATGGCTCTGTCATCCATACCTTTCATCCAGATGATTATTTTTTCGATTATTATTATGATGACCAAGACAGCTTAGAAAAAATTTCTCTCGATGGAAGAGGTAAAGATCCATTCGCTTTCTACTATTTGCGTGTGACCCAAGCTGATGACCACTTGGCTTGGAGTTCGCCAATTTGGATTGACTTTTCGTCACAAACTCTGGCAAAAAAGGCAAAAGATAAGGGATGAAAGGCAACTTAATTCTGACAATCATTTTAGCCCTTTTTATGATGGGCATAGTGATTGCTGGATTGGCTATAGGTCTTATCTTAACTGGAAAATCCCGATTGAGAAAGGGCTGTGGCCTCACCCCTAAAAAGGGGAAGCACAAAAACACTCGTGATGAGTCCACTTGCTCTCTTTGCGGTAATAAACAGGAGTGCGAGAAGGAAGATGACGAATGTTCTTAACCAACCCATTTTGACAGACGCTTTGGTGGGACAAATGCCCACCCCTTTTTTGTCCACGATTGCCGAAAAGGTCTTTAACCATATTAGACTCACGCCAGAAGATGCCCTCCAACTCTTAGAGATGGAACAGCCAGAAGAAATGGAAGCGGTGCGCAAGCTAGCTGACCATGTGCGCCAAGAAAAAGTGGGCGATGTGGTGCATTTTGCCTCTTGCCTATTTATTTATCCTACAAATCTTTGCGAACTGAGTTGCCAATTTTGCTCCTTTTACGCCAAACCTGGCTGGAAAAAAGCTTGGTTTTTAACTCCCGCACAAATTGAAGAAAAAATCCGCAGTCGACTCTCTGATGGTTTGACGGAAATCCACATCGTTGGGGGGCTTTGGAGAGAATGCGATCTCTCTTATTACGAAGAACTTTTTAAACGTATCAAAAGCATCGATCCTAACTTGCATATCAAGGCGCTGACAGCAGTGGAATATCATTTTTTGGCTGAGCTGCATGGTATTTCCATTGAAGAGGTCTTTAAAAGAATGATAGCTTGTGGCTTGGGCTCTTTGCCCGGGGGTGGTGCTGAAATTCTCGTAGAAGAGGTAAGGCAAAAAATTGCGCCAGGAAAAATTTCATCTGACACCTATTTAGCCATCCATGACTTGGCTCACCGTTTAGGCTTGAACTCCAATGTCAGTATGCTATTCGGTCATATTGAAACTCATGAGCATATTGTCACCCATCTGTGCCGTGTGCGCGATCAACAAGACAAAACGGGTGGATTTAAAGCCTTCAATCCTCTCAAATTTGGGAAAGAAAATAATGCTTTAGGCAAACGCAAAGAGCGTCTCAAAGATAAAAAAGTTCCTCTTTTGTATGGCGTTTCACGTTTAATGCTCGATAATATCCCTCATATCAAGGTTCTCTGGAACTACATTGGTGTACAGGAAGCCTTGGAAATATTGCGTTGGGGAGGAAACGATCTTTCTTCTACCAATAGTGAAGAAAAAGTCATTGCAATGGCAGGCGCGCCCCCTGTCATGATGGATCAAGAAACCATGTGCGATTTAATCTGTAAGGCAGGACGCATCCCAAAACTCACGCACTCCGGAGATGTTTAATGACTCTCCGCGTTGGCTGCGTGGAATATATCAATGCCCTTCCCTTGCATCTTGCGTTCAGATTGGGAAAGGTGGAATGCGATGCTGAATTTATCTACGACATACCCACCAAACTAAATGCCTTGTTGCGCCAAGGTCAAGTGGACGTAGCTCTGACAAGCTCCGTAGAATACTTAGATGGTGGATATCAGATGTTAGCGGATTTTGGTATCGTCAGTCGAAAAAAAGTCTTAAGCGTTAACCTGTATACGCAGCTCCCGCTCTCCTCACTCAGTGGCATGCGCGTTGGCCTCACATCTCATAGTGCAACTTCGGTTTCTCTACTTAAAACATTGTGTCGCCACTTATGGAAAATTACTCCACGTTTTGAACCATTCAATCATGAAGAGCCTTTTTCTAATTATGCGGCTCTTTTGCTCATTGGAAATGAAGCGCTGATCCACTTAAACATTCCCCATTTTCAAACGATTGATTTAGGCGCTGCTTGGTATGAACTGACCGGATTGCCTTTTGTCTTTGCTCTCTTCGCGTATAGGCAAACGGCCTGCTTGGAAAAAATGGCAGCCTTTAAAAATGCTTTGGACAAAGCGCTTATTTGGAGCAATAAACACCGTTCTTTGATAGAACAAGAGGCTCTTCGACTGTGTGCACTCCCTTCAGAGCTTGTCCATCAATACTATCATGGTTTACACTACCGAATTGGAAAAAAAGAAATAGAAAGTTTACAAACTTTTCAAAGACTGTCATTGAATTGAACACATAGAGAGCTAGAAGTGCCGACATATAAACAATCCGCTCCAGAAACTATCCAAGCGCTGTTTGCCAGCATCGCGCCCAATTATGATGCAACTAATACGGCATTGACATTCGGACTGCATAAAAGATGGAATAAAAAATTGATCAATAGTTTGAAAGGCGCTACAACTCTTCTGGATTTATGCACAGGTACAGGAGAAATTGCCTTTGGTTTTTTAAAAAATAATCAGAATGCCGAGGCTATCCTCTTAGATTTTTGTCCAGAAATGTTAGCGATTGCACAAAAGAAAGGAAATGCTTTTAAAGGCCGTTTTGAAATGATTCAAGGAGACGCACAGGCCATCCCTTTAGCTAACGGCACAGTAGATAGCGTCTCCATTTCTTATGGAATTCGCAATGTCAAAGAACCTACTAAGTGTTTTGCAGAAGTATATAGAGTTTTAACCACAGGTGGACGCTTCGGAATTTTAGAGCTAACACGCCCCCGTTCTAGCTTTTTACGCGCGGGACACCGCCTCTATACAAACACGATTGTGCCCTTGTTGGGCAAACTGACGGCAAAAAACAAAGAGGCGTATCAATATTTAAGCAATAGCGTTGACCACTTTGCACCACCAGAAATGGTAGAAACCTTCTTAAAGCAGGCAGGTTTTAACCAGATCAATAGGAAGCCATTGATGGGAGGAGTCGTGACTCTATTTTCTGCGATTAAGCAGGATTGATTGAAACATCGCCTTAGAGTATGTGAGCACGCCTTTAAATTTGACTATAGATTTCTTTGATCTCTTCTTGAAACTGCACCTTTTTATGACAAGTTTGGAGCATGCGAAAGATACTCGAAACAGTCAGAACAATTCCCACAACGCTTGTCAGTCCTAAAATAATATAAGCTGGAATCATCCGAGATGCCCCGCCATAGTTGAGAATAGAGAGTGCGAGCATAGCGACTCCAAATGCCACAAGCACGAGGCTCATTCCCGCCATCGCAGCGTTGCAGCTTAAGTCAATACACCTCACTCTGCGGGCGTGAACCGTTTGACCCACTAACTGACTCATCGAAAGCTGATGAACATGAGTGGAATCAGGCAATAAAGGCTTTTCTACACGTCTTAAACACATGAGTTTTAATTAACATCTATCAAAAAAAACATCTCGGGCGAGTTTGATACAGTATCTAGCCAAACTTCAAGGCATTATACACGTGCTGAAATTCTTGACAAAACAAAGAGGCCTGCTTGTATAGTCGATTAAGTTTGAAATGATAAATTTTCACCACGTCAAAGACTTGGGGCTTGATCGATCGTAACCTACCCCATATTTCTAATATTGGGTAGGTTACGATCGATCAATCGCGAGCTTTCACGTAGGTCAAAATTATCATTTAAAATTTAATCGACTATATAGCCGCTCGAAGAATCCATTCAAAGGTTGTTGCACAACCCAATACTCTCTTCTTCAAATCGACGCTTCGGATGAATTCAAAGAATGGCTTTAACAATAAGTTTGGTAGTAATCAGTGTCTTGGATATCGATATCATGCGAACAGTTCAATCCGTTATTTCAATGAACTTTTTAAAGGTCGCCTCGTCGTATTCAATTGGTTTGCATTTTAATTGACCTGACTGCATTGTATGGTTTTTATGTAATAAATATTTTTTAGGAAATTCGATCGCAAAAGTTCTGTGGTTTAACAAAGTAAAGCCATAATCCATGGCATTTTCACCATAGCAACGTTTCACAAAAGACAATCCATCCTTTAATCCATTAACTTGAATAGGGCCAAATTCAACCCTCTCAAGAGAATTCCATTCCTTCCTTGTATAGTATTCCCCCGCATAGGTTTGTCGACTATGTTCATCACGATACACAATTTTTCCATCTCTTTCCTGGGCCATTGCAACATCAATAAAAGGATATTGATATTTCAAGCTGCCTTCCTTGATAGCTCTTCCTTTTGTATAATAAATTTTATACCCTATCCTACAGGGGATGATTGCCAAGTCATAAGCGGCCAATTCATCTTTTAAATTACATAGAGCCTGTTCATCGGCTTCCATCATAAACAAATCAACGTCGTCGTCCCAAGGAATAATACCTGCATGCCTTTCCTTGCCAAGGACGGTTCCAGCCGAAATTGCATATTTCAGCTTGTGATCATTAAAAATTTTATCTACTACATTCAGCATTCCGTATAATGTGCCAGCTTCCTCACGAGTCATATTTTCCGGTCTTTGTTCCATGGCAGTTTGATCCATAGGTAAAAACTTTTCCCTAGCCTTTTGTGGAGAAAATATTCCAACAATTGTGCCGAAACAAACTCCTAATAAATGAGTGAAAATTTCCCCGGCCACAAGAGCAATATTTCTATAATTAGCTGGATACTTTAAAGGTGATTGCCATCTCGTAATACATGAAATAGTACCATTGATTGAATGGCATGTTACATGTTGAATGTCCTGGACTAATTGGATCACAGCAAAGAGTGAGATACCCAGTGCCATGATGCGGGATAAAATATGTTTTTTAAAAAAAGAAGGATTATTTGTTAAATCATCGATGCATTTACCATAAAAAAAGCTCGATTTAAAAAATAAATGCCTAAATTTATTCAAAAATTCACTGTTTTTATTTAAAATACAGTCGCGACAGTTTTTAATTTTTTGCGAACGATGGCAGCTGGAAATAATAAAAGTGATGAAAGCGCTACCAGCTGCAATTCCATATATTTGAGTATATATCAACCCTTCATGGGTTATATAAGCGTATGCAGCTGAAAATGAAGGGCGCTGCGAAAATAATAAGGCGAGTGCCACTGTGGTAATGATCACAAATGCAATCAGTGAACACCGTTGAATGACTTTCGTACCTGTGTCAGTCACTAGATGATCTACTTCTGATTTAGTATAAAAACGTTCATCAGTTATTGATGACATATTTTTTAAATATTTAAAAGTGTTGATTATAAAAAAATTTTACACTAAAAATATTAAATGCTTATTAAGGACTTAAGAAAATATCTGGTTGATTATAAATTAATACTGTAATTTTTACGAATCATGTAATAAATTTCACATATTATCTTTATAGAATCTTTAAATTATGTAAAAAATTGGCAATGCAGAAGCTCTAAAATAGCTACTTAAGTATACTCTTCCCCTTATGAGGCTTATTTTAGGCTCCCAATCCCCACAGCGCAGAGAAATTCTCAATTTTTACGCACTCCCATTTGAGCAAGTATCCTCCCACTTTGCTGAAGAACTTGTACCTTTTGAGGGTGACCCCATCTGCTATGCCAAAACTATTGCTAAAGGCAAGGCAGATTCACTTGCTTCTCGTTTTCCTGAAGCTATCATCCTTACGGCAGATACAGTAGTTTTTAAGGGAGGCAAAGTGTTCAATAAACCAGAGACAGAACAAGAAAATTTTGAAATGCTTAAAGAGTTGAATGGTTCTTGGCATTCTGTCTTCACTGCTGTGGCTGTTCAAAAAGAAAAAAAACAACTCATCGGTTGCGAGGAAACCCGTGTCCAGTTCCATACACTTGACGATGGAGAACTCCAGCGTTACCATCTAGCCTTTAAAGGAACAGACAAGGCTGGTGGCTATAGCATTCAAAGAGGTGGCAGCGTCATCGTTAAACGTATGGAAGGCTGCTTTTATAATGTGATGGGCCTTCCTATCTCTCTGTTACAGGAACTTTTGAAAGAAGTGGGAATTAACTTATGGGATTTTTTAGCCTATTAACTGCTCTTTCCCCTCTGATTGCCACTTTTCCAACAGAAGTGAGCGGACCCATGCTCTATTCTTTGCACCATGGCGATGTAGAAAGAGCCTTTAAAGGATATATTGAGCAAGCCAAGGAAGAACATACCCATGACTTTGCACTGTTGCAGCAAGCGGCCAAAGCGCTTTTAGAGCAAGGAGCCGCTTCGAAGGATCCAGAAATTCAACTCTTGTGTATGTTTGGAGCTGGAGTCGCCTCCTCCGCTGACCTACTACCGATTTTGGAAAAAGGCATCCATAGCGATGAGCCACGTACACAGCTGATCGCATTAAGTTATTTAGGCAGGCAACAAGATGACGAAGCAGACCTCGTACTTTTAGAGGCACTTTCTTCCCCTTTTTTAATCACGCGCTTAGAAGCTCTAGCGCTGCTAGCTAAAAAAAATCATCCGGCCGTTTTAAGCCATCTTTATTCCTTGACTGTCAAGGTTCCCTCTCTTGCCCGATCAGTATTTGCCCAAATCGCTGTACAATTGGAAGGTATTGAAGCAGAACGTTTTTTGCATAAACTTTTGAATGATGAAGAAATACTGGTGAGAACAGAAACCCTGTTAGCCATTGCCAAAGAAAAAAGAGATGATTTTTTGCCCTATGTCCGAATTTTGGCACGTGGGGCTTCTCACATGCAACAGGAAGCCGTTGCTGTTGCCTTTGGAGCCCTCAAAGATCAGCATTCCTTAGAAAGATTGAAAGAATTTGTTTCTAGCAAACAAGATACAGTTAAGTTAGCTGCAGCCCTTTCTTTATATGTGTTGGGTGAAAGAAAATATATCGAGCTGATTGAGGCAGAAGCAAAAAATGGCTCTCTTTTTGCCATTGCTGCATTGGGAAAACTGGAAGAAGGCAAAGAAACCCTCTTCACATTGCTCTCTCATCAAGAGCGAGATGTTCGTTTAAATGCTACTCTTGCCCTTTTAAACCAGCGTGACACACGCATTCTGAGTTTTTTGAACGAACTTCTCATCGAAGATGGGCGTGATATAGGTTTTTGGCGCATCACATCAGGTGGAGGAGGACTAAAAGCGTGGAAAACCATCTCATCAGCGAGTCAACAGGAGAAAAATTATCCCGGCCTTAAAGAAGAAACTTTAAGCTTACGCGAACAAGTGTTAACCCAATGCATCGAATTTGAAGATGAGACATTTTTAAAAGTCGCCCAATTGATTATGGAAAAACGACAGCATGCTCTCATCCCCTTACTCGTCGAGCTCCTGGAAAATAAAAAAAACGAGGCTGCTGTGCGTTTCCTCAAAGAAGGTCAACGTATGGCAGGGGCTCCATTGATTCGTAATTATTGCACATTGTCTCTCTATCGTTTGAACGAAGAAGGGCCTTATGAAGATGAGCTGATTGCTTGGGTAAAAGCACGTGGTGGAGAACAATTGATTCGCTTCAGGGAAGAAGATAAACCTGCCTCAACGTTCAATAGCCTACATGAGTTAACGCCTGAAGAAACCTCGCGCTTTTTAATAGAAGCTTTCGAAGCACTTGCTTCTGCCCAAAACCAGGCGGGGATCGACATTCTTGTGCATACGATTGCTTACGGAAATCCTAAAAACCGTTATGCTCTCGCAGGATTATTGCTGCGTACGACTGAATAATGCCTCTATTCTCATTACTCATATTATTATTTTTTTCATCACTTTTTGCTGATGAACTCACGGTAGACCCTCCCCATTTTTGGGAGAAGGAGTGCCTACCTGCCCCTCCTGTACCCCTGATACCCGTTGTACCTCAAGACTCTGTCATCGTCGATTTGATCGATCCTCTTTACGAAAATGGCATTTTAACAACAGAACATGGCGGTATTCTTACTGCCCCTCATCTACGTATCCAAGCACGTAAAATCATTTATACAAAAAACGCTGATCCGGACAACCCGATTTGCACAGTCCAATGTGAAGGAGGCTTGTTAGTTGACTACGAGGAATGGACATTGGCAGGGGATCTTCTTTACTATGACTTCAAGGCACATAAAGGCTATCTCATTAATGGAAGAACCGCTGATCCCCCATGGTTTGTGGGTGGCAGGGAGCTAATGCTCATGGAAGATGGCACCCTGATTATTCTCGACGGCTATCTCACAACCTCCGAAGGAGAAGTCCAAGATCTCTCCCTGCGTTCTCCCTATATTTGTTTGACTCCGGATCACATCATCACTGCCAAGCATGTCAACATTCGAGTCAACGAACTTCCTGTGTTTTGGTTTCCTACTGTGGAACTCAATCTCAATCGCGTTGATCGCCTGCCTTTCGCCGTAAAATTTGGCTGGGGTGGACTTTTAGGCTCTTATCTCAGCGTTTTGTACCAATTTTTCTCCTGGAAAGATTTTGAAGCTACAGCTCGACTGGACGCTTTCTTCGGAAAGGGAATAGGTTTTGGCATTGAAACTGCCTTCGAACCTGCTTGGAGACCTACACGCTTTTTTACACGTAATTATTTTGCCAATGATATCGCTTTAGATGATCCAAAAAGAAGAGACCGCTACCGTTTTCAAGGGACTTATTTCGATCAGTTTAGTGATCTGGTTGTTGAAGGCATGTATGATATCGTCAGTGATGCGGAAATGGCAGCTGATTATACATATAAAGATTTTTGTTTACCCACTGCTGGCCGCACACAGATCGATTTCAGACAAAGAACTCCCTTCTGGATTGCCGACCTTTTCGCACGTGTCCGAGTGAATAGGTTCCAAACAGTCAATCAGGAACTCCCCTCATTTTTCTTGAATTGGCACACCTTTCAAATTCCTAATACAGGAATTCTCTGTGAAAACATATTTAAAGCCGGCTTTCTGCACTACGTCTTTAGCTATGATATCCGTGATAAAAAAGCAGATCATCATCGCTTTGACCGTGCAAAAAATTTTTCCTCTGGGCGCTTGGCCACACATCCTTTTTTTTATCGTCCTTTCTGTTTTGGACCAGCTACACTGACTCCAGAAGCTGGTTTCATTGGCATTGCTTACAATAAAAGTCCACGTAGTGGCGGACCAGTAGTGAATGCTTTAGGAGAATTGGGTGCCAAGCTGGAAAGTTCCTTATCACGATGTGGCACACAATGGAAACATGTGATTGAACCTTACTTGCACTACCGCTACCTGACACACCCTACAGTAGCCCCTGATCGTCATTATATTTTCTCCATTAATGATGGCTGGGGTCACCTTAACATGCTGCGTTTTGGTGTGAGAAACAGTTTTTTCCTTAAATCAGATGGACTTCTTTTACGCCCTCTTTGGTTTGATCTTTGGGCAAATGCATTCTTTAATACACCGACTATCCCACAGGTTATTCCACGTGGCTATTTGAATGTAGAATGGATGCCTTATGATCGACTTTTTGTTGGAATTGATAGTGGTTGGCTTTTTGAGCACAATCAAATCGATTTTTATAACGCTCATGCCGATATCACAGTGAATGAAAATCTAGCATTTGGTTTTGAATACCGCTATAGAAGCCGTTTTTATTGGAGAAAAGCAGATTTTTACAATTTTATATTGGATTCAGTGCGTCCACAACAAAAACTATTAGACTCTCCTCTCTCTGATCCGCGTACCATATTTCTTTTTCGTATTTTTGCCCGACCCACACCCTCATGGACAGCAAAATTAGATCTTCGCCATGGCTGGCACAAGAAACAGCAGCGTTCCTTTCTGGAATATCAGTTTGAACTCACACGTATTGTTTTCCAGCATTGGAAAATGATGTTTATCTATGAAAAGCGCGAAGCAGACAAAAACGATCACCGTTTCTCTTTTTCCCTGCTGATGAATCCTGGACCACCGTAGTCTCCATCCACCCACCTTATTGATATCTTTGCATGCATGTAGTAAATTTTTTGTGATGAATTTCTAAAAGAAACTCATAAAACGATCAAACAGGTTCGTGATATGCACATAAAGCCACTAACTTCACAAGATACCCCTATACCAGTCGATTTGAGAAAGGAACTTCCCGATCCGTGGAATCCATGGACAATTAGTGCGCGTATTTTTGGGGCAATGCAATGTACAACTTCAGATGCATATAAAAAAGTTGAAGTGCTGCCAACTGATGCTGAATGGAGATTTATTTGGAGATATTTCCATCACGATAAGCCAACAAAGTACGGACTTAAAAGAGTCTATTGTGTGCATGATGGGCATCAAACACGAGCTTTTGAGAACAATATCTCATCTATAGAACGTGAAGCGGAGACCTTTAAACCAACATGGGATAAAGAACCTCGAGCCAGACAAAGAAAAGACACCATAGCAAGATGGCAAAAAGCCACAGACGTCTTCAGTTCATTCACTACCAAAGAAAGTAATGGAAGGACAAGAACATGGAATCGCACAAAGGTGATGCCTTTGTGGCATGGGAGCAGCGGCGATAAATGTGCTTCAATTTGTCAGTCAGGTTTTACCTATTTTGGAAAGACTTCGATGAATTTAGACCAATCCATGTCTCAAAGCACCGATGAAGGCTATTTTGGCAGTGGGATATATTTTACTAACAGTGCTCGTTATGCTGCAGATATTTATGGCAATGGCTGCCTTATTTTAGCCTGGGTATCGATGAGAGAGCCCTTCCCTGTCGTAGGAGATTTTCAACAGACTGATATGAAATTTTTAAAAGGCCAAGGGGCTTATAAAAACTACAACACTCACTATGTGCCCGTTGTTCCCACACGGTTAACAGCCGATTGTGCCATTTACTACCCTTGTCAAGAAAATGAAATACCATTCTGCGACGAAGTTGTCGTATTTCAAAAGGTGCAAACCTTGACCCGCTTTTGGGTCGAACTCGAGGTGGAACTTCCTTATCTTCATAAAATAACAGAGGCACCACTGTTTGTTAAAGAATTCAAACCGTATCTTTTTCAAATTCTTCAACATCCAGAAGTAGACCGGGATATCAAGCTGCGCAACGTTTTACTCAAAGAATTAGAAACATTGCTCAAACTCCAAGATGATGATGATTTGAATGAACAGCAGCAGATACTTTTTGGGCACTTGACCCAATTGATTAATAAAGAAGGAAAAATATATCAGCCAGCGCGTCATGCGATCATTTCTTATTCTCCTGAGCCGCAGAAATTCAAAACAGCGTTCAAAGCATTCACACTTCTCGGGCATACTGCCAGCGTGCAAGCTATTATCGTTCTTAAAGATAACAACTTAGCTAGTTGCTCAAGCGATGGAACGATCAGACTATGGAAGTGGAATAATGCTTATTTAACCCTATTTACAGAGCGAATGGTATCAAAGCTAATCGCATGCTATGATAGTGCGCTTGCTAGCACTTCCATTGATGGCGACATTAAATTATGGCGATATAATGGTTCATATTTTGATTGCTTTAAGACTTTAGTAGGTCATCGCAGAGAGATTACCGCTCTCATTGAACTTTCTGATGGTATCCTTGCCAGTGCTTCATATGATAAAAGCATCAGGCTATGGTATGGAGGTGAGAGTACATCGATCTTGTCTAACGATGCTGAAACAGTTGCGACTTTAATAGAAAGAAAAGATAGGACTTTGGCAAGCGGATCTTGGGACGGAAAGATCAGGATTTGGAAACGTGATGGAACTTGCATACAAACGTTAGTACATGGAGATGTGGTGAGGTTTCTCATAGAACGGCAAGATGGAACGTTGATTAGTGGGTCAAGTGATGGCAGCATTAAATTATGGAAAGACAGTCACAAATTGACTGATTTATCAGCACATAAACCGATGTGTACCCTCATTGAAAGAAAAGATGGCAATTTGGCGAGCGGATCAAAAGATGGTACAATTCAAATTTGGAAAAACAGCTATTGTCTACAAACTCTGACAGGACATACAGATTGGATAACAGTTTTGGTCGATCGAAAAGATGGATCTTTAGCAAGCGCCTCACAGGACTCAACCATAAAAATATGGAGCAATCAAGGAATTTGCCTCATGACTTTAACTGGTCATAAGCTCGGAGTGAGCACCTTGGTAGAGCTTAAAGATGGAAGCTTAGCTTCTGGAGATCGATCAGGGAGAATGCAACTTTGGCAGGTTGAATGATTTTTCCGAATTTTCCAGGAATAACTCAAACTTGAGTAATCGTTATTGTAACCCAAATGGTAGAGCAAAATAAGAATCTTTGACAGACCATGGGAAGGATCATAATCTTCTTAAGAAAAATTAGAAGAAAATAAGATCCGCATCGTCGTAGGCATGGGCTTTATAATAGGACAATTCCTTTCCTTTGACTAATTGATTCAAAATTTCTTCAAAGAGTGCAAAAGTAGGCTGACTTTGTTTTTTAAATATTTCTTTGAGAAGCATTTTTGTTTTTTCTTCTCTATATGGCACTGTTAACAAAGTAAGTGAGTGATTTTCATAATCGCGCAGCAGATAAAAGCTATAAAAGTACAATCCAATTTATCATATCTATTAGCCAATCGTTTGTTTTCTTTTAGGTGACTAA
>Ga0153954_1000340_pt1 | contig 39221 bp, 38 predicted proteins | sample TSFL038MetaG_FD_102277 | JGI IMG/M metagenome (GOLD analysis project Ga0153954, IMG submission 102277) | Attine ant fungus gardens microbial communities from Florida, USA - TSFL038 MetaG | ecosystem: Host-associated > Fungi > Mycelium > Unclassified | place: USA: Florida, Wekiwa Springs State...
CGCGCTTCGGCGGCGACCCGGCGGATTCTTTCACAGTCGTAGCGCCGTCGCTGCCTGGCTACGGACTTTCGTTCCGGCCAGGTCAGAAGCGTTTCGGCGTCGAGGACATGGCGGATACGATGGCTGCGCTCATGACCGAGACGCTGGGCTACAAGCGCTTCGCCGTGCAGGGCGGCGATTGGGGCGGCATCACCGCGGCGCGGATGGGCTACGCGCATGCGGACAAGTTGATCGGGATTCATGTTAACCTGCTCGCGGTCCGTCGCGAGCCCGAGCGCATCAAGACCCCGACGCCGGAAGAGCAGGTTTTTCTGGATCAGCTCAAGCATTGGCTGAGGGAGGACACCGGCTACACTTGGATTCAGGGGACGCGCCCGCAGACCTTGAGCTTTGGTCTCACCGATTCGCCCGCCGGGCTCGCGGCTTGGATCGTCGAGAAATTCCGCGCCTGGTCTGATTGCAACGGCGATGTGGAGAGCGTGTTCACGCGCGACCAGATGCTCGCCAATATCAGCTTCTACTGGTTCACCGGAGCGATCGGTTCGTCCTTCTATCCTTATTATTTCCGCATCCATCGGCCCTGGATGATTCCCGACGGGGCCGCCGTCACGGCTCCCACCGCCTACGCGGAATTTCCAAAAGAGATGCTTCATCCGCCGCGCTCGCTCGCCGAGCCGATGTTTCCGAACATTCGCCGCTGGACGGTGATGCCGAAAGGCGGACATTTCGCCGCCATGGAGCAGGCCGATCTGCTCGCCGACGACGTGCGCGCCTTTTATCGCTCGCTGAGAGAGCGTTCGTGAAGGCGACCGAGGGGCCGCCCCCAACTGCAGTCTAACCGGCGTTCACAGAAGAACCGGGCTGCGTCTCCGTCGGGGGCCGGGCGGATACGCCTTACGGCGACAAAAATTTGAATGGAGCGTCGACCTTTTCGAAGTGTGGGGAGGCGTCGCCCGAGTAGACCTTTCCCCCCGCAAGCGGCAATTTCATGATCGGCGCGCCGTTCTGAAAGCTCATTTTGGACAGAGGAACCCAGAATGTGTTGGGCGTGGTGGCGGAATCGAAATACATGATCATGTCGCGCTGGTCATAGGCCGTTCGCCACAGCGTCGAGGAGACGTTGGGTTGATCCGCTGGCCCCTGGTAGCCGAGCGGCACGCCAACCGCGCGCATGACGCCAAGCACGCCAGCGACCGCCTGGAACGCGAATTTCTGATCAGGCAACGCGGTGATGATACGCTTGTCGACCGCCTTCGGAAGCTGGCCGACCAAGAACGATGCTCGCACGAAACGATCCGCCGGATTCACCGTGCCCGGCAGGAAAGTCATACCACCCACTCGCTTCCAATAGGCGTCGATCGCGAGCTGCTGATCGTAGCTGGGCGAGTTGGTGACGACCCGGTAGTCCTTACTGTGGTGAATGACGAGCTTGCCGTCGATATATTCGAAGACGGCCGAGTCGCCAGTCGAATCCGAAAGAATCAAATGGAGTTGCGCGCCTCTTCCGTTCGGAAGCGGCGGCGCGAGAACCGTGAACGGGTCAGCCTTGAGCGCATCGACCGCCTCAGAAACCGCGCCGTAATTGTCCAGGACATATTGCGCCCAGGCGGAAATGCTGAGTGTGGGTTTGCCTGGGATCGGCGCCCCGTAGTCTGATTCCGCGAGGTAAAGGACGTTCGCCACCAACCCTTTTTCGTTGATGCCGTCGGCTGTGCCCGCGTTGTAGCCGGCGACGATCAGGCTCCCGTATTTCGAAGTCCACTTTATGCTCTGCGGTCCTGCGGCGCCGTCGCGCTCCATTCCACGGGGAAAGAGCCAGATGTCGGAATGCATGTCGTCGTTCCAGTCCATCGACCGACCGGTGACGACGAGCCCATCGTCGCTGACATAAAGGGCTCGCGTGCACGCTTCCGCCGCCGGCGCCATGGGCGCTAGACCGAGGCATACGAGCGCTGCGATTGTGTTGCGTTTCAACATTAGGCCCCCTGCCGCGTGAATCGCGACCGGAGCTATCGCATCTATCGCGCCGAACGATCAAGATGATTGGGTTTCATGCAGACCACGCTCGGCCAAGAGCCGCGCGATATGCGCGCGCAAGTCAGCGATCCCGTCGCCGGTTTGCGAAGAGGTCAGGAACACGTCCGGATAGGCGGCGACGTGCTTGCGCAGACCTTCGAGCGTCGCCGCGACACGCGGTTGTCGCTCAGCCGCCTTCACTTCGTCGGCCTTGGTCATGACGACCGCGTATGAAACCGCGGCGCTGTCGAGCCCGCGCATCGTCTCGTGATCGCTCTCCTTCAATCCATGCCGGCCGTCGATGAGAACGAAGACGCGCGCAAGAGACGGGCGGCCGCGCAGGTAGTCGCGCGCAAGCTCGCTCCAGGACGCCGACTTTGATTTCGCCACCGCCGCGTAGCCATAGCCCGGCATGTCGACGAGACGCGCCCTGCCACTGAGATCGAAGAAGATCAATTCCTGCGTGCGGCCGGGCGTGCGCGAGGTGCGCGCCAGCGAAGCGCGGCCGGTCAGGGCGTTGATCAGCGACGACTTGCCGACGTTCGATCGCCCGACGAAGGCGATTTCAGGCGCTCCGATGGGAGGCAGGCCGTCTGAGCGCGCCGCCGCGAAGATGAAGTCGCACGGGCCTGCGAACAACTTGCGCCCGACTTCGATCCAGTCGGGCGCATCCGCCGCGGCGTCGATCATACGCTCGGTGTCTTGGCCGGGCTCGTCTTCTTGGGGAACAGCTTGAAGAGGTTGTCCCACAGCTCGACCTTCACGCCCGCTTTCGTCATGATGTAGTACTGCTGGAGCACGGTTAGCGTGTTGTTCCAGGTCCAGTAGATGACGAGGCCTGCGGGAAACGTGCCGAGCATGAACGTGAAGATGACCGGCATCCAGGAGAACATCTGCTTCTGAACCGGATCGGCGGGCTCGGGATTCATCTTCATCTGGAAGAACATCGACACGCCCATGATGAGCGGCCAGATGCCGAGCGCCAGAAAATGGCCGAAGACGGGCAGGGCGGTCGGATCCCAGGGGATCAAGCCGAAAAGCGTGAAAACGTTGGTTGGATCTGGGGCGCTGAGATCCTTGATCCAGCCGAAGAACGGCGCGTGCCGCATCTCGATGGTAATGAAGATGACCTTGTAGAGCGCGAAAAAGACTGGGATCTGAATCACCATCGGCAGGCAGCCGGCGACCGGGTTGACGCCTTCGCGCTTGAAGAGCGCCATCTGCTCCTGTTGCTGCTTCACTCGGTCGTCAGGATAGAGGTCTTTCAGCGCGGCGATCTGCGGCTGGATCTTCTTCATTTTCGCCATCGAGTTGTACGAGCGATTGGCGAGCGGGAAGAACAGGAGCTTGATGATGACGGTGACGATCAGGATCGCGACGCCGAAATTGCCGACGACTTTGTAGATCGTGTCGATCAGCCAGTACATCGGTTGGGTAATGAAATAGAACCAGCCCCAGTCGATCATCAGATTGAATTTCTGAATGCCGAGCTTGGCCGCGTAATCGTTGATGGTCGAGACTTCCTTGGCGCCCGCGAACAGGCGGGTCGTCGTCTCGACTGTCGCCCCCGGGGCGACTGTCTGCTCTTTGCCGAGGAAGTCGGCCTGATAGTCGACGGCCGGCTCCACGCCGGTCGCCGTATAGCGGGCGTCGATCGGGCTCGTCTGGTCGGGGATGATCGCCGAGCCCCAGTATTTGTCCGTGAAGCCGAGCCAACCGCCATCGCCCTTGAAGGCCTCGATCCTGCCGGTCGCCTTGTCGATGTTCGCGTAGGTCGGCGCCTGCTCCTTGCCGCCGATCACGCCTTCGAAGCCCTCATGGAGCACTGAATAGTTGGCGACGTTTGGCTTGCCGTGGCGCAGCACGAGCCCGTAGGGCTGCACCGTCGCTGGCGCCGGACCTGAGTTCACGACCGAATCGGTTATCGTGAACATGTATTTGTCGTCGACCGCGATCTTTCGCTTGAAGATCAGGTTTGCTCCGTTGTCCCAGGTCAAGGTCACGGGCTCGGTCGGGGTCAGCGTCTGGCGATCGGCGGTCCAGATCGTGTCGAGGTTGGGAGTCTTGACGCCCGCCGGACCGACGAATCCAGTCTCGGCCCAGTAAGCGTCTGGCGCGCCAGGCGGCGAGAACAGCCTGACGTTCGGGCTCTTCGGGTCGACTGTCTCGTGATAATCCTTGAGAATGATGTCGTCGATCCTGCCGCCCTTGAGGTTGATCGACCCGCCGATGCTTGGCGTGTCAATGACCACGCGGGGGCTCGTCGCCAGCGCCGCGCTCACCGTTTGCGACGGCGTTGCTCCAGGCGCTCCCGGCGGAGAAATGGTCGCCCCGCCGGGCCGCGTGTCGCCCGTCGGCGCAGCATTCGGCTGCGCCTCGTTGCCGGACGCAGCGACGCTCGTCTGGGTCTGCGCTGGGTGCTCACGCTGATACAAGGGACCCGCGTAGAAATATTGCCACGCGGCCATCACCAGAACCGACAGCGCGATCGCGAGAAAAAGGTTGCGCGTGTCCTCGGACTTCATGTTGGCCTGTCTTTGCCTTCCGGCGCCTCGGCGGACGGTCCGCGCCCGCGGTTCGCCCCGCGACGCCGCACGAAGCGAAAGGCCGCGCGGACATCATCGACGAGCGCGGCGAAATGACGACCCAACGCCTCGCGCCGGGCCATCAGCACGTAATCGTGATCGCTCTCCGCCTCAAGAGGCTGAGCGGCGCGCAGCGCCTCTTTCAGCCGCCGGCGCACGCGATTGCGCTCGACGGCGCTCCCGACGCGTTTGGTCACGGTGAAGCCGACACGCGCGCCTGAGGCTCCGGCGCTGGCCGCCTCGTCGCGTCTTCGGGATTGGAGGGTGAAGGTCTCGACCGACGCGCGTCGCCCCCGCGCGGCGCGCTGAAACTCGGCCCGCTTCGTCAGGCGACCGAACGATTCGCCGGCGCGACCGGCCTCGCCATCCTTAAGCACGGCGCCAAGGCTCCCTTCCGAGGCGTCTTCATCGACGCCCGAACACTGGGACCGCGACCAATGCCGACGCGATCGATCAGGCCGAAAGCTTCTTGCGGCCACGCGCGCGGCGGGCCGCGATCACCTTACGGCCGCCGACCGTCGCCATTCGGGCGCGAAAGCCATGGCGGCGCTTGCGCACGATCTTCGAGGGTTGATAGGTCCGCTTCACCGGTTGGTCTCCGAGTTCCGATCGTTAGCGGAAAAGTCGAGCGTCGCCCGATCTTTAGACACGCAAACGCCGACTTTCCCGCTGGGCCGTACGACTGAGCGGTGAGCCGGAAAAATGAGTGCGGCGGTTGAGGGCCGCCGCAAGGTTCGGGCTTATGCCGCGCCGGCGCCGCCAAGTCAATCTCGGCCTCTGCGGAAACCTACTGGACCCGGCGCTCGCAGTCATGGCGCCCCGAGTCGAGGCAATTCTGCAATTTGCGCTGGTGATCGATGTAATGGAAGGCCCAGTAGCCGAGCGCCGCGAGAACGACCACGGCGATGATTGCCGCTATATTGCCGCGCCCGCTCGAAGCGGGCTCGTCGTCCTCACCGTCGGATCGGCTCATGCGGAGCGGCTTGAGGCGAGGCGCTCGACGTCGCCTAGCGCCGCAATTGCCTTGGCGACGATCCCTTTGGCGTCGAGCCCGGCGGCGGCGTACATGCGCTCGGGCTTGTCGTGATCTTGGAATTTGTCCGGCAGCGTCATTGTGCGGACCTTGAGCGCGCCGTCGAGCGCGCCGGCCTCGCCGAGCAAGGTCAGGACATGCGCGCCGAAGCCGCCGACCGCGCCTTCCTCGATTGTAATCAAGAGCTTGTGGGTCGAAGCCAGCTTCAGAATCAGCTCGCGGTCGAGCGGCTTGGCGAAGCGGGCGTCGGCGACCGTGGTCGAAAGGCCGCGGGCCGCAAGTTCCTCCGCCGCCTTCAAAGCCTCGGCGAGTCTCGAGCCGAGCGACAGGATCGCGATCCGCGAGCCTTCGCGCACGATCCGCCCCTTGCCGATCGGCAACGGCTCGCCGCGCTCCGGGAGATCCACGCCGACCCCTTCGCCGCGCGGGTAGCGCAGTGCGATCGGGCCCGAATCGTGGGCGGCCGCGGTGGCGACCATGTGAACGAGTTCGGCCTCGTCGGCCGCCGCCATCACCGTCATGTTGGGAAGGCAGCTCAGATAGGCGATGTCGAACGCGCCCGCGTGCGTCGGGCCGTCCGCGCCGACCAGGCCGGCGCGATCGATTGCAAAGCGGACCGGCAGATTCTGGATCGCGACGTCGTGCACGACCTGGTCGTAGGCGCGCTGCAGAAACGTCGAATAGATGGCGCAAAACGGCTTGTAGCCTTCGGTGGCCATCCCGGCTGCGAACGTGACGGCATGTTGCTCGGCGATCCCAACATCGAAGACCCGCTCGGGAAAGACAGCTTTCATCCGGTCGAGGCCGGTCCCCTCCGGCATGGCTGCGGTCACGCCGACAATCCTGTCGTCGCGGCGCGCCGCGTCCACCAAGGCCTCGGCGAACACGCGGGTATAGCTGGGAGCGTTGCTCTTGGGCTTGGCCTGGGCGCCGGTGATGACGTCGAACGCCGTCACGCCATGATACTTGTCGTCGGCGGCCTCGGCGGGCGGATAGCCCTTGCCCTTCTTCGTCACCACATGCACGAGGACCGGGCCGTCCTCCATGTCGCGCACGTTCTTCAGGATCGGCAGAAGGTGGTCGAGATTGTGACCGTCGATCGGCCCGACATAGTAAAAGCCGAGCTCCTCGAACAAGGTGCCGCCGGTCCAGAAGTTGCGGCCATATTCCTCGGTGAGCCGGGCCTTGTCGTAGAAGAACTTCGGCAGCCGGCGCGCAAGCTGTTTGGCCGCGCCGCGCAGCGAGCGGTAGGCCCGGCCCGAGACCAGCCGCGCCAGATAGGCCGACATCGCCCCTGTCGGCGGCGCGATCGACATGTCGTTGTCATTGAGGATCACGATGAGCCGCGAGCCCAGGGCGCCGGCGTTGTTCATCGCCTCGTACGCCATTCCAGCCGACATGGCGCCGTCGCCGATGACCGCGACGACATGGTTGGCGCCCTGAGCCAGGTCGCGCGCCACCGCCATGCCGAGGCCGGCCGAGATCGAGGTCGAGGAATGCGCCGCGCCGAACGGATCGTATTCGCTTTCCAGACGCTTAGTGAATCCGCTCAAGCCGCCGCCTTGACGCAAAGTGCGGATGCGGTCGCGGCGGGCCGTCAGGATCTTGTGCGGGTAGGCCTGGTGGCCGACGTCCCAGATGATGCGATCGTTCGGCGTGTTGAAAACGTAGTGCAACGCGACCGTCAGTTCGACCACGCCAAGGCCGGCGCCGAGATGACCGCCAGTCACGGAGACCGCGCTGATCGTCTCCGCGCGCAATTCCTCGGCCAATTGACCGAGATCGCCCTCTTTCATCTCGCGCAGATCGGCGGGCGAGCCGATCTGATCCAAAAGTGGCGTGGGAGGTTTGCTCAATTCGATCCCCAACGCGCGGCGCTTCTTATATGATCCCGCGCAGAGCGACTCGTACACCAAGTCCGATGCTTGCCGCAATTCTGCGCCCTTCGCCACTCGGGCGCCGCAATGTCCACCATTTTTAACTTGGATTAATCGAAGCGCGCTCTTGCGGCGGCGCGCTCACGCGCCCGTTGATCAGGCGATTGCTATCGCCGCGCGCTTGGCGCAAATTTAGGCAATGAACTCAGTTTCTGGCCTGCCCGGCTCGGCGAGCCAATACGCTCCCGACGGCCGGTACGCTTGCGCCCGCCTGGCCTTGGCGGTGGGGATCACGACCCTGATCGGGGTCGGGATGTGGGCGATCATCGTGGTCCTGCCGGAGGCGCAGGCCGACTTCGGCGCCGATCGCGCGGCGGCCTCGCTGCCTTACACGGTGATGATGTGCGCGTTCGCCTTTTCGACAATCGCGCTTGGGCGAATGACGGACCGGCGCGGCATCGTCCCGCCCCTGATCATCTCGGCGGTGACTTTGGGCTCAGGCTTTGTGCTCGCTGGTTATGCGCAGAGCCTGGTCGTCTTCACTGCGGCGCATGTCCTCATCGGAGTGGGCTCTGGAGCCGGCTTCGCGCCGATGATGGCCGACATCTCGCATTGGTTCGTCAAGCGCCGCGGGCTCGCGGTCGTGATCGTTGCCGCCGGCAGTTACTTTGCGGGAACGATCTGGCCGCTGTTGATGAACCTCGCCATCCCGCTGATCGGCTGGCGGGGAACCTACGCCGGCATCGGCGTCATCGTCGCGGCCGCCGTGCTTCCGCTTGCTTTCGCGATGCGACGTAGGCCGGACGCCGCGGTCTACGAGCGCGCTGAGGCGGCGACCGAGGCCGCGCGCGCCGACCTCAGCATATCGCCGCGCCTCTTAATGACCCTCCTGGTGCTCGCCGGCTTCTCCTGTTGTGTCGCGATGTCCATGCCGCAGGTCCACTTGGTCGCCTATTGCGGCGACCTCGGCTATGGCGTGGCGCGGGGCGCTCAGATGTTGTCCTTGATGATGGGTCTGGGCATTATTTCTCGCATCGGATCAGGCTTCGTCGCCGACTCGATCGGCGGCGCGACGACCCTGCTCATCGGCTCGGTCATGCAGGGCGTGGCGCTCTTGCTCTATCTCTATTTCAATGGCCTTGAGTCGCTGTTCGTCGTCTCCGCGATTTTCGGGCTGTTTCAGGGTGGCATCGTGCCGATGTACGCCGTCATCTGCCGTGAGCTTTTGCCGCCCCGGCGGGCCGGCGCGGCGATCGGCCTCGTCGTCTCGGCGACCATCCTCGGCATGGCCTTCGGCGGCTATATCTCCGGCGTCATCTTTGATCTCACCAGTTCCTACCGCATGGCGTTCTTCAACGGCGTGCTCTGGAACGCGCTCAATCTGGTCATCGTCTCGTGGCTCGTCTGGCGTCATCAGCGCCGCCAGCCGGCAGGCGCTCTCATGCCTGCCTGAAAGGTTTGCGCGCGGCTCAGAAGCGGAGGATGAGAGGCGGCGCCGCCTTGCAAAGCGGGGTTGAGTATTTCGTCGTTCTCCACGATCTTGCAGCCGGTCTCGGGCTTCATGCGACGCGTCGCGATCAAGCCAAGGCGCTGTCAGGCGCCGCGGGTCTTATGAAGGGGAAGAAGAGTCTATGAAGCGGCTTGCAGGAAAAGTTGCGTGGGTCACCGGCGCCGGAAGCGGCATTGGCGAGGCCGGCGCGTTGGCGCTCGCCGAGGAGGGCGCGACCGTGATCTTGACCGGGCGCCGAAAGGAGCCGCTCGACGCGGTTGCGGCGCGCATCGCGAAGGACGGCGGGAAGGCGCGCGTCCACGCCGGCGACATGTCTCGCTCCGAAGACGCCGTCCGGATCATGGAAGCGATCGAAAAGGAGTTCGGCCGCCTCGACATTCTGGTGAACAACGCGGGGTCCAACATCCCGGACCGAAGTTGGAAGCGCCTGACGCCAGCCGGCGTCGACGAGCTCATCAGCGCCAACCTGTCGAGCGCCTTTCATGGCTCGATCGCGGCTTTGCCGATCATGCGCAAACAGAAGGATGGCGTGATCATCAACGTCGCCTCGATCGCGGGCAAGGTCGTCAGCACGCAGCCAGGCGTTGGTTATATCGCCGCGAAACACGGCGTCGTCGCTCTCAGCCATAGCATCAACATGGAGGAATGCCGGAACGGCATTCGGTGCACCGCGCTCTCGCCCGGCGAAGTCGCGACGCCGATCATCGCCAAACGTCCGGTCCCTGTCAGCGATGAGGACAAGGCGCGGATGCTGCAGTCGGCGGATCTCGGCGACCTCATTCGCTACATCGCTTGCCTGCCGCCGCACGTGTGCCTGAACGATGTCCTGATCACGCCAACCTGGAACAGGGCCTACATTTCCGCGCAGGACCAGGGTTTCTAGAGCGCGGCTCTCGTTTCGTCATCGCGAGCCGAGCGCCAGCGAGGCGTGGCGATCCAGGCGACGTAGGGCGCTTGACGGCCGCTGGGGCGCGGCCTCGGTCCGTAGCCTGTCCTGGAGGACGGGAGGCGTTCGACGCCCTCTGGGCCTCGTCGCGATGACGACCCTCAGCTTGGGAGTTACGGATGCCGGTTTCTCGTGAAAAAGCGCGCGGAAATCAAACGAAACGTGAGCCATGCGCTACGCTGGCGTCGCGCCGAGCCAGCCCTGCACCCGCGCGTGCGCCTTTGCTTCGGCGTTCACGACGAACGGCGGCAAACGGCCGTTCAGAACATCGATGATTCCAGAGATCGCGTCGCGCCCGACCGATGCGCTGAACGAGTCGGTCCAGCATAGGCAGTGCGGAGTTGGGATGACGTTGTCCATCGTGAGCAGAGGATTGGACGGGTCGGGCGGCTCCTGCTCGAACACGTCCAGACCTGCGCCCGCGATGCGGCCTTGTGCAAGACATTCGATCAAGGCCGGCTCGTCGATGATCGGCCCGCGCGCCACGTTGACGAGATAGGCCGACGGTTTCATCAGGCGCAGGCGCTCGGCGTTCAGAAGACGCCGCGTCGACTCGTTCAAAAGACAGGCGACGACGACGAAATCCGAAAGTTTTAGGAGATCGTCGAGGGGCATGAGTCTCGCGCCGGCTTGAGCCGCGCTCTCCTCGCTCACGTGCGGATCGGCTGCGAGAATCGTCATTCCGAAAGGCTGCATTAGGCGAACGAGCTCCTTCCCGATGCCCCCCAGCCCGACAATGCCGAGCGTCCGCCCCGGGAGTCCGACGCCTGGATGATCCGCGCGTTCGCGCCATCGGTTCTCCCGCGCCATTCGCGTCTTGAGGGGAAGCTTCAGGCTGAGCGCCAGGATAAAGCCGAGAGCGATCGTCGCGACGGAATTTCTCACGGCGACTGGCGTGTTGGTGAGGAGAATTCCGCGCCTGGAAAGTTCTTGCGTGTCGACGGCGTCGTAGCCCACCCCGTTGCGGGCGATGATGCGCAGCCTTCCGCTCTCGTCGGCAAGCTCCTGGCCGGCGACCCGCGAGCCGCCGATCATCAGCGCGTCGTAGTCGGTGAAAGCGGAGGATGGAAGACGACCCTGTTGGGTGGGGACTTTCGTCCAGGCGAGTCCCGCATCCGCAAGCATTGCCAGCGGCGTCTCGCCGAACACCGCGTCGCCATGCGAGTTGAAGAGGTCGGCGCTGAGGCCGATTTTTACGACTGAATTGCTCATGCTCCCGCCGTCTCGCTGGGTTGGGTCTGCGCTGTGGATGCCGGGGCCGCGCGATGCGGCCCCGCCTTGATCAGTGGATCTCGCGCGATTGGCTCAGCGCCTCGCGCATATCGCGGCTCGTGAAGCCGGGAGCGCGGGCCCGCTCAAGGATCACGGCCTCTCGTCGGGTCAGAAGGTCGATCGCCTTGGGCAAGGCGCGCACGGCGTCGGCGGGGATGACGACCGCGCCATGCACGTCGGCGTGAATGACGTCGTCGTGGCGCGCCAGCATGCCGAAGATGGTCACGTCGCACCGCATCTGAACCATGTGCACATGCGCGTGGCTTGGCCCGATTCGGCCGCCGACGATCTGGAACCCGGGCGCGAGCACGTCGATGTCGCGGAACGAGCCATTGGTCACGCATCCTTTGACGCCGAGCGCGGCGTGGACAGTCGTATTCACCTCGCCCCAAAAGGCCCCGAAGCCTGGCCGGTCATCCACATCCTGAATGACGGCGATCGTCGGCATCGGCCCCGCCGCGACATAGTCGTACCAGTCCTCTCGCGGAGGGATGGGCCCGCGCGGCGGCTCCTTGGCGCGGATCATGCCGGTGCGCGCAAGGCCCACGATCGGCGGCAGCTTGCGGTCGACCACGACCATGGGCTCGACGGTGAAGCCCACGGCTCGCCGCTCGGGGACGACGATTTCGAGCCCGTTGCAGATCGTCGGCGTGTCCCACGCCTTGAGTGCTTCAAGGTCGGCGGCGGTGAAAGGCGTGTCGGTCATTCTGCGTTTCCTGAGGGTGACGAAGGCCATCGCGCAGGCTTTACCGCGCGATGCGCACGAGAGATTCAGTGTGACCGATGCGCCTAGTTCGCCGCAAGCGGCTTCATCGGCTCCGGCATGATCGGCAGGGTGAGTGCCGACGGACGGTCGGCGTCGTGGAGAACAGTCTGGAACGCCGGCTGCATGGCCGAGTCGACGCCGAACGGATGGCCGGTGTTCGGGTTCCGGTCGTAATGCGGGAAATTGCTCGAGGACACTTCGAGGCGGATCTTGTGGCCCGCCAGGAACACGTTGCTCGTCGGCCAGACGTTGATCTCGTATTTGTAGATCTGACCGGGGATGATCGGCGACGGGTGTTCGAGCGACGAGCGGAACGACGCGCGCAGGATGCCGTTGTTGAGATTGACCGCATGGCCGTCGGGAAAGACGTCGACGAGCTTCGCCGTCCAGTCCGTGTCGGTCGCGCTCGAAGTCGCGAAGAGCGTGAGGCTGACGGGACCCGTCACTTCGATCGCGTGTTCGAGCGCTGGCGTCGAATAGACGAGAACGTCGGCGCGCTGCTCGACCTCCGCCTGGTTGGCGGGGCCGACCGGCGCGACGTCCGGCGTGCAGCAGGAGTGGCCGCCGCGGCTCGGGACCGGATTGGCGGGATCGTAGACATAGTGATCCGGCGGTTCGCTACCCCCAGGCGTTTCCGTGCTGATGCGGCCGTTGCCGCCGCTCGAGTTCGCTTCGCCCAGCGAATGCAGATAGTAGGTCGTGAACTGTGTTCCGGGGATCGGCCAGTCCTCGGCGTCGCGCCAGCGATTCGCTCCCATCACGAACACACGGACAGGCGGGGCCTTGTCCGCGCCATTGTCCTTGCCCTTGAGCCAATGGTCGAACCAGGCGAGCTGCAGGTCCTCGATCGGATTGTCGGCTTCCGAGCCGAAGTCGACGTCGGCCGACTTTCGGGTCCAGGGCAGGTGCATATAGGGGCCGATCACCAGACGGCCGCCTGAACGGGCGGCGTCCGATCCGCCATCCTTGCGCATGCCGACATAGTTCTCGACCGCGCCATTGAGGAAGACGTCGTACCAGCCGTCGAAATTGAGCGCGGGAACCTGGACGCGCGAATAATCCTTCCGGATGCTCCACTGTCGCCAGTAATCGTCCCGTGTGCTGTGGGCGATCCAGTCATAGAAATATCCCGCGACCGCCGGGACGCCAGGCGACAGCCAGGGATAGTCGTGCAGCGGGAGATAATCGTAGGTCTTGGCGATCATGTCCGTCGCTTCATTGATCTTGGCGACCGCGGATTGCTCGCCGGCGCGCCGCGCGCTGACGAGCGCGATCGTCTGGATCGGCCAGGATTCCTCGAAGGCGAGCGACCAGGCGCCGCCTTCATAGGACCAGCCGTCGTAATAGTCCGACGAGGTCATCGCTGGCGAAATCGCGACGAGATGCGGCGGCCGCATGACGGCGGCGAGCCATTGCGTCGCGCCCACGTAGGAGAAGCCATACATGCCGACTTTGCCGTTCGAGCCGGGCAGGGCGGCCGCCCATTCGACGCTGTCGTAACCGTCCTCCATCTCGTTCCTGAACGCGTAGAAGACGCCTTGCGAAGCGTATTGCCCGCGCACGTCCTGGATCGCGACGATGTAGCATTGCGAGGCGTAATATTCGGGCGAGGCGTAGACATAGGTCTGCGCGGTCGTCTTGTTGTATGGCAGCCGCATGAGGAGGACAGGATAGTCGCCGGCCTCGGTCGGACGATAGACGTCGGCGAGCAGCGTCACGCCGTCGCGCATTTTCGCAGGCACATCGACTTGTTTCGACACCGTGCAAGGGCCCTTAGGCGGCGCAGCTTCGGCGCGTCCGGATAAAAGGGCGGCGCTCGAAACCGCGCCGAAAAGCGCGATCGCAATCGCGCGAAATGCCGCTGCTCGCATGTGCGTTTCACTCCCCGTGTTGCCGGTCACGCTACGCCGGCGCCGAAACCGCTGTCAAAGGGCGCGTGTGGCGCAGCGGGCGTCCGCGGCGGCGAAAGCGCTGGCGCCCGCAACGGGCGGCCATAATTTTTATTTGGGAACCCTGCGTGAGAGGGCATATGTTCGCTTACGTCTCGACGCGGCCCGCCGGTCGAGTCGAAACGGCGGCGCACGTCCGCTTTGCGATTTGCTCAAGGGAGGGGACGCACATGGTTTTCCGCTTGTCGACGACCGCCAAGTTGGCGGGCCTCGCGGCGATCCTTTTCTTCGTCGGGGTGGCGCAGGCCGATGTGAACGCCGACCGCCAACTCAAGGTCGACGATTCCACCTTCAAGTGCATCCTCAAGATGACCCCGATCAGGGGCTTTTTCGTCGACAATCTCGCGGGCAATCTCGCTGGCACAGTCGCGGTCGCGCAAGCCGGAAAGGGCGAATACCCTGAGGGGACGCTGCTGCAGCTCATCCCCAACGAAGCCATGATCAAGCAGAAGAAGGGCTTTAGCCCCGGCACCAACGATTGGGAGTTCTTCGCCCTGCAAAGCGACAAGAGCGGCTCGAAGATCGTCACGCGGGGCGCAAAGGAAGTGAACAACTTCCTCGGCCTCAATTGTTTCGAGTGTCACAAGGCGGCGCGGGCGGAATTCGATCTCGTCTGCGAGGAAGACCACGGCTGCGTCCCGCTGCCTCTCACCCGACAGATGTTCCACGCCGTGCAGCATACGGACCCGCGATGCGACCCCGAACAGCTCAGCGCGGAGGATGTCGCGGCGCTCAAAGACATCGGCCCGGCGATCGAGCAGCTGAAGAACGAAGCCGCCGCGAACAAGAAATAGAATCTAGCCGGCGTTCGTGCGCGTAGAGCGCGCGGCGAAAAAGGGAATGCCGGTCTTTCGCGAGAAGGCGCGCGACGCGCCGTCTCGTTCTTCAGTGGGCGTCAGTGTTTGAACCGCCAAGATGGGGAACGAGCGCGCCCGGCAAATGCATGAGATAGCCGAAGGCGTGCGTTACGCCATCGGCGGCATGGGTCACGCCGTCGGCGACCCGCTGCGGCACGGATGGCCTGCTCGCAGGCGCGGCTGCGGCCGGATTGCCGGCGTCCTGAACGGGCGGAGGCGATCGTTTCGCCTCTTTGGCTGGCGCGGGCTCCGTGGATTGTCGCTCAGCCTCGACAGCCGGTTTGACCGGGGGCGTTGGACTTCTGACAAGCTTGTGCGGCGAGGCTTTCTCGAGCGGTTTCTTCTTCGACTCGCTCTTCGCCGTTGACGGCTCGAGAGGCGCGTTCGGCGTGCGCTCGGATGGCGTCGCGTTCGCTTTCGACGGCTCGGTGAGCGACGCCGAAGCGGTCGGAGCGGGAGCGGCGGGCGGCTTTACGATTGGCGCCTCGTCCTTCGCTTCCGCGCGCGAGAAGGCCGGCTGGGTCGCCGCCTTCGGCGCCGGCTCGGTCGAAGCCGGGATGGCGGTCGCCGTTGCGCTTGGCGCCGCTGCAACGGGAGCCGCGCCTGGGCGGATCGCCTCCGAAGCTCTCGTCTTCGGCGCCTCAGTCAGAGTCTGCGCGGCGTTCGCCGGACGGAGCGTTGTCGACTCGCTTGCGATCGGCGGTGCGACTGGCTTCATCGCTTGCGGGGTCGACGTCTTTGCCACGTCGGCTGCAGCCGGAGCGAGAACGGAAGTCGCCGCCTTCGGCCCCGGCTCGGCCGAAGCCGGGGTCGCGCTTGGCGCCGCGGCTGGGCGGATCGCCTCCGAAGCCCTCGTCTTCGGCGCCTCAGCCAGATGCGACGGTTCGCTCGAAGGGGGAGCGGACGGCGCCGTCGCAACCGCCGCCTCGTTGGGCTTGATCACTGGCGAGGTTGGTGAAGCCGCTGTCTTGGGCGCGTCAGCAAGAGGCTGCGGGGCGGTCGCCGGATGGAGAATGGCCGACGCGCTTGCAATCGGCGCCCCGCCGGCCTTGATCGCTTGCGGGGTCGCCGTTTTTGCCGCCTCGGCCGTAGCCGGGCCCGCAGGCGGAACGATGGCCGCCGCTCCGCCTGGTCTCATCGCTTGCGGCGCTGCGGGCGGGGCCGCCGTCTTCGACGCTAGAGCCGCGGGCGGCGTCTCGGTCGGAGCGGGAACGGACGGGACTGTCGGGATTGGCGTCCCGTCCGGCCGAATCCTGATCGTGGCGACCGGGGTTGGGGCCTGATTCAATGCAGGCGGCGCTTGGACGACCGAGGCTGCCCCAGCCGGAAGCCCGCCATCATTCGCCGGAACGATGCTGGCGTCCGGCCGCGTCCTCGCGGCGCCGGGCTCTGAAGGGGCGGTTTGCTGAGCGTCTGATATCGACTGGCTCTCCGTCCTATCCGCCGAGCGCCCGAACTCGGAGATGTCTTGGGTTTGGTTCGTGAGAGCAAAGCTCGCATAGACCGCCGCGGCGCCTGCCACAGCGGCCACGCCGGCGATCGCCTTCCAAGGTCTGGAACCGCGCCTCGTGCGCTTTTGACCGCCGCTTGCGGGTTTTGCCGGCTTGTCGGCGCACGCTCTCGCGGGACGGTCGCTTTTCGCGACGATCGGCGAGCGCGTAGCGTCAGGGTCGGAAGAACTGGATTTCGCCGCGGTCGAGACTGAAGGCGCAAGACCTTGAGGCGCTTGCGCTGACGAGTCCAGCGCCTGCTTGAGCTCCGCGAGCATGTCCTCGGCGTTCACTTGCCGGTTTGGGGCGCCTTCCATGGCTTCAGGTCCTCATTCCGGATTTTTCTCGCCCCGAGAGAAATCCTGCTTCCCGCTCACATCACGACGATGGTTAATATTTCGAGTACGAACCCGCCTATCGACCCGCGCCGCTTGCCCTCAAGGTCCTGCTAAATATGTCGAATTGAGGGTTGCCGCCGTCGCAGCCGACGCGGCGCTCGGCTGCTTCTTCAAAACTGAGGGGTCCCGGCGGCGTTGTCGCCGCGAGGCCGCTGGCTTCGCCGGGAGCCGCTATGACTGCGCGCGGACATCCCCAGAGCCGCATCGGTTGGCCGTCAGGATCTTCCGCCGGCGGGCGCCCTCGCAAGAGCGAGCGCGGCGCCGCATTGTCCGCGGCTGACGCCAGTCATTCGCCATTGTTTTTCCTGACAGGCACCAGCGGCGCCGGCTCACGGCGTGAGCGCCAGCGCCTTGAGTTCCTTCCGCGCGGCGCCGAAGCTGCCGAGCTGATAGACAGAGGCGCCCGCGGGCGAGAAGGTGAAGGATGGGAAAGGCTCCGCCAGCATTTCGTTCAGGTATTTTCTGTGCCCACGCCGATCGTCACATGCGGATTGAATCGCTTGCCCGCCGCCGCTTTCACGAAATTTTCGACGTAGCTGATCAACTGGGGCTGAATGTCGCGCCCGCCGTCCTCGCTGAAGAACGCCGCCGGCGTCCCCGTCTTCACGGTGTAAGGCTCGACCGCCTTGATGAGGGCGTCCTGCAGCCGATGCAGGCCTTCCGTCGGCTCGACGACGATCCCCGCAACCCCCATCGGCGGAGCCGGGATATAGTAATATTTGTACGCGTTCAGCGTCCACGACTTGGGCTTCTCTTTGTCGAAGACGGCCTGCGCCGCCGCATAGACCTTGTCGAGATCCTCTGTGCGGACGAACTGCTGCAGCATCGAAACGTGCGGATGGTGAGTCGCGTCGAGCGTGAAGCCCTGCGGAAAGGACTTCAGCAGACGCGCGTTGTCGGCGTTCGCGTGCTGAACCATCGTCGCGCCCGGTTCGAGCGCGATGTCGATCGCGGTTACGGGATTTTGCTGCGCCGCCGCGCCCGGAACGAGCGCCATCGCCAGTCCGATCCCGAGCCCAATGGCGGAGAAAACGTCCAGATGTTCGCGCATGCGCCCCCGCGCAGGTTCCGTTGACCTTCTTAACATGATCTGACACGTCGAGCTAAGTGGAGCCTCTAGCCCCGGGGGACGGATTTTTCATGATCGATAGTCAGCCGCTTCCCTCTTGGAACGACGGCGCGGCCAAATCCGCGATCCTCGACTTTGTCGCGCGCATGACCAAGGACGGAGGGCCCGACTTCACGCCGCCAGCCGAGCGCGTCGCCACATTCGACAATGACGGCACGCTCTGCTGCGAGCAGCCGCTGCAGACCCAATTCTATTTTGCTTTTGGCCGCGTGAAGGAGCTGGCGGTCAAGGACCCGACTATGGCCGCGCGACAGCCCTTCAAGGCGGTCCTCGAACACGATTACAATACGCTCTTCGGGCTTGGGCTCCAGGCGCTATACGAACTGGCTTTCGCGACCCACGCCGGGATCACGGATGAGGAATTCGTCGAGATTGCGCGTGGATGGCTCGCGACCGCGAAACATCCCAAGATTGGCCGGCTGTTCAAGGAATGCGTCTATCGGCCGCAGGTCGAACTGCTCGCCTATTTGCGGGAGAACGGCTTCAAGACCTACATCGTCTCGGCCGGAGGCGCCGACTTCATGCGCGCCTTCGCCGACGAAGCCTATGGCGTGCCGCGAGAGCAGGTGATCGGCTCGAGCGTCAAACTTCGCTTCAACGCCGGAGGCGACCGGGTTTCGCTCTCGAAGCTTTCCGAACTCAACATCTTCAACGATCGAGAGGCGAAGCCCTTGAGCATCGGCCTGCATATCGGCCGGAGGCCGTTGTTGGCGTTCGGCAATTCCGATGGCGATCTTCCCATGATGCGCTACACGAAGTCCGGAGCGGGGCCTCGGCTCGCGTTGCTTCTCCATCATGACGACGCGGAGCGGGAGGCGGCCTACGACCGCGAGTTCAGGCTGAGCCCCTTGTCCGAGGCGCTCGACAAGGCCGGGGACTACGGCCTCACCGTCGTCAGCATGAAGCGGGACTGGAAGGTCGTGTTTTGATCCGAGCGTGAGGGCTAAAGGCCTGCGGCCGCGATCCGGCCGGGGTTCGCCCGTCGCCATGCTGCGCTCTCACCCCGTCGGCGGCGCCCAGCTAAGCATATGGAGTGCTTGTGTTTTTCCTCCCGTCGAGTGGGCTGGCGTCAAGTATCTTTTGCCTTTTGCGAGAAATGGTGATACGAATTCTGCCAATCGGAATTCGCCGCTCGCGCTCTCGAGCGAAGCAGGGGAGACGAAGCGAGGCGCGCGAGGCCGCGCAACCCGAGGCGGAAAAGGAACGGAATTTTTTATTTGAATCGGGTCGCAAGTGTTTGGAAAGGCTCGATTCAAAAAAGTAAACGTGAGTAAGCGCTAGTAAATTTACTAGCGCTTACTCACGTTTACTAGCGTTTATTGGCGTTTAGCTCGCTTATTTGCATGAAAGGGCAAGGGTGACGAGCCATGCGCGGTCGCCTCGCGCGCTTGGCCTCGCGACTTTACTCTTCGAGTTCGCTGTCCCAATAGAGATAATCCATCCAACTTTCGTGCAAATAGTTGGGCGGGAACAGGCGTCCGTTCTGGTGGAGATCGTGGACGGTCGGCTGGTAGGGCTTGGTCGCTGGCCACATCCGCGCGACGGCCGGCATCAGGTCTGCCTTCCTGAGGTTGCACTCCGAGCACGCGGCGACGACGTTCTCCCATGTCGTGATCCCGCCTTTCGAACGGGGCACGACATGATCGAACGTCAGATCCTCGCGCTGGCCGCAATATTGGCAGGTGAAGCGGTCGCGCAGGAACACGTTGAACCGGGTGAACGCAGGGAAGCGGGTCGGCTTGACGTAGCTCTTGAGGGACACCACCGAGGGCAGCCGCATCTCGAAGCTCGGGCTGCGCACGAGCGTGTCGTATTCGGAGAGGATGTTGACCCGGTCGAGGAACACCGCCTTGATGGCGTCCTGCCAGCACCAGATCGACAACGGATAATAGCTGAGCGGACGATAGTCCGCGTTCAAGACAAGCGCCGGACAATTCCCCGGCGAGACTGAGCGAACATGAACCGTCAAACCGACGCTCCGTCCTCCGCACGTTGCCGTGGCCGTCTCCGAATCCGGCCGCGCTCTTACTCTACAGCTTGTGTGACGTCCTTGTGAAGGCCCGAAATCCGGGCCTTGCCGGGGCCGTCAGCGCATGTCCCGGCCTTTGGCGGGATCGACTCAATCAGCCCGCCGACCGTTCGATTGCCTCCATGTCTTCGTCCGAGAGCCCAAAGTGGTGGCCGATCTCGTGGATGAGAACGTGGGTGACGACGGCTCCGAGCGAATCCTCGCCTTCGCACCAATAGTCGAGCAGGGGCCGGCGATAGAGCCATATCATGTTGGGCAATTCGCCCGTCTCGGCGACCGTGCCGCGCTGAGCGAGCCCGCGGCCGCGAAACAGCCCCAAGAGATCGAACTCGCTCTCGGCGCCCATCTCGTTCAGCGTCTCGCTATCGGGAAAATCGGCCACCTGGATGACAAGACCGTCGGTGAGCCGCCGGAATGACGCTGGAAGCCGCTCGAACGCGTCACGCGCGAGCGCGTCTATGTCTTCCGAGGTTGGAGCGCGCAATGAGGCGAGGCCGCTGAGCGCCTCGGCGGTCACTGTGCGGCCCGAGATCTCGGCGCTGACGGGGCCTCGAGCGAATTGATGCGAACGGCGTCAAGCCCGTCCACCAAGCGCCGCGTTCGCGCAGAGAGAGCGGCGTGAATCTTCTTGGCGCTGTTTGGGAACTCGGTCAGCACGCGCCGGAACGTCTCGCGCGGGATGCGGATCACGACCGTATCCTCAGCGGCGCGCGCGCTCACGCGGCGTGAAGTCGAAGCGTAGAGCGCGCTCTCGCCGATCAGGGTCCCCACGCTGGCGCGGCGCTCATCTTTTGGCTCCGCCCGGTCCTCGACCAGCACGATCGCGCCCGAGTGGACGAGATACGCGGAATCGGCAGCCTCGCCCGCGAAAAACAGTGCTTCGCCAGCCCTTAAGCGCCGCTTCTCACACGAGAAGGCGATCAGTTGCACCGCCTCGCGTGGAAGGAGGTTGAAGGGGCGCGTTTGTGCGAATCGCGCGACGTCGTTGTCGAGGGTCACTCCGCCCGCTCCCCGACCGCGCCGCCCGCCATCAGTTTATAGCCGCCGCCTTCGGTCACAAGCAGTTGCGCTTCGGCAGGATTGTTCTCGATCTTCTGCCGCAGACGATAGATGTGCGTCTCGAGCGTATGCGTTGTTACGTTGGCGTTGTAGCCCCAGACATGCTTGAGCAGCGTCTCGCGAGCTACCGGTTGCTGGTCCGCGCGATGGAGATAGCGCAGGATCGCAGCTTCCTTCTCTGTCAGGCGCAACTTGACGCCTTGCGGGTCGACGAGGTTCTTCGAAGCTGGCCGAAAGGTGTAAGGGCCGACTTGAAACTCCGCATCCTCGCTGGCCTCGTACTGACGCAACTGCGAGCGGATGCGGGCCAGTAGCACGACGAAACGGAACGGCTTGCCGACATAGTCATTGGCGCCGGAATCGAGGCCGGACACGGCGTCAGCGTCGGAATCGTGCGCAGTGAGCATGATGACCGGTCGGCGATACCCATCTCGGCGCAAACGTTTGACCGCCTCGCGACCATCGAGGTCGGGCAATCCGACATCCATGATGATGAGATCGGGGGGCGCGGTTGTGACGGCTTGAAGCGCCGTTTCCGCCGTCTCCACGGCCTGAACCTGGAACTCGGGATGCAAAGCCAGTTGCTCGACCAGCGCGTGGCGCAAGTCAGCGTCATCATCCACGATCAGCAATTGCCGCGTCTGAGTCATCTACCGTACTTTACCTGCTGGCCCCCAGGCCGGCTAGCGCAGGATTGCGGCGAGCATGGGGCTATATCCCGATAGAAGTGACCCGGCGGCGATCGCTTCGCCGTGCAAAACTTGCCGCCTATGGCTCAAGAGTTAGCTCCTGGGCTCCGGCCTTTTTGAGTTGGTCTTCCGATCCGGCGAGCGTGATCGACTTGACGTCGTTCCACAGCGGGACGAGGTCGCCGTAGTGCCTCGAAAAGATGTGGCCGGACTCGCCGGTCGCGATCATGAAGCGGGACTTTGCCGGGTCGGCCAAATCATAAAGGCCGCGAAAACCTCCGCCTTGAACTCGGGCGAACGGCATGTCCGAGGAAACATCGGCGCCGCCGCCTCGATCCAGGGTGTAGAAGCCGCCGCTCGAGGAAACGCTGAGGTCGCTCAGCCGGTCCAGAAGGGGGACATGGCTGAAGACCTGGTGCTGTAGAAGCGCCCGGTGCTCCACGCCCCAGCGCCACCGGCTCATATCGGCGCCGTCGCGCTTCGTTAGCAAGGCCAATGCGCTGTCGAGGGCGCGCCCGAGCGCCTTGCGGCATTCCGGATCGACCGCGGCCGGAGAGTCGCACCACGAGGGATGCTCGCGCATGAGGGAAATGAGCGTTGTCGCGGCGAACGGCCCCTTTTCTCTCATGGGGAAACCGGTCTTGTCCTCAAGCAGGATGCTGTGAAGAGAGCTTAGGAATGCGGTGTAGATCAGCGGCTCGGCGCGGTCCTTATCCATCACCGCGTTCCAGCTCAAAAGCAGCGCCTGCGCCTTCCGGGCGCGATCATCGGATGGCGCAATCATCGCGATGAACGGCTGCAACGCCTTGACATCCAGAGAGAGGTGGTCAGCCTGCATCGCGGCGGAAGTCTCGAGGCTGTGCTTGTCGATCGCATCGAAGAACTGCTGGATCCGTCGGGCGCGGAAATTTTCCTCCCAGTCCTGGCCGAACCGAGGCTCGTGATCATCGGGAAAATTGGCGTTGTTCGCGTTGAAGGCGAAACCAGCGTCCGGGTTGTGCAACCGGGGCCATTGGTCGATCGGGATCGCGCCAGTCCAGTCGAACGCGCCGGACGCGCCGTCGACCGGGGTGAGCCCGTCGCCCGACTTTCGTAGCGGAACCAAGCCGGGGTTCAAGAAGCCGATGTCGCCGCCGACGTCCGCATAGACGAGGTTTTGGGTCGGAGTCTGATACAGTTGCAAAGCGTCGATGAATTGAGACCAGTTGCGCGCCTCATTGAGCCGCATGAACGCTTCCGCCGTGGTGTCGCGGTCGCCAAGGCCGGTGAAGGCGAGCGCGACGACCTTTCCTCCCCCAGCGAAACTTGCAAGATCAGGGTTGACGTCAGAGATCACGGGACCGTGGCGGGTCTCCCGGATTGTCAGCCGAATGTCCGCGCCACCTTTCACATGAATCGTCTCGACCCGATGCGCGAACGCTTTGGGACCGTCGGGCGTCAGATATTTTGACGGATCGTTCGGGTCGACGGTTTCGACGAAAAGGTCTTCAACATTCGAATCTGCGGTCGTAAGACCCCAGGCGATCGAATCGTTCTGACCGAGAACGAAGACCGGCGCGCCGGGCAATGTCGCGCCTTTGACCGACCCTTCGGGCGTCACGACGCGGGCCAAATACCATAAGATCGGCGCGCCGAGTTCAAGATGGGGATCGTTCGCGAGAATCGGCTTTCCCGTCACCGTCCGGGATCCGGCGACCACCCACTCGTTCGACGCGCCTTGACCGATGCCGGTCAGGCGGCCAAGTTCATCGTCGATGCTCTCTCCGCCTGCGTGCTGGTCACCCTTCGCTGGCAAGGTCGTAAGGGGATCGCCTGGCTTTGAGCTTGGGAACAACCAGCGCTCCCGCTCCGGTCCAAGCTTGGCGGAGAGACGGGCGCGCAAGAGCTTGATCTTGTAGCTTCGGGAGAGCTGATAGGCCTCAATTTTCCCGATCACGAGGGAGTCGACGGACTTCCACGGTTCGGGAGCGTCGCCGGCCACGAGGAACTCCGGCGGAAGGGGATGGCTCGCAAGAAAGGCGTTCACGCCCTCGGCGTAAGCATCGAGCCGCTTCTGAGCCCACGGCGAGAGCGCGGAAAAACTGCGCTCAGCTTCCTGGTAGAACCCCAGTGTCCGAACGAATTTGTCCACGCCGAGAAGATCGGCGCCCCTGATTTCCGCCATGCGTCCCTGGCCGACCCGGCGCAGGATATCCATTTGGAACATCCGCTCGCTCGCATGGACGTAGCCCAGCGCCCGCGCCGCATCGTCCATGGAGCCTGCGAAAATGTGGGGCGCGCCGTAAGCGTCGCGCCACACCCGAACTTCGGTCGAGAGACCGGAAAGCCTTTCGGCCCCTGAATAGGCGGGCATGGCGCGAGAGAAGAGATAGGCGCAGCCGGCCGCCGTGAGGACAACGAGCGCGAGGACGAGGTTCGCCGCCCAATTGACCAAACGCCAGGCCATCGTTTCTCCCGATTCGCTGGTCGACTAAAGCTCTAATCGCACCATGACCGGCGCGTGGTCGGACGGGCGCTCCCAGCCGCGGGCGTCGCGCAGAACACGCATTTCTTTTACAGAATCGCCGAGCGCCGGGCTCACCCAGATATGGTCCAGGCGCCGTCCCTTGTTGGCCTTCCGCCAATCGGGCGAACGATAGCTCCACCAAGTGTAGAGCTTCTGGTCGTCGGGGACGAATTTGCGCAATGCGTCAAACCACGGTCCGGCGGCTTGAGCCCGCTTCAGTTTGTCGACCTCGATTGGCGTATGACTTACGACGCCGAGAAGCGATTTGTGGCTCCAGACGTCGTGCTCCAAAGGCGCGATGTTGAGGTCGCCGACCAGGATCGACGGGCGAGCCCCCGGCTTCTCTTGGGCGCCCCAATCGACCATTTCTTCCACGAAGGCGAGCTTATGGGCGAATTTGACGTTGATTTCCGGATCAGGCTCGTCGCCGCCGGCCGGGACGTAGAAATTGTGGAGCTCGAGTCCCTGCGCCGCTCCGTCCAGGACGACATGAAGATGGCGCGCGTCGCCCTTGGCGCAAAAATCCCGCTTCGTGGACGTGGCGAAGGGGATGCGCGAGACAATCGCGACGCCGTGATAGCCCTTCTGTCCGTTGATCGCAATATGGGGATAACCCGCCTCTCGGAACGCGCTGAACGGAAAATTCGCGTCCGGGCATTTGGTTTCCTGCAGACACAAGACGTCCGGTTGATGCTCGGCAAGATACCGCGCGACGAGATCGATGCGCAGGCGCACCGAGTTGATGTTCCACGTGGCGACCGAAAAGGTCATCGGAGACTCCGGAGGCGGCTCATAGCCCCTTGCCCGTGCGGAGCCGCGAGCGCAAGGATCGCTAGGTCACTTGCCCACAACCGGGCGTCAGCGGCGGCTATTGCCGAGTTGGTTCGCCCGCAGGTTCTCGTCGATATGAAACAGCGCAGGGTCGGGCTGGGACTTCAGGTCGACATTGGACAGCGTGACAACCGTCTGGAAGCCTTGCGCGTCAATGACCGTCCATTGCTTCAAGGCGAAGGTCGACGCGTCGAAGAGGAGCGAAAGGTGGGCCGTGCCGCCGAGCGCCGCGCGATCTTCGAGTTCGATGGTGACCGTCTTGCCCTCTTGAGCGACGTTCAACACCTTTGTGTCGCGGGCCATGTCGATGTGGTCGGAAAGGAGAAATTTGAGCGGCGTCTGGCCGATGAAATATTCGTCCTGCGTGTTGAGCTTCCGATCGATAATAGCGACGCTGCGGCCATCGGCCACGATTTCGAAGCGCGGCGGGTCAGTATATTCGAACCGCATCCGCCCAGGCCGGACGATGCTGAGCTGTCCCTCGGAGCGCCGCCCGTTCTGCCCGACCTGAACAAAATCGGCGCTCATGACACGCGCGGCGTCGAGCCAGGCGTTGGCGCGCGCGATCGCCTCATCCGCCGAAATCGGGGCGGGCGCGGCGGCCTTCGGCGACTTGCCCGACTTTTGCGCCGCGACAGCAGGCGCAGTCAGATCAAGCGGCGCTTTCTGGGCGAACGCGGCGGCGGTCGCCAGTGCGGGCAGAAGCAGAAGCGTGGTCCGTCGTAAGCTTCTCGCCACGAGATCAGGTCCTTTCGACGGGGTCAATGAGGCGCCGAATCGGCGGTTCGAGCGGCGGATATTGGGAAAGCAGGGGCTTTCCGCAAGCACTGCGCTCTTTATATGGCGAGCGCGCGGCCTTTGCAGGGTTGTCAGACATGGGCAAGCGCTGCGTCGAGCGCGCCGGCCAGGCGCTCGACGATCGCGTCCACGTGGCTCGCGTCGATGATGAAGGGAGGAGCGAGGAGGATATGGTCGCCCTCGACACCGTCGACCGTTCCTCCCATCGGATAGACCATGAGCCCGCGCGCCATCGCCTCGCGCTTGACGCGCGCATGCGCTTTGAGCTTCGGATCGAACGGCTGCTTGTTCGCGCGGTCGCTCACCAGTTCGAGCGCCCGCAGAAGGCCGCGGCCGCGAATGTCGCCCACGAACGGATGCTGGCCAAAGCGCGCCGTCAGACCCTCCTCGAGCCTCCTGCCCATTTCGACAACCCTGGGGAGCAGCCCATCCCGCCGGATGACATCCTGCACCGCGAGCGCGGCTGCGGCCGCCATCGGGTGGCCCATATAGGTGTGGCCGTGCTGAAAGGCGCCCGATCCGTTGGCGAACGCTTCGTAGATCCGCTTCGTCAGCATCACAGCGCCGATCGGCTGGTAGCCTCCGCCGAGACCTTTGGCGACGGCCAGCAGATCCGGCGCAATCCCTTCCTGTTCGCAAGCGTGCGCCGTGCCAGTCCGGCCCATGCCGCACATCACCTCATCGAGAATGAGGAGCACGCCGTTACGATCGCAGATCGCCCGGATGCGCTTGAAATAGTCGCCGACCGCGGGGACGGCGCCGGCTGTCGCGCCGACCACGGTCTCGGCCACGAAAGCCATGACGCGATCAGGGCCGATCTCGAGGATCTTGTCCTCGAGAGCCTGGGCGGCCCTCGCCGCATAGTCTGCGTCGCTCTCGCCCTCGCGCTGCAGCCGATAGGCGTAGCAGGGGTCGATGTGATGGGTCGCGATCAGGAGCGGCTCGAATTGGGCGCGACGCCAGGCATTGCCGCCGACGGCGAGCGCCCCCAGCGTATTGCCGTGATAGCTCTGGCGCCGCGCGATGACATGGGCCCGCTGCGGCTCGCCGAGCTCGACGAAATATTGTCGCGCCATCTTGAGCGCCGCTTCGATCGCCTCGGAACCGCCGCTGACCAGATAGACATGGCTCAAGCTAGGCGGAGCGCCCTCGATCAGACAGTCGGCCAGGCGCTCGGCGGCTTCGGTGGTGAAGAAGGACGTGTGCGCGTAGGCCAGCGAATCGAGCTGTTTGCGCATGGCCGCGAGCACGTCGGGGTGTCCATGGCCGAGGCACGAGACGGCCGCGCCTCCCGAGGCGTCGAGGTAGCGCCGGCCTTCCGCGTCGACAATCTCGACGCCCGAGCCGGACGCTGCGACCGGCATGATGGCGTTTGGCGAGCGATGCAAAAGATGCGTCATGAGGGCCGGCAGGGACGGGTTGTGTGAAACACGGGTTCGGCCCAGTCTATCCGCCCAAGGCGAGCGGCGGAAAGGTGGAAGGCGGAGATCGTGGCTGAAGTGCGAGGACGGGTTGTTTTGGCGGTTGCGCCCAATGGCGCGCGCAAGACCAAGGACGATCACCCGGCGCTGCCGCTGAGCGCCGACGAACTCGCCTGGACGGCGGCGGAATGTCTCGAGCGCGGCGCTTCGATGATCCACCTGCACGTGCGCGACGCCGAGGGCCAGCCCTCGCTTGATCCCGACGTCTACCGCGCGGCGGTGGCCCGCATCTGCGAGGAGGTGGGCGACCGGCTGGTGCTGCAGATCACGAGCGAGTCGCTCGGCCGGCACTCGCCCGCCGAGCAGCGGGCGGCTGTCATCAAAACCAATCCCGAAGCCGTGTCGCTGGCGCTGCGCGAGCTCGCGCCCGAGGCGGCCGACGAGAAGGACTTCGCCGAGTTCCTGATCAAGCTGAAGCAGATGCGCGTCTGGCCGCAGATCATCCTCTATACGCCGGGCGAGGCGGAGCGCCTGGGGACCATGGTGAAGCAGGGGCTCATTCCGTTCGACAAGCTCTCCGTCCTTTATGTGCTTGGCCGGTATTCGCTGACCCGCACCGGCCTGCCGCGCGACCTCCTGCCGTTCCTCGCCCCCGATATGCCGCGCTTCCAGCCATGGAGCGTCTGCGCCTTCGGCCGCCGCGAGACCGCGTGCGTGACCGCCGCGGCGCTGCTCGGGGGCCACGGGCGGGTCGGCTTTGAGAACAACCTCGTCCTGCCCGACGGCGCCCGCGCCGCCTCGAACGCGGACCTGGTCGCGGCCGCCGCCCATGCGCTCGAGGCGGTCGGCCTTGGGCCTCAAACCACCGACGGCCTCAGGGAGGAGATCGCCGCGACGCTCGGCTCGTGACGATCGGCCGGGCCATGTCCGCCGGTGAGCAGCTTGCGCTGCAAACTTTGCATGGGCCCGATGCAAATAGACGCGAATAAACGCTCGTAAACGCTAGTAAGCGTTAGTAAATTTACTAGCGTTTATTTTTTCGGATCGTGACTTTTCAATGGGTTGTGGGCGCGGAACGTAAAGATTTTCGACCCCTTTCCCTCGAACTCGACCGGTATTCCAAAAATACATTAAACCAGACTGACAAGCATGAAGCGCGAGGCGCCGCTCGACGATTTGGTCAGGAGAAATGAGATTAGCATAGATTCTGTTTTTCGCAAATAAAATGTCGGCTCTTATAGCGATAGGGGTTGTTTTCGGATCTCCGCCCGTCTCGTCATGGCCGGCCTTGTGCCGGCTATCCACGCGGCGCCGCTGCGATTTCGTCGGCCATCGTAAATTACGATGCTGGAGCAGCGGCTCATGCTGATAAGACGGTGCTCTCGTGGATGGCCGGGTCAACCCCCGGATCATAGTCCGGGGGCATGACGTGACTCCACCCGGAACAATCAACGCCTAACTACAAGAGCCAAAATGTCGTGAGGGACGTGCGGGCGGAAGGTTTCTCCGGTCAGGCGAGCGAGCGGGGTCGGCGCGCGCTCCCCCACGATCGCCTCGCAACGGCGAATGGCGCCGCGTGGCGAGCGCCCGCCATCAGCGCTCGGTGCCCATCGCGAACGGCGCGCCCACGACGGCTCCGCCACCGCATTGCGTCAGCACGAGCCGGAAAACGCCGGGCGGACGATAGGCGTTCCCCTTGCAGGGGCGCGGACATTGGCCGTTGCAGGTGTATCCGTTCCACGGCACAGGTCGCAGCGTTGCGCCAGGCGCCACAGTCACGCAGGCCGGCGTCGCCGCGGCGCTGGCGCAGTCGGCGACGAGATCATACTCGCCGAACACGGTCACCCATCCCGACGCCGTCTTCTGCTCGATACGGCCTCGCCGCTCGAAAGACGCGCCGGACGGGGCGCCGTCAATTTCAAAGGCGCCGGGCCCTGGAAGATTGCGCAACTCGGCGCCCGCGGCCTTGACCGCCGGCGCGAGAGCGAGCGCCGCCGCGATCGCGATGAGAGCGCGGGTCATCTTCGGACGTCGAAGTTTTCCCATATCCTGCTTTCGCGCCGGCACACGTGCCCGACCGGCAGCACGCCGTCGGGAGGCGGCGAATAGAGTGGAATGATGGCGTCACATCCTCTGATCGAGAAATCCATCAGAATGTCTTTGAAGCGCGTGTCGGTGGGTTCGCCCTCGATGACGCCGCTGCGCGCCGACGACTGGCCTTCGGCGATCGGCGTGACAAACCAGTCTCCGAGCGGATTGGCGAAATTGCGCGGGAGGAAACGCGCCTGCCAGCGCACGTTCCAGTAGAAGCTTTTCAAGTGATGGAAGTCGCCGGCGGGGTCGCGGGCGGACAACACGGTGCAAAACAAAAACCCGAGTTGAGCCTCGCGAATGAAATTGTCCTCGCCGGTCAACGAGTTTCTGACGACAGCCTTGACGGCGTCGCCCGGCTTGTCGAAATGGTGCACGGTGAGGGTTTTCGGGAAGACGTCGCCGGCGTCGACCGTCGGCGGGCTGCCGCCAAACTCGTAATAGATGTCGGTCTCGTTCTTCACATCCCGGCAAACCTTGGTCGGGCGCGTGGGAGGCCGTGAGCGCTGCAGAAAAATGCTGCCGTCGCGGTTATGCCTGCCGCGGTAATAGACCCAGTTCGTATCGAGCCACTCAACCTGTATGAAGCCGAGCGCCCATCCCTCGGCCGGCTGGCTGCCGGTCAGCGTGACCGAGCCCGTCGCCTCGATCTTCGAGCATTGAAAAAGCGCCTGGCCGTTGAAAACCGTTGGCGTCGATACGACCGGAAAGGCGTCGAACCCGATGTGGGAAGATCCGCGTTGTAAGGTGGCGGCCATTGAATATGTCCTTATAAATAAATTAGTTAGCTATGCCTCCCGTTGACTGGTTTCTTATGGAACTGGCGCGTTGCGCGACAAATACAGTGAAAAATTTATACTGTGCGTTGCAGATGAGAAGACCAATACGTTCGATCACCGCTGCGCTCGATCCCAAGCGCCAAATGCGACGATGGGCATTCGCGTCGCCCCGATAGCGGGCGAGCCTCGCGCAGTTAATCTGAAACGGGCGGGATTGTCCATTGGCTGGCTGCGGGTTGGCGTTCGACGGGCCGACCGAGGCTACGCTGCAGACGCCTTACGCCTTCGGTCGGGAAACCAGGTCGGCTGCAACGATTTCCCCATCTTCTTTCACGAACCGTCCGATATTGGCGTTGGGAAGGAGGTCGAGCACCGCTTCCGAGGGCCGGCAGAGCTTCACCCCTTTCGTCGTGACGACAATCGGCCGATTGATCAGGATCGGATGGGCGATCATGAAATCGAGCAATTGATCGTCGGTCCATTTTGGGTCCGCGAGGCCAAGCTCGGCGTAAGGGGTTCCTTTCTCGCGCAGGAGCGCGCGGACCGGGACTCCCATCGCCTGGATAAGCTCCCTGAGCCGCTCGCGGCTGGGCGGGTTCTTGAGATACTCGATGACGACCGGCTCTTCGCCGCTCTGCCGGATCATCGCGAGCACGTTGCGGGACGTGCCGCAGTTCGGGTTGTGGTAGATGGTGACTGTCATCGCTGCGCCTCCGGGTTCCTAGTCTCATCCGCTCCCGCTTCGTTGCGAAGCCCACAGCCCAACGGGACTCTTCTCAGCTTGAAGGGCGGCGCGTGGCGAATATGAACCGTTGCTGGCGCTGCCGACGATAAGGACTTGACAGAGAGAATCATCGGAGTTTCATTCACATAAATCCTTGGAGAATGAAGGAGCTAGGCGCTTAGCTTGATGGTCCTAGCCAATATTCTAAGTCCGGATCGGACGACTGGCGAATAGTATATCTTAAATCGTGATCGTTAGCCTGGCTTTTGCGCCGTGGCGGTAGTCCGGTATATAAAAATACTTGATCAATCTTGACATTTTTACTGAAAAATAGCGATAAGGAGTTATATTATGGCAGGCGCAAAGACTGCATTCCTAAGTCATAAGGTGACGGACGGTGATCTGGCTGTAAAATGCCAAAAGGCTCTTCGAGATTTACTTAATATAAAAGTATTTATGTCCGAAGATATTCCGAAAGGAACGAATTGGCGTGAAGATATTCATTCCACAATCAACAAGGCGGACTGCTTTATATTGCTTTTTACCGATCCAAGTGAAGACTGGTCATGGTGTTTATACGAAGCCGGTCTTTATGGCCGTTCCTCGCCACAAGCGAACGGCTCTCGCCGCCGCCCGATCTATTGCCTGCACTTTCGGAACACACCACCGCCCAGCCCGCTCGCGGATCTGCAGACGGTCAGGGCGGACGTGGATGAGATCCAGAAATTCATCAACAATTTATATGAAACTTTTAAATACCCTCTTCCGCGAAACGAAAGAATACAGGCTGCCGCAAGGAGAATTGAGCAAGCCTTTAAAGGGATCGACGTACTTAGCGAGGTCGATATTAAGCCTTATGTTTGGGTAATCCCGGAGTGGCCAAACAGAAGCAAGCCAAATTTTAATGCGGCCAAGCTCCCAGCAATCCGCTTTGAGAATGCGCTTGTTGAAGTTGACAGGGATTCCGCCGCCATGCTCGGATTTGGAACGCCTCCGCGAAATTATACCCTCAAGCAGTTCTTGAATATATTGGACACTGACGCCTCGCAGTACAGTCATCGGCCATCGCTTTGGATGAACAATTTCTTTCAGTCCCTTATGAGAGGCGTCTCTGCGGATTTGAAAATGCAGGAAATCGCCTTTTTTAGGCACGAGGAAGGCGTTGTACTGCGTCCGATCGTGGTCAGCGTGGCGAAGAACCAGGACGCGACAACTTGCAGATTGAAGGTGAGATTCTCGCGGACGGTCGCTCCGCCGGCAGTAGATCAACCCGATCCGGTACAACGCCTTGCGGATGGTGTCCGACTCGGTGTCAGGACACGCATTGAGGTGATTGAGGCGTTCAGTGGACGAATGTCCCAAATCTACCATGACAAGGTTCTTAGCGACTCGCCGATGGAAGAGGTCGGCAGGAACTTTACGGTCGGAAGCCGAATGATAAAGGCGCTGCAAGCCATCCGTGACGAAGCTATGGCGCATGGCTTCAACCCCAAGGCGCCGCCGCCGCGGCTCTTTGCTGACCAAGCGGAGCAGAGGCGCTACCAGAACATTCGAGACCGAGGGATTCTCCTTTGGGATGAATTGGCGAAGGCGGCGACGAAGGAGGATCAAGAAGGAAGAGGAAGGTACGTTGAGACGGAAAGGCTGCTTGCCGAACTCAGAAAGATGAACGACGAGTATCTTAAGGTCGCGTTGCCGCGCCTGGATGCGTTGCTGCGCATAAGCCGACTGAACCCCATTTCTGCCCGGGCGTTTGTCAAGCGGCGGGCGAGCAAGGCGGCTCGAGCGGCGTGACTCTCTGCGCCGTTTTCACTTCCTCAAGAGCTCGTTGACGCCGGTCTTCGCCCGGGTCCGCGCGTCGACGGTGTTCACGATCGCCGCGCAATCGAGCGAAGGCCCGGGGGAGCGGTCGGGCAGGGGTTTGCGGGGCAGGGCGCCGGGCGCCAGGACCGAATAAGGCGGCGCGTGGCCGATATCGACCTTGCCGGACGCGCGGTTGATTACCCTGGAACGGCGCGAAAGCCTGCGTCCCTCATCACGTCCGCCTGGGCCGGATTCGGCCCAGCCAAGCCCGCTGGAACGACTAGAAGCGCAGCCCCCGCCGCGGAGCGCAAAAGGCGAAACCTGACCGTTTCCCCACACAAGCTTGAAGCGCCGTGGGGCCCGCTCGCTATTGTTGCGGCTCAGGAAAGATCCGCTTGCCGTCACTCGCCCAAACCTCGATCGAAAAGCCGTTTCTGACCATTCTCACCGCATCCGCAAGCGCGGAATCCTTGTCGTCGTACCCAATAGCGTTGGCCTCATAGCCGCTCAGACAATAGGGTTTGCCGCAGTCCGGCTGCGGCTGTGCGGCGGCGAGCACAATCGCGGCGATTGATGTGAGCATTCTCTGTTCCCCAAAAGGCCGTGACCGTACACTCAGATTGGCGCTGAGCTTACTCCCTGAGCAGCTCGTTGATGCCCGTCTTGGCCCGGGTCTGCGCGTCGACCGTCTTCACGATCACCGCGCAATAGAGCGAGGGGCCGGGCGAACCGTCGGGCAGGGGCTTGCCGGGCAGGGCGCCGGGCACCACGACCGAATAGGGCGGCACGTGGCCGACATGGACCTTGCCGGAGGCGCGGTCGATCACCCGGGTCGAGGCGGAGATGAAAACGCCCATCGAAAGGACCGACCCCTCGCCGACGATGACACCTTCGACCACTTCCGAGCGCGCGCCGATGAAGCAATCGTCCTCGATGATGGTCGGGTTCGCCTGCAAGGGCTCGAGCACGCCGCCGATGCCGACGCCGCCCGACAAGTGCACGTTCTTGCCGATCTGGGCGCACGAGCCGACCGTGACCCAGGTGTCGACCATCGTCTTTTCATCGACGTAGGCCCCGAGATTGACGAAGCTCGGCATCAGGACGACGTCGCGGGCGATGAAGGCCGAGCGGCGCACGATCGCGCCGGGAACGGCGCGAAAGCCTGCGTCCTTGAAGCGGTTCTCGCCCCAGGCGTCCATTTTCGAGGGAATCTTGTCCCACCAGGTCGCCTGGCCGGGGCCGCCGTCGATCAAGGCGTTGTCATTCAAGCGGAAGCTGAGCAGCACCGCCTTCTTGAGCCACTGGTTGACCTTCCACGAATTGGGGCCTGTCGCGCCGGGCAGTTTCTCCGCCACCCGCGCCTTGCCGCGGTCGAGCAGGTCGAGCGCCTCCTCGACCGCGTCCCGCGCTTCGCCTTTCGTCGCCGGGGTGATTTTGGCCCGATCCTCGAAGGCCTTTTCAATGAGCGTTTGGAGGCGGGCGTCGGTCATTGGCTGTCCTTTGAGGGTGAATCCGTGCGAACGAACTTGTCTTGAGGCGCGCTGGAACGCAGCGCCTCGGCGAGCAGGGCGAAAGCCTGGCTGGCTGCCGGCGGCTCGGATGAGAGAGATGGCGGCCTGGGAAAGGCGACGCTGGCTACAACGTCTGTCAGGCTGTAATCAATGACAATCTCAAGTTTGGCGCCGGGGTTGCTGGGCGGAAAGCCCGTCATGAACCGCCGATTCTATCGCATTATCGGCGCCGATCGCACTGGCTATTTTTGAGGGGCGGCGGTCACGGGGCCCCGCGTCCCGCTCTTTTCTGAAAGGAAGTCGCGCGATGGAGATCAAACGAAGTGGCGCGCAGCCCTCGGCGAGGGGGCCGGCGGAATGGTTCACCGGAGCGGTCAGGATCGATCCGCTGTTCGACCGGCCCGATCCCGCCCGCGTCGGCGGGGCGCTGGTCACCTTCGAGCCCGGCGCGCGAACAGCCTGGCACACCCATCCCCTCGGTCAGACGCTGATCGTCACCGCCGGCTGCGGCTGGGCGCAGCGCGAAGGCGGCCCAATCGAGGACATCCGTCCCGGCGACGTCGTGTGGTTTCCGCCGGGCGAGAAGCACTGGCACGGCGCGACCGCGACCACCGGCATGAGCCATATCGCGATCCAGGAGAAGCTCGACGGCTCGCCCGTCGATTGGCTGGAGCCCGTCACCGAGGCGCAATATCGGCAGCAAGCCTGAGCCGGCGGGAGCGCGCCGAGACGCCCGCGGAACGACCGCGCCGCCGCAAGCGGCGCAGGGCAAATTTCAAAGAGATTTGACCTTGCCGGCCGCTTGAAACCAAGGCAGATGAACGCGATCTCGGGGCCAAGAACACCTCTTAAGTTGAGGATCGCATCATGCAAAAATTCACGCTCATCGCGGCTTTTCTCGCCGTGACCGCGGGCTTTTCGGCCTATGGGCAGGACAACCGTCTCGTTGCGCCCGAACTGAGCAAACCTTCGCCGGGGCAGCTTCTGGACAAAGATTATCTGGCGCCGACCGGAGCGACGGTCCCACGCCCCGGCGTTCCGCAAGGATCGGGGCCGACGGCGCTCGATCGCAAGATTCAGGAAGAGGACAACAAGATCGACAACAGCATCTGCAAGGGATGCTGAGCGGTCGGGGAGGGATCGCGGTCCCTCATTGACGGCTTATTCCACCGTCACCTCAGTCTTCACCGAATTCGCGATGAAGCAGATCTCGTGGGCCTGGTGGTGCAGGCGATCGAGTTCGTCCGGCTTGGGGCCGGACCCGGCCCACTCGATCTTCGGTCGGAGTTTCACCTTCGTCACCGCGATCCGGCCAGGCGCGATCTCTTCGGTGAGGCCTTCGGCGCTATCGTCATAAGCGGTGACGGTGAAGCCAGCCACCCGCGCGAGATGCAGGAACGACAGCATATGGCAGCTTGACAGAGCCGCGACCAGCATCTCCTCGGGATCGACGGCGGCCTCGACCGCCCATTTGCCGACGACATGCGGCGAGGCTGACGCCGGAACCTCGGTCCCGCCGTCGAAGCGCAGACTATGCTGGCGACTGAAACGGCCCTTGAGGAATTCCTCGCCGCTCTCCCTCGCCTCCCATTTGATTTCCGCTTTATGGGTCGCCATGATCTTATCGCCCTCCGATGCTCGCGATGCTAGCAGACGCGGGCGGTCGCACGGGATCAAAAAAGGCTCGCGCCGAGTTTACGTCCGTTGGCGGGCTGAGGAGATGGACCCATGGGGCGATTGATGGACGCCGACGCGGAAGCCCTGCGTAAGGACATTCCCCCCACGCTCGCCGAACTCGCTGAAACCATAGGCAAGAAAGCCAACGCCACCGCGGTGTTCGGCGAGCCGATCGTCGAGGGCGAGCGGACGGTGATCCCGGTCGCGCAGGCGAAGTTCGGCCTGGGCGGCGGCGACGGCTTGATCGCCAAGGGCCTCGGCGGCGGCATGATGGCGAAACCCCTCGGCTTCATCGTGATCGACAAGAGCGGCGTGCGCTTCCAGAAAACCCCCCAGCCGTCGCTCGCGCCGCTTGCGCTTGGCGTGGTGATCGGGCTCGCGCTCGCCATGCGCCTCACGCCGCGGCCGAGAATAGCGCGGTAAGCTCTCAGCCTTCCTGAGTCCTATCAGCGTTCAAACCCGTCCTCTGGACCGTTGAGCCGCGAGACGTGAGCGCGTGGCCTTCGAAGCGCGCCGGGCTCAGGCAAATTGCGGCGGCGCCTTTTTCCATGAGCCCCTTGGTATTGAATCGCAATAACGTTCTATGCCATGCTCCGCCGACGCGACGACTGGCGAGGAACGCCGGATCGCAGGGAGGAAGTCATGACTGACGAAAAGTTGGGTTCGGATGATCGCCGCAAGCTCATGAAGGCGGCGGCCGCAGGCGCCGGGGCCGCGGCTCTGTTCGGCGGGCTGGGCGTCAACCCGTTCATGGCCTCGGCGCTGGCTCAGGCGGCCGGCCGGTCGGAAAAACCGCTGAAGGCAGCCTTCTCCAACGCGGGATTGCAGGCGACCTGGTGCGCGCAAGGCAAGCAGGCGGCCGAATATTGGGGCAAGCTTTTCAACGTCGACGTGACCTGGTTCGACGGCCAGCTCGACGCGGTCAAGCAGCGCGCGGCGATCGACAACATGGCCGCGCAAAAGTGGGATTTCGTCGCCATCCAGGCGTTCGGCATCGGCACGCTGACGGCGCCCGTAAACAAGATGATCGACGCCGGCATCCCGGTCATCGACATGGACACGCTAATCGCGCCGCTCGACACGATCAACGTCTTGACCTTCCTCGCCCCGGACAACGTGTTCATGGGCGCGTCCGTCACCCAGACGCTCGTCGACGCCATCAACGGCGAAGGCAATATCATCATGACTCAGGGCGCGCTGGGGCACACCGGCGCTCAAGGCCGCGCGAAGGGCTTCCACTCCGTCGTCTCCAAATACCCGAAGCTCAAGGTTCTCGACGAGCAGCCGGCAGACTGGGACGTGACCAAGGTCGCGCGCATCTGGGAGACGCTCCTCACCAAATATCCAAAGATCGATGCGGCGTTCTTCCACAACGACGACATGGCGCTCGCCGCCTACAAGGTGATGGAGGCCAAGGGCCGCACGGAGATCAAGATCGGCGGCGTCGACGCCATGCCTCCGGCGATCAAGGCGGTCCAGGCGGGGCAGATGCTCGCCACCGTCCGCAACCCTTCGTGCCGCATCCATGGCGGAGCGATCGTCGCGGGCGTTCAGGCCGCGGTGCACGGCGCCAAGACCGGTAAGGACATTCCGAAGAACATCGTCACCGACGGGCCGGTCGTCACCAAGAACAACGCCGACGGCATGTTGTGGATGCAGGAGCAGTTCCTGATCTGACCCTGTCGAAGCCCGATGGCGCTGCTCGAACTGACTGACATTTCGAAGTCGTTTGGCGGCGTCCAGGCGCTTCGCAATGTCGACTTCACACTGAACGCCGGCGAGATCCATGGTCTCGCCGGGGAGAATGGCGCTGGCAAATCGACGATGATGAAGATCATCGCCGGCGTCCACGTGGCCGACACCGGAACGATGCGCGTCGACGGCAAGGAAGTGCGCTTCCGCTCGACGCGCGACGCGCTCGCGGCGAGCATCGGCATGGTGCATCAGGAGCTCAGCGTCGCTCCGGAATTGACGGTCGCGGAAAACGTCTTTTTCGGCAATCAACCGGTGAACGGCATGGGCGTCGTCGCGTGGCGGCGCATGGCCGAGCGCGCGGCGGAGGAGCTCAAGAACCTCGGGCTCGACATCAACCCGCGCGCCCGTCTCGGCGATTTTCCGATCGGCGTGCAGCAGCTTGTCGAATTGTCGCGCGTGCTCTTTTCCGGGGCGCGCATCATCATTCTCGACGAGCCGACTTCGGCTTTGTCGCCCCCCGAGATCGAACGGCTGTTTGGCGTTCTCGCGCGGCTGCGCGACGAAGGCCGGAGCATGGTCTTCATCTCGCACTTCCTCGACGACATTCTCAAGATCTCGAACGCCATCACCATCTTCCGAAATGGGCGCAAAGTGGCGACGTCGGAAGTGACGCCTGCGATCGACAAAGGCTGGATCATCGAGCGGATGATCGGCACGGGCCGCGAGGAACTGGAGGAGAGCTATCTCCACGACATCAAACTCCAGAGTCGTCCCGAGGCGCCGGTTGTGCTCAAGGCGACGGATCTCACCCACGCGCCCGCTTATCGCAATCTGACCTTTGAGGCCCGCGCCGGAGAGGTTCTCGGCGTCTACGGCTTCATGGGCTGCGGGCAGCTCGAATTGGCGCGGACCCTGTTCGGCAAGTATCGTCCCCAGAGCGGATCGCTCGCGATCGACGGCGAGGTTCGGCCCCTGAAGAGCACGACCGCGGCGAAGAGGGCGGGCGTCGCTTATGTCGCCGAAAGCCGCCGGTCGATGCTGTTCGGAGACGAGCCGATCTACAAGAACGTCTCGATTGCGGTCCTCGAGCGCCTGTCGAAATGGCTCTTGAATCCAGACCGCGAGCGCGAGATCGCCAAGGTCCAGGTCAAGGATCTCGACGTGCGGCCTCCCAATGTCGAACTGCGCCTGGGCGGGCTCTCGGGCGGCAACCAGCAGAAGGTTGCGCTCGCGAAATGGCTCACCCATCCGCCGCGCATTCTCCTGCTTGCCGAACCGACGCGCGGCATGGATGTGGGCGCCAAGGAGGACGTCGTTCGGATCGTGCGGCATTTGCGCGATTCCGGCATCGCCATCATTGTCTTCTCGACCGAGCCGGAAACGGTGCTGTCGCTTGCCGACCGGGTGATCGTCATGCGCAAAGGCGAGATCGCGCATGAATTCGCGAGCGAAGCGATCAGCAAGGACCGGCTGCTCGCCGCCGCCTGACGATAGGATCAAGTCTCACGATGGATATGCAGAGCGCCGAGGTCGGACAGAGACGCGCCTTTCGCCTGAGTGATTTCCTGCGTGATCAATTGCGCAACATCGCGCCCTTCATCACGCTGATCGTCCTCGTCGCCTTCTTCTCGATCGCGAGCCCGACATTCGCCACGCTCGGCAACCTCGTGAATATTCTCCAGCAGGTGTCGGTGACCGCGATCATGGCGGTCGGCCTCACCTTCGTCATCCTGACGGCTGAGATCGATCTTTCCGTCGGCGCGGTCGCGAACGCGACCGC
>Ga0153954_1000341_pt1 | contig 39214 bp, 31 predicted proteins | sample TSFL038MetaG_FD_102277 | JGI IMG/M metagenome (GOLD analysis project Ga0153954, IMG submission 102277) | Attine ant fungus gardens microbial communities from Florida, USA - TSFL038 MetaG | ecosystem: Host-associated > Fungi > Mycelium > Unclassified | place: USA: Florida, Wekiwa Springs State...
CTCGAAGCTGGGCTTGCCGAACCACGGGCTGGTGCGGTCGACCTGCCCATAGGCCGGCTGGGCGAGGCCGTTCATCAGCTTGACGATGGCGCCGCGGTCGATCGCCAGGTTGGCCGCCTTGCGCAGCCGGATATCGGTCCAGGGTGAGCCCGGTAGCATCGACGGATGATAGTTCCAGACGTGCGGCGTGACGTTGGTGACGATCTTCATGCCGCTCTGCTTCAGCTTCTCCACCGCGTCGGGTGGCGGCGTCTCGATCATGTCGACCGCGTTGGAGATCAGCGCCGCCGTGCGGGTCGAATCCTCGGGCGCGCACACCAGGATCAGCCGGTCGGACTTGGGGATGCGCTTGGGATTCCAGTAGCCCTCGTTCTTCACGAGCTCGACGCGCTCGCGCGGCACCAAACGGGCCATCTTGAACGGACCGGTGCCCGACGGATCGGATGCGAACTTGTTCCAATCCTTGCCGACCTTCTCCCATTGCGCCGGGCTCGACACCACGAACCAGAGCATCTGGTAGGGAAACAGCGCGTCGACCGTCTTGGTCTTGATCTCGACGGTCATGTCGTCGCGCTTCTTGTAGCTGGCGATGCCCGGCAGGCGCGGCCTGACCTGCGCGGCCTGACGCTGGTCGAACTGCGGCGCCTTGCTGTCGAACACCTTGTCGAGGTTCCACACCACCGCATCGGCGTTGAAGGCCGAGCCGTCATGGAACTTCACGTCGGGCCGCAGCTTGAAGAGCCAGATCGTCTTGTCGGCGTCGTCGACTTTCCACTCGGTGGCGAGGCCGGGGATCATCTTGCCCGGCCGGTCGGCGACATCCATCTCCCAGGCGACCAGCGGATCGTAGATCGTGAAGCCGGTGAACTGATAGGCGCCGGCGCCGCGATCGGGCTGGCCCGTGGTGAGCGGAATGTCCGCCATGGAGATGCCGTAGCGGACGACCTTCTCCTGCGCGAAGGCGGGGGCCGGCAAGGCGAGTGCGGCGGTGCCGGCGAGCAGGGAACGTCGTCTGAGCTTCATGGCGGACTCCGGGTCAGAGTTTCGGTCGGTGCTTGCGCCAGCTCGTGGCGCGTTCGTAGGCCGCGCCGGCCGCGAACACGGAAGCCTCGTCGAAGGCGCGGCCGGCAAGCTGGAAGGAGAGCGGGAAGCCGTCGCCGCCGAAGCCACAACAGACCGTCGCCGCCGGCTGGCCGGTAATGTTGAACGGCATGGTGAGCGAGGGCTTGCCGAAGAAGTGGAAGATCGGCTGCGGTTCCTCGAAGGCTTCCGGTGCGCCCCAATGGTTGGCCGTCATCACCAAGTCGTAGCCGCGCATGGCCGCACGCGTATCGAGCGTGAGCTGGCGTCGGAAGCGAAGCGCCGAGATGTACTGTTCGGCGGTGATGAAGGCGCCGAGCTGGAAGCGTCGCCGTGTCGTGTAGCCGAACTTCTCCGGCGTTTCGATAACGTCGCGGCGATGGATGGCGTGCGCTTCCACCGTGATGATGACGCGGCCGCAGATGTGATAGTCCCGGATGTCGGGGAACACGACCTCCTCGACGACGGCGCCCTGGTCCTTCAGCACACGGACGGCCTCGTCGATGGCCTTCTTCATGTCAGGTGTGACGCTGTCTTTGCCTTCGTACCAGCTACGCGCGTGGGCGATGCGCAGGCCCTTGACCGAACCGTAGGCCGATGCGCCGTAGTCGACTTTGGGCGCCTTGGCCGACCCTTGATCGTTGGGATCATGGCCAGCCAGCGCGTCGAGCATCAGGGCGCAGTCTTCGACGGTCCAGGCCAGAGGGCCCGCCGTGTCGAGACTGAAGGCGAGCGGGAAGATGCCGCAACGGCTCACCAGACCATAGGTCGGTTTGATGCCGGCGGTGCCGCAGAAGCCCGCAGGATTGCGGATCGAGCCGCCGGTGTCGGAACCCATGGCGCCCATGCAGAGCTGTGCTGCTACCGCCGCGCCCGAGCCGCTCGATGAACCGCCGGGCTGGTGCTTCAGGTTCCAGGGATTGAGCACCGCCGGAAACGGTTGGTCCGGCGTCATGGCACCGTTGGCAAACTCGTGTGTGCCCACTTTGCCCAGGATCACCGCGCCCGCATCCTTGAGACGGCGCACCGTCTCGGCGTCGATCGCCGGGACATAGTCCTTCTTGAGATGCGAGTGGCCGGTCGTGCGCACGCCCGCGGTCTCGTAGATGTCCTTGAGGGCAATCGGGATGCCGTGCAGGGGGCCACGCCGCACGCCGCCCTTCATCTCCATGTCGGCCTGGCGTGCTGCGGTGCGTGCCAGGTCGGCGGTGACGGTAATGTAGCTCGCGATCTTGTGATCCACGGCTTCGATGCGCTTGAGGAAGGCCTCGGTAAGCGCGCTGGAAGTGATTTCGCCGCGCGCCATCAGGCGGCCGGCCTCGGCAATGCCGAGCGTCGTGAGGTCGGTCATGGCGAGCCTCTATTCGTCGGCGCGGAAGACGAGCGGCGGCTCGGCGGCCCAGGCGAAACGGCTCGGAATGCGCTGCATCAGCTCGAGCAGCCCCACATAGCCCTTGTGCAGATGCTCGATGTCCTCCGGCGTGAGCGTGAGGCCGGTGAGCGCGGCGCGCGCCCGGAATTCCTCGAGTGTTGGTGCCTTTGGCGACGACATACGTCCCTCCCGATCAAATGAACATGCAAGCCACATGCCGTCGCTTGGCTTGGGGCTTGCATGCACGAGTTCAGGACAGGGAGTGGTGAATGTTCAAGTCGTTTCGCGCCGCCATTGCCGGCTTGGGCCTGTTGGCGGCCTCTGCCGTGCCTGCCCTTTCGCAGGGCACTCTGCGCATCGGCATGACAGCGGCCGACATTCCACTGACGACGGGCCAGCCCGACCAGGGTTTCGAGGGTTATCGCTTCGCGGGCTACACGATCTACGACGCTCTCGTGAACTGGGACCTGTCGAGCGCCGACAAGCTCGCCGACATCAAGCCCGGCCTCGCCACTGAGTGGAAGCCGGTCGAGGGCGATCCCAAGAAGTGGATCTTCAAGCTGCGCCAGGGCGTGAAGTTCCACGACGGTACCGACTTCAACGCCGACTCGGTGATCTGGAATCTCGAAAAGCTGCTGAACGACAAGTCGCCTCAGTTCGATCCCAAGCAGATCGCCCAGGCGCGCGGCCGCATCCCGACCCTGGTCGGCTACAAGAAGATCGACGACTACACGGTCGAGCTCGAGACGCGCATCCCCAACGCGCTCTTCCCCTATGACATGTCCTACATCTTCTTCTCCAGCCCGACGAACTGGGAGAAGCAGGGCAAGGATTGGGCGAAGGTCGGCCTCAATCCGGTCGGCACCGGCCCGTTCAAGGTCGACCGCGTGGTGCCGCGCGAACGCATGGAGCTGTCGCGCTTCGACGGCTATTGGGACAAGGCGCGCGTGCCCAAGCTCGACAAGATGATCCTGTTCCCGATGCCGGAGGCGGCGACGCGCACGGCGGCGCTGCTCGCGGGTCAGGTTGACTGGATCGAGGTGCCGGCGCCCGACGCGATCGAGCGGCTGAAGACGGGCAAGATGGTGATCGTCACCAACAAGTATCCGCACAACTGGGCCTATCAGCCTTCGATGGTCGAAGGCTCACCGTGGACCGACATCCGCGTGCGCAAGGCGGCCAATCTCGCGATCGACCGTGCCGGCATCAAGAAGCTGGTGGGCGATATGGCCATCGAATCCAAGGGCCATGTCTATCCGGGACATCCGTGGTTCGGTCATCCGACCTTCGACATCAAGTACGATCCGGAAGAGGCGAAGAAGCTCCTCAAGGAAGCGGGCTACGGGCCGAACAAGAAACCCAAGATCAAGATCGCGATCTCGACCTCCGGCTCGGGCCAGATGCTGCCGCTGCCGATGAACGAGTATGTCCAGGAGAACCTGAACGCCGTCGGCTTCGATTGCACGTTCGAGGTCATGGAGTGGAACGCGCTTGTGAGCTTTGCCTTCCAGCCGGTGACCGGCGACGCGGCGAAGAATGCCGGCGTCAATGCGATCAACATCAGCCGCGCCTTTCCCGATCCCTACTCGGGCTTCACCCGTCTGATGCACGGCGAGTTCGTGCCGCCCAAGGGTGCCAACTGGGGCATCCTGAAGGACGCCAAGCTCGATGCGATGATCGACAAAGTGCACAACACCTACGACAAGGCCGAGCAGACAAAGGCCCTGGCCGAGGTGCACAGCTACATCGTCGATCAGGCCTACTGGATCTGGATCGTGCACGACCTCAATCCCCGCGCGATGAGTCCCAAGGTGAAGGGCTTCGTGCAGGCCCAGAGCTGGTTCCAGGACTTCACGCCCATCTCCATGCAGTGACGGCGGAAGCGCGACGATGCTGCTCTATACGTTACGACGGTTGATCTACCTGGTGCCGGTTGCCTTCGGCGTGTCGCTGCTCGTCTTCGCGCTGGTGCATCTCGCGCCCGGCGACGCGATCTCCGCGATCGTGCCGCCCGACGCGCCGCAGGAGGTGGTCGAGAAGATCCGGCAGTATTACGGCTTCGACAAGCCATTGCCGGTCCAATATTTTCGCTGGCTGGCCGTCACCCTGAGTGGCGATTTCGGCACCTCGATCGGCACCGGGCGGCCGGTGGCGGAGGAAGTGGGCTCGGCCTTCGGCAACACTATCATCCTCGCGATCTCCGCGACCTTGCTCGCCTTCAGCCTGGCGGTGGTGCTGGGCACGGCCGCGGCCTATGCCAAGTCGCGCATCGTCGACCGGCTGGTGACCCTTGTCGCGCTGGCCGGTGTCAGCGTGCCGAATTTCTGGCTTGCGATCGTGCTGGTGATCGTCTTCTCGGTCGAGCTGGGCTGGCTGCCGCCGATGGGACTGGGACCGGAGAATGCCACGGGCTGGCGCCTCGATGGGCCGCACCTCGCTCACATGGTGCTGCCCACGATCGCGCTCGCCATGATCCCGCTTGGCGTCGTGACGCGCACCGTACGCTCGACAATCAAGGAGATCCTCGGCATGGAGTTCGTGGCGGCGCTCAGGGCCAAGGGCATGAACGACCGCCGCATCCTGCTGCACGTGCTGAAGAACGCCGCGCCCACCTGCCTCGCGGTCATGGGCCTGCAGGCCGGCAACTTGATCGGCGGCTCGATCCTGATCGAGACGGTATTCGCCTGGCCGGGCACGGGTTTCCTGCTGAACAGCGCCATCTTCCGCCGCGACCTGCCGATCCTGCAGGGCACGACGCTGGTGCTGTCGTTCTTCTTCATGATGCTGAACCTGACCGTGGACATCATCCAGACCACGGTCGATCCGCGCATCAAACGGGGCTGAGGCATGGCGATCCAGAGCCCTTCGCTCGAGATCTCGACCGGCTCCGTCAAGGCGACGCCGGCGTCGGCGTCGCGGGGCTATTGGCAGCAGGTGCGCCGCCGGCTGGCGCGCGATCCCATCACGCTGATCTGCGCCGCGGTGCTGATCCTGATCATCGCCTCGTCGATCGCCGCCCCCCTGCTCGGCCTTGCCGATCCCTACAAGACGTCGATGCTGCGCCGCCTGCAGCCGGTCTTTTCGCCACACTATCTGCTCGGCACCGACGAGCTCGGCCGGGACATGCTGAGCCGCCTGATCTATGCCGGCCGCCTCAGCCTCTTCATGGGCGTGACGCCGGTGGTCTGCGCCCTCCTGATCGGCGGACTTCTCGGCATCACGGCGGGCTTCGTTGGCGGCCGCACGAACATGCTGATCATGCGCATCATGGACGTGTTCTACGCCTTCCCGTCGGTGCTGCTCGCGATCTCGCTCTCGGGCGCGATGGGGGCGGGCGCCAGCAATACGCTGCTGGCATTGACCCTGGTATTCATTCCGCCGATCTGCCGGGTCTCGGAGAGCGTCACCACACAGGTGCGCGGCTTCGATTTCGTCGATGCCGCCCGCGCCTCGGGCGCCGCCACGCTCACCATCGTGCGCGTGCATGTGCTGGGCAACGTGCTGGGACCGATCCTCGTCTATGCGACCTCGCTGATCAGCGTGGCGATCATCCTCGCGGCCGGCCTCTCCTTTCTCGGTCTTGGCGTGAAGCCGCCGGAGCCGGAATGGGGCCTGATGCTGAACACGCTACGCCAGGCGATCTACGTCAACCCGCTGCTGGCCGCCCTTCCGGGCGTGATGATCTTCATCACCTCGATCTGCTTCAACCTGATGAGCGACGGCCTGCGCGCCGCCATGGATGTGAAGGGCTGACCATGGACACGCTGCTTCCCGTCCACGACCGCGGTGGCCCCGCCCAGCCGCTTCTCCTGGCGAGTGGCCTGCGCAAGCATTTCCCCGTGCCCGGCGGACTGCTTGGCCGGTCGGGCAAGGTCGTGCGCGCCGTCGACGATCTCAGCCTGTCGATCGCCAAGGGCGAGACCCTGGGCGTGGTGGGCGAATCGGGCTGCGGCAAGTCAACAGTGGCGCGGCTGCTGGTCCGCCTGATCCGGCCCGACCGCGGTACCGTTGTGCTCGACGGCGATCCGGTCGATGAGCCGCACGGCATCACCGTGAACGAGCTGCGCCGCCAGGTGCAGATGGTGTTCCAGGACTCCTTCGCCTCGCTCAATCCGCGCCTCACCATCATCGAGACGCTGGCCTTCGCGCCCAAGGCGCATGGCGTGTCCACGGCCGAGGCGCGTCAGCGCTCGCGCGATCTTTTGGCCAAGGTCGGGTTGGAGCCTGGGACCTTCGCCGACCGCTATCCGCACGAGCTGTCGGGTGGCCAGCGCCAGCGCGTCAACATCGCCCGCGCTCTCGCGCTGCAGCCGCGACTGGTGATCCTCGACGAAGCGGTGTCGGCGCTCGACAAGTCGGTCGAGGCGCAGGTGTTGAACATGCTGGTCGATCTCAAGACCGAGCTTGGCCTCACCTACCTCTTCATCAGCCACGACCTCAACGTCGTGCAGTATCTCTCCGATCGCGTGCTTGTGATGTATCTCGGCAAGATCGTCGAGATCGGCGCGGTCGACGCGATCTACGGCAATCCGCGGCACCCCTACACGCGCGCGCTGTTGTCAGCGCTACCGAGCATGGATCCGCGCAAGCGCACCAAGGAGGCACCGATCCAGGGCGATCCGCCCAACCCGATCGATCCGCCGTCGGGTTGCCGCTTCCGCACGCGCTGCCCCTTCGCCGAGGACGTCTGCGCCCGGGCCGAGCCCGCATTGACCGACACGGGTGCCCAGGCCGTTGCCTGCCACATGAGCGTGCCGGGTTCCGGCCATTCGAAGGCCGCCTGACATGAGCGAGTTGCTGCAAGTCCGCGACCTCAACGTCACCTTCGTGACGCCCGACCGCACGGTGCACGCGGTGAACGGCGTGAGCTTCGATGTGAGGCGCGGCGAGACGCTCGGCATCCTGGGCGAGTCGGGGTCGGGCAAGAGCGTGACCCTGCGATCGATCCTCAAGCTCCATCCCGAGCACCGCACGCGCTGGTCGGGCAGCATCAAGCTCGAGGGCGACGAGATCCTCACCATGAAGGGCGGCGAGCTGGCCGACCTGCGCGGCAATCGCGTCGCCATGATCTTCCAGGAGCCGGCGACCGCCTTCGATCCGGTCTTCACCATCGGCCAGCAGATCGTTGAGACCATTCGCCGCCACACAGGCAAGAGCGAGGCCGACGCCCAGAAGCGGGCGAAGGAGCTGCTGGAGCTGGTGCGGATCCCCTCGCCGGCGCAGCGGCTCAAAGCCTATCCGCATGAGATGTCGGGCGGCATGCGCCAGCGCGCCATGATCGCGCTCGCGCTGTCCTGCAATCCCAGCCTGCTGCTGGCCGACGAGCCGACGACGGCGCTCGACGCGACCGTCCAGATCCAGGTGCTGCTGCTGATCCGCGAGCTGCAGCGCGAGCTCGATCTCGGCGTGATCTTCGTCACCCACGATATCGGCGTGGCGGTCGAGGTCTCCGACCGGATCGGCGTGATGTATGCCGGCAAGCTGGTCGAGCTGGCGAGTGTCGAGCAGATGGTCGATGCACCCAGGCATCCCTACAGCCGCGGGCTGCTCGCGTCGACGGTTCATGGCGGCATGCGGGGACAGCGCCTAGAGGCGATCCCGGGCGCACCGCCCGACCTGTCCGAAGCACCGTCGGCCTGCAGCTTTGCCGCGCGTTGCCGCTTCGCGGAGTCGAAATGTCTCGCCGCTCCGCCACCGCTCATGAGCATGGGCGAGGGCCATCTGGTGCGTTGCGTCGGAACGGTGCCCTAAAGGGTCTTGATCGTGGTGTTGAGGGTCGTGCCCGGTTCGGTGGACATGACGGTCTCGAAGGGCATGTCGAAGATCGCCACCATGACCAGGCAGAAGGCGAAGGCGACCGTGAACAGCGAGACGCTGACCGTGACGGCACTCCGGCTGCCGGTGTGCACCAGCATGATGGCGATCTGGGTCAGGGCACCCAGGATCAGGACCGTGAACCACTTGATCGAAGCGGTTGTATCGTCGGTCAGGGCGAGCCGCCGGTCGCGCGCCCGGCGCAGCTCGGCCGCCGTCGTCAGCTCGAAGGAGCGTACCGATCCGTCCACCGTCTGGGCGTGCGTGAGATTGTCGACCAGCGCCTCGTAGGCTCTGTCGGTGGTGTCGCGCGCCTCCTGCGAATGGGGATCTTCCTTCGCGTCCGCGACCGCATAGGTCTTGATGAGCGGCAGCAGCACCGGCTGTCCGTTGACCCGGGCGAGCTGGATCAGGGCGCGAAGCGTGTCGTCTTCCGTGCGGACGGCTTGCCAGGCGGCGCTTTCCTTCTGCCAGGCATCGTTCATCAGCTGCGCGGTGAACAGGCCGAACAGGATGGCGACAGCCGTGAAGTAGGGTCCCACCAGTTGCGAAGGCCGCTGCAAGGCCGTCGCCAGAGGCCCGTGCTTTTCCAGCAGGAATAGAACGGCGGCGACGATGAACGGCGTCACCAGCGACAGAATAACGTCCCAGCCCAGCAGAATGTGCCAGGACGTCACCCGCCGAACATCTCCTTCACCTTGGTGAAGAAGCCCTCGGCCTCGGGGCTGGTCTTGCTGCCGGTCTTCTCGAACTCCTTGAGGAGTTCCTTCTGCTTGGCGGTGAGGTTGGTCGGCGTCTCGACCATGATCTCGATGTACATGTCGCCGCGCTGCACGGAGCGCACCAGCGGCATGCCCTTGCCGCGCAGACGGAACTGGTGGCCGCCCTGCGCGCCGGCCGGGATATTGATGCGCGCGGCCTTGCCGTCGAGTGTCGGCACCTCGATGCCGCCGCCCAGCGCCGCCTGCACCATGGAGATCGGCACGCGGCAATGGATGTCCGGGCCCTCGCGCTCGAAGAGCTGGTGGCGGCGCACGGACAGGAAGACGTAGAGATCGCCCGCCGGTCCGCCGCGCGTGCCGGCCTCGCCCTCGCCCGAGAGGCGGATGCGCGTGCCGTCCTCGACGCCTGCGGGAATGTTGACCTTGAGCGTCTTGTCGCGACGCACACGGCCCTGGCCCGTGCAGACCTTGCAGGGCTTGTCGATCACCTGGCCTGCACCGTGGCAGGTATGGCAGGTGCGTTCGACGGTGAAGAAGCCCTGCTGGGCGCGCAGACGGCCGCGGCCATGGCAGGTCGCGCATTGCTGCGGCTTGGAGCCGGCTTCGGCGCCGGAGCCATGACAGACCTCGCAGGTGACCGAGCTCGGCACCTTCACCGTGGCTTCGGTGCCGGCATAGGCCTGCTCGAGCGTGATCTCGAGGCTGAAGCGCAGATCCTGGCCGCGCATGTCGCCGCGTCCACCGGGACGGGCGCCGGGTCCGGCGCGCCCGCCGAACATCTCGTCGAAGATGTCGCCGAACACCGAGCCGAAATCGAAGCCTTGGCCCTGGAAGCCGCCGGGTCCGCCCGGTCCGCCGCCCATGCTGCCGTCGAAGGCAGCGGGGCCATAGCGATCGTAGGCCGCCCGCTTGTCGGGATCCTTCAGGATGTCGTAGGCGTGATTGATTTCCTTGAACTTCTTCTCGGCGTTCTTGTCGTCGCGATTGCGGTCGGGATGGTGCTGCATGGCGAGCTTGCGGAACGACTTCTTGATGTCGTCGGCACTCGCGGTCCGGGCGACGCCCAGCAACTCGTAATAGTCTTGCGACATGACCCTCTACGCAGCCCCCACTTGCCGTAGTCCACTTACAAATCGGCCTCCCGCTGATGCGGGAGGCCGTGGTCTCTTGTCTCGCTCCGGGATCAGCCGGAGCCCGTCTTCTTGTTCTTGTCGGTGACGTCCTCGAATTCGGCGTCGACCACCTTCTCGCCCTGCGCACCGTGCGACGCCTCGTTGGCGGCATCGCCCGGGCCCGGACCGGCGCCGCCCGCGGCGGCTCCGGCTTCCTGCTGGGCCTTGTACATCGCCTCGCCGAGCTTCATCGCGACCTGGGCCAAGGCATTGGTCTTGGTCTTGATCGCCTCGGTGTCCTCGCCGCCGAGAGCGGTCTTGAGATCGGCCAGCGCCGTCTCGATTTCGCCCTTCTCGGCCGGGCTCACCTTGTCGCCGAACTCCTTGAGGTGCTTGTCGGTCGAGTGAACCACCGCCTCGCCCTGATTGCGGGCGTCGATCAGCTCACGCTTCTTCTTGTCCTCCTCGGCATGCAGCTCGGCGTCCTTCACCATCTTCTGGATGTCGGCCTCGCTGAGGCCGCCCGAAGCCTGGATGCGGATTTGCTGCTCCTTGCCGGTGGCCTTGTCCTTGGCCGAGACCTGCACGATGCCGTTGGCGTCGATGTCGAAGGTGACCTCGACCTGCGGCACGCCGCGCGGCGCGGGCGGGATGCCCACCAGATCGAACTGACCGAGCATCTTGTTCTGGGCGGCGATTTCGCGCTCGCCCTGGAACACGCGGATGGTCACGGCGGTCTGGTTGTCGTCGGCCGTCGAGAAGGTCTGGCTCTTCTTCGTCGGGATCGTGGTGTTGCGCTCGATCAAGCGGGTGAACACGCCGCCCAGCGTCTCGATGCCGAGCGACAGTGGCGTCACGTCGAGCAGCAGGACGTCCTTGACCTCGCCCTTCAGCACGGCCGCCTGGACCGCGGCGCCGACCGCGACGACCTCGTCGGGGTTGACGTTACGCGCCGGCTCCTTGCCGAAGAACTGCTTCACGACCTCGATGACCTTGGGCATGCGGGTCATGCCGCCGACGAGAATCACCTCGTCGATCTGACCGGCCTGCAGGCCCGCATCCTTGAGCGCCGCCTGGCAGGGACCGAGCGTGCGCTGCACGAGGTCTTCCACCAGCGACTCGAGCTTGGCGCGCGAGAGCTTCAGCACGAGATGCTTGGGCCCGCTCGCGTCCGCCGTGATGAACGGCAGGTTGATCTCGGTCTCCTTGGAGGTCGAGAGCTCGATCTTGGCCTTCTCGGCCGCTTCCTTGAGGCGCTGCAGGGCGAGCTTGTCGTTGCGCAGGTCGATACCCTGCTCCTTCTTGAACTCGTCCGCGAGGTAGCTGATCACGCGCTGGTCGAAGTCCTCGCCGCCCAGGAACGTGTCGCCGTTGGTGGCCTTCACCTCGAACACGCCGTCGCCGATCTCGAGGATCGACACGTCGAACGTGCCGCCGCCCAGATCGTAGACCGCGATCGTGCCGCTCTTGCGCTTGTCCATGCCGTAGGCAAGGGCCGCAGCCGTCGGCTCGTTGATGATGCGCAGCACCTCGAGACCGGCAATGCGGCCGGCATCCTTGGTCGCCTGGCGCTGGGCGTCGTTGAAGTACGCGGGAACGGTGATGACCGCCTGGTCGACCTTCTCGCCGAGATAGGCCTCCGCGGTCTCCTTCATCTTGCCGAGGATGAAGGCCGAGATCTGGCTCGGGCTGTACTGCTGGCCGTTCACCTCGACCCATGCGTCGCCGCTCGCAGCCTTCTCGATCTTGAACGGAACGAGGGACTTCTCCTTCGCGACCATCGGGTCGTCGAAGCGGCGGCCGATCAGGCGCTTGACCGAATAGAGGGTCTTCAGCGGATTGGTGACCGCCTGGCGCTTGGCCGACTGGCCGACCAGCCGCTCGCCGGAGTCGGTGAATGCGACCATGGAGGGCGTGGTGCGCGCGCCTTCAGAATTCTCGATGACCTTGGTGTCGCCGCCTTCCATGACGGCTACGCACGAGTTGGTCGTACCCAGGTCGATGCCAATGACTTTCGCCATGTTCCTACTCTCTCTCCCAGCAGGTCTTCCCAGCCCAAAGGCGCCGGTCGGACCCCCGATAATGATGTTACCTGCCGGAAAGACCGGGTCAGGACAGGGGCTATATAGGTCCTATGCAGCAGCCTGCAATGGTGCTGCCGCATTGAATCCGTGCTCCGGATATCAGATAGGGTCGGACGGGCCTAAAATCGAGCGTTTTTAAGCCTTTCGAACTTCTTGAAGAGCGGTTTCTCCATGCGTCTTTTGCCGGGCTACCTGTCCCTCGAGGAGCAACAGCATCTGCTGGCGGAGGTGCATGGGGTGCTGGAGAACGCCCCCCTCTACACGCCTGTCATGCCACGCTCGGGCAATCCGCTCTCGGTGCGCATGTCGAATTGCGGCCCGCTGGGCTGGCTGTCGGAGCTCAGCGGCTATCGCTATGCCCGAGTCCATCCGGTGACCGGCGCGTCTTGGCCCGCGATTCCCGACGCGATCCTCGATCTTTGGCACCGCACAACGGGCGTCGCCTACGGGCCGGAAGCCTGCCTGATCAACTACTACGGTCCCGAGGCGCGGCTCGGTTTGCACCGCGACGAGGACGAGGACGCCCAGGGTGCGCCCATCCTCTCGATCTCGCTGGGGGACACCGCGCTGTTCCGGCTGGGCGGGCCTACGCGTAAGAGCCCGACGCGCTCGGTCCGCCTCACCAGTGGTGACTGTATGGTGCTCGAAGGCCCCTCGCGCGACTGGTTCCACGGCGTCGACCGCATCCTGCCCGGCACCAGCCGGCTGCTGCCGGAAGGCGGCCGGATCAACCTCACCCTGCGCCGGGTGACGAAGCCCGATGTGTAGGTTTGTCCTCATTTTGAAAAAAAGCATCTCTCTTCGTGCTTGATCTGGGTGCCTGCCCTTTCAGCCAAACGGCCGTGGCTCCGGATCTCCGGCAGCGCAGGATATTCCTGCTCCTGCTGGCCAAGCGTTTCCGATCAATGGAAATAATTTCCTCCCCAGATGACCGGGGAAGAGAGTTAAGCGTCGTTGCTGGGGTCGGCCGAGCGTGCCGGGCCGCCCTTGGAGACGGCGACCATAGCGGCGCGCAGCAGGCGGCCGGCGAGCAGATAGCCCGGGATCAGCTCCTGCACGACGGTGCCCGAAGGCACCGACGGATCCTCGACTTCCATCATCGCCTGATGGAGGTCGGCGCTGAATGGCTTGCCGAGCGACTCGATGCGGGTGACGCCATGGCGCTCCAGCACCGACTGTAGCTCGCGCTGCGTGGCCTGCACGCCGGTGACGATGTTGCGCACGGCCGGGTCGAGCTGCTCGACATGGGCCGGCAGCGCCTGCAGCGCGCGGCCGAGATTGTCGGCGACCGACAGCACGTCGCGCGCGAAGCGCTCGATGCCGTATTTGCGCTCGCGCTCGATCTCCTGCTGGCCGCGGCGACGGACGTTCTGCGTTTCGGCCTCGGCGCGCAGGTACTTGTCCTGCAGCTCGGCCTTTTCCGCCTGAAGCTTCTCGATCAGACGCCCGACAGCGACGGCCTCGCTCGAGGCGTCGAGAGTCTCGTCGGCGTCGACCGGCATATCAGCCGGGGCGCCGCCCGCGGTTGAGTCGCTGGCCATACGTTATCCCTGACAACAGTGGTTTCTTTAGGCGGCCTTCACTTAGGGAGGCGCCGCCGCTTGGTCAACCCTCGGTCAGTTGCTTCAGACGGCCTCGAGCGGCGCCTGCAACCTGGTGCCGCGGACGATGATCCCGCCGCGATCGCCGATCGTCACCGAGCCGTAGCGCTGGGCAAAGGCCTCGGGCAACGGCCGGGCGTTCGAGGCGGCAAGCCAGAGGCGGAGGAGGTGTCGCTTGCGCTCGGGCTCGGGCCAGTCGACGAACGAGGTGCGGTCGTGCAGGAGCGTGTGGTTGTGCACCAGCTGCACGTCGCCCGGCTTGAACTCCATGAACAGGTGCAGCTTGGGGTCGTTGGTCAGCGCATCGAACATATCGAGTGCCTCGATCTTTTCCGGCGTGAGCCGCGGCGCGTCGGGAAAGCGCTGTGCCGAATCGATGTACTGGCGCTGATAGATCGCCGTCAGCCGGCCCTGGTACCAGCTGAACGGCGGCAGCAGGAAATAGGGTTTCTGGCCTTCCGGCACCTCGCCGCGCCGGTCGGTGGCGAGCGGTTCGAACAGGTGCTTCAGCAGGTCGGGTCGGCGCTTGCGCATCTCGTTGAAGATCGTGGTCGAGCTCACCAGCGCCGAGAGGCCGCCCGACTGCGCCGTCTTCAGGCACAGCAGTCCGACGATGTCGCAGGAATCGGTATGGAAGGTCTGGCGCTCGTGTGTCTGGTAGATGCGCACGTTGGGATCGTTGGAGGCGAGTCCGAGATCCTGCACGTGGCCCAGCACATGGCCCTTGCCGTTCTGCGAGCGAGCGCTGCCGAGATGGGCGCCGAGCCCGAAGAAGGCGGTCGCCGCCTCGCGCATGGTCCAGCGCTCGACCGGCAGGCCGCGCAGGAGAAGGAAGCCGCGGCCGTTCAGCACCTCGGCATCGACGCGCGCCTTGAGCTTGGGCCCGAGCGTCGGCAGCGGGAAGTCGCTCGCCTTGATCGCGGCGATATCGGCCTCGCGTGCGGCGAGCGCTGTCGCCGCCGTCTCGACCTCGGCGATCTCGGCCGGGGTGAGCGGCATCAGCCAATCGGTGCGCTTGACGATCTCCGGCCCATACCAGGCGGCCGGGCCGGTCTGTTCCGGCGGCAACTCGAAAGTCATTTCGCCCTTCTTCTTCCCTTTGTCTTTCCTTCGGTCAGTCGGGATCCTTGATCCCGGCGTCGTTGGCGAGTTCCTTCCACTTCTTGCGGTCGGCCGTCAAGAAGGCTGCGAAACCGGCCTGGTCGCCGGGCAACGCGGCTTCCGCGCCCTGTTGCATCAGCCGATCGATGACGTCCTGGCGGGCGAGCGCGGCCACGACCGCGGCGCGGATGGCGTCGACCGCCGCCGCCGGCGTCTTCGCCGGCGCGAACAGCCCGACCCAGCCCACGACGTCGAAGCCCGATACGCCCGATTCGGCGATCGTCGGCAGATCGGGCGCCGTCACCGAGCGCTTGAGGCCGGTGACAGCCAGCGCGCGCAGGCGGTTGGTCCGGATATAGGGCAGCGAGGTCGGAAGATTGTCGAACGACATGTCGACCAGACCGGAGACCAGATCCATGGTGTTGCCGCCCTTGTACGGCACATGGCGCATTTTGGTGCCGGTGAGGTGCTGGAACAGCTCGCCCGCCATGTGGTTCGAGGTTCCGATGCCGGCGGAGCTGTAGGTCAGCGTGTCGGGCTTGGCGCGTGCGAGGTCGATCACATCCTGCACGGAGCGGACCGGCAGGCCGGTGCGCACGACCAGCACGTTCGGCACGTCGGTCAGCCGGGCGACCGCAACGAAGTCGCGCTCGGAATCGTACGGCAGATGGGAGCGGATGGCCGGGTTGATCGACAGCGTGCCGATCGAGCCCATGAGCAGCGTGTAACCGTCGGGCGCGGCATGAGCCACGGCCTGGGTGCCGATGATGCCGCCGGCGCCCGGCTTGTTCTCGATCAGCACGGGGGCGCCCCAACTCGCGCCCAGTGCATCGCCCAGCACGCGGGCGGTGAAATCGACGCCACCCGCGGGGCCAAACGGCACGACGAGATGGACCTGGCGATCCGGAAAGGCGAGCGCGGGAACGCTCGCCAGGAAGGGCGCCGCGAGAACGAGCCGGCGGCCGATCATGCGGCCGCTCTCGCTCCGGAAGGCAGCACCGCGTCGATCGTCTGGGCGAGCCTGGCGACGATTAGGTCGATCTCTTCCTCGGTGACAATGAAGGGCGGCGCGAGCATCACGACGTCGCCCTGGCGGCCGTCGGCGACGCCATTCATTGGATAGCAGATCAGGCCGTTCTCCATCGCGGTGTCCTTGATCTTCGCGCTGAGCGTGGCGGTCGCCGGAAAGGGCGCCTGCGTGTTGCGATCCGCCACCATTTCGAGCGACCAGAAGAGGCCGCGCCCGCGGATGTCGCCGACATTGGGATGCTGGCCGAATTTTTCTTTGAGCTTGCGCTCGAGATAGGCGCCGCGATCGCGCACGGCCTGCAGGAGGTCGTTGTCGTCGATGTAGCGCTGGGCCGCCAGCGCAGCGGTGCAGCCGAGTGCATGACCCATGAAGGTGTGGCCGTGCATCACCGCCTTCGAGCCATTCTCGATGGCGCGATGGATCTTGTCGGCGAGCAGGAGCGCGCCGAACGGCGCGTAGCCCGCGGACAACCCCTTGGCCAGGGCGCACATGTCGGGGACGATGCCTTCCTGCTCGAAGGCGAAGCGCGTGCCGGTGCGGCCCATGCCGCACATGACCTCATCGAGGATCAGAAGTACGCCGTGGCGATCGCAGATTTCGCGGATGCGCTTGAAGTAGCCCGGCGCGGGCGGCTGCGTGCCGATCGAGGAGCCGACGACGGTCTCGGCCATGAAGGCGGCGACGTTGCCGGGGCCCAGTTCCTGGATCTTGGCCTCGAGCTCGTCGGCCGTGCGCCGGCCATAGGCCTCCAGCGTCTCGTCCGCCCGCATGTGGCGATAGGGATAGCAGGGGCCGATGTGGTGGGTGGTCTCGAGCAGGACCGGCTCGAAGATGCGGCGGCGCCAGGCGTTGCCGCCGGCCGACAGTGCGCCCGTCGTGCTGCCGTGATAGCCCTGCCGCCGCCCGATGATGAAGCGGCGATCCATCTCGCCGATCTCGAAGAAGTACTGGCGCGTGATCTTGAGCGCCGCCTCGATCGCCTCCGAGCCGCCGCTGGTGAACCACACCTTCGACAGCGGATAGGGCGCCGCATCGATCAGCAGATCGGCCAGCGCCTCCATCGGCTCGGTTGTGAAGTAGCGCGTGTGGGCATAGGCGAGCTGGGCGACTTGCTCGGTCAGCGCGGCGCGGATCTGCTCATTGCTGTGGCCGAGGCACGACACTGCCGCGCCGCCCGAGGCGTCGAGATAGCGCTTTCCGGCATCGTCGACGATCCAGATGCCCTCGCCGCCGACGGCCTTGGGCAGGTCGTGCGCGACGTTGTGACGATAGAGGACCTTGGACATGCGTCATCTCCCGTTGGCGGCGAGCCGACGATAAATGAGACGAATGTCTTATTCAAGAAATATTGATTCGGATTGTCTTAGTCGGACTTACGCCCCGCTTCGATCACGTCGCCGGTCTCGACGAGGAGCCGGTCCATGGCGGCCAGACGGCGTCCTTCCGTTGCGCCGCGCAGGCGCAGGGTTTCTTCGAGCAGACCTTGCAGGACGGCCGCCGCGCTCAGGAATCCCGGCAGTGCGGCTTCGCGGACGCCGGGCGCGACGAAGGAGATCTCGGCGTTGCGGGTCAGGGGAGAGCCCGCGTGATCGACGATCGCGATCACGGCCGCGCCACGGGCCATGGCCGACGCTGTGAGGCGAACCGTCTCGCTCGCCGTACGGTTGGTGCCGATCGCCAGGAGGACGTCCTGTGGACCGGCATCGAGAAGGAGGTCGACGCCGGTGCCGCCCGCCATATCGAGCAGGACGACTTCGGGCCGCAGCGCCGCCAGCACGTGCCAGGCCGAATAGGCGAGACCGAAGCTCGAGCGGCGGCCGAGCAGCCACACGCGCCGTGCCTTCAAGAGGCGCTGTGCGGCCTCGACCAGCCGGGCCGGCACCGCTCCGGATAAGGCGGCATGGGCGGCATCGAGTTCGCGATGCACATCCAGCTCCTCCCTTGCGGCGGACGGCGCCGTCTTGCGCGGCTTGCTGCGGGCGCTGAGCGGACTGCCCTCGAAGCGCATGCCGCTGCGAAAGATCGCCTGCAGCGCGCTGTAGTTCGCAAGGTCGAGCGCGCGCGGCAGGCGACTGAGCGCGGAGTGGCTGAGGTCGAGGCGCCGGCCGAGCTCGCGCAACGACAGCATGGCGACGTCGCCGGGGACGGCCAGCATGGCGGCCAGCGCCTCGGCGAGGGCCGGCGGCAGTGCATCCTTGCGTTGAGCGAGATCTTCCAGCGACGAGACCGCTTGGGGCGTCCGGTTTTTCGGAGCCGCGTTCAAGGCACGCTCTAGGTTTCCCATGGGAAGCGCGGCGCGAAGAGTGCTTCGTCGCTCTGCGCCAGGCGATAGTTCTCGGTGGCGTTCACGAGCGCGGCGCGGATGCCTGGCTCGAGCGCACTGTGTCCCGCATCGGGCACGACGACTAGGCGCGCTTCCGGCCAGGCGCGGGCGAGCGAATCGGCCGTCACGATGGGACACACCACGTCGTAGCGGCCCTGCACGATGGTGCAGGGAAGATGGCGCACGCGGTTGAGTTCGTTCCACGGCCAATTGTCGGCCAGGAAGGTGCCGTGCACGAAGTAGTGCGCCTCGATGCGCGACAGCGCGAGCGCGAAGCCGCCGTGATCGGATTCGAAAGGCGCGCGCTGTGTCGGATAGAGCGTCGAGCAGGCGGCCTCGTAACGGCTCCAGGAGCGCGCGGCGGGTCGATGGATGTCGGGGTTGCGGTCGATCAGCCGGCGATAATAGTTGGCGAGCAGATCGCCGCGTTCCTGCACCGGCAGGTGCTCGGCGAAGTCGCGCCAGGCTTCGGGGAAGATCGTGCGCATGCCGTGAAGGAACCACTCGATCTCCGACCGGCCGCCCAGGAACACGCCGCGCAGCACGAATCCCGTCGTGCGTTCGGGATAGCGCAGCCCGTAGGCGAGAGCGAGCGTGCTGCCCCACGAGCCGCCGAACAGCAGCCAGCGCGAGATGCCAAGATGGGCGCGCAGCTTCTCCATGTCGGCGACGAGATGGGTGGTCGTATTGTCATGCAGGTCGCCTAGAGGCATCGACCGGCCACAGCCGCGCTGGTCGAAGATCACGATCCGGTAGAATTGCGGGTCGAAGAACCGGCGATGCACGGGGGCTGAACCAGCGCCCGGTCCACCGTGCAGGAAAACCACCGGCTCACCGGCGGGATTGCCGCTCTGCTCCCAATAAAGTGTATGACGCCCGTCGACCGCCAGCATGCCGCTGGCGTAGGGCGAATCTCTGGAAACAGGTCTGAACGAAGCGGGGTTTCGGAACGCGGCATGCTGATGTCCGTTGGCATGAGTGCCATAGAGGCGGCCGCCGTTCCAGCGTCGTGGCAATTGCCGGTGCCGCAGGCGAGCGTCTAAGCTCCCCGTCGCGCCCAGGAGGAACAGTGGTTTTTCGCCGTATTTTGGCGCTTGTCGCGCTGTTCTTCGTCGCTTCCTGCACTCCCGGCAGCAATCCGCTACAGACTGCCGCTCCCGCCGCGCCGCCGGGGGCCGCCGACGCGGACCTGCCGCGTGACATCGAGCGCGAGGTCGGACCGATCTATCCGTCGCCGCCGCTCCATGCGCTGGTCGAGCGGGTCGGCCAGAAGCTGGTCGCCGACTCGCACCTGTCCGGGACCTTCCATTTCTACGTGCTCGACGAGCCGGTGCCGAACGCGCACGCCGTCTCGAGCGGCTACGTCTTCGTAACGCGCGGGCTGCTCGCCATGATCGACGACGATGCCGAGCTCGCTGCCGCGCTCGGCCATGAGCTCGGCCATGTCGAGCTGAAGCACGCCGCCCAGCGCGAACGCATCAGGCGCAGCGTCATGGAGGCGGCGGTCGATGCCGCCCTCACCAGCGGCTCGGCCACGGTCGGCCGATCGGTGGCACGCGACGGCATGCTGGCGCTCAGGCGCTATTCGCGCGACCAGGAACTCCAGGCCGACCAGGCGGGCGTCGGCTATCTGGTGCATGCGGGTTATCGCGCCGACGCCATGATCACCCTGATCGAGAAGCTGCAGCGCCAGCTCAAGCTCGAGGATCTGATCATCGGCGCCGAGGCCGACACCGAGCGCAGCGCCTTCGCCACCCATCCCGATCCCGACGAGCGGCTGGCGGCGTTGCGCAACCTTCCCGAGGCGCGCACGCCTGGCACGGCCGACCGCGCGGATTACCTCGCCCTGATCGACGGCCTGTCGGTCGACGATTCGCCGGAGGAGGGCTTCGTGCGCGGCTCGGGCTTCGAGCACCCGATCATGCGCATCGCCTTCCGGATGCCGTCCGATTTCCAGCTCTTCAACGATCATGACGGCGTGCTGGGCATCGGGCGCGATCACTCGATGATGTATTTCTCCTGCACCGATCAGCGCGTCGAAGGCCGTCTCGACGATTGGATGCGCGACAAGCTGCAGCCCACGCCGACCGGCATCCAGGAGACGGAAATCGGCGGCGCCGAGGCCGCCATCGGCGCCAAGCCGCGCGGTTCGGACACGGGGCTGGGCCAGGTCCGCTACGTCGTCATCCGCCGTCCCGACGGCCTCTGCTATTTCAGCCTGTTGAGCGAGGGCCCCGATCGCGACAAGCGCATCGAGACGCTGGTAGCGGCGACGCGCAGCTTCCATACGCTCTCGGAGTCGGAAGCGGCGGCGCTCAGGCCCTATCGCCTGGCCATCGTGCCGTCGGCCGGCCAGACCGCCGCCGGTCTCGCCGCGCGCATGCCCTATCCCAACTACAAGATGGATCGCCTGCTCACCTTGAACGGCGTCGACGATGCCGCGGCGCTGATGCGCCTGCCCTCGCTCAAGACCGTCGTGCCGTAGTCATTCGTGCCGTAGTCATTCGGAGCCCGCGCCTTCGGCGCGCTCCGATAAGCATGAAAAAGGCGGCCCGCAGGCCGCCTTTTCCGAATTCTGTCAGAGGCCGATCAGGCGACCTTCGTCAGGACGCTGTTCAGCTTCTGAGTCGCCACGTCCTTGTCGATGCGCTCGACGGCGGCGAGCTCGCGCGCCAGACGGTCCAGCGCGGCCTCGTAGATCTGCCGCTCGGAGTAGGACTGGTCGGGCTGGCCGGCATTGCGATGCAGGTCGCGCACGACTTCCGCGATCGACACCGGATCGCCGGAGTTGATCTTGGCTTCGTACTCCTGGGCGCGGCGATTCCACATCGCGCGGCTCACGCGGCTGCGGCCCTTCAGGGTCACCAGCGCGTTCTCCATGATCTTGCGCGAGCTGAGCTTGCGCAGGCCCGAGAGCTTCGCCTTCATCACCGGAACGCGCAGCATCATGCGCTCCTGCTCGAACGAGATGACGAAGAGGTCGAGCTTGTGCCCGGCGATCTCCTTCGCCTCGATGTCGATCACCTTACCCACGCCGTGGGTCGGATAGACGACGAAATCGCCCTTCTCGAAGGCAAATTCCTTCGGCTTGGCGGCTGCCTTCTTCGGCTTTGCCATGTCTAGTCCCTTCACTCTGCGCCCCGCGTTTCAGCGATACCGCGACCTGCCGCGCACACTCCCCTGTGTGCTAGGCCCGACGCCACGGTATCGGTAAGTTGCATTCGGATACCGATATGGCGACCGAGCCAGCGGCAGACCGGACCCCGGACCGCTTCCAGCTGGACCTTTATACCAGAGAATCGGTCAGGAGTCGCGGCTCATGTGGCAAAATGGCAACGGTCGTCCCATGCGAAGGCTGCATGGCTCGCGAAAAAATGCGCGATTGGAGGGAAAACGCTTCGATTCTAGCGTTTTGCCGGTTCTTTACTGAAATATTTCTCGAACTTGTCTTTTTCGTCTTTGAACGTTTCCGCGTCGGCCGGCGCTTCGCCCTTGCGGGTGATGTTCGGCCAGTCGGCGGAATAGGTCCTATTGAGCTCTACCCAACGCTCCGCGCCCTTCTCGGTATCGGGAATGATGGCTGCCGGCGGGCATTCCGGCTCGCAGACGCCGCAGTCGATGCATTCGTCCGGATTGATGACCAGCATATTCTCGCCCTCGTAGAAGCAATCCACGGGGCAGACTTCAACGCAGTCCATGTACTTGCACTTGATGCAAGCTTCAGTCACGACATAGGTCATCAACGGGCTCCTGACACGAGCGGCGGGCTGCTTAACGCGCTGGCTGGCTTGGCGCAAGCGCGCCTATTGGCTCTCCTCGATTTCGTCATACAACGCCCGCGCCTCGACGGCCGGTCCACGGCGCTCGCCGAGCGCCTTGATGCGCACCACACGCACCTTCGGGCCGAGCGCAAAGGTCAGCACCATGCCGGGTGCGACGTTGGTGTGGGCCTTGTCCGTCACCCGGCCATCGATGCGGCAACGGGCCTTTTCGACATAACGCGTGGCGAGGCTCCGGGTTTTGAAAAAGCGCGCCTGCCACAGCCATTTGTCGAGCCGCATCGGCGCTCAACTCAACACGAGCCGGCTACTTCTTTCCGCCGAGCTTGAGCTCGAGCAGCTTGGCGAACGGCGAATCGGCCGCCGCGTCGCCCTTCTTTTCGGTCGTGGCATAGAGACGCAGCGCCGGGCCGCCCGAATCGCGCCGCGGCGGCCGCGGACCCCGCCGCTCCTCGCGCGGCCGATCCTCACGCGGTCCATCCTTCGGCGGACCGTCACGACGCTGATCGGATCTGGGCCCGCGCTTGTCGCCATCGCGCGGCGGCCCGTCGCGATGGGGGCCTTCGCGATGGGGTCCATCGCGACGCGGCGCGTCGGCGAAGAACTGGCGCTCGTCGGGGCGCTGCGGGCGCTGGCGACGCTGGTCGCGCCGTTCGCGTTCCTGCAGGCGCTGGCGTTCGCGCTGCTCCTCGCGCTCGCGCACGAAGCGCGGCTTCACCGAGAAGCTGTGCGGCCCGTTCTCTTCCGTCGGCGGATGCACGCGATAGCCGAGACCGCGCAGCACGTTGGCCATCTCGGGCTCCGAGCAGCCGACCAGCGACATCATCTGCGGCGTGGCGCGGAAATGACCCGGCAGCAACGGCTTGGGCTCAGCCTTCTTCGGCTCCTCGGCCTTGGTTTCTTCCGGCTTCGCCTCTTCGGCCGTCACCTCGGCTTCTGCCGTGGCTTCGGCCTGTGTTTCGACAACAGGCTCGGCCGGCGTTTCGTCGGCGGGCTCCTGGGTGGGTTCTGGGGCGGGCTCGGCAACGGGCTCCGGGGCGGCGGCTTCAGCAGGAGCCTCGGTCTCGGCCGGAGCCGCCGCTTCGGCTGCCGGCTCGTTCTCGCCGAACGCGGCGGCGACGATCGCCCATTCGCTGATCTCGCTGTCGGTGGCCGGCGCGGGGATGTCGCTGCTCGCAGTTTCGGCACGCGGGGCAGGTTCGGGTTTCTTCTCGGCCTGGCGGCTTTCCTGCTGGGCGCGGCGCGCGGCTTCGCGGCTGTCGCGCACGGCGGCGCGGGCCATGGCGGCCAGGCGCTCGACCATGTCGGCGCGAATGGCGTGGTCGCCGAGTGGCACGTAGCCGATTGCGGCATAGAAATCGCGATCGGCGTCGCGCGGCAGATCCATCGAGGTGCGGCCTTCGGCCGGCAGTGGCGGGATGGTCTCGCGGTTCTTCGCCACCATCCAGAGACCGGCGCGCAGCCGGATCGGCACCGGCTTCAGCATGCTCGGGAAGTAGAGCGAGAACACGCCGACGCGAACGCCGAGGCGCGCCAGCGCCTTGCGATCCTCTTCGCTCAATTCGGCAAGCTGCTGCTCGATCGGACGGCGCGGCAGGACGCCGAGATGCTCGCACAGCTGGAAGATGATGCCCCGAGCGCCGGCCGGCAGCTCCGCCGTCGTGCGGGCGTCCATCAATTCGCTGAGGCCGAGCCGGATGCGTGTCTCGACCCAGGTCGCGGCGCGCTTGCGCACGTCCTCGCGCGCGGGACCGTCGAGCAGATCGGAGGCGAGCGCCTCGACCTTGGGCGCCAGCACATCGCCGCTCGGCAGCAGGCGCGCCACGGGACCGCCGCCCCAGCAGATACGCAGCTGCGCATCGAACACCAACTCGCCGTCGGACGACTGCGTGAAGGCCTGCAGTCGCGCCGGCAAATCCTGGCGCAGCGCCCGCAGCGCCGCGCTCATCACAGCCTTCTGGTCGGCATGGCCTTCGGTCGCGTCGGGAACGAACCGGAAGCCCTCGATGCGTCCGAGATGTTCGCCCTCGACAGTGACCTCGCCCGCTTCGGCGACCGACGTCGTCATTTCACCCTCATCGCGCAATCTTCGTACAAGCAACGCCGCCCGTCTATCGACAAACCTTTGCGTCAGACGCTGGTGCAATACATCGGACAGCTTGTCTTCGATAGCCCTCGCGCGCTCCTGCCAATGAGCGGCGCGCTGAATCCAGTCGGCACGGTGCGAAATGTATGTCCAGGTTCGTACATGCGCTATCCGTGTCATCAATGTGTCGATGTCGCCATCGAACCGTTCCAGTCTCTTGACGTGACTGTCGATCCAATCGTCCGGCAGCCGCTCACCGCCCTGCGTCAGATGCTGGAAGAGCTGGCCGAGCAACGCCGTGTGTTCCTCGGTCATCGTCTTGCGGAAGTCGGGGACCTGGCAGACCTCCCACAAAAGCTTCACGCGGCGCGGCGCATGCAGGCGCGGCAGGAATTCCGAATGCTGGCCGAGCGTCTGCAGGGCGAGCTGGTCGTCCTGTTCGCGCACGCGCTGGAGCACGGCGTGCTGCGGCGGGCGGTTCAGCGAGGCCAGCAGCGCGGGCACCGACCGGAAGTCCAGATCGCTGTTGCGCCACTGCAGCTCGCGCAGCGGATCGAAATGGTGGTTCTCGATCGCCTCGACCGTCTCGGGATCGAGCCCGCCGACGTCGATGGTGGTGCCGAAGGTGCCGTCGTTCATGTGACGGCCGGCGCGGCCGGCGATCTGCGCCAGCTCGACATCGCGCAGCGGCCGCGTCTTGCGGCCGTCATACTTGCGCAGCGACGCGAACCAGACGTGGTTCACGTCCATGTTGAGGCCCATGCCGATCGCGTCGGTTGCGACGAGATAGTCGACGTCGCCCGACTGGAACATCTCGACCTGGGCGTTGCGCGTGCGCGGGCTGAGTGCCCCCATGACGATCGCCGTGCCGCCGCTCTGGCGACGGATCAGCTCGGCGATCTCGTAGACCTCGTTGGCCGAGAAGCCGACCACCGCCGAGCGGCGCGGCAGCCGCGTCGCTTTCTTGGGGCCGGCATAGGTGAGCTTGGAGAAGCGCGGACGCGCGACGACGTCTATGTCGGGCAGCAGGCGATTGAGGACCGGGCGGATCGTGTCGGCGCCCAGCAGCATGGTCTCGTTCATGCCTCGCGCGTTCAGAATGCGATCGGTGAAGAAGTGGCCGCGCTCGGGATCGGCCGCCATCTGCACCTCGTCGATGGCGAGGAAGGAGACAGGCCGGTCGAGCGGCATGGATTCGACGGTGCAGACGAAGTAGCGCGCGCCCGGCGGCGCGATCTTCTCCTCGCCGGTGATCAGCGCGACCTGGGCCGCGCCCTTCTCGCGCACGATGCGGTCGTAATTCTCGCGCGCCAGCAGCCGCAGCGGAAAGCCGATCATGCCGGACTCGTGTCCCAGCATGCGCTCGATCGCGAGATAGGTCTTCCCAGTGTTGGTCGGCCCGAGGACGGCCGTCAAACGGCCGGAGGCGCTGGCGAGCGACATTGGCCCCACCTTCGCAAGCAGCCGTGGCGGAAGCAAGGCTGGCGCGTTACAGGTACGGTGTCGGCCGGAGAAGTGTGTCAGAGGAGCGTACTGGTCACATGAAGATTTGCATCGTCGGCGCCGGCGCCGTGGGCGGAATGATCGGCACGCGGCTGGCGCTGACCGATGCGGGCGAGGTGAGCGCACTGGCCCGCGGCGAGACGCTGGAGGCGCTGCGCACGCAGGGCTGGCGGCTGAAGCAGGGCAACCGGCTCTATTCGCGACCCGTCGCCCAGGCATCGGACAAGGCCAGCGACCTCGGCCCGCAGGATCTGGTGCTCGTCGCGGTCAAGGCGCCGGCCATGCTCGAGGTCGCGCGAAACATCGGGCCGCTGCTCGGACCCGAGACGATCGTGCTGCCGGCGATGAACGGCGTGCCGTGGTGGTTCGCGCAAGGACTGGCCGGGGTCGGTCCCGAACCGCTCACCAGCGTCGATCCGGGCGGCGAGATCGCCAAGGCCATTCCGCTCGCCCGCGTCATTGGCTGCGTCGTGCATCTCAGCGCCGCGACCGAAGCGCCCGGGGTGGTCGCGCATCGCAACGGCATGGGCCTCATCATCGGCGAGCCCAGCGGCCGGCCGACGCCGCGTCTCAAGAAGATCCACGACGCGCTGATCGAGGCGGACTTCGAGGTGACCTCGACGCCCGCCATCCGTCACGACATCTGGTACAAGCTCTGGGGCAACATGACGATGAACCCGGTGTCGGCGCTGACCGGCGCCACGGGCGATCGCATCCTCGACGATCCGCTGGTGCGCGCCTTCTGCTCGGCCGCGATGCTGGAAGCCTCGGCGATCGGCGCGCGCATCGGCTGCATCATCGATCAGGACCCCGAGTCGCGTCACGCGGTGACGCGGGAGCTCGGCGCCTTCAAGACCTCGATGCTGGTCGATGCCGAGCGCGGCCGTCCCCTGGAACTCGACGCGATCGTCACCGCCGTGCACGAGCTCGGCCGGCGCGCCGGCGTGCCGACGCCCAACGTCGACGCGCTGCTGGGGCTGATGCGGCTCTTCGCCCGGACGCACGGGCTTTATCCGGCTTAACCGGTCGTCGTCGGTTCGAGCTTGTTGCAGCCCAGCATCGCGCCCTGATCGGAGCGCTGCACCAGCACGGCGACGCCTTGCCCGGCCGCGAAGCGATCCGCGGGCACCGACCAGCGCGCGGTCTCGCCGTTCCAGCGGGCGATGGTTTCGAAGCGACGGACGACGTTGAAGTTGTCGAGGGTGCGGCCGTCATTTTCACCGGCACGCACCGGTGTCGCGTGACGACGGTCGTACACGGCAAGCACGACGTCGGCCGGCCCTTCGAGTGGAAAGGTGGCGAGCGAGATGTCGAGGGTGCCGTCCGACGCACGCGTCAACACAGGTGTTGCGCGTCGCGGCGAGCGGCGACGCGCCTCCACGAGCAACGCGTCGATCGGGCCGGGCGTGACGCCTGGATCATGGGCCATGCCGTCGACAACCATCTCGGGCGTATAGACATAGCGCTGCTTCAAGGTGCGGGCATAGGTGTGCTGACGCGCCGTCGTCTCCTGCGTGGCGAATCGATCTTTCCAGCCGATATAGTCCCAATAGTTGACGTGGAACGAGAGGGCGACGATGTCCGGCCGGCGGGCCAGCTGACCGAGACGGGCGTCGGCGGGTGGACAGGAACTGCAGCCCTGTGACGTGAAGAGTTCGATGGCCCAGGGGCCATTGGATTCCGCAAGCGCCGGTCCACCGAAAGTGGCCAGGGCAGCAGAGCCGAGCAGAATGGAGCGGCGGGAAGCCATGTCGGCAACATGGGCAGGGCCGCTGGACACGGCCAATCAACAAACGGTTAGACTCGCCAAACGTAACAATATAACAACTCAGCCATCATGCACGGCCGTCTCTCGCCCGGAACCGCTTTGCTCGCCATGAGCGCGCCTCGGCGCATCGGCTGGGCGCTCGGCCTTTCGGCGCTGGTCTGGCTGTGCGCCTGGTGGGCGCTATGACGGCGGCCCTTCGTCTGACCGACGTGACGGTGAGCTACGACCGCCATCCTGCCGTCCATCACGTCTCGGCGGAGATCGCGTCGGGTGAGATGACGGCGCTGGTCGGTCCCAACGGCGCGGGCAAGAGCACGCTCTTGAAGGCGCTGCTCGGCCTCGCGCCGCATATCGAGGGCCGCATCGAATGCGCGGCCAGTCGCATCGCCTACCTGCCGCAACAGGCCGAGATCGATCGCAGCTTCCCGATCTCCGTGCTCGACACCGTTTTGCTCGGCCGCTGGTCGCGTTTCGGCGGCTTCGGTGCCGCGCGACAGGCCGACATCCACGATGCGCAGCACGCCATCGAAGCGGTCGGGCTGGGCGGCTTCGAGCGCCGGCCGATCGACACGCTTTCGGTCGGCCAGTTCCAGCGCGTGCTGTTCGCGCGGCTCTTGCTGCAGGATGCCGATCTTGTCCTGTTGGACGAACCGTTCGCCGCGATCGACGCCAAGACCGTCGCCGATCTGATGGTGCTGGTACGGCGCTGGCGTGCGGAGAAGCGCACCGTCGTCGCCGTGCTCCACGATTTCGACCAGGTGCGGCGCGATTTCCCGCAATCGCTGCTGCTCGCGCGCGAGCTGGTCGATGCCGGTCCGACCGAGCGTGTCCTGTCGCCCGAGAATCTCCTGCGGGCGCGGGCGATGGCCGAGGCGTGGGACGATCACGCCGCCGCCTGCGACGTGCCGGTGAAGCTCAGCGCCTGACATGCATGATCTTCTGATCGCGCCTTTCACCGATTTCGGCTTCATGCGGCGCGCTTTGGTCGCGATCCTCGCGCTCTCCCTGGGCGGCGGCTCGATCGGCGTGTTCCTGATCCTGCGCCGCATGAGCCTGATGGGCGATGCGCTCGGTCACGCGCTGCTGCCGGGCGCGGCGCTCGGTTTCCTGCTGGGCGGGCTTTCGTTGCCGGCCATGAGTCTCGGCGGCTTCATCGCCGGTATCCTGACGGCGCTCGCCTCGGGCGCGATCGCGCGCTTCACGAGCATGCGCGAGGATGCGAGCTTCGCCGCGGCCTACCTCACGTCCTTGGCGCTGGGCGTGCTGATCGTCTCCCTGCGCGGCTCCGCGGTCGACCTGATGAACATCCTGTTCGGCGCCATCCTCGCCGTCGACGACACCGCGCTCTATCTCGTGGTCGGCACGACGACGCTCACCCTGGTTGGCCTCGCCGCGATCTACCGGCCGCTGGTCGTCGAATGCTTCAACCCGGGCTTCCTCGCCGCCATGGGCATGCGCGGTGCCGTCTATCATTATCTCTTCCTGGCCCTCGCCGTGTTGAACATGGTGGCGGCCTTCCAGGCGCTGGGCACCCTGATGGCGCTGGGTCTGATGTTGCTGCCGGCCGTCGCCGCCTCGTTCTGGGCGCGCGAGGTCTGGTCGATGACGGCGATCGCGGCACCCATGGCCTTCCTGTCCGGCGCCCTCGGCCTGCTCATCTCGTTCCATGCCGGCCTGCCGTCGGGTCCGGTGATCGTGCTGATGGCGAGCCTGTTCTTCCTGGCCTCACTCCTCTTCGGCTCGCGCGCCTCGGTGCGCGCAAGGCTGTCGCATCCCGCGCACCTTCGCGGTTAATCTCCGGCGATGTCTCTGGATACCAACGGCCAGGTCGCGCTGGCGGGCTTTGCGATCGGCGTCGGCTTCGGCGCCCTGGCGCGCTGGTCGGGCTTCTGCCTGCGCGGCGCCGTCGAGGATGCGCTCACGACGCCCAATGCGCCGCGCCTTCGCGGCTTCCTGCTGGCGATGGTCGTCGGTCTCGCGGCGACGCAGGCGCTGGTGATGGGCGGCCATCTCGACATCTCCAAGGCCACCGTGCTGCCGACCAGTCTCTTCTGGCTGGGTGCCATCCTGGGCGGCGCGCTGTTCGGCATCGGCATGGTGCTGACCGGCGGCTGCGGCACGCGCATGCTGGTGCTGGCGGCCGGCGGCAATCTCCGCTCGGTGATTGTGTTCCTGCTGTTCGGTCTCGTGGCCTACGCCACGGTGCGTGGCGTGCTGGCGCCGATGCGTGCGGCGCTGACGAATGTCAGTACCGTGACGCTCGGCCATCAGACCCTGCCGCTCGCCGTCGGCATCGTGTTCGTGATCGCGGCGCTCGCCTTCGTTGCCTGGAAGCGCGTGCCGGCCCGGCACCTGGTGGCCGGCGCCTTGATCGGGCTGCTGGTGCCGGCGGGCTATCTCGCGACGGCCGTGCTGGGCGGCGACGAGTTCGATCCCGCCACCGTCGAGAGCGTCAACGTCACGCGCGGCGGCGGCGATGCGCTCGTCTATCTGCTCACCTTCACCGGCGCCAAGCTCAACTTCGGTATCGCCTTCGTCGCCGGCATCTTCGTCGGCGCGTTGCTGGTCGTGGGGCTGATGCGCGATTTCAAGCTGGTGGGCTTCGAGCAGCCGGTCGACATGTTGCGCTACGGGCTGGGCGCGGCCTTGATGGGTGTGGGCGGCGTGATGGCGCTGGGCTGCACGGTCGGCAATGGCCTCACGGGCATTGCCTCGCTCGCCCCGACGTCGTTCATTGCGGTGCCGGCGATGGTGCTGGCGGCGGCCGCTACGATGAAATGGAGGCAGCGATGAGCAAGCTGCAGACGATCCGCGCCAACAATATCCATATGCGCTACGCCGAGGAGGGGAGCGGCCCGCTGGTCCTGTTCTGCCATGGCTGGCCCGAGAGCTGGTACTCCTGGCGCCATCAGCTGGCGGCGGTGAGCGCGGCGGGCTTCCGCTGCGTGGCGCCCGACATGCGCGGCTATGGCGGCACCGAAGCGCCCGAGCCGATCGACCAGTACACATTGATGCATCTTGTGGGCGACATGGCCGAGCTGGTGAAAGGGCTCGGCGAGAGCAAGGCCGTGATCGTCGGCCACGACTGGGGCGCGCCGGTCGCCTGGCATGCCGCGCTGTGGCGGCCCGATCTCTTCACCGCGGTGTGCGGCATGAGCGTGCCCTACTCGCCGCCCGGCTATATCGACATCCTGACCGCGCTGGAGAAGCTCGGCATCACCGACTTCTACCTGCAGTATTTCCAGAAACCCGGCGTCGCCGAGGCCGAGCTGCAGGCCGACATCAAGGGCGCGCTGCGCCGGCTCTACTACACGGCGAGCGGCGATCTTGTAGACGACAAGAAGGGCTTCGGTCGGCTGCCGAACGGCACGCTGCTCGGCAACACGGCCAACCCGGAGTCATTGCCCAAGTGGCTGAGCGAGGCCGATCTCGATTTCTACACGCAGGAATTCACGCGCGCGGGCTTTCGCGGCGGTCTGAGCTGGTATCGCAATCTCCGTCGGAACTGGGAGCTGGGCGGTCCGTGGCGCGGCCAGCCGATCCGCCAGCCCTCGCTGTTCATCGCCGGCAGCCGCGATGGCGTGTTGCGCTTTCCCGCGGCGCAGGCGCAGCTCGATGCCTATCCGAAGACCCTGCCCGGCCTGCGCGGCAGCCACATCCTCGACGGCGCCGGCCACTGGATCCAGCAGGAGCGCGCCGACGAGGTGAACCGGCTCTTGATCGGGTTCCTGAAGGGGCTGTAGCCCGCCCCTCGCTGTCATCCTGAGCGCAGCGAAGGATCTAACGGTCCAACAGGGTCTTCGGTCGATCCGCGAGGTCCTTCGCTGCGCTCAGGACGACAGAGGTACTATTTCTTCTCCTCGAACTTCAGCGCGGCGCCGTTCATGCAGAAGCGCTCGCCGGTTGGCTGCGGGCCGTCGGGGAAGACGTGGCCGAGATGGCCGCCGCACTTCGCGCAGTGGACCTCGGTGCGCACCATGCCGTGCGTCTGGTCGGTCGAGGTGTCGACGGCATTGTCCATCGGCGCCCAGAACGAGGGCCAGCCCGAGCCGCTCTCGTACTTGGTCTTGCTGTCGAACAGCGGCTCGCCGCAGCCGGCGCAATGGAAGATACCGGTCCGCTTTTCGTTGTTCAGCGGGCTGGTGAAGGGCCGCTCGGTGCCGTGATTGCGCAGCACGTGGTGCTGCAGCGGATCGAGTTCCTTCTGCCATTCGGCGTCGCTCTTTTCGATCTTGTCGGTCATGGGAACCTCCGCTGCCAATCTGGCGACGATCCTGTTTCAGACAAGGGCGTCAGACAAGGGCGCGTAGCTCGTTGGTGGCGACCGACAGCATGGCGAGGTCCAGTTGACCCGCCGCGGCGAGCTCCTCCTTCAGCCGGTCGATCCGCTCCAGCGCCGTCTTGCGCGGCTCGCTCCAGCGGGACAGCGCTGCCTCGGGATCGCTGCAGGCCTGCGGGCCGGCCGCGCGCAAGGCCGAGCCCAAAAGGTCGGCATGTAAATTGGCGAGCTCGTCGAGCATGGAGATGGCGGCCTGCGAGGGCCACAGTCCTTCGCGCGGCAGCTTCTGCGCCGCCGTGCCGAGATGCGCGAGCGACAGCCGCTCGCCCAGCCGGAAGTAGATCCGCGCCGCCTCCTCGATGCTGCAGCCGGCCGAGTGGGCGGCCTGCATGAGATCACCCGCCCCCGCCAGGGTCTCCAGCGCCGCGGCCTTGCGCGCGGTCGGGGTGGGCGCGCCCATCGCCTCGAAGCCGGCGGATCGCTCGGCCAGGGCCGCGCTTTCCGCCTCGCCGATCAGCGAGGCCGGCAGATTGCCCAGCGCCGCGACGGCAGCCCCGAGCTGCTCCGTCGCGGCGAGCGTGTCGAGCGGCTGCGGCAGTCGGCGCAAGGTCCACTGCACGACCCGCGTGAGGAAACGCTGTGAGGCGACCAGCATGCGGATCTGTGCCTCGGCCTTCAGCGAATCGTCGAGCGCCTCGACGTCGCTCCAGAGGTCGCGCAGCTTCCAGGCGTCGCGCACCACGGCGAAGGCGCGGGCGATGGCGGCGGCACTCGCGCCCGTGCGCTGGGCGATGTTGCGCACGAAGGTCGGCCCGCAGCGATTCACCAGCGAGTTCACGACCTGCAAAGTCGCGATCTCGCGTCGCAGGCGGTGGCGGCGGATCTCGGCCTCGAATTTCTGCTGAAGCGTCGTCGGGAAATAGCGCAGCAGCTCGCCCTCGAGCAGCGGATCGTCGGGCAGGTCCGAGTCGAGGATCTGCTCAGTGAGGTCGATCTTGGCGTAGGCCAGCAGGACCGAGAGCTCGGGACGCGTGAGGTAGTGTCGTGCCTGGCCGCGCGCGCGCATGGCATCGGTGTTGGGCAGGAACTCAACGGCGCGGTCGAGCTTGCTCTGCCGCTCCAGTGCCCGCATGAAGCGCTCCAGCCGGTCGTGCTCCTCGGCGGCCTGCGCTTCGGCGACACTGATCGCCTGGCTCTGCTGGTAATTGTGGCGCAGGACAAGCGTGCCGACCTCGTCGGTCATGCTGAACAGCAAGGTCTCGCGGTCGGGCACGCGGCCGATCGCGATCTTGATGTTGACCTCATGGTCGGACGTGTCGACGCCGGCCGAATTGTCGAGCGCGTCGGTGTTGATCTTGCGACCCGCCAGGGAGGCCTCGATGCGGCCTTTCTGGGTGAAGCCGAGATTGGCGCCCTCGCCGATCACCCGGGCGCGGAGATCGGCGGCGTTGATGCGCAGCGCATCGTTGGTGCGGTCGCCCGCCTCGGCGTTGGTTTCGCTCGACGCCTTCACGTAGGTGCCGATGCCGCCGAAATAGAGGAGATCGACCGGCGCCTTCAGTATGGCGCGCATCAGGTCGACAGGCGCGAGCGTCGGCTCCTCGATGCCGAGCGCCGCGCGCGCTTCGGCCGACAGAGCGATCGATTTGGCGGCGCGATCGTGGATGCCGCCGCCCGCCGATATCAATGCGTGGTCGTAGTCCATCCAGGACGAGCGCGGCAGGTCGAACAACCGCTTGCGCTCGGCCCAGCTCTTGGCCGGATCGGGAGTGGGATCGATGAAGATATGGCGATGGTCGAAGGCCGCGACCAGCTTGATCTCCTTCGAGAGCAGCATGCCGTTGCCGAACACGTCGCCCGACATGTCGCCCACGCCCGCCACGGTGAAAGGTGTGCGCTGGATGTCGAGCCCAAGCTCGCGGAAGTGCCGCTTCACCGATTCCCACGCACCGCGGGCGGTGATGCCCATCTTCTTGTGGTCGTAGCCGACCGAGCCGCCCGAGGCGAAGGCGTCGTCGAGCCAGAAGCCGTAGTCGCGGGCGATGCCGTTGGCGATGTCGGAGAAGGTCGCCGTGCCCTTGTCGGCCGCGACGACGAGATAGGGATCGTCCGAATCGTATCGCACGACCTTCTCGGGCGGCTTCACCGCGCCGCCCTCGACGAGATTGTCAGTGATGTCGAGCAGGCCACGCATCAGGGTCTGGTAGCAGGCGATGCCTTCGGCCTGGATCTGCTCGCGTGTGCCGTTGGCGGGCGGATGCTTCACATAGAAGCCGCCTTTCGATCCCACCGGCACAATGACGGCGTTCTTCACCATCTGGGTCTTCATCAGGCCCAGGATCTCGGTGCGGTAGTCCTCGCGCCGGTCGGACCAGCGGATGCCGCCGCGCGCCACGCGGCCGCCGCGCAGATGGATGCCTTCCATGCGCGGGCTGTTCACGAAGATCTCGACCAGCGGCCGCGGCTGCGGCAGGTCGTCGATCTTGCGGCTGTCGATCTTGACGGAGATCCAGTCCTTCTCGAGCCAGTAGTTCGTGCGCAGCGTGCAATGCACCGCGTTCAGCAGGCGCCGCAGGATGCGATCCTCGTCGAGCGTGGTGACGGCTTCCAGTTCGGTGGCGAGACGGCTTTCGATCTCGTCACCGCGCGGCTGCCGGGAATCGCCCAGCGCCGGATCGAAGCGCGCGACGAAGAGCTCGACGATGCCACGTGCGATCGCCGGATACGCGACCAGCACGCGCTCCATATAGTCCTGGCTGAAAGGGATGCCGGCCTGGCGCAGATACTTCACGTAGGCGCGCAGCACGGAGACTTCGCGCCAGGCAAGGCCCGCGCCCAGCACCAGCTTGTTCAGTCCGTCATTCTCGAGCGCGCCTGCCCAGAGCTGCAGCACGGCTTCGGTGAAGCGCGCGCCCGCTTTCTCGATATCGACTGCGGACTTGTCGGCCGTCTCCACGCTCAGCACCTGCAGGGCGACGGCCTGCCCGCCCTTGCCCAGCAGGAACGGCGCCTCGCTCAAGACGCGCAGGCCGAGATTCTCGGCGGGCGGCAGGATGTCGGAGAGCGGCAGCGGCTCCCTGGGATGGAACAGGCGTATCGTGAATCGATGCGGGGCGAGGCCGGGCTCGCGGCTCAGCCGTACATCGAAGCGGCCGCTCTGCATCGGCTCGATGTCGGCCACGGCCTGGGCCGCGTCGAACGTGTCGCGATAGACGGTCGGGAACCAGTCGCGCCATTGCCGCGAGGCCGCGCGACCCTCGGCCTCGCCCAGCTTCTGCTGCAAGGTGGTGCGCAGGCGGTCGTTCCACGAGGTCGCGGCCTCGGCGAGCTGGCGTTCGATCTCGCCGAGATCGGGCGTGGGGCTGTCGGGCTTGTCGAGCTTCAGCGTGTAGAGCGCCTGGGCGAGCGCCGAATCGGTGCTGCCCGAGCCGGTGATCGAGGTGACCGTGCCGTGCCAGGCCGCCCGCAGGATATCGCTGAAGCGCTCGCTCAGCGCCATGTCGAAGCGCTCGCGCGGCGCGTACACCAGGCAGGAGGCGAAGCGGCCGACGGGATCGCGGCGCACGAACAGCGCAACCCTCCGGCGTTCCTGCAGCTGCAGGATGCCCATGGCGTGCTCGTAGAGCGTGTCGGGATCGATCTGGAACAGCTCGTCGCGCGGATAGGCTTCGAGGATCGCCAGCAGCGCCTTGCCGTCGTGGCTGTGGGGATCGAGGCCGGCGCGGCGCACGACGCCTTCGACCCTCTCGCGCAGGAGCGGTACGTCGGCCGCCATGGCGTGATAGGCGCCCGAGGTGAAGAACCCGACCAGCCGGCGCTCGCCGGTGACTCGACCGTCGGTGTCGTGCGTCTTCACGATCACGCAATCCATGCCGCCGCTGCGATGGACCAAGGCGGCGCGATCGGTCTTCACGATCATCAGCTTCTGCGGCCCGCGGGCGAAGCGCGACATCGCCTCGCCGCCGCCCAGCCCCTGGTCGAACAGCCGGATCTCGTCGCGCCGCAGGATGCCGAGCGCCGAGCCGGGGATCAGCTCGTAGCGGATGCCGCCCGCCTGTGACGGATCCTCGGCGTAGCGATAGCGGCGATAGCCGAGGAAGGTGAAGTGATTGACTTCGAGCCAGTGCAGGAAATGCTGCTGCTCCTCGAATTCCGGGCCCTTGCCCGGCGCGAGATCGTCGATCGCGTCGAGGCAGGCCTGGCGCATGGCGCGCCAATCCTCGACGGCAAGCCGTACCTCGGCGAGCACGCGCGTGAGCGAAGCGGCGAGATCGTCGAGCTGCGCCTGATCGGCCTGGCGGTCGATCTCGATATGCATCACCGATTCGCGCTGCGTGCCCGGCGCGTTGGCGTCGGCTGCGATATAGACGAGGTCGCCGTCGAGATCGCGGCGCACCGCCATCACCGGATGGGCCAGCAGATGGACGCCGATCTCGCGGCGATTGAACTCGTTGGCGACCGAGTCGACCAGGAACGGCATATCGTCGTTGACGATCTGCACGACCGTGTGCCGGCTCTCGAAACCGTGGACGGCAAGGGTCGGATTGAAGGCGCGGACCTTGGCGATCTGCGGCAGGCGGCGGCGGGCGAAGGCGAGCAGGCAGCGTGCGGCGGCAGCGCGCTGGTCGGGCGCGGCGGCTACGAGGTCCTTGTCGGCGACACGCTCATAGAGACGGCGGGCGAAATGGGCGGCCTCTTCACTGCCTCCTTTTTCGCCACCCCCATTTTCACGATTGGGCGGCGCGAAAGCCGCGGCGCAGATGGCATCCAATCCATAGACGCGGGCTGCTCCTGCTGTCGCCATCGGTTTTCCCTCGGACTTCTGCTCGGGTCGGATTGTGGACCGGATGGTACGCCGTCCCGTGACAGTCTGGCGACGGGAGTCGTGAAGGCCAGAAGTGCCCATCGAATCTGGCCTTCCGTGCAGGGTCCCCGCGACATACGGCCCTTTGGTTGGCGTTTCTGTTTCAGGCCCACGGATTCTCTGGCAAAGCGCGTTTTGTTCTCATATCTTTGCTGCAGGTGCGAAGGTTGGTGCACGGCCAAATAAGTCAAAAGTTTGGAACTATTTTTTTAGCCAATATCAATGAATTAAGGATGAATTCTTCAGATTCACCCGCTGTTTATAAAAATCGAAATGACATGATCGGCGAGAACCGTATCATCAAGGGATAGTGGGGAGGGAGAAACCCGCCCCTATACGTAGGTGTCCTCCACAAACTGTGTTTTCCACAGGTGTGGACAAAAAGAAAAAGGGGGCCACAAGTGTTTGATGTCGTTCAAGTTCGCAGCGGTGCGCGCGTTGTTACCGATTCCTCCCGGGACGCTCGCCTGACGGCCTTCGGCAAGGCCACCCTCAGCGACCGGTACCTCCTCCCCGGTGAAAGCTACCAGGACATGTTCGCCCGTGTCGCCTCGGCCTATGCCGACGACAATGCGCATGCCCAACGCATCTATGACTACATCTCGAACCTCTGGTTCATGCCGGCGACGCCCGTTCTGTCGAACGGCGGGACCTCGCGCGGCCTGCCGATCTCCTGCTTCCTGAACGAAGCCAGTGATTCGCTGGAAGGCATCGTCGGCCTCTGGAACGAGAATGTGTGGCTCGCGGCCCGTGGCGGCGGCATCGGCTCCTACTGGGGCAACCTCCGTTCGATCGGCGAAAAGGTCGGCATGAACGGCAAGACCTCCGGTGTCGTGCCCTTCATCCGCGTCATGGACTCGCTGACGCTGGCGATCAGCCAGGGCTCGCTGCGCCGCGGCTCGGCGGCGGTGTACCTGCCGGTGAACCATCCCGAGATCGAGGAATTCATCGAGATCCGTCGCCCGACCGGCGGCGATCCCAATCGCAAGGCGCTCAACCTGCACCATGGCTTGCTGATCTCTGACGCCTTCATGCGCGCCGTCGAGAACGACGAGGACTGGGCGCTGGTCTCGCCGAAGGACGGCGCCGTGCAGCGCACGATCTCGGCCCGCTCGCTGTGGATCCGCATCCTGACGGCGCGGGTCGAGACGGGCGAGCCGTACCTGATCTTCGTCGATCACGTGAACAAGGCACGGCCCGAGCATCACAAGCTGGGCGGTCTCGAGGTCAAGACCTCGAACCTGTGCAGCGAGATCACCTTGCCGACCGGCATCGACAAGCACGGCAAGCAGCGCACGGCCGTGTGCTGCCTGTCCTCGCTCAATCTCGAGACCTATCTCGAGTGGAACGAGCATCCGACCTTCATCGAGGACGTGATGCGCTTCCTCGACAACGTCCTGCAGGGCTTCATCGACAATGCCGGCAGCGACTTCGCGCGCGCGACCTACGCCGCCGAGCGTGAGCGCTCGGTCGGTCTCGGCGTCATGGGCTTCCACTCCTTCCTGCAGCAGAACAACATCCCGCTCGAATCGGTGATGGCGAAGGTGTGGAACAAGAAGATGTTCAAGCACATCCGCGCCCATTGCGACGCGGCCTCGGTGAAGCTCGCCGACGAGCGTGGCGCCTGCCCGGATGCCGCCGACTACGGCATCAAGGAGCGCTTCAGCCACAAGCTCGCGATCGCGCCGACGGCGTCGATCTCGATCATCTGCGGCGGCGCCTCGCCCGGCATCGAGCCGTCGGCGGCCAACGTCTACAATCACAAGACGCTGTCGGGCTCCCACGTGGTGCGCAACCCGTACCTCGAGAAGGTGCTGGAGCAGAAGGGCAAAAACGACGAGGACACCTGGACCTCGATCATGACGACCCAGGGCTCGGTGCAGCATCTCGACTGCCTCGACGACCACGAGAAGGCCGTGTTCAAGACCGCTTTCGAGCTCGACCAGCGCTGGCTGGTGGAGCATGCGGCCGACCGCACGCCCTATATCTGCCAGAGCCAGTCCCTGAACCTCTTCCTGCCGGCCGACGTGCACAAGCGCGACCTGCACCAGATCCATCTCATGGCATGGAAGCGCGGCGTGAAGACGCTCTACTACTGCCGTTCGCTTTCCATCCAGCGTGCCGAGACGGTGTCGAACGACGCCGTCGTCATCGGCGACCAGGCTCTAACGGCTCCAACGGCCGGCGCCCCCCCGACTCTGCCGCTCGGCACCCCGCCGACGGCAGAGTCCAACAACTACGAAGAGTGCTTGAGCTGTCAGTAGCGTAACTCGTCGTCCCGACCGAAGCTGCGCGAAGCGCAGCGTAGCGGAGGGACCTTCTCTCGACGATTTGGCGACAATTCGTTGAAGCAAGGTCTCTCCACTCCGCTTCGCTCCGGTCGAGACGACGATAGACCGCCTTTGATTTTGGAATTCTGAAATGTCCCTTCTCGACGCCAAGCCGATCTACAAGCCGTTCCACTATCCCTGGGCCTACGATGCCTGGCTGACCCAGCAGCGCATCCACTGGCTGCCAGAGGAAGTGCCGCTGGCCGACGACGTGAAGGACTGGCGCAACAAGCTCTCCGACGCCGAGCGCCATCTGCTGACGCAGATCTTCCGCTTCTTCACCCAGGCCGACGTCGAGGTGAACAACTGCTACATGCGGCACTACAGCCGCGTCTTCAAGCCGACCGAAGTGCAGATGATGCTGGC
>Ga0153954_1000342_pt1 | contig 39192 bp, 44 predicted proteins | sample TSFL038MetaG_FD_102277 | JGI IMG/M metagenome (GOLD analysis project Ga0153954, IMG submission 102277) | Attine ant fungus gardens microbial communities from Florida, USA - TSFL038 MetaG | ecosystem: Host-associated > Fungi > Mycelium > Unclassified | place: USA: Florida, Wekiwa Springs State...
AAGCTACAGGCTCAAGAGGACAAGGCATTAGAAGAAGTATACAGAAGTGTGCCAGGAATAGGTTGCGTTGGAGCAAGAGTATTAGCTAATGAGCTTGGTGATATGTTGCGGTTCGAAAATGAGTTGACTAATTCACATAGCAGGATGGGCAGGATAAGCGTTGCTTTGCCTTAACACTTGGTCAGATTTGCTAAGCAATAAATAAAGGCCGGCCTTCCAGGCCTTTTTTTATTGTTTAGCTATACTTGAACTTGACCAACTGTTCATGCAAAGCAACACTTATCCTGTCTATCCTGCTCATCCTGTTTTTTTCTCTTGTGATCTTAGAATAAAATCGCCTCCACGAGGCTCCTTTCGACACTGGGCTTTCAAAGGTGGGCCTTCGAGGCCTTTTTCTTTTCCTCAGATGTGCACAGGGGGATTTGGGCAGAGGGCGACTAAGGAATCTATTTCGTCTCCGATCAATACCCCATCGACCATCTCCAAGCATACAAGATGTTCTAAAAGAGAAGGATGCGGCGTTTCTGGATGCACTAAGAGAAGCTCTCCTGATTTTTTGATTTGTTTCAAAGTCGAGAGAAATTCCAATGAGAGCGAAGAAGATGCTTGTAGTTGGATGAGATGATAGCTTTTTCCTTTAAGGGCCTCTTTCAGCGCAAAAAGATGACTTGTATCAAAAACTTTGGAAGTATGATGTTCTTTCAATAAATGATACGAAATATCGGAAAGAGAGATACGGGCACATCCAAAACGTTCGACTGCAAGACCAGCTGCAACATTACCTAAGAAAACGGCCTCTTCAAATGAAAGATTGCATGCAAGAGCAAGGGTTAAAGCAGCAAGTACTGTGTCACCAGCTCCAGTTACATCTCGCACTTCACGCTTCATCACAGGAAAAACTTGTGTCTCTTTATCGCTTCTAAAGAGCGCACTTCCCTCTTCTCCAAGTGTAATAAGCAAAGCTTCAGCCTTTAAAAGTTTGCGTAGCGCTTCACCGTGCTCTAAAATAGGGTAATCCCCTTTCAATGGAGAAACTTCGATCGCCTCTTTTTTATTGGGCTTGATCAAAGTACAGCCAGCATACTTCTGATAATGATGCCCTTTTGGATCGACGATAACTGGAATGCCTAAACTTTTTCCTTTCTGAATCAAAGCTGCAATGAAAGATTCGGTTAAAAAACCTTTCCCATAATCTGACAAGGCAATTGCAGAGCATCCTTTTAAAGCTTCATCTAACTGATCAATAAGTTCTTGTTCTAACTTTTGAGAAAATGGAGTATTTCTTTCATGGTCGACACGGGTCAGTTGTTGCCGGTCAGCAATTAGCCTGTTTTTTGTTGGAGTCAAATACCCCTCTTCTTCCACAACAAGACCTGTCTCAATCCCATTCTCGCCTAAAAGATGCTTTAACAACTTACCAGAATGATCTTGTCCAACACGGCCTACTGCAACCACCTCTGCTCCTAATGAAAGGAGGTTTAACATCACGTTACCAGCACCGCCAGGACGCACCTCTTCAGATTCTACCTGTAAAACCAACACGGGCGCTTCAGGTGATACCCGTTTAGCTTGTCCTATTGTATAGCGGTCAAGCAACAGGTCTCCTGCCACTAAAACTTTGCGTGGTTCTAAACGGGTTAAGATGTCGGACAGTTTATGCATGGATTACCAGTAGGTATGAGATACTAAGTGGTTCGTGACGTAGTCTTTAACAGTCTCTTCAAGAGGACGGGTGTCTGCTGCTTTTCCAATCACTGCTTTGGCTTTACCCATTTCAGCTTTGGTATAGTTTTGATATTTTCCTACTAAATTGTGTGGCATAGGGACAAATTCGATCTTTTCAGGGACTTCAAGAGCATTAAAAGTAGCATTTGCAAGCGCTTTCCAAGTCTCTGCTTTGCCTGTACCAATATTAAAAATACCTCCTTTACGGGTATTCAAAAAGGCAGCTGTAGCAGAAACAGCATCTTTGACATAGAGAAAATCGCGAACTTGTTCACCGTCTCTAAATTTGTCTGGCTCAGATGAGGCAAAAAGGGTCAGCTTCCCCTCTTTTTTGATGTTGTTTACAAATTTAACAATGGCAGATGACATGTGGCCTTTATGCCATTCGTTAGGGCCAAATACATTGAAGTATTTTAAACCAACAAGTGAATCTAAAACCCCTTCTCTCAAAGCCCAAAGATCAAATAGATGCTTAGAATAGCCATACATATTCAAGGGTCTTAAAGACGTTAGGAGATGATGGTCATCGGAAAAACCAAGAGAGCCATCTCCATAAGTTGCAGCACTAGAAGCGTAAATAAAACGGACGTCATTGTTTAATGCCCATTCAGCCAAATTAAGGGTATAACGGTAGTTATTTTCTAAAAGATAAGAGCCATTGGCCTCCGTTGTATCGGAGCATGCCCCTAAGTGGATAATCGCCTGAACTTCAGTCTCTCTTCCTTTTAGCCAATCTGGAAAAGCATAAATTGGGTGGATATCTTGAAATTGCTTACCGACAAGGTTTTGCCATTTTTCGCCAGTTCCCAAATCGTCGACAAGAATGAGGTTGGTAAAGCCAATGTTATTGAAATGGCGGACTAAACAAGAGCCAATGAGCCCTGCAGCACCAGTGATTACAATGTAACGATCATCTATCGGCATACTTTGTCCAAAGTGGAAGTGTTTCTAGAAGGTTTGAACTTGAGATCATCTTGAAGTCTTCAAAGCTATCTGGTTGTCCCTCTCCAATGCAGTAAAAATTGTTGGAATAGATATCGAAAACAACTCGATCAAAGCCTGAAGATTCTAACTCGTTTTGCACCAACAAAAGCGCATAATTCATCGAACAAGCAATAGTATCTGAACGACCCATGTAGTTCCTCTAATAGAAAGAAAAATCTTATCACGGAAAAGGAAGAAGAATCAATCCTAGCGAAATAGAAAAGGCCCCAATTTTGGGGCCTTCAATGCGGGGTTAAAACCCCGCAAGACAAGCTCAGACTAAAGTCTAAGCTACTAAGCTACAGGTTGTTCTTTTTTGTGAAGTTCGCCTTCTGGCTCAATTGAAAGAGGAATTGTGCACACAACACCTTCTTTGAGCTTCAAGTTTACTTGGTGAAGACCTGTCGTTTTGATAGGCGCTCTCAAGGCAACATTTTTCTTATCGATTTGGTATCCATCTTTTTTGAGGATCTCAACGATATCCAATGCTGTTACAGAACCGTACATGTGACCATCTTGGTCTACTTTAACGGCTGTAGAGAAAGTCGCTGTCAAAAGTTTTGCAGCCAATTCTTCAGCATCTTTACGGTCGATTTTTGCCTGTTTTTCACGCTCTTCTTGCAATTTCTTTTGCAATCTCAAAGCATGAGGAGTTGCGACAACAGCCAACTTCTTTGGAAGAAGAAAGTTTCTTGCATAGCCAGGACGCGCTTTAACAATTTGTCCTTTGCGGCCCAACGCATCAACGTCTTCTGTCAATAATAATTCGTATGCCATTCGATCAATCCTCCTTAACCTTCAGCCACAAAAGGCAACAAGGCAACATAACGTGCTCTTTTAATCGCAGCAGCTAAAAGGCGCTGATGCGCTTGAGAAACACCTGTAATCCGACGAGGAAGAATTTTGCCCCGTTCAGTGATAAATTTTTGCAATGTGCTCACATCTTTATAATCGATGTTTTCAATACCAGATTGGGTAAAAGGACATGCCTTTTTACGACGACCTTTTGGTGACGCATCTGGTGGAACGAACCCTTCTGGAGGGTAAAAATCTTTGCTTCTACTTGACATGGGTTATTGCTCCACAAGAGTTTTAAATTCGATTTTTTCCATCACTTGATCAGCTTTCAATGTGACAAAGCGGAGGACATCCTCCATCAGACGCCACTCTTTCCACAACATTGCCATCTCTTTGGCAGGGAGGGTAAAGTAGAGAAGGAGGTAATACCCTTCTTTGTGTCTGTTGATTGGGTAAGCCAATTTCTTTTTGCCTAGGTCGTGCTCTTTTTTGATCACTCCACCTGCGTGCTCGATCCCCATCCGGATCTTTTCGACGGCTTTTTTGCGCATCTCATCGCTCAAATTAGCAGCAATGACATACATCCCTTCATAGAGTTGTTCTCTAGTTTGAGTCATCCTCGATTCACTCCTTATTCCTCTGCCTTTTGCGCTTTCTTTGAGTGGAGCTCTTTCATCACTTCAGTCAGCGGCTGCTCTTGCAGCTTCCCTAAAATGAGAGCCCCTTGCTCAATTACACCTGGCAAGAGTCCTTTTTCTTTTTCCCCAAAGGGAGATAATACAAATTCACTTAAGACCTCGCCATTACGAGATCCACTATAAGGGCCAATCCCTGCCCTTAATCGGGTAAAATCGCCGGTTTGCAATGCATGTAAAACACTTTGCACACCATTGTGTCCGCCACTTGAGCCCCCAACTTTTAGTCGGAAATCCCCAAACTCCACAGCAATTTCATCATGGACAATCACAAGATCTTCCACTTTTAACCCCTCCTTCCGAAGAAGGAGTTCTACAGGAGTCCCAGAGAGATTCATGTAGGTTTCAGGCTTTAGCAAAATGAAGTCTCCTCCTCTTGCTATCGATCCTGAAAAAAGGCGGTCTCGCTTAAACGAGACACCTTTTTTTCTTGCAAAGGCGTCGACGATCAAAAAACCTAAATTGTGCCTGGTATTTTCATACTCAAGGCCAGGATTTCCAAGACCGACGATCAGCACATTACTTCTTAGCTACGATCACAACGACATCGCCAGCGCGGTTCATCACTTTCACTGAATCTGCCACTTTCAAATCAGAAACTTTGATAGCCTGTTCTGGCATCAAATCTTTCACGTTAACAGAGAATACCTCTGGGATCTCTGTTGTTGGGCATCTTACGCTGATGTAACGGAGAGGTTGGTTCAACAATCCCCCTTGTTTAACCCCAACACAGTCAACAACCCCTGTCAAGACAACAGGTACATTAACTGTGATTTCTTTACCTTTTTCCAAAGCTTGGAAATCGAGGTGGAGAACGTCGTAGCTTACAACATGGTATTGGATGTCTTTCACAATCGCTTTTGTGTGAACGCCGTCACCTTTCAAATCAAAAATTGCAGTTGAGAGACGTCCTGAAGGGATTTTTCTCAGGTGAGATTTAAATGCCCCAGCATCAATTGAAAGAGCATGGGCTTCGCCACCCTCTTTCCCTAATCCATAAAGAACAGCAGGAATAGCACCTTCTCTTCTTAAACGCTTAGGATCTTTCTTTTTTACAGTTTCCCGTTTCTTCACGTCGAGTTGCATAGTCTCTCCAAAAAATTTTGCTCAAAAAAAAGTGTCAGAATCGAATCGACAGACACCTTCTCTTGGATTTCAAGCTAACCACCAGCGGCTAGCGAGAAGGAATAAAGTTCGTCAACCTTAATCAGGTTGAAATTTAAGTTGGGGTAGGAGGATTCGAACCCCCGAATGGCGGTACCAAAAACCGCTGCCTTACCGCTTGGCGATACCCCAACAGGTACAGCGACTAGGATATAGATCTGCCTATTTTAAGACAACACTGAAAGTAGACACTACAGTAAAAGGAGAAGAGTGATTTTAAATCCTCCGCCAAATAGTATCCCGATTTTATGCGTATTGTCCATGTAGCCTCAGAACTTGCCCCTATTGCTAAAGTGGGCGGACTTGCCGATGTCCTTCTCGGCCTTTCCCGCGAACAGATCAAACAAGGTCATCATGTCGATCTTTTTATCCCAAAATATGACTGTTTTTCAGACTTTGGAACGTCAAAATTTCAACAAAAAGGGGACCCTTTCCCCTCCTTTTATGGAAATAACTGGCACTCAACCAAAGTTCACTTTGGTTTAGTCGGAGATCTTCCTGTCCATTTTGTCGATCCAGAGCACCCCGATCGCTTCTTTGCCAGAGGCAATTTTTATGGATTTCCGGATGATGATAAAAGATTTCTCTTTTTTGCCCGCGCTGTATTGGAATATTTAAAACGACAAGAGACGACACCCGATGTCATCCACATCCACGACTGGCATGCTTCATTGATCCCTCTCCTTTTAAAAGAGGTCTATAAAAATGAAAAAATTAGCCGCGCTAAGACAGTTTTGACTGTTCACAACATGAGTTATCAAGGGGTTGCTCCAGCTGAACGGCTCGATGAAATTGGCATTCCTAGCGAAAAATATCGACATTGGAATGAATTAGAAGACCCAGATCAACATGGAAAAATCAATTTTCTCAAAGGGGGAATTGCCTATGCTGATGCTATTACGACTGTTTCCCCTACTTACGCTCAAGAAATCCTTTCCCCAGAAGGGGGATGTAGGCTTGATCCTATTTTACGCTATCACCAGAAGAAATTGCGCGGCATCTTAAATGGGATCGACCATGATGCTTGGAACCCAAACAACGATCCATATCTTCATCCTCTAAAAGGAAAAGAGGCCTATAAAAGAGCTCTTAAAGAGGCTCTTCATCTAGCTGAAGGGAAAAAACCTATCGTATCTTGCATTTCCCGCCTTGTTCCTCAAAAAGGACTTCACCTTATCAAAAGGGCTATTTTTAGAACGTTAGAAAAAGGGGGACAATTTGTCCTTCTTGGTTCAAGTCCAGACCCTGCCATTCAAGCAAGCTTTGAATCGATGAAAAAAGCCCTCTCCCATAACCCTGATGTCTATTTCTTCTTAAGGCCAGATGAAAAACTCTCTCATTTGATCTTTGCTGGTTCCGATATGATGGTAGTCCCTTCGATTTTTGAACCATGCGGCTTAACTCAATTGATTGCTCTTCGTTATGGGACTATTCCTATTGTTCGAACAACAGGAGGGCTTGCCGATACAGTTGAAGATATCGATTACTCTAAACTTCCTCTTGAAAAGCGAAACGGTTACCGATTCGACACCCCAGATCAAGCAGGCATCGATTCTGCTCTTGATAGAGCTCTCGACTGTTGGTTTGAAGATCCAAAAAAATGGGATGACTTGAAGAATCGTGCCCTTAAGCATGATTCTAGCTGGAAGCTTCCCGCGCTTTCTTACGATAAGGTTTACCACAGCCTTTACTAAATTAAGAGAATTTTCTTCTTTTTTTCGCTGTCAAAACAATATAATCATTTGATTTAAAATCAAAAAATAAGATTCAAATTAGGAGAAAGTTTTCGCTTCATTAAAAACCCACCTATAAGTCGTAAATACTTGTATTTGATGAACTACTAACATCAGAGGTAGTTCATCAAAATTTACACTTATTATTCCAGTCTTTTGTAAATTTGAAGATTCAAACTCAATTCATTTGGGATGTCTGAAGTCATGAGACCAAGTGAACCAGTAAAAAATGTACTCATTGGTTTCCAACTCAATAAATCTTGGCTAAACAAAAGATCATTTTCTTCGAAACGAATAAAAAATTTTTGATCAAATGTAACCGACAGTTCCTCCCTTGTTCCATTCAAATGAAGGCAATCACTTCCAAAAGATAAAGGCAATGTTATGCCGGCTGGAATCTCTAAGATATTTCCGTTATTAAAACCTTCTAAAAGTATCTCTTCTGAGAGATAAGGTAATGTAATTGTTGTTGCGAGCAAGAAATTTACTCCCAAAAGAGCTGTTGCAAAGACTCTTTTCATATTCATTTTTCCTTTACTACAAACGTAGTATTTATTGTTAAAAAAACTCAAAAAATCCAAAAGACACCCAAGATGATCCCGAGAGCCATAAAAGCAATAGCTGCTCTTTGAACCCACTTAAGAATGAACATCTGTGGTTTTTCCTCTTTTAATAAGAGCTGAATTCGCCTTGAAACATCCGATTGAGAAACAAAACAAAGTACAGCGACACCAACAGGCTGCTGATTTGTAAACCGAGCTACTTTTACAAGTGCTGATGCTAATTCTAGGCTATTTTTCCCAACCTGATCACATGCCTCTTCTTGCCAATTTTCAATTTTTTTTAACGTTTTATTTGTTGGAATCCACCAAAACATTGCAGCAAAAAATTGCATAACAAGCCGAACTAAAGCATCGTGCCATACTAAATGGCTTTTTTCATGGGCTAAGACAGCATTAAATTCTGCTAATGACAATTTCGACATGAGGTGTTTTGGAAAAAGTATTTTCCGCTTAAATACTCCAACAGCACAAGGCACAGCAATATGAGATGACAACGCTACTTCTTTAGATATAGAGATAGAATGTCTAAGTAGCTTATTGATCTCTTTTTTCGATCTTCTTAATTTTAGAAAAAAATAAATACCTTTTAAGAATGAGAGAGACGAAATTGATAAAACAACTGCCATTGTCCAACTAGCTCCCATTGTCAGGGCTAAAAGATCGGCCAAAGTAAAAAATAATGCATGTCCTTCCATGGAAAATTGAAGAGAAGGAATCATATAGGGGAAAAACCCAATAGCTGCGCCGAAAGAGCGACTATTTTCTGCTGCAAATCTGGGGTCAACAGAATGAAAAAGAGCCCAATTGGAGGTGTCATAATATAAAAATCCGTCCAGGATTAGCTTCAAAAAGGGCACACAAAACAAAAGAGCCTTCAGACGAGGTTGTTTAATACAAAAAATAAAAGCTACCAGTTTGCAAAGCAGAAGTGATGTGAAAAATACAAAGAAACTATTGAAGATGAAATTGAAGGCATATGTCCAAAAGAGTTCTAAGCTCATTTAACCCCCTTCTTTTTTTTCTTGATCAAAGATTCAAGTTCAGAGAGTTCTTCATTAGAAAATTCGCCAGACTCAATAAGAAACGCGCTTAGGGAAAACGACTGGCCACTAAAAAACTTCTCTTTTACTTTTTCAAGGAAAGTTGGAGAAGATGACGTTGTCCAATATTCGTACTGCAAACCATTTTTTTCTCTTTGCAAGAGCTTTTTTTTCCACATTCGATGCATCACTGTCATCACAGTTGTGTATTTGTCATCACTTCCAAGAGACGGCAACACATCTTTAACTGTCAGTCTTTTCTGCCCTTCAAATTGTTTCAAAATGGCTAGCTCTAAATCGCCGAATTGTCTTTTGGATAACATGGTCAAAATGTACTACACATGTAGTAAATCGTCAATCTATTTGAAAAAGGAAGTTGGGTTGTCTATGATGAGTGGTTATGGCTCTAAAATTTACACTACCCAATATTTTGACCCTCTTCAGGCTGTTAGTCGGTCCCCTTTTTTTCTACGTTTACACGACTGGTCAATCTCCAGAAGCGGCGCTCCTTCTTCTTACTCTGTTAGCAGCAGCTGAAGGTTCAGATCTTTTAGATGGCTACTTGGCAAGACGGTGGAATCAAGTGACAGATCTTGGCAAAATCTTAGACCCTTTTGCTGACAGCTTATATCGGATGGCAGTTCTTTTAACTTTGACACTCCCACCTGTATCGCTTCCTCTCTATTTGATTTTAATCATCCTTTACCGAGAATCTGCTATCAGCACTTTAAGAACTGTTGTGGCGTTAAGAGGTGTGGCTCTACAGGCGCGCTGGAGCGGGAAAGTTAAAGCTGTTTTACAAGGAACTGTGATTGTTGTTATCACCTCTCTCTTTTACCTGTATAAACTTGAAATTGTAGATGTAGAAGACTTAGCCGCTGTCAGCAGCAATCTTGCCCTTGTTGCAGCGGTTTACACCTTCATTTCTGGCGTAGAGTACTTAGTCACTCAATTGCGTCATAAAGAAGACTAATCTCTTCTTATATAAAAAAAGAGGCTTGGGATTTTAGCAATCCCAAGCCTCTTTTTCATTTTCTAAAATGTTTGATTACTCTTGAGCAACAGGACTTTCTTGAGCAATGGCAACTTTCTGCTTAGTTCCTTTGATGTCAAAGCTGATTTCGTTTCTTAAGCGGAAGATGCCATAAGAATTTACGATCAACAGTAGTGCATTCGTCAACGACATCACCATTTGCGCTTCGTAAATATCGACAAACGCAAAAGCGAATAGAGTTGTAGCTCCAAAGACAATATACAATGGTTTCCCTAAGCGTCCCATGACAAATTCAGCACACTTCAACCCAACAACAAAGTAGGCATTGATGGTTGAGTATCCCAATAAAAAGAGGAAGAACGGCATGAAATAGTTCATGTATGGGAAGTAGTTGGAAAGAGCCGTTTGCACAATCATCGTGCTATCAATCGGTTGGTACCAGGCATCTGTCACTAAGATGACAAACAGTGTGGTTGAACAAATAATGAACGAATCCAAAAAGAGGTCGAAAAAGACTAAGGACGCCTGTTTTTCTGGGCTTTGAGAAGAAGATTCGCTGTGAATAACAGAAGCATAACCAACCCCTAAATCTCCGGAATAACTTGCCCTTCTAATGCCATGCGAAATCGTTCCAAGAAGTGTACTTCCTATAAAACCACCTAAAGCGGCGTGTCCTGTAAAAGCGGAAGCAAAAACACGGCTGATGACATCTGGAATCGCAGAAAAGTGCTGGTAAAAAACATATCCCCCCATTCCGACATAAAGAATGACGAAAAGTGGAATGATCCAAGCATTGATGGATCCAACTCTTTTTACACCACCTAAAGCTGCATAGATCACAAGGCAAATCAAAACACCTGTTACAAGAGTCTTATCAATCGCAAAGTTTTGGGAAACACTGTTAACTACGACACTGAATTGAAATACTTCGACTCCATAGATGCAAAGCAAGACACAAACAAGATTGGGCACCCACATTGTTTTGAAGACTTTTTGCAAAAAGTACATGGGACCACCTTGGTAGTTCCCGTCCTTATCTTTGGTCCGGAACTTCATCCCGAGATAAACTTCGCAATATTTCAGCATCATTCCAAAGAGGGCTGTGATCCACAGCCAAAAAAGGGATCCCGGTCCCCCCAATTGAACAGCAACGCAGACGCCTACAACATTTCCAATTCCAACACAACCACCGACGCATGCAAAAAAAGCTTTAAGAGGATGGATGCCTGTCGATTTTTCTTTTGTGCTCAGCAATTTAACAAAGTTTTTCACAACTTCTGGAAAATATCTAATTTGAGCAAACCCTGAGCGAAAGGTAAAATAGGCACCGATCAAAAGGATCAGGGGAAAACCGACATAAGACCAAATATTATCTTCAATCAGTTCAACGATAGGAAAAAAAGACTCTTTTAGCAGAAAGACCCCCAAAAATTACTCCCATTATAACGTTCACGAGAGTGGAAAGACAAGAAAAACCTTGTTTGGAATCACTGCAATTGGCTACAATCACCCTCATTCTTTTAGATAAAGGTTGCCACACGTGAAAAGAACATACCAACCGAGCAAAGTCCACAGAAAAAAGAACCACGGTTTCCGTAAGCGGATGAAAACAGCTGATGGTCGCAAAATCATTAACCGCCGCCGCCGCCAAGGCCGCAAGCAATTGACACGCGTCTAATTCTTATTTCATCGCCCGAAACATCGTATTCATTTTCAAAAAGACTCCGTGTTACAAAAAGCACGGAGTACCAAAGACTCTCCCAAAAAGGAAAACGAGTCTATGGAGCCTCTTTTGTTGCCGATTGTTTGCAAGGGACACATAAACACACTTCTTCTAAGCCAAGACTTGGCATTACAGTTTCAAAAAAATATGGGAAATCGCACGACCGTAACCGTTTTAAACGGTTAGTTAGAGAAGCGTTCCGTCTCAACCAGCACATTCTTCCCCCCACCCTTGTTATTAACATTCGTCCTTCGAACCGGATGAAAGACCCGCTTACATTAGAAGCTGTGTCTCAAGATTTGAAAAAACTTTTTCCAGCAATTTCAGTTACTAATTAGTTTCTCGAAAATTGACTGCCCGTGCGCGCATGCGTATCTAAATCAATCATGCAAAAACAAAATTTGTAGCTTAGACTTTAGTCTGAGCTCGTTTTGCAGGGTTTTAACCCCGCATCGTAAATTCGGGCACGGACACGGATTTTTCGGGCATGGTTTTTTTGGTTGGGAATTTTTGGGTAAAAAAAAGGCGCTTGGAGAATTCCAAGCGCCTTTTTTTATTCTTTTACTTAAGACTAAAGTTGGCTGCTATTTGCCTCTACAGCAACTTTTTCTTGGGTAGGTTGTGCTTTTGCAAATTTTGCAAGGTGTGGAGCGACTAACTTATCAAGAAGGTTTGCATAAGTTTGACCACCACCAGCTTCATATCCAATTTGTCCAAGTTTTTGGCCATTGCCGTCAACAACAACGACTGTTGGATAACCACGGATACCGTGCTTGTCTTGTAACTGCTTATTTTGAGCTTTAAGATCTGGAGAGATCGGTGACATTTTTGGGAAGTCTACTTCTACGAAGATGTATTTGTCTTTTGCACTGTCAATAAAGCTTGATGTCTCAAAAACTTCACTTTCAAGGCGGTGGCACCAGGTGCACCAGTCAGATCCGGTAAAGAAAAGGAGAATTGGCTTCCCTTCTGCTTTTGATTTCACAAGAGCTTCGTTGTAATTGGTTGTCCAAGGAAGACCATTGGATCCAGAGTGAGGCGCCCCATTGAGTAAGGCAACAGTTGGTAAAACTACCATCGTCATAAGGACTAAAATTAGCCCCTTCTTCAGAAAGTTAGACATAGTCTCCCTTTTTTTAAAGTTACGAAGTTATTATTATATCAAAAACTTTTTAAAAATGCAATTTACATACATCTTCCGTCATAGAAAAGAAAACTTAAAAAAATGCTCCCTTCAACCTCTCGTTGGGAGAGAAGATCTGCAATTTATTAATTATCCGTTAAGAACCTCGATCGAGCTTCCCTCTAATACAGTGGTCCTCTCTTTTGACGGGCCTCCTCTTTCTGAAAAAGACAAAGATTCCAATCTTGTATTAATTGATGCGACCTGGAATTTGGCAATGACCATGGAAAAAGGACTTGCCCCTTTCATTGCTCACCTCCCTAAGCGCTCTCTGCCACCTCAAGCCCGTACCGCCTATCCCCGTCGACAAACAGGCTGCCTTGACCCAGACCGTGGACTTGCCTCCATTGAAGCTCTCTACCTAGCTTATAGAGCTGTGGGCCGAGATACAGACGGTTTATTGGATCATTACTATTGGAAAGAGCAGTTTTTACAGTCGCTTGAAAATCTGGAAATGTGATTTATTATCCCTTTTAAGTAAAAAAGTGCGTGTTACCCATTGAAACAAATTCAACTTGAAGGTTACACTGCTTGCTGTTTTCCGGTGAAAAAATGAAAGTGAAAGCCTCAGTTAAAGCTGACCCATCAAAAGGTGACATCTTAGTACGCCGCCAAGGTAGACTCTATGTCATCAATAAAAAAGACCCAAACCGTAAGCAGCGCCAAAAGGGCCCTGCTCGCAAAAAATAGAGAAGGACCTCTGAAAAATGGCGAAAAAATCTTCTGTTGAAAAGCAAAAGAAACGTGAACACACAGTCCAACTCAATTGGGCAAAACGTCAAAAATTAAAAGAGCAAGCTAGCAACGTCAACATTTCTGAAGAAGAGCGTCAAGCAGCTAGAGTTGCATTGAACAAGTTGCCACGTAATGCTAATCCAGTTCGGCTTAGAAATCGTTGCAAGTTGACAGGCCGTTCACGCGGATATCTTCGCCAATTCGGTCTTTCCCGTCTTTGCTTCCGTGAAATGGCTTTAGCCGGCCTTATCCCTGGCATCACGAAAGCCAGCTGGTAACCATCTAGAGCTAGTCAGCTAAACGTTTAAAAACCCTACGTGAATAACGTAGGGTTTTTTGTTTTCTAACAAGGACGAGGACGATGGGGACACCGAAGACCTTGAAGACATTGAGGACGAAGGAAAAGATTATCTGAAGCTAATTCATTTAGTTTTTGTCAGGTAACGCCGCGCTGAAAAGAAGAAACTACAGGTTTATTGTTACTAAAGTCCTCAAGGTCCTCAAGGTCTTCGGTGTCCTCACTGTCCTCGTCTTTCTTGCTAGCAAGCTGCTTCTTCTTTACTGTGAAAGGGAACTTAATAACCCTGGAATAGAGCCTACTTTTTTCCACTCTTTCCAAGCAGGAGTCCAGACAAAAGTCTCTTCATTGAGCTCCCCATCCCAGAACTTTTGTTGCATATCCAGAAACGGGAAAGGACCAAGAGACTTGCGCTCTTTATCTAAAAGATACCATTGAACTGCAGAAAAAGAGGAGACGCCGGAACTTTCATGCTCATCTTCTTTCGACATAGGCTTAACTTCTACTGTTTGCCCATCGAATGGGTCTTCAGTGGAAGCTGATCGGGAAGGGTTAGCCCTACCCCCTCTTTGAGAAACAGGAGGCAAAAAGATGAGAAGAACGATAGGAAAATACAAAATTGCAGTCAGAAGGCCCCAAAAAAAGGGGTCTCTTCCCCTGCTTTTTGCAAGAGCTGCTGCGGCCAAACCAAGGCCTAATCTCCACAACACATCCGTCGTCATAATAAGTCTATTATACCTGGAAAGCCGTGATAATTTCACCCCTAGCAAAAGGTAAATTGTTTGAATTTCCCATTTTCCTCTAGAATCAACGTTTATGAGCGAAACACTAAAGGGACGCCCCCAGGCGAAAACAGAATTTGAATACCCAGAAACACTTTTTGTCAGAGATATCGACAACAAAGTGTTCCAGCACCTTGTAGTTAGAGTGATCTCCTCAATCGGCGGAGTTTCTCTTTCAGAAGGGAATTTGATTGATAATCTTCTACAAATCGCAAATCCAGACGGGATTAGCGGAGTGATCATCACACAAGACAGCAAAAATCACTCTGTAGCTATCCGCGTTGAAGTGAATGTAGCTTATGGCATTTCGATTCCAGATAAGGCAGAAGAAGTTCAGGCAAGAATTTCCGAAGAGGTCACCCGTTATACAGGGCTCCATGTCTCTGAAGTTCATGTAGTCATCAAAGACATTTTGATCCCGAATGAAACAAAAGAACCGATTGGACCTTCACATGCTGTCGATGATTTGCCAGAAGGGTTTAATGATCGGTAGACTTCTCTCTTTTGTCACCTCATCAACTCTCCTTGTGACGGGAATTGCTCTACTTTTGGCCGTGTGGAAAAAAGACGCGGCCTTCCAACTTCTTTCTGAATATCCTCTATTTGCTGCTCTTGCAGCCCTTTTTCTTCTGCTTTTAGCCACGATTAACTTCAAAAGAAAAAGCAAACTATTCCCCTCTTACACTTTCAACATTGCAAGAGGAAAAGGGACTGTCTCTATCGACACTCTTAAAAAAGGGATACAGACTTTTGTAAGGTCAGAAGACCCGCGTTTAGAGGTCATTTCTTGCCAGTTGAAAGAAGGTGGGAAGCTGCTTGAGCTAACACTAGCTGGACAAACAGAGCCGACTGTTCTTGAACATCTTTCAAATCTTTTAGCAGATCAATTTGGCTTTGAAGGCCAACTTGAGGTCTTTTTTGAAAGATAAAAGTGCTCGAAAGTTTTTTTTCTAGATCTCCACACCTCCCTCTTGCCCATTCCATTTGGAAAGAGCATCTGAAAAAAGGGGATTTTGTTTTAGACGCTACAACAGGCAACGGCCATGATACAGCTTTTGTAGCCCCCCTCATTTTTCCTGAAGGAAAATTAATTGCGTTGGATGTTCAATCCTCAGCTTTAGAAAAAGCAAAAACACTTTTAAACGACCAATATCCTATTGAATGGATTTTGGAATCTCATGCTTCTTATCCAGAAAAGCTAGAAGACAATTCGGTAGATCTTGCCATCTATAACTTAGGCTATTTACCCGGTAGCGACAAAAACTGCATCACGACAAAAAAATCTACTGAAAAAAGCCTCTTTCTTATGCTTCATAAGCTGAAAAAAGGTGGTATTCTTTCAGTCACCACCTATTCAGGACACCCAGGTGGTGAAGAAGAAGAAACTTTTGTAGAGACTTTTTTAAAATCGCTCGAACGGAACCTATTCGGAGTGATCTCCTTTTCTTGGTCGAATCGACCAAAATCACCTAAGCTATTTGTTGTGAAGAAATTGTAGGCGATTCAACCCGAGCGCTTTGAAAAAGTGCGCTATAACAGGTAATCAGATGATCAACCCCATTGCGCGCTTTATGTGGTTTTTTCTCAGGTGGTAAATTATACCGTTTAGCAATCTCATCTTTAGACAAGCTAAGTTCTACAGGGAGCGGAATTTTTTTCTCTAAACAATCTTGAACTGTCAACGCCCAATACATAGAGGCAAAATCGAGCCAGTGGTAGGGCCACTTCAACCTTTCTTGTGTATAAAGGTCGACTAGCTGTGCAAAAAAGCTGCGGTCAAATGCTGGATTTTGACAAACGTAAACCGCTTTTCCCCTTTCGACGCCCCACTGCTTGAATAGTCCAACAATAAAATGGCCAACATCAGCTTCTTCCATCCCCTTTGACACTTCATTCCATTGGAAACCATTGACTTCGATACTAAATGAGTCCCGTCTTTCCCAAACTTCATAAGGCTGTTTAACAACAGTTTCATAAGAACCGACAATTTCGCCTGTTGCGCTATCGATTGCTTTCACAGCAATTTCAATCACTCTATGTCTAGTTGGATCAAGACCTGTAGTCTCTAAGTCCATGAAAAGAAGAAGCATAAATTTGTCCAAGACCCCCGAAATCAAAATAAATATTTAAATGCAACAAATAGGGGTTCAAAGATTATAAGGCAATACTTGTTAAAACATATAGGAATCGTTTAAGATGATAGTCCATGATAGAGGCTATCTACAGATTTTTAGTGCGGTTCCGCCATCCCTATTCATTGCCAGAAGAGCTGGGAATAGCCGTTGGTCATGCCCTGCCTAACCATCTTTGTTTTGAAGAGCTATTAGGGTTGCTGCAAGGGGAAGATTTCATCCCAAGCACCCTCTACCACAACATGCCAAGAAGAGAAGCTTTAAAAGCTTTTCAAACGGCACTTAAAAAAGAGTTTTTTGGAAATAGAGCTTCCCTCTCCTTCCAGTTTTCTTGTGGATGGATCCAATTCGATTTGGACTTTGAATCAGAAAAGTTGCGCCGGGTCTTTTTGCACCATCCAAAGCTCCCTTTGAGCGATAAGCACGAAATCAGATTGCAATCTAACAGTAAAAGCGGCTAAAATCTCATCTTTCGATTAAGGATTTAACGAACATGATCCGGATAAGTAAACAAAGCGAACGTAGGGCTGTCTCATTTAGAAGACCAAGAAAGCCTTCTAATAAAACAGGCGTAAAAAAAGACGCATTGAAAGAGGGATTTAAACCTCATGAGAATGCAGCACCTGCTGAACTTAAAAACTTGGTTTTCATACCAAAATTAGGAAAGAGGTAATATCAGCATGTCTAGACATCCAAGCTTTGGTAAATCAAGTAAAAACGCTGCAAAAAGAAATGTTTTGAAACGTTTCGAGCGTGTCGATGTGTTGAAATCACTCGGTCGCTGGAAAACGGATGCCACAAAAGTAACTGGCCTCCCTAAAACACCTGTTCTTTAATAAAGTTTTCTCCCCTTGGCCACCATCCTTGTCTCTAACCAGCAAAGAAAAGTGGCCATTTCTATTCCCTACATACAAAAAATAATCGCCTTTCTTTTAGATCGGGCAAAGATCAAATACGATCAGGTCAGTATTTCTTTTGTCTCTCGTAAAGAGATTAAAAAACTCCATGCTATTTCGCATGGCGACCCCTCTTTCACCGATTGCATCACTTTTCCTTATGACTCTCCTGGAGAAGGTGGTTTTACCTTTCTTGGAGAAGCTTTCATCTGCCCAGAAGCCGCTATTGAATATTGCAAAGAAAATGGTGGCGATGTGCAAGAAGAGGTCATTCTCTATGTCATCCATACGCTTCTTCACATGCTTGGATATGATGATATTGACCCCAAAGATAGGGCAAGAATGCGCCAAGCAGAAAAACGGTGGATGGATGCCCTCCGAAAGCATTTCTCTGCTTAAAAATTAAACAAATCTACTTTTTTGGCGGTTGAGCCTTTTTCAGATCAAACCAGACGACTGGCTCAGGCTTTTGTTCTAAAGGCAAGGATTCCACAAATTGATTTGTGACATTTAAATGGTCACCGACAATCTGATCTGGCGTCGTAGCAAGCCACTTATTCAACGAAATATCAGAATAAAGAGGATTTCTAAAGACTTCGATAAAAACTAACGGTTCGTCGCCAATATTTTGGATATAATGCCCTGCTACAATGGGGACAACCCCTACATCCCCAGCTTGGAAATCAAATGTGCGTGCCACTCCGTCAGAGTTAAACACCGTCATTCTACCCTTACCTTTAAGGTAGTATTGCCATTCAGCTGCTTTTGGATGCCAATGAAGCTCTCGCATACCCCCTGGTTGCACTTCAACAAAGGCGGCAGAAATCGTTTTAGCAGCAGGAAAAACTGTTGAATCAACAATCCAGACTTTACCTGCTTCCGAATAGATTGTTTTTGCTTTCTCCATGTGGAAAGTAAAGGGGCTTGGAACATCTCCATTGTCATTTTTACGTTTTACTTCCTTTATGGAGCCTGGAACATTGCCTCTAAAAATGTACTTTTCTTCTTTAGGGAAAGATTCAATTTCACCTATGGTTTTCTTCAAGTTAGCCGCTACAACTTCTTTTGGAGTGTGTATTAGCCAATCTGATAGTAAAAAAGTGTTATTTTCTGAAAAGTCGGGTTCACTAAATACAAGTAAAAACTCACATCCTTGATCAAGAGCTTGAATGGAGTGAGGAATACCGGCCTCAAAATTCCATAAATCGCCAGCTTTGATATCATCAATGAAACTACGTCCGTACTCATCAATAGCAGTAACTCGAGCATTGCCATAAAGCATAAGCCCCCATTCAGCTTCTTTATGCCAATGCATTTCGCGATAAGCCCCGGGCTCTAAAGCCATATTGACCCCTGTCATATCGGTAGAGGCAGGCAATTCGCGATTTGAGATTTCACGGGCCCATCCCCCCTCTTCTAAGCGTTGGTGTGCATCAGAAAAGCTAAAGCGTAAATTACTTAAGGTTCCATTATCACTTGGAGGAGGAATTAAGATGTCTGGATTTTCTAAATCTCGGCTGTAATTACGTGGTCCGTGATCGACCCAACCTTTTCCATCAGACTTACGAACAGGTTCGACTTTCTTTTCATCCACGTGACAATCCCCTTTCTCTAGATGATTCCAATTTGGTTCATAGAGAAGGAGGCTATTTTTTAGAACAAGAAATCATCTAGTTTTTTTTAACATCAACAGCTGGAAGTGTCAAAAAACGATAAGATCATTCGTTCAACTTTGCAAAATTGATGCCATGACCAAAGCCTGGAGCATTGAAACTCTTTATCTCAATGACCATAACAACAATCTCATCATCACCGCGATTAATATCAACATGCAAAACACCTAAAGGATCAGATTCCATCCAGCAAGCCTTTTCAGCTTCAAATGTAAGCATTGTTGCTTCTCCAGAATCGTTAATCCTCTCTAATTGCCCCCCTTTCAAGCCTACGATAACAGCATCTGCATCATGTCGGTGATAATGAAGCGGTTCGTTTGGAGCAATTGTTGCTTTCCAAACACGGACAAATTCATTTTCAAATTGCATCTCTCTTTGTGCAGAAGAAATACTTCCTAGCCATACTAGAGCCAAAGACAAAATCAACTTCATAGATAAATAAACTCCTAAACCTTGGAAAAATTGGATCTATTTTATGAGCTTTTAGGGTTGCATGGAAAGAGGCAATGTCACTATAACCCTCTTGTCACTCATTATAGGTGTTTTAGGGATGAGTTTTGGAGTTCTTGGTATCAACCACCATCTAGCTGGTGTCTCATTAAGAAGTTCTCTTGCAGAAATTGCAAGACGGTTTTTTGATTCCAAACCTCTTGAATCATTTATCTTATTATCGACCTGTAACCGAATGGAGATCTATTTTTCTTCTCCAGTATTAGATGACACTCACACTTTTTTGCTTGAGATGTTTAAAAACGAGTGTTCACTTCCATTCGATCAACTCCTCTACACCTTTTTTGGCAAAGCCTGTCTACACCACCTTATCCGTGTCACAACGGGACTTGATAGTGCTCTTTTTGGTGAAACAGAAATTCAAGGACAAGTGAAACGAGCTTACCTTGAAGGAAGCCAAAAACAACAAATTCCTGCAGAGCTCCATTTTCTCTTCCAAAAGTCTCTACAAGCTGGAAAAAAAATGAGAAATCAATACATGTTGCAAGATGCCGGAGCAAGTTTAGAAAGAGGGGTTGAGGTTCTTTTACAAAACCATTTTGATCAAAAAACGGATGTTCTTTTAGTAGGAGCTTCAGAAACTAACCACCGTATCGCTCTTCATTTGGCAAAAAATCAACAATTCAACTTCTCGTTAACCAACAGAACTGAAGCAAAAGGAAAAGCCTTAGCAGAAACTTTAGGTTGTTCTTACATCCCATGGAGAGAATGGGAATCATATGAAGCGATGATTTTTGCAACATCTTGCCTAATGCCCATCCTGGACCAAGAAGATGTGTTTTTAAAAGATGGAAAAGAAAGAGTGTTGATTGACTTGGGCGTTCCACAAAACGTTGACCATCGCTTAAGTAAACTCGCTACCCTTTATGACATTGATGCTGTCCAAACAAAAGCAAAACAAAGCAGTCAAAGAAAAGAGATCTCTTTTATTGAAGAGGCTGTGGCTGAACAGGCAGAAGTTCTTTATAAGGCTTTGAAAAACAGAAAATCTCTTCTTAGTTCCTATAGTTAGTCCCATCGATGAACTGGCTTTTGGCTACCCAATCTGCTTTAAAAGGATATGGTCTATTTTCTTTTGGAAGATATGCAACAAGCTTTCAAGATAGATCAACTGCCTACCTCAATCTATTTCTCCAAATATCCATTACCTATTTTCACTTACGGAAAGACTCTCTTTTAACGGGCGCTTTACTAGATCGCACTGTGATTGTCTCTTCACTTGTAGCTGCAACCTCTTTTACAGCCTTTGCTATTCAAGAATATTTAGGAGTTGATAAATGGGTCCCTTCCCTTTTAGTCGCACCCATCGAATATGTAGCAGAAAAAGTATCCAGCATTGCTGATGCTATTTTAATCTTGCACATCGGAATAGAGGTAGTTTTTCGACAACGATTCCATACGTTGTTTATGATCACCCCTCTTATCACAAGACGCGCACCAGAATTTTTGAAACCGGTGGATGAAGCTATTAGCCAAATAGCCTGGTGGCTTGTTTTCCCCTATAATTTAGGAGTGCCCGGAGCCGTTTGGGAAACTGTTTCTTTTTTAGAAATATCGGAATAGTTTTTTTGCAGGGTTGAAACCCTGCAAAACGAGCTAGAGACTAAAGTCTAAAGCTACTTACTTCTATTAAAATAGGGCGTTGCCGGGAGTTCTTGGGAAAGGGATACAGTCACGGATGTTTTCCATCCCTGTTGTGAACCGAACAAGACGCTCAAAACCGCAACCAAAGCCAGCATGTGGGCAAGATCCCCATTTGCGAAGCTCTAAATACCACCAATAATCTTCAGGATTCAATCCTGCTTTCACAATCTTGTCATGCAGGACATCCAGACGGTCTTCCCTTTGGCTACCCCCAATGATTTCGCCAACACCAGGCACTAAGACATCCATTGCTGCTACAGTTTTGCCATCATCATTTTGACGCATGTAGAAGGCTTTGATCTCTTTTGGATAGTCAGTCAGGATGACAGGCTTTTTGAAATGCTCTTCCGTCAGATAACGCTCATGTTCAGTTTGTAGATCGATGCCCCACTTCACAGGGAATTCCCATTTCCGATCGACTTTTTCCAAGATTTCGATCGCTTTGGTATAAGAAAGATGTTCAAAAGGCGTTTTCACAACATTTTCAAGCATGTTTTGGATGCCAGGAGAAATCATCTTATCAAAGAAAGCGACATCTTCCCCATTCCGTTCAAGCAACGCCTTGATCACAAACTTCAAAAAGCTTTCAGCAAGCTCCATATCTTCTTTTAACGTAGCAAAAGCCATTTCAGGCTCAATCATCCAAAATTCGGCCAAATGGCGTGTCGTATTGGAATTTTCTGCTCTAAATGTAGGTCCGAATGTATAAACATCGGAAGAGGCCATCGCATAAATTTCTGCATTCAGCTGACCAGAAACAGTTAGGTAGGCAGGTTTTTGGAAGAAGTCTTGGGTATAATCGACCTTTCCTTCTTTATTTTTTGGCAATTTGTCAGGATCTAAAGTTGAAACTCGGAACAGCTCCCCAGCTCCTTCACAATCTGACGCTGTGATGATAGGCGTGTGGATGTAAAGAAAACCTCTCGACTGGAAAAACTCGTGCGTTGCAAAAGCAAGCGTGTTTCTTACGCGGGTGATGGCACCAAGTGTATTGGTCCGCGGACGAAGGTGTGCAATTGAGCGCAAAAACTCAAAGCTATGCCGTTTTTTCTGAAGAGGATAGCTTTCAGCATCAGAAAGTCCTACGACATGGATTTTTTCCGCATCGATTTCTACAGCCTGTTTTTCACCAGGACTTTGTACAAGATGTCCTTCAACATGGATGGCAGCCCCTGTTTGCAATTGAGGCAACAAGTCGGCATAGCCGGGTCGCTCCCCTTTGAACAGCACTTGCAGACCAGATAATGTAGAACCATCATTTAAGTCGATAAAGCTAAAGCTTTTTTGATCTCTAACACTCCGAATCCATCCTTTAACAGTAATTTTTTCGTTCAGATGCTTCTCTGGATGTGTTTTAATCTCTTTAATTTTCAATTTTGTCATAGAGAACCTAGATCGTAGTAACTTTTGAGTAATTTAATCTCTTCTGTCCATTCGGGGACAGAGCCTGGAGTTTCAAGAAATTTTGGAAGGTTTCTTAAAGCTGGGTGACGCATGATCGCCTCAAAACAGGGCAAACCAATCTCCCCCTTTCCTAAAAAATCGTGCCGATCGACACAAGTACCGAGCCCTTTTTTAGAATCATTGACATGGAGAGCACGTAAAAAGTGGAGCCCGATCAGCTTATCAAACTGCTCTAAAGTGATTTCCCACCCTTGCAATGTCCGAATATCGTAACCTGCTGCAAAGATGTGGCATGTATCGATGCAAACACCAATAGGAACTTTTCCTTTCACACGATCGACAATGTAACCAATCTCTTCAAAACGATTTCCAACTGAACTTCCCTGCCCTGCAGTTGTTTCTAAAAGTAAAACCGTCTTCCCCTTGTCCGCTAAATCTTTGAAACCCAAAAGACTTTCAACGATCGTATCTAAACACTTTTCGCGACTCTCTTTTAAAGCAGCGCCCGGGTGAAAATTAAGGAAGTCAACATCCAAAGCATGGCATCTTTCTAATTCATTTCGAAAAGCTGTTCGACTTTTCTGTAGATTTTCGGCTTCAGGGCATCCTAAATTGATCAAATAAGAGTCGTGGCTCATCGTAAAACGGATGCCACTTTCATCTTTTGCTTTATTCCAGCCTTCGATGATTTCGGGAGTAATAACCCTACCTACCCATTGCTTTTGATTGCTGGTAAAGAATTGGATGGTAGAAGCACCTATTTGCTTGCCTTCATAGAGAGCATTCCAAACCCCTCCAGCTGTCGATGTATGAGCCCCAATTAAGGGAGAATTAGCCTGATTCATTGCCCGTCCATCTTACCTGATCCTCCCTGCAAATGGAAGAAACGTTTGGTTTTGGATTTTATAGTGAGCAAATATTTTTTTAAAAAAATTTGGAGTAACGAGAGTAGCAGCAATAGCAGCCTGTAATGCCCTCATAGGATTTGGTATATTAGGCTCCTTGTCTGCTGAAATCATTTTGGATAAGACAGGTCCTTAATTATTTGTGAATAGATTTAACGCTAAAGAGCTATTCCTAATTCTTCAACAACGTCAATAACAAGTGGGTGAATTTTTTCTTCTTTTGGTTTTGAAAGCATCTCTAAACCAACTTCACTATATAATTTTCTGAATTCTTTATCTTTTGCATGCAAATGATTGAGAATATAGAGCCGCAAACAAACTTCCAAAGATGAGCTGATGCGACGTCGTTCTTTTTCCTAACTAAGGACAGCTGCATGTGATACACCAAAAATCTTGCCAAATACAGTGGTTGTAAGATTGAGATATTTACGGATAAATTTTAATTCTTCACCTGCGAGTGCTGAAGGCTTATAAACTAAACTACGGAGAACGGTTAGTTGCAATTTGTTCATATCCAGATCAATAACCCATTCCCCAAGAATTTGTTTCATAGGGGTATTTATCAGCTTAATTGGAAACCCAAAACCTTTATAAACAAAGGTTTCTCTTTTTACTTTCTTCATTTTGTCAACCTTATCACGGTTATGATTACCTGCATCTTGAAGGCTAAGATGGCGTTCATCTTGCCTCTTGATAGCATGCTTACTAACTCTAAATTCTCCAGCAGCAATATGCCTTCGAATCTTTTCAAGCACTCCTTCATTTTTCTTTAATCTCATCCACTTTTTTCCTGCGTGGGTAAAAGTAAATGTAACAAAGTTACATATTTTTTCTAGATGCATCACATATCTTAAGGCTGTCAGTTTCGCTAAAGTCGCTACCTCTTTATGATTTGGCCATTGTGATCAAAGATAGTTTTTCTTCCATTTTGAAGTCGGCTCTCCAATTTTTGTCCGGCACGCTTGTTAGTCGTTTAACAGGCTTTGGGCGTGATATTGTGATGGCTTTTGCTTTCGGCACTCACCCCTCTGTTGGTGCCTTTCTCCTCTCTTACCGCTTAGCTCATCTTCTAAGGCGAGTATTGGGTGAAGGATGTCTGCAACAAGCTTTTATCCCTATTTTTGAAAAAGTCAGAAGCGAAGAAGGTGAAGGTGCTGCTTTAGCGTTTTACCGTTTGGTTGAAAAAAGACTATTACAAGGTCTGATTCCTCTGATTGTCTTATCAACAGGACTCCTTTGGGGATGGGGCACAGGAGAGGTGCCTTTTTTAACACTCCTGATGTTGCCAAGTTTGTTGTTTATCACCCTGTTTGGCCTAAATGCCAGCTTACTACAAGCCAATCACACTTTTTTTCTACCGGCTGCAGCACCAGTCATTTTTAATCTGTTATGGATGGGAGGGGCCCTCTCCTTTCAGTTTTTGCCTCCAGAAGAGGCTATGCCGTTCATGGCCCTTGTCATCAATATCGGATGTCTTGCGCAGTGGATGTTAACACTTCCTTTTATCAAAAAAGAAAAAGGGGCCATCAATTCTCCACTCCCCTTTTCTACTCTCTTATCTAGAGTAGGTTTGGGCCTTTTAGGAGTTAGTGCTACCCAAATCAATAATGCGATTGATCCATTTTTTGCATTCAATACAGATGCCTCAGGGCCAGCCTATCTTTGGTATGCCATACGGGTTCAACAATTCCCTTTGAGCTTGTTTTCTATTGCTCTTGCCTCTGCTCTACTTCCTCCTCTTGCAAGAGCTGTCGTTAGAAATGAGATTTCACTCTCTATACATTTTTTTGAGACAGCACTTCGTCGAGCAACGGGCCTTTTGATGCCGATGACAGGCTATATTTTGTTAACCGCTCCTGCCCTGATCTCTCTTCTTTTTGGTTATGGAGAGTTTGGGATGTTATCGATCAATAAAACTGCGCTTTGTTTAATCGGCTATGCATTTGCTTTAGTCCCAGCAACATGGGTTCTTATTTTAGCAAATGTCCACTTCTCATTTGGCAACTTTCAAAAAACTGCCGTCGCTTCTATTGCAGCTCTATTAACAAATGCCTCTTTGAACAGTCTCTTTCTCTTTGTTTTTGGAATGGGTGTTGAAAGTGTAGCTTTTGCAACAGCCCTTTCTACTCTATGCAACGCGATTGTTTTGTCAAAAACTCTTCCTTTTTCTCTTCCTCCCGTTGTTCCAATTGCCAAAGTTGCTTTTGTAACCGTTGCTGCCTACTTTGCAACCCCACTCATCTCCATCTCAACTACTTATAATGTGGTCTTTCTGGCTGGGACTGGCTTTGTCTACTTAGGCTTCACTGCACTATTTGGTATCCTTTTAAAAGCAGAAGATCTTATCTTTTGGAGGTCTGCAAAAGAGCCACTCGCTGTCAGTTAGGCTCAATCCAAAACACTAAGAGTTCACAGAATTATCAATACGATTAATCATTTGATTTATTTTTCTCCTCTGTGATCTCTGTGTCCTCTGTGGTTGTTAAATTGATTAAAAAGATTTTATGTTTTTCAAGTCGTGATTGAATTTACCACAGAGGACACAGAGATCACAGAGATTGATGAATAACTTGATTGTCTTGAATTGGGATAAAAAAAACTCCGACTACGCAGTTGTGTAGTCGGAGCTTTTACTTTTAAAGTTTTTTTTAAGAACTATTCTGAGATCGTCTCGACGTCGATGGCAGGTAAAGAGCTATCGATGCGGCCAAGATAGTTTGTCCAGATAGAGAGGATCACCGCAAAAAAGAGAAATCCAACAGACAACCAGCCTGTAAATTTTTTCAATACATCTGCAGTGGATGTTCCGAAAACAGACTGTGTAGGATCGCCACCAAAAGAGGCACCAAGACCTGAGCTTTTGCTCTCTTGCATCAACACAACAACAGTCAAAAGGAAGCAAATTAAAAGATAAATTGCGATGGAAAGATAATAAAAAATGCTCATATTCACCCGAAAGATTCACCATTTTCGGCGATTGTAACAAAAGATTCAAGTTCAAGAGACGCTCCGCCGATCAAGAGCCCCCCAACATTCGATAATTTAAGGATCGATTCTGCATTTTCTTTTTTTACCGAGCCGCCATAAAGGATGCGGGGTTTTACTGAAATCAGCTCTTTTGTTGCTTTTTCAATATACCGATGCATCGCTTCGATAGTGTCAGTTGTCGCTGTTTTACCCGTACCGATTGCCCAAACGGGTTCATAAGCAACGATTAACTCTTCCCCCTTCCACTGAAGTCCATCAAAAAGGGCCGCTAATTGCTGATGCAAAACCTCTTCACCTTTACCTTGCTCTCTCTCTTCCAGTGTCTCACCAATGCAAAGAATGGGCAAAAGTTTGTCTTGCAAAGCTCTTTCTAGTTTTTTGCGGATAAGGTCGTCTGTCTCTTTAAAAAAGCGACGTCTTTCAGAATGGCCTAAAATAACAAAACTTGCCCCCGCCTCTTTTAACATGCGGCCAGCAATTTCCCCTGTAAAAGCGCCCTCTTGAGCATCGCACATGTTTTGTGCTCCAATCTGAACAAGCGTCCCTTCACATTTTTCATGCAGGGGCCAAATGGCTGTATAGGGAACCGCTAAAAAAATAGGATTTTTAAAAGAGGCAGTTTTTGGAATAAGTCCGTCGACAAAAGCTGTTGCCTCTGTCACCGTCTTATACATTTTCCAATTGCCAACGATAAGTTTTTTACCAAAATTCATATGGGAACAAGGTACACATAAACTCCCGAATTTAACAACACATTTGCTACACTAATTGCATGGCTACAAGTTTTGCCCCTCCATTCGCAAAAAAGATACTCACCGTTGGCGACTTTACCCGTCTTGTAAAAGAGGAACTAGAATCTAGATTTCCTTCTCTTTCTATCCGTGGAGAGGTCAGCAATGTCAAAGTACAATCTTCTGGACATATCTACTTCACACTCAAAGACGCTGATGCACAAGTCTTGTGTGTCATGTTCAAGATGGATGCACGCGGCCTTGTGAATCCGCTGAAAGAGGGCGATGAAATTATTGTTGAGGGAGAATTAACTCTCTACCCTCCACGCGGGGCATATCAAATTGTTGTGCGTCACATAACACCTGTTGGTGTTGGAGCCCTCCTCTTGAAATTTCAAGCTTTGAAAAAAGAGCTTGAAGAGATGGGGTGGTTTTCAAAAGAACGAAAAAAACCTCTTCCAAAATTTCCTAAAAAAATTGGTGTTGTGACAAGTCCAACCGGCGCTGTCATAAGGGATATTCTTCACATTTTGACACGCCGTGTAGGAAACTTTCAGCTTGTCTTAAACCCCGTTAAGGTTCAGGGAGATGGAGCTGCTCAAGAGATTGCGCAAGCGATACGCGACTTAAATACCCACAACCTTTGCGATGTTATGATTGTTGGGCGTGGCGGTGGAAGTTTTGAAGATCTTTTCTGTTTCAATGATCGTGTTGTTGCAGAAGCAATTATGGAGAGTAAAATCCCCATCATCTCTGCTGTTGGGCACGAAACAGACTTTACTATTGCAGATTTTGTAGCTGATATTCGGGCTCCAACCCCTTCAGCTGCTGCGGAGATTGTATTCCAAGAAAAGGCTCACCTCCTTTCACAACTTTCTCAAGCTAGAAAGGTTTTAGACCGTTCTTTATTGCAGCTTTTTTCTTATCAAATGGAAAAGCTAGAACGGCTTACCCGCATGTTAAAAAGTTTAGACCCTCGTCATCAGTTAAAGTTAAAAAGTGAAAAGCTTGCAACGTTGATAGAACTGCTTGATGCTAGATTTCACAAAATTTTCAAACGCTATGAAGACCGTTTTACAAGAGTGCGCGATTTAATTGAGGCAGTTAATCCTGAAAGACTTCTAAATCAAGGCTACGCGATCCTCTTTACAGAGTCGACAGGACATGTGATAAGGGACTTAAGTGAGCTAACAGTCGATACTTCTGTCATTGCGAAATTGAAAGGTGGCCAAGCCTCCTTAGTCGTTAAAGAACTCTTACCAGAGAATAAATGATGCAAAAAGATTTAGAAACCTCATTGAAAAGACTAGAAGACATTCTCGCAAGAATGCAGGAAGGTAAATTGCCTTTAGAAGAATCGTTGAAGCTCTATGAAGAGGCAAATCAACTTGTGACCGGCTGCGCTAAAACATTGATGGAAGCTGAAAAACAGGTTGAAACTCTCATCAAAAATAGAGATGGCTCTTTGAAAACAAAAACAGATGGGAAACCAGAAACTGAACAATTCGAATGAAGATTGCCCTCTTTCTTAATAGTCAAAAAGATGAAGCTTGGAAAATTGCTCGAGAGATCTTGGGTTATCTACAAGCTCGTGGAGTGGAAATATTTGTCGAAGATGAGATTGCCGGAGCTTTACAATGTAAACCCCTTTCTGAAGTTGACCCTCAATCGATTGCGTTTCGGATCTCCTTAGGTGGCGACGGAACCATCTTGCGCTTTTTGCACCGTTATAAAGAAATATCAGCTCCTCTTGTTGGTATAAACTTAGGAGGACTTGGATTTTTAGCCGATGTTCCTGTCTCTCAGATTTTTGTCTCGCTTGATCATCTTTTAAATGGGGATTTTATCATTGAAGAACGACTTGTCATCGAAGGGCAATCGCACGGACGTGAACCCATTCTTGCTTTCAATGATATTGTTTTTCATCGCGGGTTAAATCCTTCACTGATTGAACTTTCGGTCACCGTGGATGGAAACTTTCTCAATACTTTTTCGGCCGATGGATTGATTATCGCAACAACAACCGGATCAACTGCCTATTCGTTAGCAGCCGGCGGCCCTATCATCACTCCATATATCAAGGCCTTAGCATTAACACCGATTTCCCCTCACACTATCTCCAACAGGCCTTTAGTGCTTCTGCCAAAATATGAGATTGTCGTCCAATATCTTAGTCATACTTTTCCTATTGAAGTTAGATACGACGGAATTGAGGGTTATCCTCTGTATCAGAACGAAGTTTGTTCCATTAAGATTTCCAAAAAAGTCTTTCCTCTCGTCACTTTTCCATACCAAGATTACTTTTCGACCCTTCGAAGCAAACTCGGATGGTCCGGAAAATTGAAAAGTTAGACTCATTTTAAATTTTTTATAAAAATTTTTTAAAGATCGTAAATTGCTGACATTCATTCATTTACGACAATTTTTTCTTAAGTAAAAAAATATTTTACAAAAAAGTCTGGATCAAATTCCCATTTGTGCTTATGTAAAGAAGTAAATCCCGGTTCTGAAGTTTGAGGATCGCTTCAAAAAAGGCTCCAAAAATTCAGAATTAGAAGGACAAACGTTCGTTAAACAAAAAAAAATAACCACCAGGTGGAGAAAAAACATGAGCAAATTCGTTGCTTCTTTCGTTGCTTTAGCTGCTGCAGCTATCGCTTTAACAGGCTGCTGCTGTGACAATGCATGTGATCCTTGCTGCGCACCACGTCCAAAATGCTGCCCAAGACCATGCCCAAAACCATGCTGCAGACCAGCTTGCCCAGCTCCTTGCGAGCCTTGCTGCTACTAAGAGTCATCTCTTAGTTTGCTGGAAGACATTCAAGCTAACTTTAGGGGTCAACATTTCACTGTTGACCCCTTTTTAAATCAGGTCATTCTCGAGAGAGGTTCTTATCAGAAAGAACTTTTCCCAAAAGCGACCAGACAAGAAAAAAATGCTAACACGAAAACTTTCTTTACTTTCTATGTTATTCCTCGTAGGGTGCAGTTCTTGCATCAAATATGTTGAGGAACCCTGTTCGAGAAAAAATTGTGTCGACAAGAAGGAGAAACCTCCTTGTCCCCAACCCCGTCTCTGTGGTGAACAACAGATAGATTATTGCAGACCATGGATATACAGATATTAAACTTACCTATTAACCAACTCTTTTTTAAACGTTTAGAGAAGGAGAAAAAATGAAAAAGACGGGAATCGTAGCAACACTTGCAGTGTTGTGCGCCTCTGCCCTCCTATGGAGCGGTTGCTCGTCCGCACGGTATTCATATGACAATTACGGTTCATATGACTACAGTGATACAACTTGGGAATCTGGTGCAGTTGTCGCAAGCGAGCAAATAAGCGCGCCTGTAGTACAACAACAAGAATGCTGCCCAGCCCCAAGTGAACAAACTTCTTGCTGCCAAGAGCCATGCGCTCAAAGCTGCGAAGTTAGTTGCCCTACTTGCCCTCCACCATGCAAGCCAGTTCCAGGTAATGTTAGCCGTACTGCTTACAACACAAGTTGCATTGAAAACTGTGGTGTAAAAGTTTCTGCAAAACAACCTCAACTTTGCATGCAAGGGGAAAACTACCTCCTGGATATCGAAGTACAAGCTTGCCGTGATGTTTGCGAAGTTGAAATCAACGCAATGCTTCCACAAGGCGTTTCGCTTGTAAGAAGTGAACCAGAAGGTGTTGTTTCTGATGGGAAGCAAATCAAGTGGTTCATCGAAGGGATGAAAGCTGGAGAAACTCGCACAACAAGAGTTACTCTCCGTGCTGATCGTGAAGGGGAAATGTGTGTATGCTTCTGCGTCACAGCTGTTCCTGTTCAATTCTGTGCAATGCTCTGCGCTCGTCCAGTTTTGACTTGCGAAGTTTGCGGACCTCTTGAAGTTTGCCCTGGCGACGCTGTGAAATATACAATCACAGTTAACAACCAAGGTTCTTGCCCTGCTGAAGACGTTGTTGTTACAGACATCGTTCCTCCACAGTTGAGACACTCTTCAGGCCAAACAACACTTACTTTCAACTTAGGCGAAATCTGCCCATGCAGCAGCAAAACAGTTGATGTTTGCTTCACTGCAGTTGAAAGAGGTAAAGCTTGCAACGTCGGCAATGTAACTGCTTGCAACGCTGCTTCAACTTCTTGCCAGTTCTGCACTTGTGTCTGCTGCTGCATGTGCGAAACAACAAAAACTGGTCCTAAAGAAGTTAAGATCGGCGGAACAGCAACATATGACATCACAGTGTTTAACCAAGGTGACAAAGTTTTGACAGATGTAGTTATCTGCGACTGCGCTCCTCAGGCAACATCAATTGTCGAAGCTAAAGGGGCTACTGTCTCTGGAAACCAAGCTGTCTGGAAGTACAAAGAACTGAGACCTGGCGACAAAATCGCTACTCAGATCACTTTGACAACTTGCACACCTGGTTACTTCGTCAACCGTGTCAATGTTAACAACGCTCAAGGTTGCCCATGCTCAGCTGAGTTCGGCACACGTTGGAAAGGTGCTCCTGCTATCAACGCTCAGGTTGTCTCTACAGAGAACCCAATCTGCATCGGCGATACTACAAGCTACCTCATCCGCGTTATCAACCAAGGGTCTGAAGAAGATCATAATGTGGCTGTCACTGTAAGACTTCCAGCTCAAGTTGCTCCTACAACTGCTAGTGGTGCAACACCTGGAACAATCAATGGCCAAACAGTTACATTTACTCCAATCAGTACTTTGGGTGCTCGCAATACTGCTGAGTACAGAGTAGATGCTGTGGCTCGTCAATCTGGTGAAGGCCGTGTCAAAGTTGAAGTCTCTTCAGACTCCATCAAGACACCAATCACTCAAGAAGAGAGCCAAATCGTTAACTAAGCAATTAGTTAGCGGTAGCTAAAGGGGCCCCGGTTTTCCGGGGCCTTTTTTTTGCTCAAAAACTAAGGACCCAATGAAGTTCTTTCATCATAATTTTTTTCTTAACATGTACATTTTTGACGCTTTATCAAAACCTTCTCGAACAAATTCAATGCGATATCCAATTGATTGATAAAAAGATAAAGCTTCCCAATCCATCGTATTCACTGTTGCAAAAGTGCATTTTCTTTCTTGAGCAATCTTTTCTGCTTCTTGCATCAGCTTTTTACCAAAACCACGACCGCGAAAAGATTCTTTAACCCATAATAAATTGACATAGAGACAACCATAGCGCGTTACTCCAGTTGCACCAGCAAGCACCGATTGAGTCGAATCTTTGATATAAATCCGGAAAGGCTTAACTCGTTCCATGCCTTTTTTCTTAGCAGCATCATCGTTTATCCCGTTGAAGAGTATTTTTTCATCTGCAGGGATTGGCTCTTCTTGGTATTCCAGATGATAATCTTCATTTTGTCTGTTTTTCATGGGATTCATCCTATCTTAAATTAGACATTTTGTAGGGCTTTCAATAGAGATTCATTTTTTTGAATACATCCTACAGAAAGATTCCAATAACTTCTGTTTTCCGTTCTCTAGAAACGTTTTATTGAAACCCCTATGACCCAAATGTGGAACTATGAATCATCATACTTTTATAGAGCCTGCTAAAACTTTAGCAGGCTCTATTTGATTCGAAGAATTCAATAAATTGAATAGTTTCTTGAGCTTATTTTTTAGGTTGGTAGTTAAAAACCTTTAAGACTTCTTTAGCCATTTTCGTGATTTCATCCCATTCTGAAATATCAATGAAAAATTCCGGCAATTCATATTTTCCTGGAAATTTTTCAAATTTCTCACTGAAGCTTTTGAGGCTGTGATACTGTTCGTCAGTCAGTCCAAAGTTTTGATAATCCTCAAGGATACCGTCTCCTTCTTGAAAAAAATTACATCTCGTTTCCACAAAATCATCCCATTCAGGACCTTCATTATTTATCCAGATTCTTCGCTGATAATCTTTATCGGAGATTCCTTTTACAGTATCTAAAAAGCTTAGTAAAATTTGTTTTCTATCAATTCCCATAATTAACCCCTAAATACGAAATCGTCTAAAAGAACATGACTGGAGTTGCCCCTAGCAGGCAATCTAGATCCTCTTAATTTTCAATTAAACACCCATTCGTTGTTAACAAAAATTTAATCGTTGCTTTTTTGTAGATCTAACGATAGCCTCACAGGCCCAACTAGACGTTGGAGATAGCAAATGAAGCTATTGTTATGGTTAGTGCTTCTCAGCACAACTATTTTAGCTGAAGATCGGGTAGCCCATTTTGAAGGGGCACCTTTTGGTATTGCTGCAGGATGGGTCAACGTTATTTCTGGTGCTCTCGTCCATTCAGAAACCGATCTTATCATTCCTGGGATAGAGCCTATTGTTTTGAGTCGCTCTCCCCTTTACTCCCCTGGACAATCTTTCTTCGATCGATACAAAGAAAGTTGGAATTTTGACTTCAGAGAACGGATTCAAAGAAAAACAGAAAAAGAGGTCGTGGGTTTTAACGGAGGACATGAAATCACGAGACCTCATGATTGGCTTTCTCTTGAAAAGGGCTATCAAGAGGCCTTTGTCTTTTTTAACAAAGAAACTAAACACAACACCAAACTACCCTATAAAGTTCATGAGCATGCTAAAGGATTCACCAATCAATCTGGCAATGGGGCAAGCGCTCAAACCTCTATTAAAAACTATGTTCTAGAAGTAGATCCACATTACAACTTAGCTCTTCATTCGGGTTCTGGAGAGATTAGGCACTACAATAGTTGCATGTCTGGCAATCGTCGTTTTGTTAACAAAATATGTAAACCTAACGGTTTTTATTACATGTTTAAATACGAATTTGATGGACAAGAGCAAGGAGTGACACTCTATGCCCCATCAAAAAGAGAAATCGCTTTCTACTTCATGACAGATAAAGAGAATACCCTGAAAATTTCTCGCACAATCAATGAAAAAGAAGTACGATTTGCACAATGTGATTTTGTTAGAGAAAAAGGCAAAGGCAATTATACCTGCAGGCTTTTAAATGCAGTTTATCGATCTGACCTCCCAAATATTCATTATAAATATCACGAAAGATATAATCATTCTGAAGAAAGATATCTTAAGCAAATCATTTACCCTAATGATAGGGTAGTCCAATTTAATTATTGGCGTTTTAAGGAAATAGACCTACACAAAAAACTTGTAAAAGATAATCCATTCGCAGTCAATAAAGTACGTGACATCAGTGTGCCTTCTCATCCTGATGGAACGATGTGCACTACTCATACCTTTGATTATAAATTAAATAAAAATGGAAAAGGGGGATGGACTACTGTTAAAGATTGCTACGACAACAAAGATATCTATCGATTCAACGAAGATTTTCGTATTACTGAAGTAGAGCATTTGAATGCCTTAGGTCAAAAAGAATTTGTTGAAGTATTTAAATGGGATAAAGATGGACAGCTTCTTACCTCCATCACTAAAGATGGTTCTGGCCATCAACTTCGATCGAATGAATACATCTATGACAACAGAGGCAATATTCTTGAAGAAGTCCTTCAGGGAGATTTATCAGGTCAAAGCAGTGAGAAGAAAGAACGTGAGATAACTAAGTTTACTTATTCTGAGGATGGAAAAAATCTTCTCAAAGAAGAAAAACACAGCAATGGGTTGGTCATCCGTTATAGTTATAAACCCAATACAAATGTCATCACCGAAAAAAAGATCTTTCTTAGTGATCTCTCAGCGAAAAATGACAAATGGGTAAAAAAAGAGACCTTTAGCTATGACATTGACCATAGACTGATTGGATCTATTGAAGATGATGGCATCAGAAAAACCATTATCGAGATCACTCCACTAGAATATCCTTTTGGCTTCCCAGAAGAAAAAAGAATTTATGGAGCGATAAAAGAGGAGAAAAAACAGCTCCTAGAATCTTTCCGCTATACATATACAGATCGAGGGGAAAAAGCTTCCGAAGAAAAAAGGGATGACAAAGACAATCTAGTCTACAAGATATATTGGGTTTACGACTCACATGGTAAGTGTATAGAGGAAGTTAATGCCGTAGGAGACAAAATCTATCGAACCTATGACTTAAACGATAATTGCATTCAAGAAGTAGGACCTCGTGAAGGAATTGTCAAAGAATATTGCTATGACACTATGAACCGCTGCACACTAGAGACCACCTTTTACAATGGTGCTGTAGTTGCAGAAAAAAAGTATGGTTATGACGCTCTTGGGCGCTGCTTATTAAGCACAGACGAAGATGGACGAAAAACAAGTTTTACTACAGATCGCTTTGGACGCCCAACCATAATCCGTTTGCCAAACGTTGAAGGTAGAGAACCTACCATCAACCAATCTTTCGATACTTTTGGCAACATCATTACCTATGTAGATCCGCTAAAACGTAAGACTGAAAAGAAATACACTGCAAAAAATAAAGTTTCTTACATCAAACATCCTGATCAAAGCGAAGAGTATTTCTATTACACTCTTGATGGGCTGTTGAAAGAAAGCATTGATCAAGAGGGAAACCATACGTACTACAGATGGGATCCATTAGGACGTCTCCTTGTTAAACAAACACCTTTTGGCCAAGAAACTTATACATACACAGGCCTGTTATTGACTCGATCTGTGGATCTTTCAAATGTTGCGACTGAATACCGTTACGATTGCTTCGGCCGTTTAATTGAAAAATCTGTCGACACAAGAAAAGAATGCCTGGCTTACGATGTTTTTGGATTTGTCTACAAAAAAAGCTTTTATGAGGATGACAAGCTACTTTCAACTGAAATTACTATCCGTGATGCACTTGAACGTGTCATTGAAAGCTATATAGAAGACCCTTCTGGCACTATTTTCCAGCATAAATGGTTTGTTTATGATGGCGCAGGCAATTGCATTGAAGAACAAGAAGATGAAGCGATCACAAAAAAGGTCTACGATGGGAGAAATCGTGTTATTCAGCTCACAAATCCTCTTGATCAAACTTATACTGTTAATTACCGTCTCGTAAACGGTGAAAGAGAAAAAACAGTGACTGACCCCTTAGGAAATAAGGTAATCACTCTTTATAACACACATGATGATGAATCTGTAATCCGACATTTAGATGCTTCAGGGAAAGAACTTTCCAAGCGCTGCCTCTTTTATGATATGGCTGGAGAACTGATAAAAGAAGAAAAAACTGCAAATTCAGAAGTTCAGACGATCATCTATGAACGAGATAAAATGGGCAGAGTGATTGTTCTTAGAGAACCTTTAGAAAAAGTCACCACTAATTCCTATACGCCTTTAGGTAACCTTGAGCGCAAAACTAAGCCAGATGGAATAGAGCTTCTCTACACCTACGAAAAGGGACGTTTAGCAAATCTCACCAGTTCTGATGAAAAAATCGCTTATTACTACACCTACAATGCAAGAGGCGAATTAATTCAAGTTGAAGACAAAGTCACTGGCCATCTTTCAAACCGGACTTATTCAATTCATGGAGATTTAGAAAAAGAAAATCTTCCAACAGGTCAAACAATTACCTATCGTTATGATGGTTTGGGACGTCTTACCTCTTATAGTCTACCTGATGGAGGAAAAGTCATTTTGACCTATAACGCCATCAATGCCACATCTGTCTCTCGACAAGATGTTTCTGGCAATGTGCTTTATACTCATGCCTATACTCAATTTAATCCACGTGGGGATGTTACCGAGCAGAAACTTATTGGGAACGGAGGAATAATCTCTTGTTCCTTTGATGTGATGGGACAACTCACAGATCTAGTGCACCCTCATAGAAAAGAAGAAAACATCCTCTATGATGATGCAGGTAACCTAAACTCCTTCACACTCAATGGAACAACTCACCATTTTGCATACGATTCTCTTTACCAACTGAGCAAAGAAGATGAGCATTGTTATACTTTCGATGCCTTTAGAAATCGTCTTTCTAAAGATGACATCACTTATAAAGTGAATAATCTCAACGAGCTCATTTCAAATGGATCGACTAAATACACATATGATAATAATGGGAATTTAAAGAATTCTGGGACCCTTCAATTTGATTACGATCCATTAAATCGTCTCGTCCTCATCAAACAGGGAGAAATTGAAACCACATTTGCTTACGACTCTTTTAACCGTCGTATTTTCAGAAATAACATCCCTTATTACTACTGCAATGAGCAAGAAATTGGTGATGGCCACTCTCTCCGTATTCTTGGGATAGGGCTTGGAAGTGATATTGGGGCAACAGTTGCTCTTGAACTTGATGGAACAATCTATGCCCCACTTCATGACCACAATGGCAGTATTACTGCACTTCTTGACTTAGATGGTAATCTCATTGAATCTTGGCAATATACAGCATTCGGTGAACAGTTAGGCAGTACCCGTTCTCCTTGGACATTTGCCTCCAAACGCCACGAAGCCATTACAGGTCATCTCTCTTTTGGTCAACGTGACTATGACCCATCCACAGGACGTTGGACAACACCCGATCCTCTTGGCTTTGAAGCAGGTTTTAACCTTTATACCTATGTTTTCAATCAGCCCCTCACAAAACGCGACCCTCTCGGATTATTCGCTTTTCCTCCTCTTGGAATGTGGAATAGCGCATTAACAGAGAAGAATATGACGAACTTATCCAATACTCTTAGCTTTTTGGAAAATTCCCATGTCCAAGGTGCTGCAAGAGCTTTGGGAGGAGCAACAGAGATGACTGCAGGAGGCTCTCTTGCTCTTTCTACCTCCCCAACGGGTGTCGGCCCCCTCGTTGGCGGTTTAATGATTGCGCATGGTGCAGATCAATTTACAAGTGGCATCAATCAATTTATAACTGGTGTCCCCTACACCCCTCTAACAGTGCAAGGAGGCCAATCATTAGGTCTTTCACGCGATACCTCCTATTTCATGAATGACTTGATTACTGCTGTTAGCACCATAAATGCTAGCGGTTTCTCTTGGCAATCAAGCAGACAGACATTACCCTCAACTGCCTCTAGAGTTGGTAATATTTCATCTAAGGCCTCTCCATCTGAGTTAAATCGCTTTCACTCTGCTGCACGTAACCTGAGCGAAGTTGGGCAAAATAATATCCGTATTCTTCGTGGTTGGGCCAAAAGCAAAGGCTGGAAAAAACTCCCCAATCCTAACGGTGGGCCTGAATCATGGGGAATTTATGATCGATCAGATAAATCGTTTCAATGGCTATTAAAATTAAAACCTGAAGTAAGTCTTAGACAAGGTTTAGATGGAGGCAGTATGATTCCAAGAGCAAGTGTAAGACTTAATGGAAATGAATATATCAATCCTTTCACTGGTGAAAGAGTAGGAAAGATTGTTGGCGGACACATTCCACTAGAGACAAAGTATTATTAATATGAAATCAAGAGACCAACTTTTAATTGAAATTATTTTTGACAACTCTGCTTCAATAACAGAAAAAGATGATGCAGCTGTTGCCCTCAGAGATTTTCCCAAAAAGGAAGTGATCGAAGCGCTAGTCATAGTAGGAAGTAATCAGGAAGAAAATCCTGTAGTATTAGATTCTTGCGGAGAATCTCTAGGTGAGATTTGGTCTGATTTAGGGGAGTTTAATCAAGAGGCTTTCTCAGGACTTACTAGAACGGCTAAATTTGGAGTAAAGCATGTCCTTAAAAATAGAAAGCCTGATTGGATAGATAAATGCATTATATAAACATATCGTTCGTCCTGTGAAAGGGGTTGGGCCTGCGTTCCTGCTTTATTCATTCAGTGAAAGGGGCCGGGCCCAATGGCGTCAACTTAAGGAAAAGTGTAAAGAAAATATTGACTTAACAAGATGAATTTATAAAACTTGCTTGTTTTTAACCCTCAGATAAGTCCCAGAGGATGAATAGAGCAAATCAAATCGCAGCTGCAATTCAGCATATGCTTGCAGATGTAAACTTCATTTCAACGCACAGAAA
>Ga0153954_1000343_pt1 | contig 39142 bp, 39 predicted proteins | sample TSFL038MetaG_FD_102277 | JGI IMG/M metagenome (GOLD analysis project Ga0153954, IMG submission 102277) | Attine ant fungus gardens microbial communities from Florida, USA - TSFL038 MetaG | ecosystem: Host-associated > Fungi > Mycelium > Unclassified | place: USA: Florida, Wekiwa Springs State...
CACCTCAAGGAACGGCGCGATCGCCTTCACGTTCCCCTCTTCGAGCGATGCGTCGGCGCAGCGCAACGCCTTGGTCAGTCGCGCCACCTGAATGCGGGCGTAATCCTCCGGCGCGTCGAACGGCCGCTTCGCGAGCGCCTGATTGATGATTCGGCGGACCGTCGCCTTACTTTCCTTCATGGCTGTTGCGATCTGCTCGATGGTGTAGCCGCTCCCCAGAAGATCGAAAAACGTCTCCTGGCGCTTGACCGCGCGCTCGCGGATCATCTTGCCCGGAGTGCGCTTACGCGCCCGTTCGGAAATCGGTTTGGTTTTGTCGGACATGGTTTTTCGTGGGTTCTGCTGATTGAAATTGATCATATGTCAAATTCTGCTTTTCCGCAACAAAATTGATTGCAAAATTCAGAAATTCACGCTATACAATTCAGAATTAGAAAATCCATTACGACGGCGTCGCCGTTTGGTGGAAAGGCCAGCCGACCAACGCTCGGTCTAACCCGGACCGCTAAACCGAGAAGCTCACGCCGCAGCCGCAGGAGGCGACCGCATTCGGATTCTTCACCTGAAACGCCTGGCCCATGAGATTGTCGACAAAGTCGAGTTCAGCGCCTCTCAGCAGTTCGAGCGAGACTGGGTCGACCAGGACCGTCGCGCCGTCACGGGTGACCGCGATGTCGTCGTCGGCGCGGCCCTTTTCGACGTCAAACGAATATTGGAAGCCCGAGCAACCACCGCCCTTGACCGAGATGCGCAAGGCCGCGCCAGCCTCGCCCTTAAGGATGGTGTTTAACCGCCGCGCGGCGCTCGCGCTAATCGTGACCCCTTCGAGAGCCGGAGAGGCTTCGTCCATGGCCATCGCCTCAATTCGCTTGCGTCGCCGAGCTGACGCCATCAAGAAAGCGACCACAAGATATGGACGTCAAGCGAAGAGTGCAATGTCCAGGCGGAGGCCCGACGACACAAGCCTGACGGCTCGAGCGCCTTACGCTGCGGATGCGGCGCGGGCGCCGCGCCTTGTCGCCGAGCCGCCCTCGCCAACGCGCACTGAATTTCAGCGGGATCGCGACCGCATTATCCATTCGACCGCGTTTCGCCGCCTCGCTCATAAGACCCAGGTGTTCGTCGATCATGAGAGCGACCACTTCAGGACGCGCCTCACGCACACGATCGAGGTCGCGCAGATCGCGCGAGCGCTCGCCAGGGCGTTGAAGCTCGATGACGACCTCGCCGAGGCGATTGCGCTCGGTCACGACCTTGGCCATACGCCCTTTGGACATACCGGGGAGGATGCGCTTGACGCCTCAATGGAGGCATACGGCGGCTTCGATCACAACAGTCATGCCCTGCGCATTGTCACTGAGCTCGAGCGCCGCTACGCGGAATTCGACGGACTGAACCTGACCCAGCCGACATTGGCCGGTTTGGTCAAGCATAATGGGCCGTTGCTCGACGCTTCTGGCGGGCCGACAGCCCGTTACAGGGCGCGGGGAGTTCCCGCGGCGATTCTCCGCTACGATAAGCGACAGCGGCTGGATCTGAGCCTCTATGCGAGCCTGGAAGCGCAAAGCGCGGCGATTGCAGACGATATTGCCTATGATGCGCATGACATCGACGACGGCTTGCGGGCCGGGTTGTTTGCGCTCGCCGAACTTCGCGCCGCCGTTCCGTTCGTTGACCGTCTGATGCGGGAGATCGACGAGCGCCATACGGGGCTGGAGGCGGCGCGCGCGATCCACGAACTCACCCGTCGCGTCATCACCCGGTTCATCGAGGACGCGATCCAAGAGAGCCGCCGCCGGATCGTCGAATCGAGGGTCGACACGCCTGAAGCCGTCGGCTCCGCCGGAGGCGCCCTGATAGGGAATTCGGCGACCATGGAAGCCGCCGACCGCGATATCAAAGCGTTTCTCTTCGCCCACATGTATCAGCACCCAGATGTCAAAAGGGTTCGCGCACAGGCGGATGAGATCGTGCGGCGGCTGTTCAAGACCTATCTGGCCGATCCGTCGGTCATGCCGCCGGACTGGGCGGCCCGGGCCGAGAAGGGCGATCGCGCGCGGGCGGTCGCTGATTATATCGCGGGCATGACGGATCGGTTCGCCATCGCCGAGCACGCGCGGCTTTTTGACGCGGCTTTAGAGTTGCGATAGAGGCGCGCCCGCATCGCGTCGACGCTTTTATGACGCTTCGATCAAGTCAGGTTCCATGAATATCTTCGCCGACTTCCAGTCGCGCATCGCGAGCCTGCTCGAAAAGCGGATCGCGGCTGGAGAATTGCCGCCGGACCTCGATCTCACCCGGTTCGTCGTTGAACCGCCGCGCGAGGCGGCTCATGGCGACCTGTCGAGCAACGCCGCGATGGTCTATGCGAAGGAAGCCAAGCAGGCGGGCTCGAACCCGCGCGCGCTCGCGGCGAACTTGGCCGCCGACCTCAAGCGGGAGCCGGACGTGGCGAGCGCCGAGCTGGCTGGGCCCGGCTTTATCAATATTGTCCTCACGAGTGAGGTTTACGAGCAGGTCCTGAGAACGGCTCTCATCCAGGGGACGGGCTTCGGGGCAGGGCCGCGGGGCGTGGATGGGCCGGTGAATGTCGAATATGTGAGCGCCAACCCGACCGGGCCGATGCATGTCGGCCACGCGCGCGGGGCGGTGTTCGGCGATGCGCTCTCGCGCTTACTCATTTTCTCAGGGCGTGAGGCGACGCGCGAATATTACATCAATGACGCGGGCGGCCAGGTCGACGTTCTGGCTCGCTCGGCGTTTCTCCGCTATCGCGAGGCGCTCGGCGAGGATATCGGATCGATCCCGGATGGACTCTATCCGGGCGACTATCTCAAACCGGTTGGGGCGGCGCTCGCAGAAGAATTTGGCGCCGCGCTCAGGAGCAAGCCTGAGACTGAATGGCTGCCGATCGTCCGCAAGCGCGCTATCGACGCCATGATGGCGATGATTCGCGACGACCTCGCCGCGCTCAACATTGCTCACGAAGTGTTCGCCTCCGAGCGCGCCCTCACTGGCGGAGACGGCGGCGAGGACCGGGTGCGCGAGACAATCGAATGGCTGCGAGCCAAGGGCCTCGTCTACCAGGGCCGCCTGCCGCCGCCCAAAGGCGCGCCGGCGGACGATTGGGAAGATCGCGAGCAGACGCTGTTTCGTTCGACCGATTTCGGCGACGACGTTGACCGGCCGCTCATCAAATCCGATGGCGGTTACACGTATTTCGCGAGCGACATCGCCTATCACAAGACGAAGATCGATCGACATTATCGCACCCTTGTCGACGTGTGGGGCGCCGACCATGGCGGCTATGTGAAGCGCATGCAGGCCGCCGTCGCTGCATTGTCGGACGGCAAGGCCACGCTCGAAGTGCGGCTCTGCCAGCTTGTGCGACTGATGCGCGCCGGCGAGCCCGTCAAAATGTCGAAGCGTTCCGGCGAGTTCGTCACATTGCGTGAAGTGGTGGACGAGGTCGGCGCGGACGCAGTCCGGTTCATCATGCTGATGCGAAAGAACGACGCGCCACTCGATTTCGACCTCGCCAAGGTGATCGAGCAGAGCCAGGACAACCCGGTCTTTTACGTTCAATACGCTCACGCGCGTGCGCGCAGCGTCTTAAGGCAGGGCAAGGCCGTGTTTAGCGACTTTGATCTTGACCCGCAGGCGCTGGCTCAAGCCGACCTCTCGCTTTTGAGCGACCTGGGGGAGCGCGAACTCATGCGCGCCATCGCGCAATATCCGCGGGTCGTGAGGCAAGCGGCGGAGGCGCACGAACCGCACCGGATCGCGTTTTTCGTCCACGACTTGGCGACGCGTTTTCACGCACATTGGAACCGAGGCAAAGACTTGCCTCGTTTGCGGTTTGTTAACGAGCATGAACGAAAGCTATCATATTCAAGGCTGGCTTTCGTCATGGCCGTCAGCCTTGTTTTGGCCTCCGCATTGTCAATTTTGGGCGTTAGCGCCCCCGAGGAGATGCGTTAGCGGATCGTCATCATGGGCAGCGCGCCCAATTCGCGCTTTCAAGAATGACCCGCTGGAAGTGAGGGCGGTATGAGTGCTTTCGGGTCGCGTGCGAACGATGAGATCAACCTCGATGAATTCGAGCGGCGCTTGCGCGCGGCCGGCGCTCAGCAGGCGCGGGTCGAGGATCCGCTTGCGGAGCTATCGCGTCTGGTCGAATTCTCACGCCTTGGAGTTTCACCCGACGAGAAGCCCGCGCGGCGCAGCGCTGAGCCGGCGGCGGCGCGGGCTGAGCCGCTAAGCGCGAACGAAACCGAACCTTTTCGCGCATCGCTTGACGACGATGTGGAGGAACTCGCGCCGGGCGCGTCGGAGGCCGATCGCGCGGCGCGGCGGGACTACGAGTTCGCCACCGGTCGCTCAGACGAAACGTCCGTCGCCACAGCCGGCGAGGAACGGCCGATGCGCTGGAAACTCGCCGTATCCGCTCTGGCGCTTGCCGGCGTGGCCATGATCGGCGTCGTCTTAGCCATGCGCGGGGGCGTGCCAGGCGTCAAGAAAGACCCGCCATTCATCGCGGCCGCTCAGGGACCGACGAGGATCGCGCCGCCGAGCGACCAGACGGTTGCCGCCTCGAGTGACCCCGGCGCGTCTCTCTTGAAGGACAACGGGAAGCCTAATGCGGTCAAAGTCGTCAACTCCGAGGAGCAGCCGGTTGATCTGAGCGCACAAGCGCCAGCCGCCCCGTCGGCAGCCGCCCCGACAAGCGCGCCGGACGCAACGGCGCTCGCGGCAACCATCAACACGCCTTTGGTCGCGCCAACGGCTCAGCCCCCGCAGGGCTTGGGGTCGGAATTCCCCGACCCGAAGCCGGTGCGCACGATCTCGCTCAGACCGGACGGAACGCCGATCGCCGCCGCGAGCGCCCCTGATCAAACGGCGAGCGCTCCAGCTCCAGCGGAAGCGCCGAGCAAGCCCGCGGCGAACTCGGGCGGCGATACGGCTGGGGTCGCCCAATCCTCGACGCCCAAGATCGAACTGCCCGCCAAGGCGTCACCGAAGTCGTCGGCTCGCGTTGTGGTCGGCAAGACGGACACGACCGCGCCAGCGGGAGCCGGCCAGCCGCCAAGCGAACCGGCGCAGACTGACGCGCCGGCCAAGCCTGACAAAGCGTCCGCCAAAAAACCGAAAGTCGCTGACGCCACGGAAACCACCGGCTCGATCGCGCCGGCTGTTGACGCGACCGCCGCGACCACTTCCGGAGGGTGGGCCGTTCAGCTCGCTGCGCCTCGATCCGAGGCGGAAGCCAATAGCGAACTCGCGCGGCTGAACAACAAGTACGGCGCTCAGCTCAACGGCTCCGCCCTTGGCATTCACAAGGCGGTGGTGAAGGGCGAGACCATCTACCGCCTGCGGGTGGTCGGCTTGACTAAGGCTGACGCCGCCGCCCTTTGCGCCCGCTTGAAAGGCGGAGGCGGCGAATGCTTCATCGCTAAATAACCGCGCGCGCCCTCCGTCTCCGACTTCTCAAATGCCGAAGGCTTTCATCTCCGGCTGCGCCGGCGCCGCGCTTAGTCCCGAGGAGCGGTCTTTCCTGCGCCAGGAAGACCCGTGGGGCCTCATCCTCTTCAAGCGGAACATTGTCGACCGCGATCAGGTCCTCGCGCTAACGCGGTCGTTTCGGGAATGCGTCGGCCGCGAAAATGCGCCGGTGTTGATCGATCAGGAAGGGGGCCGGGTGCAGCGGATGGCGCCGCCCCACTGGCGCGCCTATCCGGCCGCCGCCGCGATCGAGACGGCTCTTGAGCCCTCGCGGGCCGAGGCCGCCGCGCAGCTCATCGCGCGCCTCATCGCTTATGACCTCGCCGAGGTGGGGATCACGATCGACTGCGCGCCGGTGCTGGATGTCGCGGGCGAGGGCATGCATTCGGCCATAGGCAACAGGTCCTTCTCTTCCCGGCCTGAACGCGTCGCGGCGATGGGTCGCGCGGTGGCCGAAGGTCTCATCGAAGGCGGCGTCGCGCCGGTCATCAAGCACATGCCGGGACACGGCCGGGCGCGAGCGGACAGCCATCATGAGTTGCCGGTGGTCGACGCTCCCCGCAGCGAGCTCGCCAATGATTTTGCGCCGTTCGCGGCGCTCAAAGACCTGCCGATGGCGATGAGCGCGCATCTCCTCTATACGGCAATCGATGCGACGCGCCCCGCGACGGCGTCGCCGATCGTGGTTGCGGAGATCATGCGGGGCGAGATCGGCTTCGACGGCCTCATCATGAGCGACGATCTCTCGATGAAAGCGCTCGCAGGCTCATTCGAAGAGCGCGCCGCTGCGGTGATAAAGGCTGGGCTCGACATCGTCCTGCATTGCAATGGCGACCCGGAAGAGGGCCGCGCTGTCGCTTCCGCCACACCCATGCTTTCCGGCGCGGCGCTGCGTCGCGCCAAGGCAGCCGAGGCCGCGATCAAAGCGCCGCAGCCTTTCGATGTCGCGCGGGGCGAGCAGGAGCTCGCCGCGATCATGGCGGAACTCGCTCTCGCGTAAGTTCTGCCAGCCAGAGTCGGGTTGTTACGCGCGAGACATTAGCGCTCAAGGCGGAAGGGAGGCCGCGTAGGCTGCGAGCCCAACCATGTCGTCGAGCGTCAGGCGAGCGACATTGGGAATCATCAGGGGGCTCCACGGACCGGCCCGCGCGCCGTGCTGAAAGTCATAGAGCTGCCGCACGAGGTAGCTGGGGGATCGCCCCGCTATGCCAGGTATCGGTCCCACGCCTTTCAGATCGGGACCGTGGCAGACCGTGCAGGGCGCGGTCTTCCCCTCGCCCGTGGTCGCAAGCTGTCGGCCATGCTCGATGCTTCCCAGCGGAACGTAGGCGATGAAGCGCGATCGCGCGTCGCGCATCTCGAATCGCTCGAGATCCTCCGGGACCTCGATGATTCGACCCGCGATCGGTTCGGTCTCGTCCCCCAGCGCCGCCGCCAGAAACCATCCGGCGACGCGCGTTTTCGGCACGGTGGCGGTTTCCGTGACTTTAATCACGGCGCGCGGTTTCAATCCGGAAAAATAGGCGACCGCCTGTTCGATTTCCGCATCGCTGATGCCCTTCGCCGTCTTGATCATGAACTTGGGTGGAATTCGTTCAGGAACGGAAGTCATCCGCGCGCCGCTTTTGAAGTCGGCCATTTGCTGAACCATGTACTGCGCAGGAAGGCCAGCGATCCCGACGTTTTCTGGGCCGCCCGGCCCATCCGCCCGGTGGCACACGCCGCACGCCATCACGTCCGGCTTACGGCCATGCGCGACAATATCTGGCAGCGGAGGATGATCCGTAGGATGCCAATCGGGCGCGAAGAATAAATCCCGCGCCTGCGACACCGTGAACTCCGCGGCGCTGTCCGGAACGTGCCGCGGCGCGCCGTCGTCAGGTTTCGCTTTGAAATCCGGCGGGTTCACCGGATACGCCCAAGCAGGTGGCGCGTCGTCAGCTTGCGCGCATGTTGGAAGCGGCGCCGCCGATAAAGCCGCGCTGAGCGCCAACCCTGAAAGAATTCCTCTCATGAGACGCTTCCCCCAAGCCCCCTGTGTCCTTGCCGGGTAACTCTCACCGTCGCGTCAATCATATACGGCGAGGTCAGGGCGCTCAATCAGGCCTGCGCGGAGGAGCAGATCGCTCGTGCAGAGGTTCGGGACCACCGCCCAAACACTGAATGTCGGGCCTTGATCGGCGCGCGTCGTCCAGGCATGACGAAGCGGGGCTTTTTGGCTTGGCGGGGAATAAGGATATGCTCAATCGGACAACCGAGCGGCAGAGCCGGGGGTCGTCACTCTTCGAACCCATTCGACTCGGCGCCATCACAGCTCCGAACCGCATCCTGATGGCGCCGCTCACCCGCGCGCGGGCCACGATGGCGCATGTGCCCACCGCGATGATGGTCGACTATTACCGGCAGCGCGCAGGCGCTGGGCTGATCATCACGGAGGCGACTGGAATCAGCGCCCAGGGACTTGGCTGGCCTTACGCTCCCGGGATCTGGACGGCAGAGCAGATTGACGGGTGGAAGTCCATCACGAGCGCAGTCCACGAGGGCGGCGGGCGCATCTTTTTGCAACTCTGGCACATGGGGCGGCTGGTGCATCCCAGTCTGCCGGGCCGCGGGCAACCTTTGTCGTCATCGGCGACGACCATGTCTGGCCTAGCCCGCACGTACGAAGGCAAGCAGCCGTATGCCCAAGCCAAGGCGATGACTCATGAGGATATTCGCAGCGCGATAGCCGACTACGCCACGGCGGCAAGAAATGCGATGAAGGCGGGTTTCGACGGCGTCGAGATTCACGGAGCCAATGGCTATTTGATCGACCAATTCCTGCGCGACAACGCGAACTTCCGAACCGACGATTACGGCGGCCCGATCGACAACCGCATCCGCTTCCTCGTCGAAGTGACAAAAGCTGTCGTCAATGCGGTCAGCGCAGACCGTGTCGCCGTCCGTCTCTCTCCCAATGAGGAGCGCCAGGGCGTGAACGACTCTCATCCTGAGCCGCTGTTCGAAGCCGCGGCGGCCGCGCTTTCCGATTTCGGCCTTGCATTTCTGGAAGTCCGCGAGCCCGATTTTGATGGGACCAACGGCAAGGCGGAGCGGCCGCCAGTCGCGCCGCTCATGCGAGCCGCTTTCAAGGGTCCTTTCGTTCTGAACTCGGACTACGACTACAAAAAGGGACAGGCGGCGCTCGACGCCGGGAAGGCCGATGCGATCTCGTTCGGCCGCCCGTTCATCTCGAACCCGGATCTGCCAAGGCGCTTCTCCAAGGGCCTAGCGCTAACCGCAGACGACAAGGAGACTTGGTATGAAGGCGGCGAGACCGGCTATCTGACCTACGCGCTGGCGGACAGCTAGGTCTGATATTAGGCATAAACATAATGTTATTAAGCTAAGCCACGCCATTCGGTCAGTCCGTTGGCTTTTCTTGGAACGGGTCTTTTTCGGCGAGAACACCCTCGATTCAGCTCTTGGATTTCCTTGGAAATTCTTGGATTCTCTCGTCCGAATCGAGACTTATCAAAGGGTTATGCGAGGATTTCGCGCGACGCTTTGTCTCTCGCCCTTTTGCCGGGGTGAGAGCGTCGAGGGGTCAAGACCATACGGAAGTGCAACATTGCCCATGGCGCGAGCCTAATTCAGTTTCTGAGTTTCCGCAATCATTTGTCGACTCTTATAGCGATAGCTGTGGATCAGCCCCTTTCGCGGCTGCGGCTGGAAGCCTCGGTCATGGCCGGGCTTGTTGCCCGGCCATGACGCGGCTGAGGGATTGAGCGAGAGCTTGCGCCTCGCTCGCAAACAACAGCTACCGCCAAAAGAGCCCATTTGTCGCGCCGCCAGTTCCGCCTGTCCATTCGGGTCAGAACTTTATCGCCTTCTACGGCGGCTTTGCGCTAGCAACCCGGCATCTTCGCATTTGATTTTGGCGCAGCGGAACCCGTTGTTTCATTTGAGATCCAATTGCGTTGCATAACTCTTGCAGACCGTGCGGAAAGTCGGCCTGACTGGATTCACGAATCGCTGGCGCGCCATATTAGAATCGGGCATGGCGCACATTTCCGGCCTCGAACGCGACCAACTTCTTCTTCTGCCAGAAGCGGTGGACGACTACGTCGGCTCCGACAACCCCGTCCGCTTCATCGATGCCATCATCGATGGCCTCGATCTCGTCGAGGCGGGCTTCGCGCGCGTCCAAGCAAAGGCGCCCGGCCGGCCGGGCTACGCGCCGGGCGATCTGCTCAAGCTCTACATCTACGGATATCTCAACCGGGTGCGGTCGAGCCGCCGGCTGGAAGCCGAATGCCACCGCAACATCGAGGTCATGTGGCTGCTGCGGACGCTGAAGCCGGACTTCAAGACCATCGCCGATTTCCGCGCCGACAACTTGATTTTTGCAACTTTCAAGCAATGCGTGCGGGTTCGAGCCGACGGTCGAGCCTTGACCCTGGAGCCGCTAGACGAAACGGCGCTTCGCTCCGCGACCGAAGGGCCTTGGTCCTCGCAACCCCGAACTTGCCTTACGTCCTGGCGCCGAGAAACTGGTCGAGCGTCTCAAAGAATTTGGCGACCGATATCGGCTTGGACAGGTAGGCCTCGCAACCGCCCTGACGGATTTTTTCTTCATCGCCTTTCATGGCGAACGCAGTCACGGCGATGACAGGTATCGTCTTGAGTTCCTCGTCATCCTTCAGCCACTGCGTCACTTCGAGGCCGGAAACCTCGGGCAGCTGAATGTCCATGAGGATGAGGTCTGGCCGGTGTTTGCGCGCTAGATCCACGGCCTCGATGCCGCTTCTCGTCTGCACGATGCGATGCCCGCGCGTCTCGACGAGGTCGTTGAACAGCTTCATGTTGAGCTCGTTGTCCTCAACAATGAGCACGGTCTTGGGCATCGGCGTTCCATAAAACGTGAATTCGGCCGTCACGCGGAGTAAACTAGCGGCCAGACGTTGACGAAAGGCGAATCGAACTATGCGCGATTCCCTGAAAACGAAGCAATCGAAAAACCCGGATTCCGCCCGATCTTTAGCGGTCAGCGGCTTAGCATTCATCGCCGCCGACCCTGATCGGCTGGACCGCTTCCTGAACCTGACCGGTCTTGGTCCGCATAACTTGCGAACGGCCGCTGCAGATCCCGCGTTTATGGAGTCGGTGCTCGACTATATGGTCTCTGACGAAGAGTTGCTTGTCGCCTTCGCAGCCGAGACAGGGCTCAAGCCGGAAGCCGTCGCGCGGGCGCATCAGGCGCTTTCTCGGCCAAGCGGCTGCGACCCTTGATAGACCCGTCTCGGCGCCGCCTTTGCCGCGACTGCCTAAGCAAGGGGGTCCACGATTCGGGCCGGTGCGCGCATTGTGGTTCGCCGCGGACGATCGACCTTGAAGACGCCTCTGGATTGAATATCGCCCATGTCGATTGCGACGCCTTCTACGCCACAGTTGAAAAGCGCGACGATCCGAGCCTCAACGACAAGCCGCTGATCGTCGGCGGATTGGGGCCCCGTGGCGTCGTTTCGACCTGCTGTTACATCGCCCGGACGTTCGGGGTGCGCTCGGCCATGCCGATGTCACGCGCCCGGAAGCTGTGCCCACACGCGGTCGTGCTCCCGCCGGACATGGCCAAATACGCGCGGGTCAGCCGTGAGATTCGAACGCGCATGATGGCGTTGACCCCGCTTGTCGAGCCGCTGTCGATCGACGAGGCGTTTCTGGACCTCAGCGGCTGCGACGGGTCCAACGGCGCGAGCGCTGCGGAAACGCTTGTCGGTTTCGCCCGTTGCGTCGAGGAGGAGATCGGCGTCACGGTGTCGATCGGCCTCAGCTATTGCAAGTTTATTGCGAAACTCGCCTCCGATCTCAACAAGCCGCGCGGCTTTGCCTCCTTGCAGCGCAACGAAGCGAAAGCCTGGCTCGCGGAGCAGAGCGTCACGCGCTTGTGGGGCGTGGGCAGGGTAGGCCGGGAGCGATTGGAGCGCTTGGGCTTTCAGGTGATCGGCGACTTTCACCGGATTGACGAGCGCGAGGCCGTCTTGCGTCTCGGGGAAGATGGCCTGCGTCTGTGGCGCCTCGCGCATGGCCGGGACGACCGTGCGGTCCAGGCCGAGCGCGAAACCAAGAGCGTTTCCAGCGAGACCACGTTCGACCGAGACGTCAGCGACAAGGCGGAGCTGACGCGCATCTTGCTCACCCAATGCGATCGTGTCGCGACGCGCCTGCGCAAAGAGGGCGTCGCCGCTCGCGGGGTGACGCTGAAGCTGCGCCTGGCGGACTTCTCGCTTCGCACACGAACTCGCGGAGGAATAAGGGCGACCCAACTCGCGCCGCGGCTGTTCGCGGCGGCGAAGCCGCTCCTCGACGCGCAGCCAGAGGGCGTCGCCTATCGCCTGCTCGGGGTCGCAGCGGCGGACCTCACGCCGGCGGAAGGCGCGGACCCGGATGACTTGCTCACCGGGGACAATGGCCGCGAACGGTTTCGAGAGGCCGCGATCGCCTCCTTACGCGAGCGGTTCGGCCCCACAGCGGTGCAGCGAGGGTTGGCTTTCCGCCCGCGACCGACCGTCAAATGAACGCAACAGGCCAAGACGCAATCGATGGCGAGTGAGGCTTCTCGCATGAAGCGATTGCGCGCCGCGCGCGAACTTTGGTTCGCCTTGAGCCTATTTCGCGCAGGCTGACGCCGGCAGCATCTCGAGCTTGCGAAGCCGCGCCCGGAGCGCGAACGCGCCGTAGTCGAGTTTGAGGCTGCCTGACACGCCGTTTTCGTAGAGATCGAATGAAAGCGTGTATTCGGGCGGGGCGTCGGTCGAGGCTTCGTTGAAGTACGCGATCACGACCGGCCAACGACGTATGGCGCTTAGCGCCGAGGCCGTCTGTGTGTCTTCGTCGGGTTTGGTCGCTTCTTTCCCGATGACCGACATTGTGGCGAAGATTTTCGCGCCCGTATCGGATCCGTCATAGACGCGCGCCTGCATAGGGCCGCCGCCGTGCTTTGCGGCTTCGATCAGGCGCTCGATATGCTGGGTCGGGAAGAGAACCTCGCGCCCGAAATCGAGCGTCTGTGCTTTTGGCTGAGTGAGGACCACGCGCATGTCGTCGTCGTCGCCACGGGTAGCCGTTCCCATGACCGGAGGCGTGTCCTGCGCTCCTTGAGAATTGATCTGGAAACGCATCGACTTCCCGTTTCCTGCCTCAAACGACGTCGCGTTCACTTGCATGGAGATCGGATCGCCCTCGCTACGCTCCATTTCTGTCATTTGGCGGAAACTGGAAGTGTATCCCTCGCAGGCCGATCCGTGAAATTCATAGGCGATGAGGCCGGTCGCCGAAACGGGGCTTTGTGCGGACGAGGGCGTCGGCCCCGAGGAGTCGGCAAGAGAGATGTCATAAGCCGCACGATGCGCGGCGAGCGGCACCACCGGCGAGACTTCCGCGAGAGCCGCGGAGGAAGCGCATAGCGCCGTCGCGACAAGAAGGGCGAATCGTGACGACATTGTCTCTCCGCGGACCGACGGCAATGTTCAGAGTTCGCCCATTTTCCGCGCTTTCATGACGCCGTCAATGCCTGCGAGCCCGGTGGACGCTCAGCCCTCTTCCTGTGCAACTGGGGTCCAGGCCTGCTCGAGCGCCGAAGAATCTTCGAGCGGATCCTCGTCTGCTCTCAGCGCCGCGCCGTCGTCCGGTTGGGGAACGTCGTAGTGAGCCGGGAGCTTTCCTTCGAACAGTCCCGCGCCCTTGAGTTCGTCGAGACCAGGCAGATCGGTGATCGCATTGAGCCCGAACTCGACAAGAAAGCCGCTCGTCGTGCCGTAGGTGATTGGCCGCCCCGGCGCCTTGCGCCGGCCCCGCATCCTGACCCAACCCGCTTCCATCAGCACATCAAGGGCGCCTTTGGACACAGCCACCCCGCGAATCTCTTCAACATCGGCGCGGGTGACAGGTTGGTGATAGGCGACGATCGCCAGCGTTTCGAGGGCGGCGCGCGAAAGCTTTCGTTTCTCCTCGCGCTCTCGCGCCAACGCCCAGGCCAGATCATCGGCGGTGCGGAACATCCACCGGCGCGCAACGCGCACCAGATTAACGCCGCGACCGTCATAGAGCCGCTGCAACTCCTCCATCACCGCCCCGACGTCCGCCCCGTTCGAGAGGCGTTGCGCGATGGTCGACTCCTCGACCGGCTCCGCCGCGGCGAAAACGAGCGCTTCTGCGATCCGCACGTCTTCTGGCGAGAGGCTTGGCGCGGCTGAAGGGAAGAGTTGTGCGACATTGTCCGTGCCGGTCATTCGGGCCATTAAACGCCTTTCTTCGATCGCGATTGACGGAATAGCGCTCCGCGGAGCGCTCGGCGGGTCGTGGACAGGGCACGCTCGCGTTCGCGTTGAGCGGCAGGGGTCTGTCGTTCGGCGCCTGGGATGCGGGTCACGCGGCGCGCTCTTCGCCGGGGTTAAGGTCTATCGAGCGCAGCCAGATTGGGGCAAATGCGCGCTCCTGGCGCAACTCCAATTTGCCTTCCCGCGCGAGTTCGAGCGAAGCGGCGAAAGTCGAGGCGCGGGCGCTCCGACGCATACGGGAATCGGCGCAGGCCTCCGTGAGGAAGCTGTCGAGGGCCGTCCAGTCGGATTGCTGACCGATGACCCGGGCGAGCGCCTGGCGCGCCTCCGCGAGCGACCACACTTCTCGCGCCTTGAAGCGCACACGCGCCAAGGCATGGCTTTGAGCCCGCCGCGCATAAGCCGCCAGCAGATCGTACAGATCGGCGCGATAGGAGACGCGCGCCGCCGCTGTCTCAACCGCGGCCTCCGGCTCTCCCCTGGCGAAAAAGTCACGCCCGAGCCGCGGCCGGCTCATTAGATATTCGCCCGCCTGGCGAATGGCGGCCAACGTCCTCAATCGTTGGGCGAGCCCCTCGGCCAGAGCGGGAGCGTCCAGTTCGGTCGGCTGAGCGGGAGCGGGAAGCAGGAGACGAGATTTGAGAAACGCCAGCCACGCCGCCATGACCAGATAGTCGGCGGCCAGTTCGAGGCGAAGTTTGCGGGCCGCTTCGATGAAGCGCAAATATTGCTCGGCCAGCGCGAGAATGGATATGCGCGCGAGATCAACCCGCTGTCGACGCGCAAGCTCCAGCAACAGGTCGAGAGGACCCTCAAAGCCATCGAGGTCGACAGTGAAAGCGGGCTCGTCCGTCGCCTGAGCGAGGTCGAAATCCAAACCAACCGCCTCCGATCCCACCGAATCACCTCCAAGGCGCATCGTGGGGCGCCGGGAGAGGAGGGGCAAGGGGTGCTGGGGCTATCTCAACAGGTCAAGGCGATAAGACCAGGTCGAATATATCGTCTCCACATCAGAGGATTTTATCGAGTATAAACCAAAAGATTGAGCTTACGCAACGTAAGCGTTAACTGAGTTCATTGAGGTAAACATCACAAGATTGAGTTGAATCCGTCTATTATTCTTGTAGACCGACCCATAAGGCGTATCATTCTCGTGTTCGTCAGCGCCTCGTTGACAGACGCCCAGCAACCCCGGCTCCGCCGCAACTCCGGGGCTCGCAGGGCTGGCCGGCCGGAACGCGATCTGGAGCGCCTCCGCACATCGCGTTCCGCCGGCCTCCTCTCAAGGTGGCCGCGCCTCAATATCGTCTCAGAAGGCTCACCATTTTCCCTTGGACGCGGACGCGGTCAGGCCCGAATATGCGCGTTTCATAAGCAGGGTTGGCGGCCTCAAGCGCAATCGAGGCGCCGCGCTTACGCAGCCGCTTCAGCGTCGCTTCCTCCTCATCGATCAGGGCGACGACGATTTCTCCGGTCTCAGCCGTATCTTGCTTCCGGATGATGACGGTGTCGTTCTCAAAAATTCCGGCGTCGATCATCGAATCGCCGCGCACCTCAAGAGCGAAATGCTCCCCACCGCCAAGGAATTCGGGCGGCATTGCGAAGGTCTCGAGCCGCGTCTGAATGGCCGATATGGGGGTGCCGGCGGCGATCCGGCCCATCAGCGGCACCATGACCGCGGGGCGTTCGTCAGGGTCTCGCGCGGGAGTCATGGGCCGAACGCGCCCGAGATTGCCCGGGATGACGCTCGGAGAGAACCGCTGCGCCCTCGGGGCCGCAACCGTCGCCGACTCGGGCAGACGCAGGACCTCGATCGCCCGAGCGCGATTGGCGAGGCGCCGGATGAAGCCACGCTCCTCGAGCGCCATGATGAGACGATGAATTCCGGATTTGGAGCGCAGGTCGAGCGCTTCCTTCATTTCGTCAAAGGATGGCGGCACCCCCGCGTCCTGCAGGCGCTCGTGAATGAAGCGAAGTAGCTCGCTCTGCTTCCTTGTCAGCATCTGTGTCTCCAGACGGCTCATGATCATTCGCCGCCGAAATCGAGGTCGCGCGAATCACGATTGTGGCTAAAACAAATCGCGAACAAAGCATAATCGTTCACGCCTTGTTCGGCAAGATAAATCCACGCTGGCTGGCCGCTTCGCCGCTCCGGTGGTGATGTAAGCACGCGCTCAAGGCGTGAATTGCCGCCGCCGGTTAAAGGAAGGTTAGCCAACCTTGATTTTTATGGCCCGAACGGGGAGGGGGAGCCATGCACGCCCGCCCGCTCGACGCATTCGCCGCCTCCCTCGTCTTTGCGCTATGCGTCGTCTGGGGCTTCAATCAGGTCGTGGTCAAGCTCGCGCTGCCCGATGTGGGGCCCATCGCGCAGACCGGCGTCCGTTCGGGCGTCGGAGCGCTGTGCGTCCTCGGCTACGCGCTTGTGACCAAGCGTCGCATTTTTGAGATCGACGGCTCGGAGGCCGCAGGGGCTCTGGCGGGCGCCCTGTTCACCGCCGAGTTTATTGCGCTCTACGAATCGCTGCGCTTCACCACGGCGGCGCGGGCGACGGTTTTCATCTACGCCGCGCCCTTCTTCGTTGCGCTCGGCGCGGCGTTCCTGGTCAAGGACGAACGGCTGCGGCCGGTCCAGTGGATCGGTCTCGTATTCGCCTTCGCGGGCGTCGCCTGCGGTTTCGTGGGGCGCACGGCAGGGGGAAGCCTCACGGGCGACGCTCTTGCGCTCGCGGCCGCCGCGCTCTGGGCGGCGACGACCATCGTGATCAAGACGACGCCGCTCCGGCGCATCGATCCCACGAAGGTCCTTCTCTATCAGATCGGTTTCGCCGCGCTGACTGCGCCCCTTGCCGCCTATGTGTTCGGCGAGGCGCGACCCAGCCAAATTACCGCTCTGTCGGCCGTCTCCCTTTTGTGGCAAGGCGTCGCCGTCGTAGGCGTAAGCTACGCGCTGTGGTTCTGGACGCTCACGCGCTACGCCGTGGCCCAACTCTCGGCCTTCACCTTCATCACTCCGCTGGTTGGCGTGCTTGCCGGTTGGCTCGTATTTGGCGAGACCATCAGCTGGGGCTTCGCGCTGGCGATTGTTCTGGTTCTGGCTGGACTGGCGCTGGTGAACTGGCCGAGGGGCGGTCGCGCGGCGTGAGGAGTTGAGCTCTCAAGGTGAAACCCTTGTTTCAGTTCGACATGCGCGCGCTTCACGCGGCGCTCGACCATGAGAGGCGCGCTCGTGGACTGACATGGGATCAACTGGCCGCCGAGATCAACACGCCGTTCGAGCATACGCCCTCCATACCCATCAGCGTGGGCACGCTGAGGACGATGACTGCGAAACGATCCGTGACAGGCGGGGTCGTGCTGCAGGTTCTGCGATGGCTGGGCCGTACGCCCGAGAGCTTTCTCGTTGGACGCGACCAAGGCGCCCGCGCCCAATGAGAACCTGCCGGAAGCCGGACCGGCGCGCGTCCTGCGCTTCGACACAAGAGCCATGCACGCCGCGCTCGACGCACGGCGCCGGGAGCGCGGGCGGACCTGGACCGCGCTCGCCAAGGAAATGCCTGGCTTTACGCCAGGCATGCTGACCAATCTTGCGACGGGCCCGCTGATCGGGTCTCCGCGGGTGATGGCGATCCCGCAATGGCTCGGCCGTCCGGCTTCCGACTTCGTTCGCGCTCGTTCAAAATGAGCTCGCGGGATTGGCCTCAGGGCCAGCCTCGAAGGGAAACGCGGCTAATCTCCGCCGAGCGTCGCGCCGAATAGCGCGAGGGCGCCGTCGATCGCCGCCTTGTGCGTCGCCGCGCGTGGCTCGTCCGTGCGGCATACCGAAACCGCAGCGTCGCCAGCGGGCGTGCATTCGGCCAAGAAGTCGTAATGGCCGACACGGGGCAGCGCGGTAAGCTTCGAGCCGGGAATGAGCGCCGCCGCGATTTGGCCGTTTGTTCCAGGCGGCGCGACCTTATCGCTATCTCCGAGAAGGATTGCGACCGGAACCCGAAGCGTCTTCAAGCTCTCTGGATCGAGGCTCTGGACGATGGCCGGGGCCATCGCAAAGGCGGATTTGACGCCCGGGATGCTGAGATCGTCCTTCGCATGCGCAAGCTCCGCCGCGCCAGCCGGCTCGGCGAAGAACGCTTCGGCGTCAGCGCGCGAGAACTGAAACTCCTTCTGTGGCGCGCAGACTCCGTCGTCGGGGTGGGCGTCGCAGAATCGCAGAAATCGGCCGAAATCCACACGGGCCCCGACCTCGACGAGAGTGGTGAAGCCGCCAGCGGAGAAGCCCGCGGCGCCGAGCCGGCTGAGGTCGAGATGGGGGCCGATCGCCGGATCGGTCCTGGCCGCATCGAGGGCCGTCTTAAGGTCGCCGGGCCGCTCCCAGAAGAGGACCGCGCCGGGGACCGTCATCGGGTCGCGCCCATTGTTGCCGGGATGATCGACCGCGATCACAACATAACCATGCCGCGCAAGGGCCGTTCCGAACCACCCCATGATCCGCGCCGACCCGCCAAATCCGTGCGAGAGCAGGATCACCGGGCGAGGGCGGGCGCCTTCGAATTCCCCGTTCGGCGCAGCGGCGCCTGAGGTAAAGAGCGGCTTGCCGGGAGGACCGATTTCGAGCGGCGTTTCGACCGCGCTGGCGGCAGCCGGATACCAGATTGTGATGCGGAGTTCGTCGCTATGCGAAGCGTTGCGCAGCGCGGCTGACGCCTCATGCGCGACGAGATGACGTTCGCCGACGGTCGCGGCAAGGGTAGGGCAGGCTCCAAGCGCAACGATCAGCGCCACAACAACTACGACTTTGGTTGCCCGGGCAAGCATGGCCTTCCGAACCTCAATAAGCAGAGAATCGCACTCGGGCGGCCGAAATCAGTCGTCCTCTGAGAAAAAATCTTCATCCAGGCGCTTAAACTCAATTGCCCGGGTCCTCCGGACCCCGACTCCGTGCTCAATCATCAAATCTGCAAGGCTCTCGCCATCAACGAGGATGACGCGCTGGGTCAGATGAACCACATAATCGCGAGCCTGCGAGCTGAAGGTCGACGTGGTCACGAAAACGCCCTTCGTTGCCCCTCGTCCTACGAGACTTCCTACAAACGCTTGGACTTCGGGACGCCCCACGGAGTGGTCTTTGGCATACCTTTTTGCTTGGACGTAAATCCGATCTAATCCCAATCGGTCCTCATTAATAATACCGTCGATGCCGCCGTCTCCTGATTGGCCGGTAAGCTGGGATGCTGTGCTCTTGCGGGATCCCCCGTAGTCCATCGCGATGAGCAGATCGACGATCAATTGTTCAAAAAACGAAGGCGAGTTCTGGCCAATTCGCTCTAACAGATCACTTCGCAACGCGGATTGCAGGGCCTGGTAGGCGCTCTCAATCTGCTCCTCCGGTGTAACGTTGGCTACCTTCTCTGCTTTAGCGTCGACAATCGCCTCGCCATTCGCTCCCTGGTTCACATACCAATCTTTAAATGCGGGCAGCTTCATCAACAGGGGAACATTGATCCTTTCCGGGTTCGTAGCGAGCAACTTTCGCCCGTCCTCTGTGGCCACGAACCTCCCGCGAGATGGTGACTTAATGAGACCTGCCTTTGTCAGATAAAACTTGGACCAATGAACGCGGTTGTGAAGAAGCCTTTGCCTACCACTGGGTAGCATCGCCTCCCTGTCTTCCGAACTGAGTCCCATCTGGTCTGCTATCCGATCCGCAACGTCCGCGACTTTCTTCTCTCCCTCGGCCGATGCCCGAAGAACCGGAAGCATGAGAGTTTGATAGTCTGGGATGGCCATTGCAGGCGCTTCTCGCAGATTCAAAAGCTAGGTCTAAGGTTGGACATAACTCGTTAGCAGATACAGCATTGGAAGCTAGTCGCTCATCCCGTCGCATCGAGCGGTTTGCCGAGCCGCCCGGCGAGATCCTGGATGAACTGCCAGGCCGTGCGCCCCGAGCGCGCGCCGCGCGTCGTCGCCCATTCGAGCGCCTCGGCCTCGAACGCATCGAACGCCTTCAGCCCAAAATGCTTGGCGTAGCCGTGAACCATCGCGAGATAGTCGTCCTGGCTGCAATGGTGGAAGCCGAGCCAGAGGCCGAACCGATCGGAGAGCGACACTTTCTCCTCGACCGCTTCGCCCGGATTGATGGCGGTCGAGCGCTCGTTCTCCATCATGTCGCGTTGAAGAAGGTGGCGCCGATTCGAGGTGGCGTAGAAGAGCACGTTGGACGGGCGCCCCTCGACGCCGCCCTCGAGCACCGCCTTGAGGGATTTGTACGACGTGTCGCCGGCGTCGAACGACAGGTCGTCGCAGAAGACGATGAACCGATAGGGCGCGTCGCGCATGAGGCCCATGAGCTGAGGCAAGCCCTCGATGTCCTCGCGGTGGATCTCGACGAGCTTGAGACGGCCAGCGATCGTCTTTTCCCGGTTGATGGCGGCATGCGCCGACTTGACCAGCGACGACTTGCCCATGCCCCGCGCGCCCCACAGAAGCGCGTTGTTGGCGGGGAGCCCACGGGCGAAGCGCTGCGTGTTCTCGACCAGAAGGTCGCGCACCCGGTCGATGCCCTGCAGGAGCGAAAGATCGACGCGGTTGACGCGCTTGACCGGCGCCAGCGCCCCACGGTCGGCGCGCCAGATGAAAGCCTCGGCGGCGTCGAAGTCGGGCTTCGCTGGGGCGGGGGGCGCGAGCCGGTCGAGCGCGTCGGCGATGCGGCGGAGAAGGGCGTCTTGGCAGTCGGGGGAGGACAAGATGATCGATCCTGGTGGAAGGCGTGGGCGGCGTTTTGCCATGAGCGGTGGGCCAGGCTCCAGAGCGCAGGCCGGTGCGGCTGAGTCATCCTCTGATTGAAGCGGCGCGGTCTTTACAGAGCGCCGACGGCGCTCAGGACCAACTGTAAGCGAACAGCCCCATGACGATCAGGATGATGACGGCGGCGATGACGTAATGCTTCGCCTCCCAGTCATGCAGGGTGAGTGCGGGGACGCGGCTCTTGGAACGGCGCTCGGAGGACATGGGTTTGGGTAGCACGAAAGGGGCGGAGCGCAAATGTCCGGCGCCCCGCCGTGCCGCGCTGGCTAAGTTTTTGGGCGCCAAAACCTGGCGCCGATGCGGGTTTTTCAACGCCTTAGGCTCCAAAAACTGTCACTCTTGCGGGTCTGACCGAATCAGCGATATGCTCATGGGTGATCTTGAATATCGGAAATATATCATATCGTTATGGGCATTGAATAATGTGATATATTAGTTTTATACATTAACATAAATAACGGTCTATATATTTCTTGATTTGGTTTTGACGCGTCGCGCCTCAAGCCCCGCTATAGGCGAACAGCCCATGAAGACGATCGCCGCCGCCAGCGCGCAATGCTTCGCCTCCTAGTCATGCGTGGCGAGGACGCGTTTCTTCAGAGGGCCCTCAGTGGACATGGGCTCGCTTCGCATCAAAACTGCGACTGGCAAAACCTCAGGCCGCCCGAATGTCGGTTTCGGCGAAGTCGGAACCCTTGAACAGCAGCGGCTCCTGCGCCACGGAGGCTAGCGCATAGGAGAAACAGTCGCCAAAGTTGAGGCCAGCGGGATGGCGCCCTTTGCCAAAACGCTGGCCACGCCCGACGCGCGGAATCCGCCAGCGTCAATCTTCCGCCGCTCTGTCAAACCGACCGCAGACCAGACGGCGGCCCGCTCGCCGCCGCGAATCTCACCTTTAGTGGCTTGCTTTTCGTCCGCGATCGCGCTGTATTTACGTATCGCCGGGGGCGTGCTTCATGAACATCGTCGTCATGGCTATCGGCTGCATCTTGATCGCGTTCGGGCTCATGATGGCGGCGAACCGAGCGGGCTACGTTCGCTTCGTCGCGGGGCCGGGGTCGGTTCTCGTCGTCGCCGGCTTGGTCGGCATGCTGGCGTTCTGGATCCTCGGGACTGTTTCGCGATAGCGCTCTGCCCGGCGGTCTGCCCTCATCGCCCCTCGGACGGGGCTGAAATGCGAAACCAATCCATTGCGATTTTGGAAGTTGAAGCTCAAAATCGGGAGAATTCTTTAAGGAGGGTTGGCTGTGCATCGATCGATACTCAAGGCATGCGCCTTGTGTACATTTGGAGTTGTCTTCCTTGGCGGGAGCCTGACGCCGCTGTCAGCCGCCGAGTGTGCGGCGAGACACAAGGCGCCGTCAGAGAGCCAACGCTGTGCGCACAAGCATAGGGTCGCGGGGAAGATTATCGGCAACGGCAGCCCAATGGCGAAGGCCAGCGGTCAGCACGGACCGGCTCTCGCCGCTAAGATCGTTGGAAACGGAGCCCCGGCGGATCTGCGCGAGGCTGGAACTCAGTAGGCGCGGCCTCTGGTCGGAGCGCCCTGTGAAAGCGACCGGCCAGATGCTATATATCGAATGACCGGCCGGGCGGCGCCCTGTCGGAGGAGATTCGCGAATGGCGTCCCGACTGCTCAGGCGACAGGTGATGACTTTGACCGACGCGGCGGCGGCGCGCGTGCGCGAACTGACCGACGCCGCCGGCAAACCGATCGCAGGCTTGCGGGTGGGCGTGAAAAACGGCGGCTGCGCCGGCATGTCCTACACGATGGAGCTGGCCGATACGGTGAACCCGACCGACGAGGTCGTCGAGGACAGGGGCGTCAAGATCTTGATCGACCCCAAGGCCGTGCTGTTCCTGCTCGGCTCGCAGATGGATTTCAAGGTCGACCGCCTGTCCGCCAGCTTCGCCTTCTCGAACCCGAACGAGACCTCGTCCTGTGGCTGCGGGGAGAGCGTCGCGATCACCCCCGCGAGCCCGGAGGCGCTCAACGCGCCGGCCTGACCCGGGCGAGGTCAATTGGACGCGGAGGCCCTGAAAGAGCTGTTCGAGCCGTTCGGGCCCGTCACCGTGAAACGCATGTTCGGCGGCTTCGGGCTCTATGCCGAGGGCCTGTGCTTCGGCATCGAACTCAAGGGCGAGGTCTTCCTCAAGACTGACGCCATGTCGCAAGCCGACTTTTCGGCCGCCGGCTCCATGCCCTTCGTCTATGTGGCGAAGGGCCAATCGAGGCCGACCTCATACTGGAGCCTGCCCGCCGCCGCCCACGAGGAGGGCGAGGCGCTTCGCCGCTGGGCTGGCCTGGGTCTCGAGGCGGCGCGTCGCGCGGCCGAGGCCAAGAGCAAGCCGAAGGCGCGGGCGACGCGGACGAAAGCACAATCACCGCGAGCGCCGGAGCGAAGCCGGCGACGCGCCTAACTCAAACGTTGTCTCCTCGGGATGATGAGGGGTCGAGCGCGAACGGGCTGCTATCCGATCGAGGAGAGGAAACCGGAGACGGCTCGCTGGTATTCGTCGGGGGCCTCGAACCAAGAATAGTGGCCGCCGTCTTTGATCTTCCGTAGACGCGATCCTGCGATCGCCTCCTGATAGCCGCGCATCGTCTCGCCGAGAACGAGATCGAATTGGCCATACGTCAGCAGAACCGGAACGTTGATGCGTCCTAGCCTGGCGGTTCCGTCATACGCGCCCGTATTGCCGCCCACTTTTGTCCAGTAGGGACCAAACATCGTATTCAATATCTTCCAGTTGAAAGTGTCTTGGCTCTTTTGGAAATCAGCGGGCCAAGGCTTCACCCGGCACAAGTGGCGATGCATCATGAGTTTTGAGGCCGCGTCGTATTTCTCGTTGTGGTCGACCGTTCCGGCTGCTTCTCCATCGATAATTGCCGTTGCAGCATCTTCAGGAAGCAGTTTGACCAGGTGTGTCACGTCCTCGGTGAATTGCGGATTGTTGATCGACGGCCCCGCGAATATGCAGCTTTTCAATCCGTCAGGACGCCGGGCGGCATATTCGGAAGCGAAGCAGCCGCCGGCGGATGAGCCGAGCAGGTGAAACTCCTGGAGGCCGAGCCCGGCGCGCACGGCTTCGATCTGCGAGGCGAAGCCGTCGACCGTCCAGGCCGATGGTTTGTCCGGATGGTCTGAATCGCCACAATCCAACTGGTCGAAAAATATAACAGGCCGGTCCGCTCCCAACTTCGAAAGAGGCGTGAGAAGCAGATGGCTCGCGCCTGGGCCTCCATGGACGGTCAGAAGTGGGACGCCTCGCCCTTCGCCCACGATCCAGTAAGCGATATTCCCCCCGTCGATCGCGATTTTGCTCTCGGCTGGCGACGTGAAAGCACGGGCGGCGGTCGCCATCGCGCCGAGCGCGGTCGCCGCTGCGCCCATTCGTTTGACCGCGTCGCGCCGCGTCACGAGCGTCGGGACCATGCGCGCCTCCGCAGGGCTGCGAGGAATGCTGAAAGCATGCACCGTTCAGACCGGCCGTCCATGGGCAGAATTACGCATCCGCCGTCGCGAGAAGCGGTGCGTGGTCGACCGAAACGCAAATCTCGCTAGTATCGCTGAAAAGCCGAGATCGTCTTGTCGATGAAGGCGCCCGCGCTATAGGCGACAGCGGCGTAGATGACGAAGAAAAACGTGCTCGCCGCCATGAAGGCGACATTTCCGATCAGTCCGTTCGCAACCCACGGATATTCCGCTTTCACCGCCCCGTAGCCCAGTCCGAGGACGAAGGCCAAGGCAAGCAGGGCTGCGAATCCGATCAGGCGGCCCAACTTGAAAATGAAAAACGGGGCGACGACGCCAAAAAAGACGACGATGAGGGCCGGATAAAGACCGATCCGAGCCATCGCAGCGCCCCCGTTATCGCGCCTTCAACGGGAGGCTGAGCGATCCCGCGGGCCGCGCTACTTCTCGGCTTCGATCGGCTCGCGCGACGCCCGGATCCGCGCCTTGACCGGCCGGAGGAGGAAGTCGGGCACATGGTCGCCGAGCCCGATGACGGGCGCTTCGCTCTCCGGTCGAGGCTGCTCCCGGCGCGGCGTCCGGTACGGCGAACCTGCGCCTCGCGGCTGGCCACGCTCCGCATCGGCGGCGACCCGCTCCCGCGCTGGCCGCTCCGCGTGGTGGCGTCGCGAATCGGGGCGATGCTCGGCGGGCTGGTCGGAGCGCTCGCTTTCCTCCGCCGGCGAATGACGGCGTTGCGGCGGTCTGCGCGCGCCTCCGCGGCCGCGCGGCTGCCGCTCGTGAGCCGCGCTTTCGTCTTCCGTGTCGGGGGGCAGTTGAGCCCCGTCCTGCCAGTCGATCTTCCGACCTATGAGCTTCTCGATCTCCGCGATCGCCTTCTGGTCGATTCGCGCCGCGATCGTCAGGGCCTGACCCGACTTGCCGGCGCGGCCGGTGCGGCCGATGCGATGGACGTAATCCTCGGCGTGATGAGGGGCGTCATAGTTGATCACGTGACTGACGTCGGGGATGTCGAGGCCTCTGGCGGCCACGTCGGAGCAGACCAGGAGCTGGACGTCATCGGTCCGGAACGCATCAAGCGCCGCCATGCGCATGCGCTGGTCGAGATCGCCGTGCAGGGCGCCGACCGAGAAGCCGTGCTTCTGCAGCGAGCGATAGACGACCTGCACGTCGCGCTTGCGGTTGCAGAAAATGATCGCGTTCTTGAAGGCGTCGGCGCCGCGAATGATCCGCCTCAAGGTCGCGCGCTTCTCTTCCGGCGATCCGCCCGAAGCGACGAGCGTCTGGGCGATGTTCTCGCCGGTCGTGGCGGCGCGGGAAACCTCGACACGCGCCGGATTGTGCAGAAACGTATTGGCGAGACGGGTGATTTCCGGGGGCATGGTCGCGGAAAAGAACAGCGTCTGGCGCGTGAACGGCACGAGCTTGCAGATGCGCTCGATGTCCGGAATGAAGCCCATGTCGAGCATCCGGTCGGCTTCATCGATGACCAGGATCTCGATCGCGTTCAGGAGGAGTCCGCCGCGCTCGGTGAAATCGAGCAGGCGTCCCGGCGTCGCGATGACGACATCCGCGCCGCGCGCGATCTTGGATTCCTGGTCGCCGAACGAGACGCCGCCGATCAGGAGGGCCACGCTCAGCTTATGGTTCGCGCCATATTTGCCAAACGCCTCCTCGACCTGGGCGGCGAGTTCGCGCGTCGGCTCGAGAATGAGCGTGCGCGGCATCCGGGCCCGGGCGCGGCCGCGCTCGAGCGCCGAGAGCATCGGCAGGGTGAAGGCGGCCGTCTTGCCGGTGCCCGTTTGCGCAATGCCGAGCACGTCGCGGCCCTGCAGCGCGTAAGGAATAGCTTGTTCTTGGATTGGCGTCGGCGTGTCGTAGCCCGACGCTTCGACGGCTTTGAGCACTTTTTCGCTCAGGCCGAGTTCACTAAACTTCATGCGTTCTCGCTTGCGCGAATGCCTCGCATCCGCCGGTTGTGATATGGGGGCCTAGGTGGACCGCGTCAATGCGTCCGCGGATCCCGGCGCGCAAGCCTCGCGCCGCGCCGGAACGTTCCTGTGTTCTCGGCGCGTCTCTCGATAAATCAAACTCAGAAAAAGTCAATTCAACTCGGGCCTGGGTCGTGTCCGCTCACGACGTGCGCCGCCAGGGGCTGCGGTTTGCGAGAGCGCGTTCGGCTCAGGCGTTCGGCTCAGAGATTTTCGTCAAAGGCCGGAAGGGGTCCGGGGGCTTCCGGCCGCGACGCTAAAGGGCCGCGCCCGGCGATTCGCGGTCGACCTCGTGTTTGACAGGGAGGGTAAGATTGTCGTCGCCGAGATCCAGGCTCTGCTCGAGGGGCGCCGGGCGTGCGCGTTTGCGCACGGGCTGCTTGCGCCGACCGGGCGTCCGGTATTCGTCCATCGAGGCGGGCGCGCCGCATTCAAGCGCGGTGACGCACGAGGCGCACATCGTCTTGTGCGCCATGAGCCGCACGCGACGCTTGCAGCGACAGCAGCTCTTCTGCGTGCTCTGGCTCTGGACATAGCGAAAGAAGGCTTGCTCTTCTTTTCCACCTATGTGCCAGAATCCGAAATTGTCCTCGTAGACAGCAGGGGCGGCCATTTTAAGCGTGTTCCTTCTACTGAGGGCGGAGGAAGCCGCCTTGGCTTGACGGCGGGGATGTCCCCACTATCGAGCCGCAGTAGATACAATTTCCAGGAACCGCCTAAATGATTGCCAGGGCCAATATTCTGTCTCTTCGTGCCACTTTTCGCGCCTGACGCCGTGCGTTGCGATAGCGCGACGGATCACGCAGGCGCTGGAAGCAATCTCTCGACGCGCACCGCCGAGGGCGCAGCGCCAGTCCAGCGCCTGAAAGCATGATTGAAAGACGTGCTTCCCTCGTAGCCTAGCAGCCAGGCCATCTGAGAAAACGATATGCTCGGAGTCCTGATGTATTGCAGGGCGAGGCTCCGCCGCAAGTCGTCAACAACTTCCTCGAAGGTTGTACCTTCCTGAGCCAATCTCCGCGCCAGCGTTCGCGTGCTCATGGCGAGGTTCTTCGCGACGTGCTGCCTTCGCGCTCTGCCGTGCGGCAGCAACTTTTGCGCCTCGTTTTCCACCAAAGCGCGTAAGCTCCCAGGCGCCGTTTCGCGCTGCTTGGCCGCCTCGTCGCAAATCGGGCGAAGAGTGTCTAAAAGGTGCGTGTCTTCCGTAATGAGTGGAACGGAGAGACTTTGATTGGACAAGACGAGTTGATCGGAGGAGCCGCCAAATTCGACCGGACAGCCGCAGAAGCGCTCAAACTCCGGAAACCCAGAGCTGCGCATGTGGACAAAGGTAATTTTTGTCGGGTGAATGTTCCGGCCTGTGATCTCTCGCAGACTCTTCACGATAACCGCCATTCCAAACTCAGCGTTCTGCCCCGCCTGAATCCTCGGAACGCCGACGAGGTGAAGCTCAATGACGAGTTCATTGTTCTGTCGCGTCAGTTTTATGCGAACGGCTTCGTTTACGATCCGGCAATAACGCGCAAAGAGCCCTATCGCGTCGCCGACATCCTTCGCTGCGGAGGCGACGTAGAACAACAACCCCACACCTCGGGGATTTGTCTCTGCGCCAATGTGGAAACCGAGCTCCGTATCGTGCACGGCCTTGGCGGCCGACTCAAGGAATCTGGCCTGCGCTGCGGCGGAGACGCGAATCTGATCTGTGTTCACAGCCTCTTCGGACAGGCCGAGGCGCTCCAACATGGCGGTCGGGTCAATACCGTGATTCCGAACCGCAGCCACCGCCCGTCGCGCGGCGAATCCGGTCGCAGTCGGCAGGCAGGGGGTCCCTCCGGGGCTCACTTCCATCCTCCGTTTTCGAGCGTAGCGGGAGATAACTCCCGATCCGCCTCTGAGGACAAGGCGTCTGGGCGGCTATTTTCCTCCACAAAAATGATATGCTGAGCGGGTGAGCACATTCGCCGCATCCGGCGCGCCGAGTTATTTCGCGGCCTGCGGCTCGGGAAAAGTCCAAGCGCCGTTCAGGATCTCGGCCTTCGGACGATAGAGGCGCACGAGATAGTTCCATCCGGCTGGGGTGGGGAGGCAATTCGGCGAGCCGCCGGCGTCGCAGCCGCCGAACTGGATGGCGAACGACCCATCATCGCCCGCCTTGGCGGTCAGGTTGTTGAGCGAATAGGCGTTCTGCGGATTGGCGACGAAATGGCCCTTGTCATCATAGACGCTGACGGACCAGAAGCCGTCGACGGGCACGTCCTTGACGTTGAGGGAATAGACCGTCTTGCCGTCATTGTGAGCGGGCGTCACGTTCAGATAGAGCGCCTCTTTTTCGGGGTTGCCGCCCCAGGCGACCGCCGAGCCGATCAAATGCCGCACCGGATCGACCTCGCCCTTCGGACCGAACATGCCCTTGGTGTCGGGAACGGTCGCGCCGAGGGCGAGCAGGGCGTTGCGCACCTTGACCTGGCTTGACGCATCCCAATTGGGAATCGCGAAGGCGCCCGGACCGCCGGCCTGGCTCGCAGTCAACGCGTCCTGCAGCGCATGAACCGCTTCGACGTCCTTGGGATCGTCGGGATTGACCAGGATGCGGACGGCGACAAGGACGTAGCGCGTGCCGATCTGATCCTTGGTCAGCGTCCGGACGCTCGCGCCGTAATGGACCTCGGGCGTATATTCGTCCTCGTCGAGGATCTGCATCGAAAGGAAGCGCCTGCCAGGATCGGGCAAGGTGATCGTGACCGGACCGGCGTCGAGATCGAACACCGCCGCTGAATAAAGCGTGTCGCGGTTCATACGGATGACGGTCTGCTTCGCTATCGGCGTCGGTTCGCGCCGGTGCATGAATTTGCCGAAGCCCCCGTCTTTCACGACCCCGCTGAAGTAGAGATCGGATTCGGCGCGGACGAAATTGTCCGGGGTGACGAGGATCGGGTGATCGTCAGGGGCGGCTCGAGCGCCTTGATGCGTGACGAGGAGGGCGAGGAGCAGCAGGGCAGGGGTCAGGAGGAACGATTTCATTCAAGCGCAACCCGTGCGAGACCGCAGCCCGAAGCCGCCGGCGTCTCAGCGGTAGCGGGGGAATCGGGCCATTTCTAGGAGCCTCCCCCGGTCGCCTGTGCGCGGTCGCGTCCGTGCGGGCTTATGTCAGTCCGCGGCGCTTGCGCTCGAGATCGTCCCAGACCGTCAGCGGCTGGAATTCCGGGACGAAGCCCAGTCCCTTCGTCGCGTCCGAGGACACGACCGTCTGCGACGTCACCACATCGACGAGAGCCGGAGCGTTGGCGAGAGCGCGGTCGATGGCGCCGGGAAGATCCTCCGGCTTCTCCACCCGCTCTCCGTGAGCGCCAAAAGCCCGCGCCATCGCGGCGTAGTCCGAATGGGCGAGCAGCGTGCCCACGACCCGGCTGCCGTAATTGGCCTCCTGGTCGAGGCGCTCGATGTTCCATGCAGCGTTGTTGGACACGATGACGACGATCTTCGCGCCATGGCGCACCGCCGTGTCGATCTCCATGGCGTTGATCCCGAAGGCGCCGTCGCCGGTCACGCACACCACTTGCCGGCCGGGATAGGCGAGCGACGCGGCGATTGCGAAGGGCGTTCCGACGCCCAGGCATCCAAAGGCGCCGGCGTCCATATAGGCGCGGGCGTCGAGGCCAACGCGAGCGAAGCTGAGAAGGTCGCCGCCGTCGGCGATCGCGATATAGTCAGGGTCGGTCTTGCCGCGCAGGGCCTGGAAGATCGCTCGCGGATCGACCGCGCCGTCCGATCCCGTCGTGTAGCTTGGTCCAGTCTTGCCGCTCCTTTCGCGGTGGCGTTTCTGAAGCCCGTCCGCCCAGGCTCGATCTACAGCCGACTTGCGGTTGCCGGCCGCGGCCACGATGGCGTCGAGCGCGAGGGCGGGGGTCGCGAAGATTTCCGGTTCCCCTCGCCGATTGTCGACGAGTTCGCCGGGCGTGTCCGAAAGCCGAATGAACCTGGCGTTCGGGAAGACGGCCGGCGACCCGTACGCCATCTGATAGTCGAGCTTGCGCCCGATCACGAAGACGGTGTCGGCCTCGGTCATCGCGGCCGCCCGCATGGCGCCGACAACGGCCGGGTGATCGGCTGGAACGAGGCCGCGACTCTCCTGAGTGTCGAGATAGACGGCGCCGAGAGCGTCGAGGAAACGCACGATCTCAGGCCCCGCCTCGCGCGCGCCGCGGCCCGTGACGACGAGCGGCCGCTTCGCCGACCAGAGAGCCTCGACGGCGTCGGCCACGATCGCGGTGTTCGGCGGAATGACGCGCGGCTTCTTGCGCCGCATCCATTCTTCGAGGACGAGGTTCGCCGCGACATGTGTGCGCAGGACGTCAGTCGGGATCTCGAGGTAGACGGGGCCGGGCTCGCCGAGATCGCCAAACGCGCGCGCGACGCCTTCGTCGAATTCGCGGATGACCTGGTCGGGGACGCGAAGCGTGCGCGACTGCCGTGTCACGGGACGCAGGATATCGACGTGCGGAATGTCCTGCAGCGGACCCATGTTGGCCTGCGCGCGCGAGGTGCAGCCGCCGATCACCAGAACCGGCGCGCGGGCGAGGGAAGCGTTCGCGACCGCCGTGACCGTGTTGGTGACGCCCGGCCCGGCCGTCACCATGGCGACGCCGAGCTCTCCCGTGAGCTCGGCGTGGGCGTGCGCCATGTGGACCGCCGCCGCCTCATGGCGCACATCGACGATGCGGATCCCAAGCTGCGCCGCGTGGTCCCAGATCGGTTGGATATGTCCGCCCTGCAGACCGAAGATGCGGTCAACCCCACGCTCTTTCAGAAAACGGGCGATCCACGCCGCGCAGGAATGGTGATCGGCGTTGAGATCGTTGGCGCTTGTCGCCATCTCGGCCTCCGGTGACGAGTCTAAGTGAACGATAGGAGCCTTCAGGTGAGGATCATCGCCTTGAGCTTGCGATGCAGGTTCTTTCCCGTCGCGGTGCGGGGCATGTCCTCGTCACGCATGAACGAGAACGTGCGCGGACGCTTATAGCCCGCCATGCGGCTCATGCACCATTCGTGCAGGCTCGGTTCGTCGCGCGGGGCGCCGTCCCGCAACACGATGACCGCGTGGACCCGTTCGCCCCATTTGTCGTCCGGGAGTCCGATGACGGCGACGTCGTAAACAGATGGGTGCTCGCCGATCACTGCTTCGACATCGGATGGATAGACGTTCTCGCCGCCGGTGATGATCATATTGCTCTTGCGATCGACGAGATGGATGAAGCCCTCGGGATCGCGGCGCGCCATGTCGCCCACTGTGCAATAGTCGCCGCGGAACGCCTCGCGCGTTTTTTCCGGCAGCTTCCAATAGCCGTCGAACAGGTAAGGATTGCTGCAGAAGAGCTCGCCGACCTCGCCGTCGGCGGCCTCGTCGCCGTTTTGATCGAGGATCTTGATCGGCGCGGAGCCCACACATTCGCGCCCGACCGACCCGAGTTTGTCGAACTGCTCATGGGGATGAAGCATCGTCGCCCAGCCCGTCTCGGTCGATCCATAGAGCTCGAAGAGCCCCGCTTTGGGAAACATCTCCATGATCGCCCGCTTGGCGTCCGGTCGCGCCGGCGCCGATGAGATCATGAGCTTGGCCACTCTGTCGAGACGCACCTGGGCTAGCGTCGCCTGCGGGAGGGCCAGCATCATCGCATAATGCGTGGGCACCAGCGACGTGAACGTCGCCAGGCCCTCGCCAAGCGCGCGCATGCAATGCTCCGGATCGAAAGTCTTGCGGTTGTAAACCGTGGTCATCGCGCCGCAATAGGCGAAGGCGCTGAAGAAATAGAGCGAATTGGCGTGGCACATCGGCATGACGAGGAGAGCGCCATCATTGCGATGAATGCCGAGCTCCATCTCGGTGACGAGGGACAGCATGGCGCCCCCTCGGTGATTGCGGACCGCCCCCTTGGGGTTGCCCGTCGTTCCGGACGTATACATGAGCATCCATGGATCTTCCGGCGTGACGGCTATTCCCGGTTCGCTGTCGCGCGCGGCGCTCAGCAATTCTTCGTAAGGGACGAATCCGGTCGGGCGTCGGCCCATCCCGAAACAGATTCTGCGCGACGGCGGCGCCGAGAGCTCGGCGCCGATCTCCTCCACGAGGCTGACAAGCTGATCCTCGACGATGATGGCGGCCGCCTCGGAATCGTCGATGATGTAGCGAATCTCCTTAGCCACCAGGCGGAAATTGAGCGGCACGGCGACAAGCCCAGCCTTGGCGGTTGCGGCGTAAATCTCGACCCATTCGATCGCGTTATAGGCCAGGACCGCGACGCGATCGCCTTTGGACAGTCCGAGACCGAGAAGACCATTGGCGAGCTGACAGGCGCGCGCGTTCCACACGCTGAACGTCATGGCGCGGTCGAGATCGCGCGCGCCAATCCGCTCGGACGAGACGCGAGCGTGCGCCGTGAGCATCTGACCGAGAGTGAGAAGATTTTTCATGGCCGGATCGCTGCCTGAGTCCTGCTGGCTGGATGCTTTCTTGGCGACAATTTGTCAGGCCCTCGCCACGCTCCTCACTTGTCGACGAGCGATGATGGAATCATGAGAATGAGAATCGCGCCCAAAAGGACCACGCCGCCGAACAGGTAGAGGCTGGCGGCGTTGCTATGAGTCACGTCCGCCATCCAGCCGACGACGTAGGTGCTCGCGAGGCCTGCAATGTTGCCAGCGAGTTGACCAGCGCGATGCCGGCCGCCGCCGCCGCGCCCCAAGAAAGGACGCGGGAAGAGTCCAGAACGAGGCCTGCGACGACGAGGCCCCTGCAGCGGCGAGCGTCAATCCGATGAGCGCGAGCACCGTGTTGCCGGTCGCCCCCGCGGTCAAAGCGAGCCCGATCGCGCATATGGCCGCTGGGGTCGCGGTATGCCAGCGGCGTTCGCGCATGCGGTCGCCGTGCGCGCAGACAGCGACCATTGCCATCACCGCGACGAGATAGGGGATGGCCGTCAAGAGACCAATCCGCAGCGGATCGGCGACGCCCGTTTGTTTGATGATGGTCGGGATCCAGCAGCTGACGATATAGATGCCGCTCGCGATGCAGAAATAGGCCGCCCCAAGCAGCCAGACCCGGCCCGTGACAAAGGCGTGACGCAGCTCGGACAGCCCCTCTTTCTCCTTCTGCTCGCCCGCCAGGATCGTCGTCACCATCCGCTTCTCGCTCGCATCGAGCCATTTGGCCTCGTTCACGCTGTTGTCGAGGTAAAACAGGATCGCGACGCCGAACACGACGGAGGGAATCGCCTCAATGAGGAACAGCCACTGCCGCTGTACCCATAGGCTCCCGTGACCGCGCTCAAGATCCAAGCTGAGAAGGGGCCGCCGAGAATGCTCGCCACGGGGATGGCGGTGAGGAACAGGGCCGTGATGCGCCCGCGCCGCGCGGCGGGAAACCAATAGGTCAGATACAAGAGGACGCCAGGGATGAAGCCCGCTTCAGCGACGCCGAGCAGGAAGCGCATGATGTAGAATGCAGTCGGCGTGCGCACGAAGGCGGTAGCGGCCGAGATAATGGCCCATGTCAGCATGACGCGCGCGAGCCACAGTCGAGCGCCGACCTTGTGCAACATGATGTTGCTCGGCACCTCGAACAACACATATCCAAGAAAAAATATGCCAGCGCCGAAGCCGTAGACGGTTTCGCTGAACGCGAGCTCCTTCTGCATCTGGAGCTTCGCAAAGCCGACATTCACGCGATCGAGGTAGGCGGCGAGGTAGCAGAGGAACAGGAACGGAATGAGGCGCACGGCGATCTTGCGGAAAATGGCGTCAGCGCTGATCACGTCCGAACCCAATGGAGTCGCCGGCGCCGCGATCTGGCTCACCCCGATTTCCTCCCTGTCCGTCGAAACGGCTTCCCCCGAGTGTGAGCAGTCTAACGCTTCAGGTCAAACGCGAAGCCGGAGCGGACCGGGGGCGAACGTCGCGAGCCTCGCTCGAGCCTTCTCGAATGTGACTTCATTCGCCCGAGGCTGCGTCCTCAGGCTTGGTCAGCCTTGCGATCCCGCTCCCACGTGGGCCGGCGCTTTTCGAGGAATGCGCTCATGCCCTCGACACAGTCGGCCTCGGCGAGATTGTCGATCATCGCCAGCGAAGCGACCGAATAGGCTCGGTCGAGCGGCTGCTCGATTTGGGCGTAGAAGGCGCGCTTGCCGATCGCCAGCGTCGGCCCCGATTGCTGGGCGATTGTCCTGGCCATGGCTTGCGCTTCCTCGAGCGCGCGGCCCTCGGGGACCACGCGGTTGACGAGGCCAAAATGCTCCGCCTCGGTCGCGCTGTAGAGGCGCCCGGTCATCGCCATTTCCAACGCCCGCTTTCGCGAGACCACGCGACCCACCGCGACGAGCGGGGTCGAGCAGAAGAGGCCGAAATTCACGCCCGACAGGCCGAAGCGCGCCTTCTCGCCGGCGATCGCAAGATCGCAGGCTGCGACGAGCTGGCATCCGGCGGCCGTGGCGACGCCCTCAATGGCTGCGATGACCGGCTTCGGCGACGCCACGATCGCTTGCATGAGCGCCGAGCACCGCTCGAAAAGCTCTACGTAATAGTCGCGGCCGCGGTCGCAGTCGTTCCGATGCGCCTGCATTTCCTTGAGATCATGGCCAGCGCTGAGCGCCGCTCCTACCCCCGCGAGCACAACGACGCGGGGCTCATCGCTAGCGGCGATGACGTCGAACTCGGCGATGAGAGCCTCAAGCATGGCGACGCTGAGCGCGTTGAGGTTCCGCGGCGTGTTCAGGGTCAAGGTGGCGATGCCGTTATCATCTTCACGTTTGAAGAGTTCGGACGACGCAACGAAAGGCGATGAAGCGGTCATGAGCTGTTCTCGGTTTTGGCTGAGCCCCGGCGACATCGACCAATCCTACTGGCCTCGATCGGGCGAGTAAATGGAATGTCTGCCCGGTCCGCGTGGCGGATCTTCGCACCGCGCCCGGCGTCTCCGTCGTGTTAGGGGCGGGGCCAGGTCTCCGCAAAGAAAAAGGCCGCGCGAAGCGGCCTTTGAGGTTTGTGGCGGCCCGGGTTCGGCGGCGTCGCCGGGCGGGCTAAGCCAGGTCTGAAGAGGCTTTCAGACCTGCGAAAGATCGACGAACTCGCCTTCCTCGATCCTGTCGCGGACAATATCGGCGCGGGTGCGCAGATCGATCCAGGGCGAGACGGCGCTCCGCAGCCTGGACGTGAACTCGACGCGGCCGCCCTGGACATGGACATAGGGAGCGCAGCGAGCTTCATCCGCGACTGGTTCGCCATGCTGCCGGAAGTAATCGGCAAAATTGACCGCCGATTCCTCGACTTTCAACAGCGTCTCGGCCGGCGCCCCTTCCGCGTACACGACGTCGTGGCTTTCGAGCTTGATGTGGAAGAACTCCAATTCATTGCCCGCGGGCTGATAGCGGGTAATCGTAGTCCCATTGATCAGCAGCTCTGCGGGAACCAGCACGTCGTCGATCAAAAGGCTGTGGAACGCGGTCACGTAAAGATCGGCATGGGGAACATTGGGGCCGAGCGCGGAACGTGCGATGCGGACCGGCAAGGCTTCCTGCGGCCAGGGCTTGGAGGGATCGCTCTTCCGGAGAGGATAGCGTCCGATCCACTGAACCGCGCGCAGACCACCGAACATCGTGGGCAGCAGGTCCCCGACCGCCAGGTCTTCAATGTTCCGCTCATCGTCGGCGGTGCGGATCTTCGTTCCACGCAGGAAGCAATTGCGCCCCCCGCCTCCATTCTGGCCACCTCCCGGTTTGCACACGGGGGGGAGGCCAAGGAGTTCGCTGATGCCGTTGGCAATTGCGCAGATCGGGCCGGCGGAAGCCGAACTGACTTTCGCGAATGTCGCCGGAACGGCGATGGCGCCGATGGCGCCCATCTTCATGATATTGCGACGGGTGCGCTGAGCGTCTGGACCCATAATTTCTGGCTCGCTAGACATATTTGTTTTCCCCCAAGCAGTTGGGCAACTTTGGATTGTTATACTCTTTCGCACAACTTGTCATCAGGTATTTTACACATGTGGGTAATAATACCCATGAACTCGCGCGTATTGCGGTTAGGCAGCGCCGCTAGGGAAGTTGCCACACTCCGCGCTTTCCCCTTTGGGCAATTTGGGTTAGGCACCGGCGCAACCGCCGCCTGATCGCAAAGACCCATCATCATGCACCGCTACCGCACCCATACCTGCGGCGCCCTGACTCTCGCCGAGGATGGCGCCGACGTCCGGCTTTCCGGCTGGTGCCATCGCATTCGCGACCACGGCGGGGTGTTGTTCATCGATCTGCGCGACCATTATGGCCTCACCCAATGCGTGGTCGATCCCGATTCTCCGGCCTTCGCGCAGGCTGAGAAACTGCGCTCCGAATTCGTCATCCGGGTCGATGGCAAGGTCCGCAAGCGCCCAGCCGGCACTGAAAACGCCGACATGTCGACCGGGTTAATCGAGGTCTACGTGCGCGAGATCGAGGTGCTCGGCCCCGCCGGCGACCTGCCGCTGCCGGTGTTCGGCGACCAACCGTACCCTGAGGACACGCGGCTCCGGTACCGGTTCCTCGACCTCAGGCGCGAGAAACTCCACCACAACATCATGCTGCGCGGGCAAATCATTGATTCGCTTCGCAGGCGGATGAAGGGCCAAGGGTTCTTCGAATTCCAGACCCCGATCCTCACCGCCTCGAGCCCCGAAGGCGCGCGCGATTTCCTCGTGCCTTCGCGCCTCCATCCCGGGACATTCTACGCGCTGCCGCAGGCGCCCCAGCAGTACAAGCAGCTTTTGATGATGGCGGGCTTCGATCGCTATTTCCAGATCGCTCCGTGCTTCCGCGACGAGGACCCGCGAGCCGACCGCCTGCCGGGCGAGTTCTATCAGCTCGACATCGAGATGAGCTTTGTCGAGCAAGCCGATGTTTTCGCGGCGATGGAGCCAGTCGTCCGCGGCGTCTTCGAGGAATTCGCGCGCGGCAAGCCGGTGACGCCTTCGCCCTGGCCGCGCATCCCCTACGCCGAGGCCATGCGCAAATATGGCTCCGACAAGCCCGACCTGCGCAACCCGATCGTCATGCAGAACGTCTCGGAGCCGTTTCGCGGCTCGGGCTTCAAGATCTTCGCGCGGCTGCTCGAAGTCACGAAGAACGAAGTGTGGGCGATTCCGGCCCCCGGCGGCGGACAACGGACCTTCGCCGACCGCATGAACGCCTGGGCGCAAGGCGAGGGCCAGCCCGGCCTCGGATACATCCTGTTCTTCGACCGGGCAAAGGACGAGACATCGCTCGCCGCCGATCCGAAAGCGACGGGAGTGGGCGGGCGTGGGCCGCTCGCCAACAACATCGGCCCTGAGCGTGTCGAGGCCATCCGCCAGGCGCTCGGCCTCAACGCGGGCGACGCGGCGTTCTTCGTCGCGGGCGATCCGGACAAATTCGCCAAGTTCGCCGGGCTCGCGCGGACGAAAGTCGCCCAGGAGCTCAAGCTCGTCGACGAGGAGCGCTTCGAATTCGCCTGGGTCGTCGACTTCCCCATGTACGAATGGGAAGAAGATGAGAAGAAGGTCGAGTTCTCGCACAACCCCTTCTCGATGCCGCAGGGCGGCCTCGAAGCGCTGCAAACGCTGGATCCGCTTGCGATTCTGGCGTTCCAGTACGACGTCGCCTGCAACGGTTACGAACTTGCGTCCGGGGGCATTCGCAACCACCGGCCCGAGGCGATGGTGAAGGCCTTCGAGATCGCGGGCTACAGCGAACAGACGGTCATCGATCGGTTCGGGGGCATGTATCGGGCGTTCCAGTATGGGGCGCCCCCGCACGGGGGCATGGCGGCCGGCGTCGACCGCATCGTCATGCTGCTCGCGGGCGAGCAGAATCTGCGCGAGGTCGCGCTCTTCCCCATGAACCAGCGCGCCGAGGACCTGCTCATGGGCGCGCCCTCGCCGGCGACGCCCAAGCAGTTGCGCGAGCTTCATGTTCGGGTCGTCGCGCCGGAGAAGTGATGTTCGAGGGCGTCGAGAAGCGTGTCGTTGAGGTCGGCGAGGGGATCTCGATCGCCTGCGCGACCGCTGGAAGCGGGGCGCCGGTTCTTCTCTTGCACGGCTACCCGCAGACACAAGCGATGTGGGCGCGGATCGCGCCCATCGTTGTTGAAGCGGGCTATTCGGTCGTCTGCGCGGATTTGCGCGGCTATGGCGAATCCGCAAAGCCGAAGCGCCTCCCGGACAATTCGAACTACAGTTTTCGGACGATGGCCGAGGATCAGTTCCACCTCATGCGCGCGCTTGGCCATGAGCGGTTCCATCTTATCGGCCACGATCGAGGCGCAAGGACGGCCCACAGGTTGACGCTCGATCACCCGGAGGCCGTGCGAAGCCTGGCCGTGCTCGACATCGTGCCCACTCATGCAATTTTCATAGAGCTGACCCGGCATCTCGCCGGCGGGTACTGGCACTAGTTTTTCCTGTCGCAGCCCGAGCCGATTCCTGAGCGCATGATCGGCGCGGACCCGGACTTCTTCTACGAGACGTGCCTCACGAGCTGGGGTTCGGCGAAGCTCACGGATTATGACCCGGCGCAGCTCGACGCCTACCGCCGCGCCTGGCGCGACCCCGCCATGATCCACGGCTCCTCATCCGACTATCGCGCGGCGGCCACGATCGACCTCGAACACGATGCGGCCGACCTCGACCGGAAGGTGGAGGCGCCGCTGCTCGCCTTCTACGGCGCGAACGGGCTCATGGCGAAACTGTTCGACATCCCGGCCGAATGGCGCAGGCGCGCTACGGACGTGCGCGGGGCGTCCCTGCCGGGCGGGCATTTCTTTCCCGATCTTATGCCCGCCGAAACCGCCGAGGCGCTGATCGGATTTTTGCGCGACGTCGGCTGAGCCCCGCTTTTCAGCGCGCGGGGGATGCGCGGGCGCGACCCGCTCCCTTGTCCGCAACGGCCTCGCATGATAGCCACACGGCCCGGAGCACGGGGTATAGCGCAGCCTGGTAGCGCGGAAGTTTTGGGTACTTCAGGTCGCAGGTTCAAATCCTGCTGCCCCGACCATA
>Ga0153954_1000344_pt1 | contig 39021 bp, 37 predicted proteins | sample TSFL038MetaG_FD_102277 | JGI IMG/M metagenome (GOLD analysis project Ga0153954, IMG submission 102277) | Attine ant fungus gardens microbial communities from Florida, USA - TSFL038 MetaG | ecosystem: Host-associated > Fungi > Mycelium > Unclassified | place: USA: Florida, Wekiwa Springs State...
GCTGGCGACCCGCTACAAGGACCGCCAGGGCGGCTACACCCGCATCATCAAGGCCGGCTTCCGCTACGGCGACAATGCCGCGATGGCCGTGATCGAGTTCGTCGACCGCGACGTCGATGCCAAGGGCCAGGACTCCGGCCCGACGCAGGACAAGGAAGCCGAGGCGGCATAAGCCTTCTTGCGATATCGAATTCAAAAGCGGCGCCTCGTGCGCCGCTTTTCGTTTATGCATCTGCCTGTCGTCCTGGCGAAAGCCAGGACCCATTACCATCGGCCCGGGTTTGGCGGACGGTACTGCCATTTCGCCTCATTGAAAGATTCCGCGGTATGGGTCCTGGCTTTCGCCAGGACGACATCGGGGGGCGCCAGGACGACGTGGGGTTAGCAGCCATGCCTGTGCGCTGATTGCAGCCGCTCGGACGGCGCCCAACATCTCCACCGGCAATCACTGGAGATCACCCAATGAACATCGACCTTTCCGGAAAGACCGCGCTGGTGACGGGCTCGACCGCCGGCATCGGCTACGCCATCGCCAAGGGGCTTGCGGCCACCGGCGCAAGCGTCGTGCTCAACGGCCGCAAGCAGGCGAGCGTCGATGCCGCCGTTGCCAAGCTCGCCGGCGAGGTGAAGGGCGCCAGGGTCCGCGGCATCGCCGCCGAGGTATCGACGGCGGACGGCTGCAAGGCGGCCATCGCGGCGCTGCCGGATGTCGATATCCTCGTCAACAATGTCGGCATTTTCGAACCGAAGGATTTCCTGGAGATTCCGGACGAGGACTGGAGCCGTTTCTTCGACGTCAACGTGATGTCCGGCGTGCGGCTCTCGCGCGCCTATCTGCCGGGCATGCTCAAGCGCAACTGGGGCCGGATCATCTTCATCTCCTCGGAATCCGCGCTGAACATTCCGACCGAGATGATCCATTACGGCATGACCAAGACCGCGCAGCTTGCGATCGCGCGCGGCCTCGCCAAGCTGACGCGCGGCACGGCGGTGACCGTCAACTCGGTGTTGCCGGGCCCGACTCTTTCCGAAGGCGTCGAGACCTTCGTGAAGGATCTGGCGCGGCAGAACAACCAGCCGGAAGCGGAGGCTGCGGCAAACTTCGTCAAGCAGCATCGCCCGGGCTCGCTGTTGCAGCGCTTTGCCAGCGTCGATGAGATCGCCAATGTCGTTGTTTTCGTCGCGTCGAAGGAAGCCGCCGTCACCAATGGTGCTGCGATCCGAGCCGAAGGCGGCATCGTCGACACCATCGCCTGAGATGTGATCCTGAAGTCTAGGCGGGGATCCGGACGCGGAGCGTGCGGATCACGGCGCTCTCATTGGCGTGCCAGTGCGGATTGACCGGCAGTAGGAAGCGGTCGAGCTCGCTTTGCGCGAGATCCAGCGCCACCTTCGCCGCAGCGGCGTCGGGGGCTTCACGCAGCGAAAGGCCGGTGGCGCGCCCATAGAGACATTGCAGGCGGACCAGCCAGAACTGGTGCGTGTCGAGACACCAGCAGGCTTCTGCATTCTGCGGCAGCACCGAGAGCACGCGATCGGCCCAAACGAGCGCGGCTTCCGCGATCGGCAGCCGCCGCCCGCGGTCCTGTTCTTCCTGCGCCGCGATCCATCGCGCGCGGATGCAGAGCGTCATCAGTTTCGCGTGCAGCTTTGAGGGCAGGAAGGGCCGGCGCAGGTTGAGCGAGGTGACCATCACGTCGAGGGCGCCGATGGCCTCCGCCAAATGCCGCCGGTCGACATCCTTCTCGATCGCTCGCAGCTTCTCGCTTTCCGGGAAATCCGTATCGCTGCGGCCGTCGATCTGCTCGCAACTGATGAAGGCGCGCGGCAGGCCTTCATAGAGCCGCGCCAATTGCGCGTGGTTGAGGTCGGTGTAGCCGATCGAAAGATATTCCAGGTGCTCGAAGAGCGGCAGGCGCCACACCGCCGAACCGAGCTGTGCCGCGTTCACGCGCGTCGCCAGTGCCCGCAGGTTGCGTGCGCGCAACAGGCCGGCCGGAATGCCGTGCTTGAACGCCGGCCAGCCGATATTGAGGATCTCGAGATGCGGGTTGCTCCAGAGCTCCTGGCTTTCGCGATAATCAAGCTCCTTGACGGTGTTGATGTCGTAGGCCTGCTCGGCCACGCGCAGCCACGGAAACTGCGACAGATCGAGATTGCGGACGAACTCCGCCGATTTCGGCTGATAGTTTTCGCCGATCGAAAGGATTTCGACCGAGCGAAAACTCTCGGAGCCGAATGGCAGGGACGTGATCGGGTTGTCGATCAGGTTGAGCTTGCGCAGCCTCGGCAGCCGCGCAATCTCGCGCGGGAGCGTCGAAAGTTCGCAGTCTTCCAGGCCCAGGACCTCCAGATCAGCGAAATCTCCGATCCAGGCCGGCAGTGACTTGACCCGGTTCTTGGACAGCACGAGTTCGCGCGCACCGGAAAATTCCCGCAACTCTTCGGGAACGGTGCGTAGCTCGCACTTCTCGAAATTGACCTCGCTGACATCCTCGTCGTGCGCCTTTCGCCGGCGCAGTTCGGCAAGCCGAGCCGCGCCCTTGTCCGACAACCGCGGGTGCGGCGGAGTGCCGATCTCGTTCTCGGGGCGAAGGATCGGCAGGCCGCGTTTCAGCCGGTCGAGGATGACGCCGTCATGCAGGAAATTGGTCTCGTCGATCACCTCGGGCGTCAGGATCAGGTCGAGCCGGTCGCGATCGTAGTCGACGGGGAGGTTGATCTCCGCACCGCCGCCGCTTGCGACGTATTTTCGCTCGACGGGGCTTCCGAAGATGAAATGATAATCGTCCACGAGTACGAGATGCGCGTGTGTTTTGCCGCGTATACGCATCTGCCCGTGATTGTAGTAACCCATCAGCACGCCTTCGACCGTCACATCGCCGTCGATCTCGGAGGCGCTGCCGCCGAGGCAGAGATTTTTGGCGACGACGTTGCCTTTTATCTTGAGCATCGGCGACCAGTCGATGTCGGGCTCCGCCAGGGTTGCATGGGGCGCGAGCAGCGAGCCCGTCACAAAGAGCGCGCCGACCCTGGCACTCTCAAAGGCGGGCACCAGCTCGTTGGTGTAGACCAATCCGTCCTGGCCGACGATGAGATCGCCCTCGACCACGCCCGCCTTGAACCGATCGATTTGCGAATAGGTCATCGTGCGCGAGCTGATGTCGGTCACATCGGGCATGAAGCGCCGGAACGCCTCCGCCATCGACAGCAGATATTCGGCCAAATCGTAACTCCCGATGAGATGCGGCGCGCCGCCAAGGACGGGGAAGGGACCCCCCATCCTTGGACTCACCGGGATCAACTTATGTTCAACGCTGATTTCGCAAAATCAGCGTGAGCGCCGACACATGCATGTCATGATCAGCTCTCGCCCAGCGCCCGGTGGATGGCCGCGCCTGCCGGGGGCAAATGATCTGGCCGTCATCCCGGCATGGCCGGAGTTTTGCTTTCACCTTTGGTGATGATCGACTAAAGGTTCGCCCATGACGCTTGCTCTCTCGATCCACAACAGGCGGCGGATCAGGATCGCATCCGGGCGATGGCAACGGCGCGCCATCTTTCTCCTCGGCGGCATTGGGGTCGGTGCGGCCGCGGTGGCGCTGGCGCAGCTCGCCGATCTCGCGCAGGTCGCCTTCGCGCTGTTGCTGTCAAAATCACGCTACGCATCGCTCGTGGTGACGCCGCTCGGCTTTGCGCTGTCGGTGTTCCTGACCAATCGTTTCTTCCCGAACGCACAGGGCAGCGGAATTCCGCAATGCATCGCCGCGCGCCATCTCACCGACCAGAAAGCGCGCGAGAGTCTCGTCTCGCTCCGCATCGCGATCGGCAAGACCATCCTGACCTTGTTCGGCCTGTTGTGCGGCGCTTCGGTTGGACGCGAGGGACCGACGGTCCAGATCGGCGCTTCCATCATGTTCGCGCTGGGCCGGTTCTCGCCGCGGCGGCAGCCCGGCCTGATCCTGGCGGGCGCCGCCGCCGGCGTGGCGGCGGCCTTCAACACTCCGCTCGCCGGGATCGTGTTCGGGATCGAGGAAATGAGCCGCGCCTTCGAGAGCCGCACCAGCAGCCTCATCATCACCGCGGTGATCGCGGCCGGCCTGACCTCGCTCGCGCTGATGGGCAACTATGCCTATTTCGGCACCAGCGCCATGGCGTTGCGCAACGGCAGCGACTGGCTCGCGATTCCCGTGTGCGGCGTGGCCGGAGGACTGGCCGGCGGTCTGTTCAGCCGCATTGTCGTCATGATGGCGCGCGGATTTGCAAACCCGATAGGACGCGCGATCAAGCGCTATTCGCTGAGCTTCGCCTTGATCTGTGGGCTTCTGATGGCGGTCTGCGGTATCGTGTCCGGCGACACCGTCTACGGCACGGGCTATTCGCAGGTGAAGTCGGCACTCGAAACTGGATCGCCGCTGCCAGCGGATTTCGCTGTCCTGAAGTTCCTTGCCACCGTCTTTGCCTCGATCAGCGGGATGCCCGGGGGCATCTTCGCGCCTTCGCTGGCGGTTGGCGCCGGGATCGGCACCAATATCGCTTCGCTGTTTCACGGCGCGCCGCTGGCGGCGATCATGCTGCTCGGCATGGTGTCGTATTTCGCCGGCGTGGTTCAGGCGCCGATCACGGCCTTTGTCATCGTGACCGAAATGACGGACAACCACACCATGGTCGTACCGGTGATGGCGGCCGCCATGATCGCCTACGCGACCTCGCGGCTGGTGTGCGAGGAGGGCATCTATCACGCGCTCGCACAGGGTTTTATCGCGCGGGCGACGCCGCGTTCTGACGACAACGGCGTGTGTCCTCCATCCTAGTCGACTTAGTGCAAAAAAAGACCCTCATGGTGAGGAGGCGCGAATGCGCCATCTCGAACCATGAGGCCCCGCCGTCGGCCTCATCCTTCGAGACGCTTGCTTCGCAAGCCCTCAGGATGAGGGGATAGAGCCGTCTGTGGCGCAACGGTACGCGGCCTGCTTACCACCCTTCCAGCACGATCTTGCCGCGCGACTTGCCGCTTTCGAGCAGCGCATGCGCGCGCTTGAGGTTGGCGGCGTTGATCGCGCCGAAGCTCTGGTCCATCGTCGTGCGCAGCACGCCCTTGTCGATGAGATCGGCAACGTCGTTGAGCAGATGATGCTGGCCGATCATGTCTGATGTCTGGAACGAGGAGCGCGTGAACATCGACTCCCAATGCACCGAGATCGCCTTGCCCTTGAACACGCCGACATTGAACTCCGGCGGATCGTCGATCAGGCCGTATTTGCCCTGCGGCGCCATGAAGTCGGCGATCGCCTTGTAGTGCTGATCGGTGAAGGTGAGGCTCGCGACGAGAGCGACCGGCGGCAGTTTCAATGCCTCGATCTGCTCCTTCATCGGCTTTCCGTGATCGATCACCGCGTGCGCGCCGAGATCGAGGCACCATTTCCGCGATTCCGGCCGCGTCGCGGTTGCAAGCACCGTCAGCCCGGTGAGCCGGCGCGCCAGCTGGATCAGGATCGAGCCGACGCCGCCGGCGCCGCCCACGATCAGGAGTGTCCGCGGATCGACGCTTTTCCCCGGCACCGCGCCGAGCCGGTCGAACAGCAACTCCCAGGCCGTGATCGAGGTCAGGGGCAGGGCGGCGGCGTGCGCGAACGACAGCGATTTCGGCTTGTTGCCGACGATGCGCTCGTCCACCAGGTGGAATTCCGAATTGGTGCCCTGGCGCAGGATCGAACCGGCGTAGAACACCTCGTTGCCCGGCTTGAACAGCGTCACCTCGGGACCGACGGCATCGACCACGCCGGCCGCATCAAATCCCAGGATCTTGTGCTCGCCGGCCGGCGGCGCGGCGCGCTTGCGCACCTTGTAGTCGACCGGGTTGGCCGAAATCGCCTTCACGGCGACGCGGATGTCATGTCCCTTCGGCTCGGGCTTTGCGGTCTCGAAATCGACCAGCGCATCCTTGTCCTCGATCGGCAGCGACTTCTGGTATCCGACGGCTTTCATGCGGCAAATCCTCCCCTTATCGGCCAAAGCCGGACTTTCGCTACCTGCGGTCTGGCCGCGCCAATTGCAAGACCGAAAGGTTTTGAGCGGTGTAGCAAAATCCTGATCCCTGTTGTTCATGCCTGCCGTCAAAAGGCTGTAATTACTTCTTTTTTTCGGCGGGGCAGCCTATATTCGGCCACCCCATCTGAAGGATTTTTGATGATCCCCGCCCGCATTTTCACTGTTCTCCTGGTCTTGCTTGTCATCACCATGCCGGCCCTGGCGCAGGACCGCAGAGTGCCGTCATCTCCCGCGGAGCTCAGGCTCTCCTACGCGCCGATCGTCCAGCGGGTGCAGCCGGCGGTGGTCAATGTCTATGCCGCCAAGATCGTGCAGAACCGCAATCCCTTTCTGGACGATCCGATCTTCCGCCGCTTCTTCGGCCTGCAGGGCGGCCCGCAGGAACAGATGCAGCGTTCGCTCGGCTCCGGCGTGATGGTCGATCCTTCCGGCCTCGTCGTCACCAACGTGCATGTGATCGAGGGCGCCGACCAGGTGAAGGTCTCGCTCGCGGACAAGCGCGAATTCGAGGCCGAGATCATCCTGAAGGATCCGCGCTCCGATCTCGCCGTGCTCAAGCTGAAGAACGTGCACGAGAAATTCCCGACGCTCGATTTCGCCAATTCTGATGAATTGATGGTCGGCGACGTCGTGCTCGCGATCGGCAATCCCTTCGGCGTCGGCCAGACCGTCACGCACGGCATCATCTCGGCGCTGGCGCGCACGCAGGTCGGCATCACCGATTATCAGTTCTTCATCCAAACCGATGCCGCGATCAACCCCGGCAATTCCGGCGGCGCGCTGGTCGACATGACCGGCCGGCTCGCGGGCATCAACACCGCGATCTATTCGCGCTCCGGCGGCTCCCAGGGCATCGGCTTTGCGATCCCGGCGAACATGGTGCGGGTCGTGGTGGCTTCCGCCAAGAGCGGCGGCAAGGCCGTGAAACGCCCATGGCTCGGCGCCAAGCTGCAGGCGGTGACGCCGGAGATCGCGGAAAGCCTCGGGATGCGTTCGCCGACCGGCGCGCTGGTCGCGAATGTCGTCCCCAACAGTCCCGCCGCGCGCGCCGGGCTGAAAGCTTCCGATCTGATCACCACCGTCGACGGCCAGCCGGTCGAGGACCCCAATGCGTTCGACTACCGCTTTGCCACCCACCCGCTCGGCGGCACCTCGGAGGTCGATATCCAACGCGGCGGCAAGCTGGTCCGGCTCGCGGTGCCGCTGGAAACCGCGCCTGACGTCGGACGCAACGAGATCGCGCTGACCTCGCGCTCGCCGTTCCAGGGCGCCAAGGTCGCCAACATCTCTCCGGCGGTCGCGGACGAGTTGCATCTCGATGCCGATACCGAAGGCGTGGTGGTGACGGAGATCGCCGATGATTCCACCGCCGCCAATGTCGGTTTCCAGAAGGGCGACATCATCCGGTCCGTGAACAACACCAAGGTTGCCAAGACCTCTGATCTCGAGAAGGCGACCAGCCAGTCGTCGCGGCTCTGGCGCATCACGCTGGTGCGCGGCGGCCAGCAGATCAACGTCACGCTGGGCGGATGAGCCCGAAACGACCACGCGAGAGCGCAGGCGCAAGCCTGTTTGCGGCTGCGGGGCTGGAGCAGGACGCGCCCCGGCCCTTGCCCGACCGGCTCCGTCCACACCAGCTTTCCGATGTCGTCGGCCAGGATCACATCCTGGGTCCCGACGGCGCGCTGACGCGGATGCTGGAGACGCGCACCCTTGGCTCGCTGATCTTCTGGGGGCCGCCGGGCACGGGCAAGACCACGGTGGCGCGGCTTTTGGCTGACGCGACCGAGCTGCATTTCGAGCAGTTGTCGGCGGTATTTTCCGGCGTAGCGGATTTGAAAAAGGCCTTTGACGCGGCGCGCGCGCGGCGCGAGATGGGCAAGGGAACGCTGCTTTTTGTCGATGAGGTGCATCGCTTCAACCGCGCGCAACAGGACTCGTTTCTGCCCGTGATGGAGGACGGCACCGTGGTGCTGGTCGGCGCCACCACCGAAAATCCGTCGTTCGAGCTCAACGCAGCGTTGCTCTCCCGCGCGCGCGTGCTGGTGTTTCATTCGCTCGATCCCGCGGCGATCGAAAAGCTCTATGCGCACGCGGAAGCCGTCGAAGGCAAGAGGTTGCCGCTCGATGCCGAGGCGCGCGCCGCGCTGGTGCGGATGGCCGATGGCGACGGCCGCGCGTCGCTGACGCTGGCGGAAGAAGTCTGGCGCTCCGCGCGCGGTGGCGAAATCTTCAATGCAGCGCAGTTGCAGGACATTTTGCAACGGCGCGCGCCCATCTACGACAAATCCGCCGACGGCCATTACAACCTGATCTCGGCGCTGCATAAATCCGTGCGCGGGTCCGATCCCGATGCGGCGCTCTATTATCTCGCGCGCATGCTCGATGCCGGCGAGGATCCACTGTTCCTGGCGCGGCGCATCGTACGCATGGCGGTCGAGGACATTGGGCTCGCCGATCCACAGGCGCTGGTGGTCGCCAATGCCGCCAAGGACGCCTACGATTTCCTGGGCTCGCCCGAAGGCGAGCTCGCGATTGCGCAGGCCGTGATCTATGTCGCGACCGCGCCGAAATCGAATGCCGCCTACAAGGCGTTCGGCGCGGCGATGCGAACCGCCAAGGAGGCCGGCTCGCTGCTGCCACCGAAGCACATCCTCAACTCGCCGACCAAGCTGATGCAACAGGAAGGCTACGGCGGCGGCTACGAATATGACCACGACACGCCGGAGGGTTTTTCGGGACAGGACTACTTCCCGGAAGCGCTCGGACGGCAGAGCTTCTACAATCCGCCCGAGCGCGGTTTTGAGCGTGAGATCAGGAAGCGCCTCGACTATTGGGCCAAGCTGCGGAAGGAGCGGAGCCCCAAATAGCCCTCACGGCGATGGCGGGCCGGCCTTTATCCAGGCGAGAATAGTATCGAGCCGTGCGACGACGTCGCTGGTCTCCAGCGCCTGCTGCTTTTTCTCCATATCGCCCTTGAGCTGTTGAGCGATCAGGTCGGCGAGCACGCCGGGCTCCTGCGAATAGCCATGGAGATAGGGAGGCACGGCCGTACTGGTGTAGCTCGGGTACGCCTCCAAGACCTCCTGCATCCGCGCGAACGCTTCCGGGTCGGCTCCACGCGTTTCCTCGATTGGCTCGATGTCCGCGGCCAGGAAGTCGTCTGGATGCGGTCGGACGATCGCGGCGCGCGCGGAACACGACACCTTGACCCGCCAATTTCCATTGGGCAGCTCGACGCGTTGAATGATGTCGGCGGTCACACCGACCGAGTAGAGCGCGGGGAAGTCGGGATCGTCGTCCTGTGTCCGTTTCTGCGCGACCACGAACAGGCGGCGGTCGCCCGCGATCGCGCTCTCGATGGCGCGCTTGGTCTTGTCGCGTCCGACGAAGATCGATGTCATCAATTGCGGAAAAAACACGACATCCCGCATTGGCGCGACGGGAAGGGCGGTACCACGGCCTAGCGGCGTAGGCGGTTTGGCGGGCACGGTCCCGGTCGCCTGAATGGCGGCTGACAGCACATTCCAGTCATGAAAGCCAAGTGTCTTGGCGATCAGTTCGAGGCTTTCGCTGTGGGAAACGGTGATGGATTTGGTTTTCAGCACATCGCGCAGTGTCTGCGCCATAGCCTTCGCGTCGCGAAAATCGCGCATGGGATGGTCCTCTGCTGTGGCGAACGGGAAATTCAGTTGCTTGCGTTACTGAGGCGTTCGCTTGGGGCAAAGGAGGCCGGAAGCGGCTCGATACGTTCACCATACCCGAACCGGGTGCAAGCAGCGGGTCGTATCCACCCGTAAAAAATATGGCATCCGGATCCCCGCACTGTCAATGCGAGGCTCGCGATGTCGGATTAATTGCCGCAAAGTGTGACGGCGTTCACCAGGCTGGCTCGCGCGCGGTGCTACGTTTTCTGTCAATCGGTCGGCGATGCTTTCGCAACGCATTTGGTTTTTGACCGGGCTCTTAACAAAGCGAGGCTGTTGCCATGGCCTTCTTGCGTCAAAATGTCTGGGAGTTGGGCTCCGACTGGGCTGATCCGATCCTCTGGTATGCGCGCGGCGTCAAGGCAATGCAGGCGCGCGCGCTGAATGATCCAACGAGCTGGCGGTTCTTCGGTGCGATCCACGGCTTCGATCGGGGGCTTTGGCAACAGCTTGGCTACTTCGGAGCCGGCGATCAGATGCCTGATAGTGCCGACGTGAAGACCTATTGGGCACAGTGCCAGCATGGCAGCTGGTATTTCCTGCCCTGGCATCGCGGTTATCTGCTCGCGTTCGAGGCGGTGGTGCGCGATGCCATCACGCAAGCAGGCGGGCCGGGCGCGACCTGGGCGCTGCCATACTGGAACTATTTCAAATCAGGCCAGAACCAATTGCCGGTCGCGTTCGCTTCCGCTGACTGGCCCGATGGTACTGGCGACAATCCGCTCTTTGTCAGCCAGCGCTATGGGCCGAATGGCGACAGCAACATCTTCATTCCGATGGACCAGGTTGACGAGAATGCGCTTGGCGATGCCGGGTTCGTCGGCCCGGGACAGGGCGGCAGCCAGGGCTTTGGCGGCGTTGCCACCGGCTTCGCCCACGCCGGACGAAGTCATGGCGGCGTGGAAAGCCAGCCTCACGACATGGTGCATGTCATGGTGGGCGGTGGCGACGATCAGACCATCGGATTGATGTCGTTCCCCGATTTGGCGGGCCTTGATCCGATCTTCTGGCTGCATCACGCCAACATCGACCGGCTGTGGGAGGTGTGGAACAAGAGCAACCCCTCGCACACCGATCCCACTGACAGTAGATGGATGAAAGGACCGGCGAGCGTCGGCCAGCAGGCCTTCGCCATGCCGATGCCCGGCGGCCGTAGCTGGACCTATACGCCCGCGGATACGACCAGCCTCGCCACATTGGGCTATACTTACGACGATCTTTCGGCGCCGAGCTTGCCGCAGGTCGCCTCGCGGCGCCAACGTCTGGGGCTCGGGATGGCGTCGGCCGAACCGCCCGGGAGAGCTGCGATGCCTGAACATGTCGAATTGCTCGGCGCCGGCAAGGGAGGCTTCAATCTGACCGGGTCGGGAGCCAGCACGACCGTTCAGCTGGATCACGCCGTGCGCGCCAAGGTGTCCTCGAGCCTGGGAATGGCCGGCGGACCGGTGGTGCCGGATCGCATTTTCCTTAATCTTGAGAATGTACGCGGCACCAACGATGCGACGTCATTCGGCGTCTATATCAACGTGCCCGATGGTGAAGATCCCGCGAAACATCCCGACCTCAAGGCTGGCAACGTCGCCCTGTTCGGCCTCAGCAAGGCGAGTGCGATGGATGGTCCGCATGTCGGGGACGGGCTGACGCTCGTGGTCGACATCACTCATGTCATCGACACGCTGCATCTTGCCGGCCAGCTGAACGTGAACCAGCTCCATGTCCGCCTGGTGCCGAACAAGCCGGTACCCGATGCCAAGCCCATCACCATCGGCAACATCCGCATTTTCCGCCAGTCTCACACCCCGTAGGGAGCGGCATTAATGCAGCGCGTTGTGTGCCGGTGCCAATTGTGGCTCGTGCTGTTGGGGGCGACCATCGCCGGCGCCTGGGCGCTGCTCATCTTCGCAGGCCACGCCTTCTCGCTGCCGGGGGTCTGCTCGGCGCAGGCGTGGAGCACGCTACCGCTTTCAGCGTCGGTCGAGCTCGCGCTGCTCTTCAGCTCGCCTGGCCAGCTCGCGCTCGGCTGGGCGTTGATGGTCGTGGCGATGATGCTGCCGCTTGCGATTGCGCCATTGTGGTATGTCCGCGAGCGCAGCTTTGCTGCGCGGCGAGGGCAGTCGATGCTGCTCTTTGTCGCGGGCTTCATCGCGGCATGGATGCTGGCCGGCGTCGTGCTGCAGACGGTTGCGCTTCTCGCGCGACAGTCGGCGGCGCCGCAGCCGCTTGCTTGCCTCGGCGTTGCGGTCGCGCTGCTGTGGCAGATCTCTCCGGCGAAGCAATGGTGCCTGAACCGCTGCCATCAGCGGCCACCGCTTGTGGCTTTCGGCCTTGCCGCTGATCTCGATGCGTTTGGCTTTGGCGTGCGAAACGGCGCGGCCTGCTTGGGCGCCTGCTGGGCGCTGATGTTGCCGATGCTGCTGATCGAAGAAGGGCAGTTGCCGGCGATGATTGCCGTCACGGCGTTCAGCATTGCCGAAAGCCTGGAAAACCCGGCGAAGCCTGGCTGGCGCTGGCGTGGCGGCGGCAAGGCGTTGCGCATCCTTGCGGCGTCGATGCCGGCGTTGCCGCGGTTGGCGCCGGCGCGCTATTTTCCGCTTTTGATGAAATCCAGGATCTGGCGGGTCAGGCGGTCATCCGCCGTGTTGATCGAATAGACCTCCGACATGTGGCTGTGCTGCGGCAGCATCACCGCACGCGCGCAGCCGGCCGCGCGCTTGCAGGCGGCGTCCTTCAGGAGATCGAACTGCTTGTTGAAGGCCTCCGGATCAAGCTCGGCGGTGACGATCATGAACGGCGTCTTCGTGGCAAGTAAGCCCTTCAACGAGGAACGCTCGGCATAGTGGGAGGCGTCGGTGCCGAAATAGGATTTCTCCGGATTGCCGGGCTCGTTCGCTGTAAGATCGTAGAGCCCGGACACCATGATCGCGCCCTTGATCCCACCGCCGTCTACCTTGGAGAACTCCGGGTGCGAGACATAGGTTGCGACATGCGTGGCGCCGGCCGAGTGGCCCATCAGGTACACACGTGCAGGATCGCCGCCGCGCGCGGCGATATTCGCCGACACCCACTGCACGGCGCTGGCGACGTCCTCCACGCCGGCCGGCCACGGCGCGGCCGGCGCCAGGCGGTAGTTGATGTTGACGCCGATAAAACCGTTTTTGACCGCCCACAGCATGATGTTGTCGTAGAAGGGGCTGCCCGGCAGGTGCTTGTCGCCGCCGGTAAACGCACCGCCGCGAACCATGATCAGCACCGGGCGCCCCGTTGCAGCGGGCTCCGGCGCAAAGACGTCGAGCGTGTTCAGCCCGGCCGGCCCGTATTTGAGGTCGCGTTCGACCTTGACCCCGGCATAAGGCTCCTTCTGCTGCAGCGGGGCATAGAGGGCGGAGGTCTTCGGCGGATTGACCACGCGCCCGATCTCGATCAGCTTCCAGGCGATGTCGTCGGGCATCGGGCTTTGCTCGGCGAAGGCGGCCGACGATGCGAGGAGCAGAGATATAGCGATTGCCCGAATCGAATTCACACTAGCCATTCCAGCGTTCTCCAAGTTTCTTCGTGTGTTACCCCAACATAGCTGATATTGCAGTGAAATTGTCCAGGAGGGAAATGTCGATGGCGGAATCGTCGACTATCACTGAAGGATCACCATCTTGGCCCGCACTTCCATTCACCCGGGCGAACATCTTGCCGAAGAGCTGCGCGAGCTTGGCATCACGGCTGCGGAACTCTCGCGCCAGATCGATGTGCCCGTGAATCGCATCACCGGCATCATTCACGGCCAGCGCGGTATCACGGCCGATACCGCTCTGCGGCTCGGCCACTGGTTCGGCACGGCCCCGCAATTTTGGATGAATTTGCAGCAGCTCTACGAGTTGCGACTAGCGGAAAACGAGCTCGGCGCGGAGATTGCGGCATTGCCGCGTCGCGCCGGTCGGCCCGCGTCGCGCAAGATTGGAAAAACGGCATGAGCCGCCGCATCAAGCGAACCATAACTCCCGGCGATCGGCCAAAGAGCGCGCGTCCGCATCGCGACGTTCGCAAGTCCGAGCGTCCGAGCGCCCATCGTCCGGGCGACAAACCCGCGCGCTTTTCCGAAAAGCGCGGGGAGAAGCCCTCCGAGAGGCGGAGCGGTTTTGCGCCGGAACCCGTCAAGGCCAAAGCCGAGCTGCCGCTGCCGACCAAAGTCCAGACCGTCGTGGTGACGGCGGACGAGGACAATATGCGCGTCGACCGCTTCCTCGAGGCGCGGTTTCCGGGACTGTCATTCTCTCACATCCAGCGCATCGTCCGGAAAGGCGAATTGCGTATCAACGGCAAGCGCGCTGACAGCAAGGACCGGCTGGAGGCGGGGCAGAGCGTGCGCATTCCGCCGCTGCGGCTCGACGCGCCGAAAGCGGCCACTGCGCTGTCGGAGGCCGAGCAGCGGACGCTGCAGCAGCTCAAGGAGATGACGATCTACCAGGACGACGATGTTCTCGTCTTGAACAAGCCCGCGGGCCTGGCGGTGCAGGGCGGCTCAGGCACCACGCGCCATGTCGACCAGATGCTGGAGGTGATGCGCGACGCCAAGGGCCAGAAGCCGCGGCTGGTGCATCGGCTGGACAAGGAAACCGCGGGCTGCCTGCTGATCGCCAAGACGCGCTTCGCCGCGACGCAGCTGACCGGCGCGTTCCGGCATCGCTCGGCGCGCAAGATCTATTGGGCGCTGGTGGCGGGCGTGCCGAAGCCGAAGCAGGGCCGCATCTCGACCTATCTCGCCAAGGAGGAGAGCGAGGAGGACAGCATCATGCGCATCGCTGCCCATGGCGACGAGGGCGCAAGCCATGCGGTCACTTACTACGCTGTTGTCGAGACCTCCGCGACCAAGCTCGCCTGGGTGTCGCTGAAACCTGTCACCGGGCGCACGCATCAATTGCGCGCGCATATGGCGCATATCGATCACGCCATCGTCGGCGATCCCAAATATTTCAACAAGGAGAACTGGCAGCTGCCGGGCGGTTTGCAGAACCGCCTGCACCTGTTGGCGCGCCGGATCGTGATCCCGCATCCGCGCGGCGGCGTGATCGACGCCACGGCGCCGCTGCCGCCACACATGTTGCAGTCCTGGAACCTGCTGGGGCTCGAGGCCGACCGGTTCGATCCGATCGAGCACGCGCCGGAGGAATAGCTCACTTGCAGCGATCTCTCGGGACAACGATATACCCCGGATGAAGCGCCTGTTCTTGCTCAGTTCCTGAACTGCTCGAGAAACATCCGCAGCGAATCGTGCGGGCTTTCGACGTCGGCGATCACCCAGCCCTCGGGCCCGTTCACCAGGATGAAGTTCAGCGTGACCGCGCGGCCCTGATTGTCGAAATTGACCTCGACATAGGTCCTGTCGAATTGCCGGCGCAGGATCGTGATCGCGACCGGGCCGAGTTTCCAGGTGGGGCTCTGCACCAGGAAATCGTAGGGCTCGTTGCTGAGCGATCGCCACAGCTTGTGCAGGCTTGGGTCGAAGAATTTCTGCGTGGTCGCCTCGTCGTGGGGGAGGCCGTGAGAGAGGTCGGGCGCGCCATTGCCGTAGTGGGCATAGACGTTGCGGACCAGCGATTGCGGCGTGCGGAACCCGGCGCTGGCGGCGCAAATGCCGCTTGCCAGGACCAGGATCGCTGCAAAAACCCGTCTCAAGAGAACCTTCCGGCCAGAGGCTCACTTTATTCGGCGTCGTAACTATCATAAATAGCAGGGGAATTTGATGCGACGAGGAGAAGCAAGGCCTGTATGCGCGAGCTGTTCGAAGAGGTGACCGGCAAATCGCCGCTGGATCCGCAGGAGGCGGTGCGGCGCACGACGCGCGCGCCCCAGCGCAAGCGGTTCTATGGCAAGGCCGAGGTCGCGGAGACCGAGGGCGGGTTTGCCGTTGCGCTCGATGGCAAGCCGATCAAGGCGCCGTCGGGCCGGATCGTCGCCGTGCCGACGCGGGCGATAGCGGAAGCGATGGCCGGGGAGTGGGAAGCGCAAAAGGAGACCATCGATCCCTTGACCATGCCGATCACGCGCCTTGCCAACAGCGTCGTCGATGGTGTGACCGATCGCGTCCACATCGTGCGCGACGATATCGCCAAATATCTCCATTCCGACCTGCTGTTTTACCGCGCCGGCCATCCCGCAGGCCTGGTCGAGCGGGAGGCTCGGCATTGGGACCCCGTGCTGTTCTGGACGGCGGCTGACCTTGGCGCGCATTTCATCCTCGCCGAGGGCATCGTGCATGTGAGCCAGCCTGACGCGGCGGTTGCCGCGGCGCGCCGCGCGCTGCCGGAGGATCCCTGGTCGGTGGCGGCGCTCCATATCGTGACCACGCTGACGGGCTCGGCGCTGCTTGCGCTCGCGCTGCATGGCGAGGCGCGAGACGCCGATCAGGTCTGGGCCGCCGCCCATGTCGACGAGGATTTCAATGCCGAGCAATGGGGCGCGGACGAGGAAGTCACGGCGCGCAGGGCCGCGCGGCGGATCGATTTCGATGCCGCGGTTGCGATTTTGAAGGCGCTGAAGCCGGCAGGTTAAACAGAGGTTAAGCCGCCCGGGTTAGGTTCCCCGGGCCATGGCGATTTCTCCAGTCAATCCAATTTCTCCGGTGACGGCGCCCGCGATCGTGGGCGGCGCGACCGATGGCGTGGTGCTGCAGCCGGGCGCGGTGCTGTCCGCGCAGGTGCAAGCCGTGCTGGCGAACGATCTGGTGCAGATCGCAATCGCAGGTCTCTCGCTCGACGTGCTCTCGGAGGTCGCGCTGACGCCGGGCCAGAATTTGCAGCTGGCGGTGTCGCAAACCGAGGCTGGCGTGGTCAGGCTGCAGATCGTCGGGCAGGGCGCCGCCGCGAGTGATGCGCCGGCCCTCGCTTCAAACGCGCCCGTGAGCGCGCCCGCCAACATTGCCGTCGTCAATGATCCGTTGACGCCGCTTGAGCGCATTGCGGTGTCGGTCGCCTCGGAAAATGCGGCGACGACGCAGCAGAGTCTCGCGCCGCTGTTTGCCAATCTGAATGCGGTGGCATCAACGGCCAGTCTGCCGCCGGCGCTACAGCAAGCGATCACGCAGGTGCTGACGCAGCAGACCAGCCTCCACCCAAATCTCAGCGGCGGCGACGTGCAGAGCGCCTTCCAGAAATCCGGCCTGTTCCTGGAGGCCTCGCTCGCCGCCGGCACCGTGGCATCGCCCGGCAGCGCGCCCGATCTGAAAGCAGCGCTGATCGTGCTGCGGCAGACGCTCGCAAACGCGGTCGAGATCACCGAAGGCCCCGATGTCGTGGCGCCGCCAGCGGCTGCTGCTGCCATCGCTGCGGCCAAGCCCACGCTGGATGCGCCGGCCCTGGATTCGCCCCCACTGGTGCCGTCGCCACCATCGGCGGACGCGGAGGGCCATGACATCCCACAGGCGCAACTTCAGCCGCAGCCGCAAGCGCGCCCCGTGCTTCCCGATGTCGCCGCCACCGCTGGCGATCCAGGCAAGGTGATTGTCGCGCAGGCGTTGCTGAATGCCGATCCAAGATCAATCACATCTGGTGCGGCGTTGAACCTGCTGCAGGAGGCGTTGCAGGAAACTCCGCGCGGCAGCGCCAACGCGGCCGCGATCATCACCTTGCCGAGCAGCCGGAGCGAGCAGGGCGCGCCGATGCCACCCAATGCGCCGCCACCGCCGTTCCGCGGCGCGCTGCCGTCGGCGCAACCGGTAGCATCCGCGTCGATCGCGCCTGACGCGCCGCTCGCGACAACCGTGCATCATCTGCTCGGCGACACCGACGCCGCGCTGGCGCGTCAGACCTTGCTGCAGGTGGCATCGCTTCCCGACCGCACCGATGTGTCCGGCAACCGCATCGATCCCTCTGTCCTGCGCTGGAATTTCGAAATCCCGTTCGCCACGCCGCAGGGTACGGCGATGGCGCAGTTCGAAATCTCGCGCGACGGCGGCGGCATCGAAGTCCAGCCGGCAAAACGCTCCTGGCAGGCGCGCTTCTCCATCAATGTCGAGCCGGCCGGCCCGGTGCATGCGCTGATCTCGCTTGTCGGCGATCGCACCTCGGTTCGCATGTGGGCGGAGCGGCCGCAGACCGCGGCGCAGCTTCGCGACGGCGCCGGCGAGCTCAGCCAGGCGCTGAGCCGGGCCGAGCTCTCGCCCGGCGACATCGTGATCCGCGACGGCACACCGCCGCAGCCCGCGCCGGCGAAGGCCGGCCACTTCCTGGATCGCGCGCTGTGAGCACCGAGACCAAGAACCAGCTCGCGGTCGCGCTGCATTACGACCGCACCGGTGCGCCGCGCGTCGTCGCCAAGGGCAGGGGCACGATCGGCGCCAGGATCATCGAGGTCGCCAAAGAGCACGACATCCCGATCGAGGAGAACGAGGTGCTGGCCGGCGCGCTCTCCAATGTCGAACTCGGCGACGAAATCCCGACCGAGCTCTACAAGGCGGTCGCGGAAGTGCTGGTCTTCGTGCTGCGGCTATCGCGCGGGCGGTGACCGGCGCACCGACGTAACGTCGCGTCTCACTAACGCCGCGCGAGTGCAAGCGAGACGTCGCGCACATCTGTCCCTTCGGGATGAATCGACACGGTCTGCCGGTTGCCGCGCGTCGTCAGCGAGAGGTTGGCGGAAAAGTTCTGTCCGCGCGCGGCGGCTTCGATGTGATCACCGGCGGCGCGGCCGGAGATGGTGCCGGACGCATTGCGCGTCGCCTCGCTCCATTCGCCCGAGATCGCGCCGTTGCGATCCTCGACATTGCCGGTCAGGTCGAAATTATAACTGTCGCTGGCGCAGCGCAGGTTGAGACTGAGCGCGTCGCCGCGGCCGGCGACATTGTAGGACGCGCGACAGCGCAGCCGTTGCTGCTCGCCATTGGCCATGCTGAGCATGCCGCCGCCCGACCATGTGCCGGCCATGGCGCGGAACGGAGAAGAAATGACGGCCTGTGCGGGGGCGGCCGCGAAGCTCAAGGCGACCAGCGCCGCGGCGCCTGCGACTTTGAATCCGGTCATCGGAAAACTCCTTGTGTGCGAACCGACCGCAAGTTGGGCTGAGCCTTCAACCAGGCTGGGGCGGCTCTGGTTCAATTCGCGGTGCTGAATTAGGCTGGTTCCGCCATCAAAAAACGGGGAGAAACCCATGCAGTCGACCGCCGGCAAGACGCCGCGCTTTCCGCAACTCGCTTTGGGTCAGTTCCCGGGTTACGAGGCCAATTCAGCCTAGTTTCATCACGCTCTAGCCGCCGTCCCTGCCGGGCACGCTGCTGGCCAGAGCCTTGTCGAGGGTGCTTGCGCCGATCTCGCAGATGGTCTGCGAAACCACGTCGCCCGTGCTTGCAAAACCCTTCGCCAGATAATCGAACTGCGCGCGGGCCAGCTTGAGCGACTGCACCGGCACGACCGCGATGGAATCGTCAAATCCCGCATCCACTGCCGGCTGGCGGAGTTGCTCAAGCTCGGCCTCGGCCTGCGCAAGCCGCGCCTCCGCGATATCAGCTCGTGCCTGGTGCCGCTGCGATTCATCGACGAGGAGATTGCGCTCGGATTCCGCCCGCTGGTTCGCTTCATCGAGCTGCGCCTTCAGCGAGGCAATCTCGGTTTCGATTTGCGTTTTGAGCGATACCACCTCGGTGATCAGATTGTCGGAGGCGAGCTCGGCGACCTCGCGCAGCTCGAGATTGCGCGCATTGTCGTTCTGCTGTTCCTGGAGCAGTTGTTCGGCGATCGCGGCGCGCTTCGCCAGCGTCTCGATCATGGTCGACGCCCCTTCGAGCATCTCCGCATTGGCGCCGCCGGTCAGCATGCTGGCGAGCCGGCGCAGGAAATCGATGGTCTCCTGATGCGCCGGGGAGGGCAGGGGAAATACGGGCGCAGTCATCTCGTCCATATCGGGAAGCGGTGGCGGTTCGGAGAAATTCGAAAAGGGCGCGCAAAGCAACATCAAACAAATACGGCCCGGATATGTCACGGGGACGGAGTCAAAACAATGCTGCTCCGGCGCCGATCCAAGCCCTCGTGATGGTCAGGATTTGGGCATGAGCGCGCTTCCTCAACCGTTCTTCCGTCCGATTCGGCCGAGATGGGTGAAGCCGAATCCGGCCTCGTATTTCAGGCCATAGCCGAGCGCGCGGTCGATGCCGATATGCGCGAGCCAGATCATCGCGATCGACAGGATCAGCGGCTCGGGCAGCACGAATCCGAGGGTCATCAGCGCCACCGGCACCATGTAGCTGTGGGCGGCGTTGTAGATGAAGGCGCCGGTCCTGGCGTCCGAAAGGTAGGCGATGAAGGAGAGGTCGGGCGCCAGGAACAGGAGCGCAAAGATCCACCACGAGCCGCCCCAGATGGCATAGAGCAGCACCATACCGGCAAACAGCGTCAGCCCCTCCAGCCGGAGCAGGATCTTGACGCCGCCGGTCACGGCGCCCGTGGCTTCGCGGGTCGGTTGGCCGCCGGCTTGGCCATGGGCCCCGTTGGTTGCGGCGTCGCTCATTGGCCTCTCCTTGTGGCCCATCCCCGATTTGGCATCCCTACTACCGCCAAAAGGCGGCCGAAAGCCGCTTTTGGTTTGCGGATGACCCTGTTAGAACGCAAAAAATATTCTTGGAAAGGACAGGCGGAAGCCGATGAAAGATATCCTGGACACCCTTGAGGAACGGCGCGCTGGCGCAAAGCTTGGCGGCGGCGAGAAGCGCATCGAGGCGCAGCACGCCCGCGGCAAGTTGACCGCGCGCGAGCGCATCGAGCTTCTGCTCGACAAGGGATCGTTCGAGGAATTCGACATGTTCGTCGAGCACCGCTCGACCGAATTCGGCATGGAAAAGACCAAGGTGCCCGGCGACGGCGTCGTCACCGGTTGGGGCACGGTCAACGGCCGCAAGACCTTCGTGTTCGCCAAGGATTTTACCGTGTTCGGCGGCTCGCTGTCGGAGACGCATGCGCTGAAGATCACCAAGCTGCAGGACATGGCGATGAAGGCGCGGGCGCCGATCATCGGCCTCTATGATGCCGGCGGCGCGCGCATCCAGGAGGGCGTCGCCGCGCTCGCGGGCTATTCCTACGTGTTCCGCCGCAATGTCGTGGCCTCCGGCGTGATCCCGCAGATTTCCGTCATCATGGGTCCCTGCGCCGGTGGCGACGTCTATTCGCCGGCCATGACCGACTTCATCTTCATGGTGAAGAACACCAGCTACATGTTCGTCACCGGCCCCGACGTGGTGAAGACCGTCACCAATGAGGTGGTCACCGCCGAGGAACTCGGCGGCGCTTCGGTGCACGCGACCCGCTCCTCGATCGCCGACGGCGCGTTCGAGAACGATGTCGAGACATTGTTGCAGATGCGCCGGCTGATCGACTTCCTGCCCTCCAATAATTCCGACGGCGTGCCGGAGTGGCCGAGCTTCGACTCGATCGAGCGCGTCGACATGTCGCTCGATACGCTGATTCCGGATAACCCGAACAAGCCCTATGACATGAAGGAGTTGATCCTGAAGGTCGTGGACGAGGGCGACTTCTTCGAGATTTCGGAAGCCTTCGCCAAGAACATCGTCACCGGCTTTGGCCGCATCGCCGGCCGCACGGTCGGCTTTGTCGCCAACCAGCCGATGGTGCTGGCCGGCGTGCTCGACAGTGACGCCTCACGCAAAGCGGCGCGCTTTGTGCGCTTCTGCGATGCCTTCAACATCCCGATCGTCACCTTCGTCGACGTGCCGGGCTTCCTGCCGGGAACCGCACAGGAATATGGCGGGCTGATCAAGCACGGCGCGAAACTGTTGTTCGCCTATTCGCAATGCACGGTGCCGCTCGTCACCATCATCACCCGCAAGGCCTATGGCGGCGCCTTCGACGTCATGGCGTCCAAGGAGATCGGCGCCGACATGAACTATGCCTGGCCGACCGCGCAGATCGCGGTCATGGGCGCCAAGGGCGCGGTCGAGATCATCTTCCGCTCCGATATCGGCGACCCCGACAAGATCGCCGCGCGCACCAAGGAATACGAGGACCGCTTCCTGTCCCCCTTCATCGCCGCCGAGCGCGGCTACATCGACGACGTCATCATGCCGCATTCGACACGGCGTCGGATCGCGCGGGCGCTCGCGATGCTGAAGGAAAAGCATGTCGAGATCCCCGCGAAGAAGCACGACAATTTGCCGTTGTAAGGGGGAGCCCAATGGCGACAGGAACTCTTTCCACCGCCAAAGCGATTCAGAACTTCATTTCCCGAATAAATTTTTCGGCAAGAGTGAACAACAGTTCTGCCTCGGTCATCAACGCCATTTCTCTCAGCGTTAAAACGGATTTGCCTGTAGAGTTCCTCATCCAGACTCAATTCGAGAACTTCTATCGACTCTCGTTCGAACTCCAACAAACCTCAGGGATTCAGCCTGACGCAAAGGGGAAGTACCAAACGAGTCTCGATCAATTGTCGACCTTGGTAAAGTATCCAGCGCTCTATCAACCTGCTGAGGCGGCCAGAAAATCGATTGTTGAGCCGAACCATTGGGTCTTGCCGCTTTTGGACGATCGCCTCGGCTCGTTCGCTACACCAACCGAAGAGTCAAAGGCCGAGATTTCAGACTTAGTAGGACGCGGACTCATTAAGGCGCAGCCATAGCCTGATTGACGCGAGTTGAACAAAGGCAAGGTAGTTGGCGGCAAGCCTGTCGTAGCGCGTCGCCACCCGACGACATTGTTTGATCCTGTTGAAGAACCGCTCGACCCGGTTGCGAGCGCGGTAGAGATAGGGGCTGAAGCAGATCGGATCGCTGCGGTTGCTTTTCGGCGGGATGTTGGCCCACGCGCCCTTCTTCATGGCAAGCTCCCTGATCCAGTCGGCGTCATAGCCACGGTCGGCAAGCAGCATTGACCCGGATTTCAGCAGCAGTTTTCCGGCAAGTCGAACATCATGGGCCTCACCGGGGCTCAGCGCCAGCCGTACCGGCAGACCATTGCTATCGACCACCGCATGAATTTTGCTCGTCAAGCCGCCGCTGGACCTTCCCATCGATTGGCGCTGGTTCCTTGTGATGCAGGCTCCATGCTGATGCACGCGGACAATGGAGGTGTCGATCATCTGGACAGCGGCATCATGGGCAGCGGCAAGTGCGTATATGATGCGGCCCCAGACACCAGCCCGCCGCCAGCGGACGAACCGGTTGTAGCAAGTGGTGTATGGGCCAAACGCCGCCGGTAGATCACGCCAGGGTGCTCCTGATCGCAGGACCCAGAAGATGCCATTGAGGACACGTCGGTCGTTCACCCGAGGAACGCCTCGAGGCTTGTTCGGCAGCATCGGCCTGATGGCAGTCCATTCATAGTCGGCGAGTTCGTAGCGCATGATTCGAGCCCCCAGTTTGGGAGCTTGAATCACAGGGGTCCGGCCAAACGCAACGCTTCTGGCGGTCCCGGTTCGGCGCTTACGGGCAGAAGCGGACATCAACCTGCCGACCATCCCTGATGAATCCGTCGAAAATGCCCCAAATGTATGGTCCGGCCGTGCTCCCGCCCCGCCAGTGATCGAAGCTGGCTCGGGGCAGCGAAGAAAGGAGCACGGCCGGACCATCCCATTAGCGGACATCGACACTCCAAATTTTCTGTGGCGCACCGCAACACACCTCGGCGATGTTGTGGTAGCCTCTAGGCCTCGGCTCAAACGCACAACCAAGGCCGTAGGCGGAGGCTCTGCCATGAAAAGTCCTTCGAGCATTGCGATCACGGGGATTATCGGGTCACTTTTCTTGGCAAGCGTCGGAATAGCTAACTCGCAGGAAGTGCTCCCGCGACCGACACCTCCGTTCAGGGGTCATATCGGGCCGACGGTACAGGACTCGACCCCCGACTTTCCCGCTGAGATTAAGGCCCCCAAGGGCGCACCGAACATTCTCGTCATCCTGACAGATGATGTCGGCTTTGCTGCGAGCTCTACTTTCGGCGGGCCAATTCCAACGCCGACGATGGACCGGCTAGCGCAAAACGGGCTGCGCTACACAGAGTTCCACACGACGGCGCTTTGCTCGCCGACGCGCGCCGCTTTGCTCACCGGGCGCAATCACCATTCCAGCGCCACCGGCGTCATCATGGAGTTTGCTACGGGCTTTCCCGGTTACAACTCGCTTGCGCCAAAGAGCAACGGCACCTTTGCCGAAGTTCTGAGGCAGAACGGTTACAACACGGCTTGGTACGGCAAAAATCACAACGTGCCCGATTGGCAATCGAGTCAGGCGGGGCCGTTCGATCTTTGGCCGACCGGGCTAGGTTTTGAATATTTCTATGGCTTCGTTGGCGGAGACACCAGCCAATGGGCTCCAGCCATTTACGAGAACAACCAGCCGACTGAGCCACCGCACGACGATCCCAACTATTTCTTCGAGAAGGACATGGCGGATCACGCCATTAAGCGGATTCGAATGTTGCATGCCGTTGCGCCGGACAAGCCATGGGTCGTTTACTACGCGCCGGGCACCGCTCACGCCCCGCACCACGCGCCGAAGGACTGGATCGCCAAGTTTAAGGGCCAGTTCGATATCGGCTGGGACAAGATGCGCGAGCAAATCTTTGCGCGCCAAAAGGCGATGGGCATTATTCCCGCGGACACACAACTCACGCCACGCCCGAAAGAGATCGGAGCGTGGGACTCACTCGACGCGGACCACAAGAAACTCTTTGCGCATATGATGGAGGTGTACGCCGCTGCGCTGGCGTATTGCGACACGCAGATGGGCCGCATCACCGACGCGATAGCGGATGAAGGAGAGCTGGACAATACATTGGTCATCTACATTCAAGGTGATAACGGCGCCAGCGCCGAGGGTACGCCGCAAGGTCTGCTCAACGAAATGTCCATCTTCAACGGCATTCCCGAGGACTTCAAGCAACTGATGGCGCACATGGACGATCTCGGCGGCCCGATGACGTTCAACCACTATCCTGTGGGCTGGGCGCACGCCATGGACACACCGTTCCAGTGGACCAAGCAAATCGCCTCGCACTTTGGCGGCACGCGCAACGGTATGGTGATTTCGTGGCCTGCGAGAATCAAGGACAAGGGCAGTATCCGCACGCAGTTCAGTAGCGTGATTGATATCTATCCGACCCTGCTCGAAGCGGCGGGCGTGCAATCGCCATCTATGCTCAACGGCGTGGCGCAGAAGCCGGTCGAAGGCACCAGCATGATCTACACCTTCGATGACGCGAAGGCACCGTCGCAGCATCGTACCCAGTACTTCGAGATGTTCGGCAACCGCGCCATTTACAACGATGGCTGGGTGGCCGCCACCACGCCGCCTGTCCCACCGTGGGTCATGGGCCAGCAGGTTCCCAATGTGAATGAATACAAGTGGGAGCTTTACAACGTTGCTAACGATTTCAGCGAAGCCAATGACCTCGCCGCAAAGGAGCCGCGAAAGCTGCGCGAGCTTCAAGACTTATTTTTTGCTGAGGCCGCCAGGTACAACGTGCTGCCGCTCGACAACAGCAAGATCGAACGCGCTGACGTGAACATTCGCCCAAGCCTGACGCGAGGACGCACCGAATTCACCTATTATCCGGGAATGGTGCGCATCCCCGAAGGCGCAGCGCCGGATTTCAAGAACAAATCCTACCGCATCACGGCCGACGTGGAGATACCGGCAGAGGGTGCAGAGGGCGTGTTGATAACGCAAGGCGGACGGTTCAATGGCTTCGGGCTATATCTGCTGCAAGGCAAACCTGTCTTTCACTACAATCTTGTCGGCGTCGATCGGACTTCGATTGCGGGCAAAGACGCGCTGCGCCCCGGCAAGCACACCGTCACCGTCGATTTCAAATATGACGGTGGGGGTATCGGGAAAGGCGGCCTCTTGACGCTGAGCGTTGATGGCAAGGAAGCTGCCAGCGCCAGACTGAGCCGGACAATTCCGTTCCGCGTGTCGGCTGACGAAACCCTCGACATCGGCGAGGATACCGGAACTCCGGTCAGCGAAGACTATCGGGTGCCGTTCAAGTTCACCGGCAAGTTGAACAAGGTCGTGGTCGATCTCAGCGAAGCTAACCTGAGCGCGAAAGACCAAAAGGAACTAGACGAGCAAGAGGGCGCCAACGAGACGATAGAATGACGTAAGTCTCCGGGCCGCTCGACACGCCGCGAATCGGAGTCCGTTTTTTGCCCAAGCCGACGCATTTTTGCTGCGTCTGCTCACGTCTGATTTTGGCCCTTCGCGACATTTGCCGCAGCTACACAAAGGCGGTCGCTATCGGAGCGAAGCGGACATCGCCGACGATTTAATGGGTAGACGGCCTAGTAAGCTTGTCTGAGATGCGAGATGAAATCGTAAACGCGGCAATAGAACCGAAGCTTAAGGCCGTAATTCTTCCGTTGTTGCTCCAACTGATTACGCTGTTAAGCCAATACGAGATCGTTGGGTTTGAAAAGGCTTGGGAGACGGCCTCTGCGGCACTCTTCACAATCTACAAGTTCGATCGAGCAGATTCTGCTACGAACGCTGACAAGGGGTGGCTTAAAAAGGCTGCGGTCAGGCTGGCTGCGGTAGTGGGTGTTCTGACAACGGTTGACGCTGGCTTGAAGGAAGTCGCGAACATCGGCAGCCAAGCTAAGGACTTCTACGAGTTCATCCAGAAGTCCGAGCAGTGGATGCGTCCCAGAATTGAGCACAAAGGTATAGACAGCGATTAGGCGGATTGCGCTACGCTCATCCGCCCTACGCAGCCCGCTTATTTATTACGCGGATTGACCCGTGAGATCGTTCCTTGCGAGAAGCGTGTCGAGATGCCTGTGAAGAAGCCACGATAGCAAGCGTAGCCCGGATGAGCGCAGCGACATCCGGGACGGGGTGGGGTAGACTAATATCCGGCACCCGCATATCGCTTCGCTCATGCGGGCTACTCGCTCAAGTCCGATGACCGAAGACGATCAAACCGACGAAATTTCAGAAATCGAAGCCCGGATCGAGGAGCTTGCCGGGATCGCCGAACGATGCCGGAAATTCATTCTGGCTTCGAAGGTAGCGATCGCCTGCGGCGGTGCATTGCTGCTTGTCACGGTGCTCGGTCTGCTCGGATCCGGTCAGGTTGCCCTCGGATCGATTGCCTTGGTGCTGGGCGGAATCGTGTCGCTCGGATCGAATATCAGCACGTTGCGACAGACCAACGCCGCGATCAACGCTGCCGAGGCGTTTCGTTTGGAACTGATCAGCAGGATCGACCTTCGGGTGGTTCGTGATGCGCCCATGAAGCTGGTGTGACGCGCGGGCCCTTGTGCAGCCGCGCCAATAAGTGTGTGGCGGGTTAGCGGGTGTCCGCCGAAAACGCATCGTGCGACGGCGGAAGCCTAACCCGCCGTCGTTGATCTCGGAAACCGCGGCGGGTTACGGTTTACGCCTGACCTGCCCGGCAAAATGGGATGCGCTCATGTCCACGCTGTTCGCCTTCCTGCATCATCTCTGCGCCTTCACCCTCGTCGCGGCGGTTGCCATCGAGTTCACGCTGATCCGGCAGGAGCTGACGCTCGCGTCCGCGCGGCGGCTGCAGGTGACCGATCTCGTGCTTGGCATCGCCGCCGGTCTCTTGCTCGCGATCGGGCTGCTCCGGGTGTTCTTCTTCGAGAAGGGACTCGCATATTACTGGCACAGCCACGCGTTCCTGACGAAGTTTTCGCTCTTCATCATCATCGGCCTGCTATCGATCATTCCGACCATGGAGTTTCTGTCCTGGCGCGGCGCGATCGAGGCCGGGCAGGTGCCGGTGATGGATGCGAAGAAGCGCAAGCGGGTGACCATGGTGATTCACGCCGAACTCGCAGCGATCGTGGTCATCCTGCTCTGCGCCGCCATCATGGCGCGGGGAGGCTGGGTGTAAGGCGGGCCGGGCGTCAGACCCGCCCACGAGTGTTCAAGCCTACGCCGCCTTGTGCTGCTGCTTCATGAACTCGGCCGCGCGCTTCTTCAGTTCGCCCGGTGCGACGTCCTCGACATGGGTGCCGATGTACCAGCGGTTGCCGGCGGGATCGCGCACGCCGCTGCTGCGGTCGCCGTAGAACTGGTTGGCCGGCTCCATCTCCGAGATCGCGCCGGCTTTCACCGCCCTCTGATAGACGGCATCCACATTGGGCACGTAAAGATACAGCGTGCTGGAGTTGGCCTGGGCGCGTTCGGAGGAGTCGGCGATCATCAGGATGGAATTGCCGATCTTGAACTCGGCATGCATGATCTTTCCGTCCGGCCGCTTCATCGGCTCGAATACGGGCTGCGCGCCGAAGGCCTCTGTCATGAAGTTGATGATCTTTTCTGCGTCGTCGACGACGAGATAGGGAGTGACGGTGTGAAACCCTTCCGGGATTGGCTTTACCTGTGCAGCCATAGCTGTCTCCTCTGAAGTTGGTAATGATCCACTCAGAATGACCAGCCCCGCTGTCCGCATTATCGTACGCGTCTTTGCAGAAAGTGTGACAGCTTGCCGAACGCCGGCTGCGGCCGGCCGTCGCGTCCATACGCGCATCATGATAGGTTCCGCACACTATGCGTCAGAAGCAAGAACGCTCACCGGAGGAACCCATGCCATCAGCCTATTTCGTCGTTCGTGCCACCGTCGTCGATTCGGCGAAGCGCAAGGCATTCGATAGCTGGTATCAGAAAGAGCATCTGCCGGATGCCAGCAGGTCTTTCGGCGTGACGCGAGCCTGGCGGTTCTGGAGCCTCACCGATCCCTCGCTGCATCAGGCCACCTACGAGTTCGCCGACGAAGCCTCGCTCGACCGCGCCATGAAGGGCGAAGACCTCAAGCGCCTCGTCGCCGACTTCAATCGCGACTGGCCCGACGTGACGCGCACGCGCGAGACTTTTGTGCTGGCGGAAGAGTTCGCAGCGTAGCCGCTGCTGCCTGTCTTCGTCATTCCGGGCCTGCGCCTGCGGCGTATCCCGGAATGACGCTGAAGCGCGATGATATCATCGCGCTTCAGCGTCCTCACTCAATTCATGGCTCACTTCATTTCCCAAGGAAACCGAGCAGCAGCTCGTCATATTTCTCGCGCGCCTCGAGAAACACGAGATGCCCGGTATTTGGAATGACCTCGATCCGCCCATTTGGCATCAGCTCGGACAGCGACTTGGCGAGCTCGGCATTCTTGCCCATCTTCGGCCGCAGCGCTTCCGGCGCGTAGGGGCGGCCCGGCGCGTTGTGATCGTCCGCGCCCATGATGAACAGCGTCGGCTGCGAAACCAGCGGGATCTCGTGCACGACCGGCTCGCGATAGATCATCTGGTAGGAGGCGACAAAGGCGTGCAGCCAGCGCGGATAGTCGGCGCTACCCTTGATATTGAAGCGGTAGTCGATGAACGGCGTCACCTGGTCGGGCGGCAGCTTCAGCGCGTAATTGGTCTCGAGCTGCCTGCGATAGCCGGCGGCGGTGAGCTTGTCCTCGTTCTCCCTGATCTTTTCGCTCGTCACCGGCGGCACGTAGAGCCGGTAGTCTTCAAGGCCGATCGGCGCGGTCAGCACGAGATGCGAAACGCGGTCGGGATAGGCGCGCGCGATGCGCACGCCGAGCATGCCGCCCATCGAATGCGCGACGATGTCGAATTGGCCGATCTGCAGGTGATCGAGCAGCGCCATGGTGTTGCGCGCGAGCGTGTCGAAATGCAGATCGCCCGATGGTTTCGACGATTTGTTGAAGCCGATCTGGTCGGGGACGATCACGCGGAAGCCGGCATTGGCCAGCGTCTTGATCACGGGCGCCCAATAGCTCGAGGGAAAATTGCGTCCGTGCAGGAGCACGACGACGCGGCCGTTCGGCTCGCCGGAGGCGGCGATGTCCATATAGGCCATGCGGAGCTGCTCGCCGTCATTGACGACGGGGAAGAGGTTGACGGGATAGGGATAGGCAAAGCCTTCGAGGTCGATGCCATAGGGCTCGCGCGGGGTATCGGCGGCGAGGGCGGGAGCGACGGAAATGAGGAGGGCGGCGCACAACGCGCTCACAAGAATGCGTTTCGTCAAGACACTCTCCACTCGTCATGCCCGCGCAAAAGCGCAAGGCGCGTCTTCAACGGAAGAGACGCCGGGCATCCACGTCTTTCAACATCGCCGCAATAAAGACGTGGATGGCCGGGTCAAGCCCGGCCATGACGAGAAACATTCAGTACACGCGATCGTGCTCAGCCTTCGTCGTTCGGAAACAGCACGGCAAAGCGCTTTTCGCCGGTGCGGGTGAAATTGACCACGCGGCTGCCGGGCGTGGTGTCGCGTGCGGCCCATTTCAATTCGGCAAAGCGCGACATCATCGCTGCCCCAAGCGTGCCCGCCAGATGATGGCGCCGCTCGCTCCAGTCGAGGCAGGCCTTGCACACCGGGCGGCGCGGATGGGCGAGCGTGGTGGGCGAGATCTGCAGATTCCGCTCCAGGAACTCGGCGCCCTCCGCAGTGAGCTCGATCTCCTGCTTCTTTTGCCGCACCAGTTTTTGCGTCTTCATGCTGTCGAACATTTGCACGCCGAGGTCGCCGGCGAGATGGTCGTAGCAGATGCGGGCGCGGCGCAGCGCCGGGTCCTTCGGCCCCGTGCGCACCCGCATATGGCCGACGCGGGCGGCGAGCCCCTCCAGCATTTCAAGCACGCTGGCGATGTCCTCGCCGGTGAGGCGGTAATAGCGATGGCGGCCCTGCTTCTCGGGCTCGACCAGCCCGCCGGCCTCGAGCTTCGACAAATGCGAACTCGCGGTCTGCGGCGTGATGCCGGCTTCCTGCGCGAGTTCGCTCGCGGTCAGCGCGCGCCCGGTCATCAGCGCGGTCAGCATGTTGGCGCGGGCGGGATCGCCGACCAGCGAGGCGATCATGGCGATGTCGGGACCTGCTTTCATGCTTCGATGATAGCCGAAGCATTGGTGTCAGGCAAGGTGCTAATCCTTGGATACGTCATTCCGGGATGGTCCGAAGGACCAGACCCGGAATCTCGAGGGTTCGATGCTTCGCATCGCCCCGGAATGACGTCGTGTTGCAAACGAGGTTCCGCATGACCATCACTGTCTTCATCCGCTACCAGCTCGATCCCTTCAAGCGCGCGCAGTTCGAGGAATATTCGAAGCGCTGGCTGTCGATCATTCCGCGCTGCGGCGGCGATCTCCTGGGCTACTGGATGCCGCATGAAGGCACCAATAACATCGCCTTTGCGCTGATCTCGTTCGAGAGTCTCGCGGCCTACGAGGCCTATCGCGCGCGGCTGCGCGGCGACGCGGAGGGCGTGGCGAATTTTGGCTTCGCCGAGGAGAACAAGTTCATCCTCGGCGAAGAGCGGACATTCCTGCGCAAGGTCGTCGCCTGACCGTGAATGCGGCTGGCAACAGCTGGCAGCACTGGCGCGGCGCCGACCGCGCCGCTATCTAGACGTCGCGAGCAGCACAGGGCCAATCGAGAATTACAGGGGAGAGATCATGCCGGTCACATCAGCGGACAAGCGCGCCACTTTCCGGAAGTTGCATGAAAAGGGCTGCTTCATCATTCCGAACCCTTACGATGTCGGCAGCGCCAAGGCGCTCGCGCAGCTCGGCTTCAAGGCGCTCGCCTCGACCAGCGCCGGCTTTGCCTGGACGATCGGCAAGGCCGACAACCGCGTCACCGTGGATGAGGTCTGCGATCATCTCTCGGCCTTGTGCGCGGCCGTCGATATTCCCGTCAATGCCGATTTCGAGGGCGGCTTTGCGGTCAAGCCCGAAGACGTCGCGATCAATGTGGCGCGCGCGGTGAAGACCGGCGTCGCAGGCCTGTCGATCGAGGACTCCACCGGCGACAAGGCGTGGCCGCTGTTCGAGAACAACCTCGCGGTCGAGCGCATCAAGGCTGCGCGACAGGCGATCGATGCCGACGACAGTGGCGTTCTGCTGACAGGCCGTTGCGAGGGGTTCCTGTGGGGCGTGACGGATCTGAAGCTGGTGATCGAGCGGCTGCAAGCCTATTCCGACGCGGGCGCCGACTGTCTCTATGCGCCGGGCATCAAGACCCAGGAAGATATCGCCGCCGTCGTCAAGGCGGTGCAGCCAAAGCCGGTCAATCTCCTGATCGGCGCCTCCGGCCTCTCGCTGCAACAGGCCGAACAGCTCGGCGTGCGCCGCATCAGCGTCGGCGGCTCGCTCGCGCGTACCGCCTGGGCCGGCTTCATGAAGTCGGCGAAGGAGATGGCGGAGAAGGGGACGTTTGCCGAGCTCGCCGGAGGCTATCCCGGCGGCGAACTCAACAAGATGTTCGGCGCCTAGCGTCGCCGCGCGTTCAGCCGAACGAGTTATCTCACTTACTTGTTGTCGTTGTTGTCCGCTGGCGGGTTGGCCGGCACGGCGTGTGGCGGCATCGCGCTGTTGGTCGCCGAACCCGTGGTCATGCCCGGCTGGGCGTTCTGTGTCCGCGCGGTCTGCGCCGGCGGAGGGGTCTGGGCCTCCTTCACGCTGGTGTTGTTCAGCCCGTAGAAAACAGCGCCCAGGAGCACCGCGAGGCCGACCGCCAACAACACGAATTTGGTGGTCGAGGCCCGACCTTCCCCTAGCTCCGGATCAGGCTGTTGCTCAGTGTCGAAGCGCTGAGGGCGGCCAAAATTGTCGTCGCTCAGGCCGGAACGATAGGGGTCATAAGGATCGTTCGGAATGCGCTCATTAGCCATGGCTCGGTTCCTCCTTTAGTCGTAGGACAACCGATGGCGCGCGCGGGGGTTCCGGCAAAAGCGTGGGCTGTTCACCTCGGACGGCGCGCCGTAAGTTCCCGCATTCCGTTCTCCAGAGACATCTGATGTGGAACCTGCCTCCGAGCGATAGCGTGCTGCATTTCCTCTCGCTGGTCGCGTTTGCGGCGCAAGCGATGACCGCGGCGCTCGCGGCCGGCCGCCGCAGCATGGATTGGGCCGGCGTCTGCATGCTCGGCTGCATCACCGCGCTTGGCGGCGGCACCATCCGCGACGTGCTGCTCGGACATTATCCGCTGGTCTGGGTGCAAGACCCGTCCTATCTCGCGATCACGGCGGGGGCGGCCTTCATCACCATCCTGATCGCGCGCGCGGTCGACCGGCTCAATGTCGCGTTCCTGGTGCTGGATGCGATCGGACTGGTCGTCTTCACCATGGCCGGCTGCGATGTCGCCTGGCAGGTGGATGCCTCGCTGCCGATCGTGATTATCTCCGGCATGATCACCGGCTGCGCCGGCGGCGTGCTGCGCGACATCCTCTGCAACGATGTGCCGCTGTTGTTTCGCTCCGAGCTTTACGCCAGCGTCTCCGTGGTCACGGGATTGTTCTACACGACCGCGTTCGGACTGACGCTAAACAAGAATGTGTGGACCGTGCTGACCTTCGTCATCGGCCTGTCGTTGCGCCTGCTTGCGATCCGCTTCAAATGGGAAATGCCGAAATTCGTGTTCAACAGCGAAGAACGCTGAAGAGATCGTAGGGTGGGCAGAGGCGCGCACGCGCCGTGCCCACCATCTGCCCGCGAGCCGGAAAGCGGCGGGCACGCTTCCGCCTTCGCTCGCTCTTCGAGCTACGGTGGACAAGTCGCTTCGCCCACCCTGCAACTCCTCTTCCTACTCGCCGTTCGCTCCCTGCTTCCTCGCTTTCGCCACCCGGTCGGCCGTCACGACCGGCGCGGCGTTGCCGAAGGCGTTGCGGATGTAGTTGGTGACGTCGGCGATCTCCTGATCGGTGAGCTGCTTCGCATAGCCCGGCATCGATCCCGGGTTCGGCGCGCGCGGCGTGGTCACGGTCTGCGCGCCGTCGAGGATGATGCGCAGCGTGGAGGCGGGATCGGCGGATTGCAGGAGAGCGTTGCCATTGAGCGGCGGATAGATGCGCGGCGAGCTCGAGCCGTCGGCCTCGTGGCAGGCGATGCAGTTGCGGGCGTAGATCGCCTTGCCGGTCTTCATCTCGTCGTCGGTCGGCGCCGGCCCGTCCGGCTCGGGCGCGCCCGCCGGCAGGCTTTTCAGGTATACCGCGATCGCCTTGATGTCGGCGTCGTTCATCTTCGAGGTCGAATTGACGACCACTTCGGCCATCGGCCCGTCGGCCTGGCTCTTGGCGTTGCGGCCGCTCTGCAGATATTCGACGATGTCGTCGACGCTCCAGGATTTCAGCCCGCTGCGCGCGGCGCCATCGAGCCGCGGCGCGAACCAGCCGCCGACCCTGCCGCCGGCGAGCATGCGGCCGCGCCTGTCGGCGCCAAACATGTTTTTCGGTGTGTGGCAGGTGCCGCAATGACCGAGCGCTTCGACGAGATAGCGGCCTCGATTCCAGTCGGTGCCCTTTTGCTGATCGGGCTCCAGAATACCCGGCCGGAAGAACAGCGCATTCCAGATGCGCATCACGGCGCGGAAATTCAAGGGAAAGCGCAGGGACGGCGGCGGCGCCGTGTTCGCAACCGGCGCCAGCGTCGAAAGATAGGCGCGGATCGCGAAGATGTCGTCGCGCGTCAGCTTGGTGAAACTGGGATAGGGGAAAGCCGGATAGTAGTGCGAGCCGTCGGGCGCCTCGCCATAGCGTAGTGCGCGATAGAAATCGTCGTTGCTCCAGCTGCCAATTCCGGTATCGCGGTCCGGCGTGATGTTGGGCGAATAGATCGCGCCGAACGGCGTGTCGATCCGCTTTCCACCGGCAAAGGGCTTTGTGGGGTCGGCGGTGTGGCAGCTCGCACAGTCGGCGGCCACGACCAGCGCCTGACCGCGCGCAACGGCTTCGGCCGAGGGCTCGGCCGCGCACGCCGGTGCGAATGCGAATGCACTGCACAAAAGTAGCCAGCAGAGAATCGCGCGCATCGCCGGAGGTTGTCCCAATCGTCCCAAGGCCCGTGGGACGGTATAGCGGAAAAACCTGCCCGCCAAAGAGGCGTTATGGCATTTCGCCGGGAGCGTCCCTGACGACATAAATCGCAAAAGCCCCAGGTTATTCCGGCCACGAAATTGCGATTTTGCGACGCGCGGCATTTCGCGTCAGATTTGTGATACGCACTTCGGAAAAAGCGACATAGAGTGAGTGGCAACCGCGCGTTCGCGTCACTAGCTAAGTTGAAAAAGAGCTGGGGCGGTCAAGGGCTTACGAGGGCTTCAATGGGAATCAACCAGGGTCCGATCAGTCTCGATCAGAAATATACGCAATCGACCGGTCATGTCTTTCTGACCGGTATCCAGGCGCTGGTCCGGCTGCCGATGGCGCAGATCAGGCGCGACCGTGCCGCAGGTCTCAAGACCGCAGGCTTCATCTCCGGCTATCGCGGCTCGCCGCTCGGCGGCTATGACCAGCAGCTGTTCGCCGCACGGAAACATCTCGAGCAGTACAACATCAAATTCCAGCCCGGCGTGAACGAGGATCTGGCTGCGACGGCGATCTGGGGCTCGCAGCAGCTCAACCTGTCGCCCGGCTCCGATTATGACGGCGTGGTCGGCATCTGGTACGGCAAGGGTCCCGGGGTCGACCGCTGCGGCGACGTGTTCCGCCACGGCAATGCCGCCGGCTCGGCCAAAAATGGCGGCGTGCTGTGCCTCGCCGGCGACGATCATGGCGCGAAGTCCTCGACGGTTCCGCATCAGTCGGACCACGCCTTCATCTCCGCGCTGATGCCCTATCTCTATCCCTCGTCGATCCACGAGATGATCGAGATGGGCCTGCTCGGCATTGCGATGTCGCGCTATAGCGGCTGCTGGGTCGGCATGAAGGTGATCACCGAGACGGTGGAGACCACCGCCGAGATCGATCTCAGCGACGAGATGACGCCGTTCGTCATTCCGACCGATTTCGAGATGCCGAAGGACGGGCTCAACCTGCGCTGGCCCGACGACCGCTACGAGCAGGACCGGCGCCTGCAGGACTACAAGGGCTTCGCCGCCATCGCCTTTGCCCGCGCCAACAAGGTCAACCGCATCACCATGGATTCGCCGAACGCGCGTTACGGCATCATGGCGTCCGGCAAGAGCTATGAGGACATCCGCCAGGCGCTGCGCGAGCTCGGCATCACGCCCGAGGTCGCCGCGCAGATCGGCCTTCGGCTCTACAAGATCGGCATGCCCTGGCCGCTCGAGCCGGAAGGGGTGCGCAATTTCGCCGTCGGTCTCGAAGAGATATTCATCGTCGAAGAGCGTCGCGAGATCGTCGAGAACCAGGTCAAGCAGGAGCTGTTCAACTGGCGCGACGACGTCCGTCCGCGCATCGTCGGCAAGATGGACGAGCACGACAAGCGCTTCCTCACCTTCGCCGCCGAGCTTTCCGTCGCCTCGCTTGCGAGCTCGCTGACCGAACGCCTGCTTCGGCTCGATCTCAATCCCGAAATCAAGAACATGCTCCGCGCCAAGGCCGACTGGTTCAACGGCCGCGAGGCGACGCAGATGCAGGCGGTCGCGCCCGTCGCCCGTACGCCGTATTTCTGCTCCGGCTGCCCGCACAACACCTCGACCAAGGTGCCCGAAGGCAGCCGCGCCTTCGCCGGCATCGGCTGCCACTTCATGGCGCTGTGGATGGATCGCTCCACCGAGACCTTCACGCACATGGGCGGCGAGGGCGTGCCGTGGGTCGGCGTCGCGCCCTTCACCAAGGAGAGCCACGTCTTCGCCAATCTCGGCGACGGCACCTATTTCCATTCCGGCAGTCTCGCGATCCGGCAGGCTGTCGCCTCCGGCGCCAACATCACCTACAAGATCCTCTATAACGACGCGACCGCGATGACCGGCGGCCAGCATGTCGACGGCGAATTGTCGCCGCAGCAGATCACCTTCCAGCTTCACGCCGAAGGCATCCGCAACATCTTTCTGGTCTCGGAAAATCCACAGCTTTATCCGGCCTCCAACATCGCGCCCGGCGTCGTCACCCGCCATCGCGACGAGCTCGATGCCGTCATGAAAGAGTGCCGCGAAATCAAGGGCACCTCGGCTATCGTCTTCGTGCAGACCTGCGCCGCCGAAAAGCGCCGGCGCCGCAAGCGCGGCCTGATGGAAGATCCGGCGCGCCGCGTCATGATCAATCCGGCGGTCTGCGAAGGCTGCGGCGACTGCTCGGTGCAGTCGAACTGCATCTCGGTCGAGCCGCTGGAGACCGAGATGGGGCGCAAGCGCACCATCAACCAGTCCTCCTGCAACAAGGACTATTCCTGCCTGAAGGGCTTCTGCCCGTCCTTCGTCACCATCGACGGCGGCAAGCCGCGCCGCCGCGCGCCCGCCGAGCTCGGCGATATCGGCGCGCTGCCGGAGCCGGCCTCGCGTCCGCCGCTGGAAAAGCCCTATAATATCGCGGTCGCCGGCGTCGGCGGCACCGGCGTGCTGACCATCGGCGCGCTGCTCGGCATGGCCGCCCATATCGAGGGCAAGGCCAGCATGATCCTCGACATGTCCGGCCTGGCGCAAAAGGGCGGCGCGGTGCTGAGCCATGTGCGGCTCTCCGAACATACGGCCGACGTCACCTGTTCGCGCATCGTCACCGGCACGGCCGATCTCGTGCTCGCCGCCGACGAGGTGGTCGCGGCATCAAAGGACATGATCACGCTGTGCGAATCGAGCCGCACGAGCGGCATCATCAACAGCCATCTGATTCCGACCGCGGATTTCATCCTCAACCGCGACTTCAATTTCCAGAGCCGCAAGGTCAACAGCGTCCTGGAAAACGCCCTGCGCAAGGAATCCTCCTTCTTCGATTTCACCAGGCCGGCCGAAGTGCTGCTCGGCGATTCCATCGCCACCAACATCATGATGATGGGCTATGCTTGGCAGCGCGGCCTGTTGCCGCTGTCGGCGGAAGCGATCGAGCAGGCGATCGAGGTCAACGGCGTCTCCATCAAGATGAACACCCAGGCCTTCCGGCTCGGCCGGCTCGCTGCCGTCGATCCGGCTCGGCTGGAAGCGATGATGGAAGGGCAGGACGAGGCGCATGCGCCGAAATCACTGGATTCGATGACGCTGGATGAGATCATCGCGCATCGGGGCCAGCATCTTGTTTCCTATCAGAGCAAGCGGCTCGCCGCGCGCTATCGCAAGCTGGTCGATCAGGTGCGCGATGCCGCGACCAAAGGCGGTTACGACGAGGCGATGCCGCGCGCGGTCGCGATCAACTATGCCAAGCTGCTCGCCTACAAGGACGAATATGAAGTCGCGCGTCTCTTCACCGACGGCAAGTTCGAGCAGCAGCTGCGCGACCAGTTCGAAGGCGACTTCAAGTTCAGCTTCAACCTGGCGCCGCCGATCCTGGGTGGGGGGAAGGATGCGCTCGGCCGTCCGCTGAAGCGTTCGTTCGGGCCGCGGATGCTGTCGGTGTTCAAGGTGCTGGCCAAATTCCGCTTCTTGCGCGGCACCGCGCTCGACATCTTTGCGAAGAGCCCCGACCGCAAGCTCGAGCGCCAGTTGATTGCTGACTACGAGATGGACGTCGCCACCGTGCTCGGCTCGCTGTCGCCGATCACGTCAGACACCTCGCTCGAACTGCTGCAACTGCCCGATAGCGTCCGTGGCTACGGCCCGGTCAAGGAGAAGGCCGCGGCAGCAGCCGAGAAGCGCCGTGCCCAACTGATGGCCGACCTCGCCAGCCCGCCGCCCGCGCCGCGGCAGATCGCAGCGGAGTAGGGGAGCTTTGTAGGGTGGGCAAAGCGACATGTCCGCCGTAGCTCGAAGAGCGAAGGCGGAAGCGGCCCACCATTCTTTGGGATTCGTGGAGAGATGGTGGGCACAGCGCGTTCGCGCCTTTGCCCACCCTACGAGTTGCTGCACTTGAGCCTCTTCGTCGTGTGCGGACCAAAATCCGTTCAGATCACCAGGCTCGTAGAGAAGGGTTGGGTGATCTCCGCGACTGACGGCTCCCTCTCGTCGGAAGTGATTACGGTGATGAATTCGTTGTTGCAGCTCCAGCAGTGCCAGAGATTGTGGAATTCCTGCGCTTCGACGCGTTCATGCCACTCGAGGTGAACCAGCCCGGAACCACACCGAGGACATTTTTCGTGATGTGGAGCTGAGATCGATGCCATGTGGAAGCTCCCTCGTTTCCCACGAGCATCGTCGCATAGCTGGGCACTTTTGCGTTGATCCAGATCAACGCTCGCGAGGGTAGTCCGCCGGCTTTCGATCAGTTTTGCGGGCGTGCTGGAAAGCTGAGAGCAGCCAGGCGTAGAGCGGGTGGGTCGACTTTGCCCGACGGGCACCTTCCACATGGCGACCATGCGCAAATTGCCCGTCGTGTTATTCGGTCGCACCATTTCGGTATTGCCGAAATACCCAAATCAGCGGCACAGTGCCGGCCATCCCGCCTCGGCAAGAGGGACGTTACGGCCAATCGTCACGAAACGTGA
>Ga0153954_1000346_pt1 | contig 38865 bp, 35 predicted proteins | sample TSFL038MetaG_FD_102277 | JGI IMG/M metagenome (GOLD analysis project Ga0153954, IMG submission 102277) | Attine ant fungus gardens microbial communities from Florida, USA - TSFL038 MetaG | ecosystem: Host-associated > Fungi > Mycelium > Unclassified | place: USA: Florida, Wekiwa Springs State...
AACCCAACTTGCTACCTATGAAGGCAGTCGGATTCGAAATTATTTTCTCTCTAGAAGCTCGCACCCTCGGCTCTGAAAATAAGAGGGCCATATTTTCTAATATGACCCTCTTATTTTTGCGAGCTTCTAGAGGAAAAGAATTCAAATCTGACCCATTCATAGGTAGCAAATTGGGTTTTAATGTGTCAAGAGAAGCACAACACTTAGAGCCTGACCATAGAGATTAGGGCTTTATGAGGTCGTCCCATTCTAAAGCTTTGCCAGCTTTTAGACGGCGTGCAGCTTTCCTTCCCATGATTAGATCATAATGCAAAGGGGAGAGGCCTATTCCAGGCCTTAAGCATTCGACATTTGTTGGGGTGATCGTTTCTCCAGATTCGATATCCTTGACAATCCAGAGACTTCTCCGTGCTTGGATTTTTTCCTTTTCTTCGGTTGCTGAAGGCTTTTTTTCTGAGGATCCAAGGGCTTGTTCGATGCTGCGAATACCCTCGACCATCTTTTTAAATTCTGCCGGAGTCAGTGAAAATTTATCATCGACTGTATGGATGCCATCGTCAATATAGAAGTGTTTTTCTATGACTCGAGCGCCTAATGCAACGGCAGCAAGTGGAATGGCTGTTCCCAAAGTATGATCAGAGAAGCCGACAGGATATTGAGGAAAGGCGAGCTTAAGCGTATCCATTGCCCGCAAATTCACATTTTCATAAGGGGCGGGATAAGTGCTGTTGCAATGCAATATAATGACTTTATCCAGATGGGCAGATTTCAATATTTCCAAAGCAGATTCAATTTCTCCTAAGTTTGCCATTCCTGTGGAAATAATGACAGGCTTATGGGTTGCCGCTATTTTCCTTAACAAGGGAACATCCAGCAGCTCATAACTTGCAATTTTATAAGCTGGAACATCCACTTCTTCGAGCTGGTCTACAGTCTCTTCATCGAAGGGGGTAGCAAAAAAAATAATCGACAGCTCTTTGGCATAGTTGGCAAGTTCTGGTAGCCATGACCGCGGAAGTTCATTTTCGCGATAGAGATCGATTAATTTTGTGTCCTTGCTGACAAAAACCGATTTTTCATCTGCTCTGATGATTGTGCGTGGGTCATCCGTATTAGCAGCAATTTTTTCTGCAGAAAAGACCTGGAATTTGACGGCATCTGCACCTGTTGAGGCTGCCTCTTTGATCATGTTCTTTGCTCTTTGAAGGTCACCGCCATGATTAGAGCTTGCCTCAGCGATGATAAAGCATGGGTGTTCGGGTCCGATTGTTCGGTCGCCTATTTTTATAGACATAGAATTCGCCTCCAGAATAGCGGACAAAATAAATTGGCTGCAAAGAAAGTAAAAAATTTTATAAAAGCCAAGATTCAATGACCTCTTATTTTTGCGAGCTTCAAGAGGAAAAGAATCTGACTCATTCATAGATAGCAAGTTGGGTTTCAATGTATCCCGGAGGGGAATACTAAGGATTACCGCAATAAGTTGCTAGCAGTTTTTAATCCCAAAAATCGACGAACCCCTAATTTGTAAACATCCTCTTAGATAAAATGATGATGGTTTTTTGACAAGAAAACAATATTCCCTTATTTAAAGACTTAGCAGATAACCAAGGAAATGCCATGTCAAAATTAACGAATAAAGTGGCTCTTGTCACTGGTGGTTCCCGTGGAATCGGGGCCGGAATAGCTAAACGTTTGGCTGAAGAAGGTGCAAACGTCGCCATCACCTATACCAAAGGAGCCGACGCTGCTGCAAAAGTCGTCAAAGAGATTGAGGCTGCCGGAGGAAAGGCCATCGCAATTCAAGCCGATGCTGCCGATGCGGATGCCGTTAAAGCGGCTATAAAAAAGGCTCTAGCTTCTTTCAATCGGCTCGATATTTTGGTGAATAATGCGGGTACTGCTATTCCTAAGCCTTTTGAAGAAACCACGCTAGAGGATATTGATCATATGTTCGATATTAATGTCCGGGGTGTATTCATAGCAACAAAGGAAGCATTGCAGCATATGAAAGCTGGCGGACGTATCATCATGATCGGCTCATGTGTCGGTGAACGCGTATTTACACCAGGCTTAGTGGCTTATTCAGCCACGAAGGGTGCCGTTAAGATATTCACACAAGGTCTTGCTCGTGAACTTGGTCCTCGAGGCATTACAGTCAATAATATTCAGCCGGGTCCGATCGACACAGAATTGAATCCTGCTTCGAGCGATTGGGCTTCTCCCCAAACGGCAATGACAGCGCTTAACCGCTACGGAACAGTTGACGAAGTGGCAGCATTGGTCGCATTTATCGCTAGTCCTGAATCGTCCTACATTACTGGTGCCAACCTAACCGTCGATGGCGGAACGAATGCTTAGATCTTAACTGTTTCGCGAAGCGTTTGGAGTGCGAAAGCGCTCTTTCGCTTTGTTATAAAGCAAGAATTCAGAAGTAAAGGGGCCTTAGCGACTCAAACGATCTTAGGAGAGCTTCAAAAGATAGGAACAAAAACATTCTGGCTTCCGAATTCTTGCTAAGTGTTAAACCCCACGATTGCGTCCTAATCGCTTACTTCTTCTTTTTAATTTTTCCTTTTTCAAATTGTATCAACCCCTGCATATTCATGATATTATCAATGAATTCGGTGTTAATTTTTTTAAATTTATCCAATTTCTCATTGATTGTATTCCGCAATGGAGATTGATACTCTTCGATAGGCGGAGGGCAGATTTTCTGAAAAGTTTCGTCTTTTTCCAATAACGAATTAACGAGTTCCTGTTGATGCTGCTGAAGGGGCTCTAACTCCTCTTCCGCAATCACACGTCGCGACATATTTAATAACTCCAACGCGTTATCAATGATCGCGTCGAGGAGTTCATCCATCTCGCTCAAAATTTTTTCGACTTTTTGCATAAATGCTTCCTAGGGTAGTCATTAACGGGATGGAGGGACAAGCTATTATTTATTTTTTTTATTGATTTTTGCTTAAGGAATAATTACGGTCAACTCAATTGTTTTCCTCTCAACAATTCGAAATACAAATCATTTAACAAGATAAGCTGGATCGGTTTCTCCGGCAGGGTGCGACACGATTCTGCCTATCTTGTTAAATGATATATAAAAGTACGGCTCATTTTTTTATCGTGTCCTGAGCAACACGTTTTCTTCTTTCTAACCATTGGTCTTCTGGATGCATTTGGAGTGGGATTTTGCCTTGAGGTCTATTTGCTATCCAATTGGGAGGGACTAGTGTGCCATTCTCTAACTTCGTTAAAGTTTCTTGAGCAACTTCTATGACTTTTTGCTTAATTTTATTTAAGCGTTCTGGAATATTCGCCTCATTTATTTTTCCAAGGAGACTCTCATACACGACTTTTTCATAGGTATCTTTTACAAAGGGGCTCAAAGTATCTTTTCTTTCATTACAACAAGAGAAGTCTTGTTTAATGCGAAAAAGCGCTGCTTCAATTAATGGGAGTGAGACATTAAAGATGATGTCAATTGTAGATGTAGATCCATGTTTAACCTCTAGGATTGCGCGCTCGAGCATGAGAGGAACATGCAGCTCAGCATTGTCTCTAAGCCATGTGAGTCTTTTTGTTGGATCTGGCTCGCTCCATAGAGATTTTAATACAGGGATGTAGTCGCCTCTTCCAAGTTTTTTGCTGAGATCTTTAGAGAGGCCATGATATCCCTGATCCCCATAGGCATTAATTCTTTCATTTGGAGAAATTGCTTGATTTTCCAAGCAGAGGGATAAGACACCGCCAGGCTCTAAAGTATTCGTTTCCTCTTCAGTATCCGTTTCTTCTTGGCGACTATACCCTAAAAATTGACCTAGATATGATACTAGCTGCATTATTCGCCTCTTTTCGTTGATTTGGACAATTTCATTTTTAGATCAGACCGTTCTTCGTCTCTTTTGCAACTATCTCAGAAGTCTCTGGTACGATTCTCTCAGCCAAGATTATTCAAAATCATTTTTCTCTTCCATTTTTTGAATCATCTCTTGAGCAACACGTTTTCTTCTTTCTGCCCATTCCTCTTCCGGATGCATTTTATGTGCAGAAGAATCTTTTGGTTGATTTGCTATCCAATTGGGAGGGACTAGCTTGTCATTCTCTAATTTCGTTAAAGTTTCTTGAGCGACTTCTATAACTTTCTGTTTAATTTTGCTAAAACGTTTTTGAGAAGGGACTTGTTTTAGTTGATCAAAAAATTTTCCGATCACTACTTTTTGGTAAGTATCTTTTATAAAAAAGCTTAAAGTATCTTTTTCATGGCAACAAGAGAAGTCTTGCTGAATGCGAAAAAGAGCCGCTTCAATTAATGGGAGTGAGACATTAACAATGGTTTCAATTGTAGGTGTTTGTTCAACCTCTGCAACTGCACGCTCGAGCATGAGAGGAACGTGGTAGGCAGAATTATCTCTAAGCCATATTATCTTTTTTTCTGAATTTTGTTCGCTCCATAGGGATTTTAAAACCGGCATATAATCCCCTCTTCCAAGTTTTTCGCTGAGATCTTGGATATTGGAAAGGCCATTATATCCCCGAGCTTGGTATGCTTCTATTCTTTTCTCTCGAGAAAAAAATTGATTTGTCAAACCAAAGGATAAGACATCGCCTGGTTCTAAAGTTTTCGTCTCCACTTCGGGTAATCTGAACCATGAACCTAAATATTCTAGCATCATCAATCTCCATTCGTTGATTTTTCGATCATTTCGTTTATGAATCAGCCCATTTCTTCCGGCGGCTCTTCGTCTTCTTTTGCTCCCTGGCGAGCAACCATGATTTTACGTGGCTTGCTCCCTTCAGCAGGCCCGACGATTCCTTTTTGTTCAAGCATGTCTATCAAGCTGGCTGCCCGTGCATAGCCTATTTTCAATTTGCGCTGTAGGAATGTTGTAGAGGCATTGCCCGTGCCGAGGACAACATCAAGGGCTTGCGAATATAAAGCATCAGCGGGTTCGTCATCAACACCGAATTCTGAAGGGTCTAATTGGCCTAAAGTATCAAAGGATTCGATCACGTAGCGGGGAGGAGCTTGATCGCAGATGGATTTGACGACAGCATTGATATCTTCATCTCTAATGAAAGCCCCTTGAGCACGCACGAGGTGTGAAGCTCCTGGAGGCAGGAAAAGCATATCGCCATTGCCCAATAGCGTTTCAGCACCTGTCTCATCAAGGACGATTTGGCTGTTAATCCTACTAGAAACTTTAAAGGAAATGCGTGTTGGAAAATTGGCTTTAATTAGTCCAGTAATGACTTCTCTTGAGGGACGCTGCGTCGCTAATATCAAGTGGATTCCAACGGCGCGTGCCATTTGTGCAATTCTAGCGATTGGCGTTTCAATATCACTGCTGGAAACCATCATCAAGTCTGCAAGTTCATCGACAATACCCACAATATAGTGTAGGCGTGCCGGAATTTCCAGTCCAAGTGAAGCTTCGAAATCCTTATCTACAGTGCGATTATTGAAGGCTTCGATATTGCGGGCACCGATCTGCTTTAACAGGTCGTAGCGCTTTTCCATCTCTTTGACAAGCCAATTGAGCGCCGAACATGCCCCTTGCGGTTCAGTGATGACAGGCGCAAGCATATGCGGCAGGCGCGTGTAGGGCGTCAGTTCGACTTTCTTTGGATCGACCATGACGAGTTTGATTTCATCAGGTTTAGCGTTCAATAAAATCGACATGACAATCGTATTGATGCACACGGATTTTCCGGAACCCGTGGCACCTGCAATAATGCAATGGGGCATTTTTGTCAGGTCGCTCATCACGTAGTCGCCGTTGACAGCTTTGCCAAGAAGAATGGGGATATGAAATTTGCGTCCTGCCTGCTGATAAGCTGCAAGCATTTCTTTAAATCCCACCTCTTCAGGCTGCGCATTAGGCACCTCAATCCCTACGACAGCTTTACCTGGAATAGGAGCGATAATGCGAATAGATTTCGCCTCCATATTGAGGGCGATATCATTTTCAAGAGTCTTGATTTTTTGAACCTTGACTCCGATAGCAGGATGTACTTCGAACGAGGTGATAGTTGGACCGCAATTAATCTGGCCGACTTTAGCTTCGATGCCGAAGCTTAAAAGGGTTTCTTCCAACACTTCGGCTTTTCGGCGAAGGTCTTTCTTTAATGAAGTATGGTCGGTTTTTTTAGCATTCGTCAAAAGGGATAGAGAAGGAAGCTGATAGGCACTGAAATCGCCATTATGAACGCGTTGAGCTGCAAGAGCAGCTTCACGTTTTGGTTTCTGAGGGGTAGTGTCGGCAGGCAGATGTGCTTTTTCAGGAATTTTTATATCAAACGTTTTTTCTGGAAGCTCTTTAGGCTTTTCAAATTGCTCTTTACGCGATAGTGAGGGGCGTGATTTAAGATTAATTTCAGGTTGGATGGCGAGCATCTCACCTGTTGGGTGCTGAACTTGTTCTGAGGAGGATGGTCCTTGTCCTCCGCCAGAGGTAGGAATGCGCAGCTTGACATAACGTAGGAAGTCGCTATTGTTTTCTTTTTCTTTAGCGACTGGCTCAATAGGTTTTGCTACGGATTTTTCATCTGTTGAGGAAGAAAGGGTTTCCACAGCAGTGGAAGTAAACAATTTGAATTTGTGGAAGGCTTGAGGAATTTTAGAGGCTAATGAAAAAAGACTGACTTTTGCTAGAAAAAGAAGGCTGATGATTAGGGTGCATGTGAAGATGATAGCGACACCAAGAGCATTGAAGATATAGAGCAAATTAAAGCCTGGTAAGTCGCGATAAAGATAGAAGAAGGGGGCTCCTCCAAGATGATAACGCATCTTATTTTTTACTGCGTTTTGATAAAGCAAATGGATGATGCTGTTGGCACTTGCTGGATAGCGTTCTTCGAATAAGCTCAACAGCATGCAGGCAGAAACGATGCCAATAAAGGCAAAAAAAACTTTAAAGGGAAGATGGTTTAGAGGTTTTTTGAACATTAGGCGCCAGCCTGCCCAACCTAAAAAAAGACAAAACAAATAGCTGCCCAGTCCAAAAATCGCTGTGAAACCCCACGCGAAGGTATGACCAACGGCGCCAAGCCAATTGCTGGAAGAAGAGGGGTCATACAAAGAAAAGCTAATAAGACTAAGAACCAGGACTAAAGCCATGGAGAAGACAATTAGACCATGAATTTCGGTATTGTCATGCTTTTTTACCGCTTTTTCGTTGATTCCTTTTTTTGAATTCTTTTTTGCCATAGCTGTAAACCCCCGCTCTTTTCATAAATGAAAATAGGCTGTTGTTGCAAGTCCCAAAAATAAACAATACCATGCAAAATAGGAAAACTTATCTTGCATCGCAGTATAGACGAGCAGCTTTAATGCCCCTAGTCCAGTTGCAAACGAAATGGCAAAGCCAAGAGCATATTGCATTGAAGGTATTGAGATGGCAATATCTGGATCTTGCCATAATTTGAATATCTCTAGAGTTGTTCCCCCAAGGATTGCAGGAATGGCTAAAAGAAAAGAAAACACAACGGCTTCTTGTGGTTTCCATCCCAACAAGCGCGCGCCTGAAATTGTGGATCCACTGCGCGATACACCCGGTAGAATAGCCAACGCTTGACAAAGGCCAATTAAAAAAGCTCCTGTTAAGCTTTCATTTTGCGAATTAGTTTTATCTGGACGTGTTTTGCCGAAACGGATGCCTAGAAATAGAATGAACGCCGTGAGCAAAAAAAATCCACCCAAATAAGCGGGATCGGCATAAACAGCTTTGATAGGCTTCAATAAAGCGACTAGAGGAAAGAGAGGTAAAGTTCCTATAGCCACCTGCCAAAGCTTGATTCTTTGCTCTTTGAAAAGACCCCTAATTGAAGGAAAAAAAATAACTACAATAGCTAATAGGGTTCCCAAATGACAAAACAAGTCGAATAAAATATAGCGGTGCAAATCTTGGAATCCAAGGAAATATTGAGCAAGCTGAAGGTGGCCAGAAGAACTGACGGGTAGAAATTCTGTGAGCCCTTGAACAATCCCTAAAACGATAGTGTCTGTTATTGTCATCCCGAGGCTCCTTCGTCGGCCATATTTTCTAATATGGCCCTTTTATTTTCAGGGCCGAGGGTACGAGCTTCTAGAGAGAAAATAATTTCGAATCTGACTGCCTTCATAGGTAGTAAGTTGGGTTAAGAAGAAAATTTACAACGGGAATGGCTCTTAATTGACAAGAAGGGCGATCGACGGGGCTCGAACCCGCGACATTTGGATCCACAATCCAACGCTCTAACCAGCTGAGCTACGACCGCCATAGGAGATAGTGATCATGGTCGATAATAGTAATTTTCGTCAATCCCTATTTTATAACTGGAATGGTCCTGTTAAAGCATCCTCATGATGACGTTCGAAGAGTATTCCAAAGATAAAAAGCAAAAGTAAGAAGAAGAGGGTGAACTCTTTTGTTAATCCTGAAACATTCCAGGTGATATCAAAGGTTTGTGGAAGATTAACAGCAAAATTGAGGAGAAAGCGTGTATAGGATTCATTTGCTGTATGGATGACATTGCTGAGCAGGGGAAATAAGAGAGCGAATAGGCATCCGATTAAAAGGAAAAGCATGCTAAGGCTCATCATAAAGGGAAAAAATAAGTTATAGACCAAACTCATGACAGGAAACTTATGAAAGTGATAAAGCGTCAATGGCAATGCAGCAAGATTGACAGCCAGTGAAAGAGCAAGAATGCTTCGAAAGAACATAAGCAAGCAATAGCCATGCTGATCTGCTAAGCCAATATCGACAACCTGACTAAGAGTTCTTTTAGCAAAGATTTTTTCGAACAAAGAATCACAGGGTGAAGCCCACAATAAAATAGCTGCTGTGATTCCAAAGCTAAATTGGAAACCAATACCAGCTATCCATAAGGGATTCCAAAGGGAGATCAAGAGCAAGCTTATTCCTAATGAATTGAGAGCTATGCTGCGCTTATTGAAGAAGATGCCTCCTAGCCCAATGATGACGGCTATCCATGCACGTACGACTGAGGGAGAAGCTCCAAGAAAAAGAAAATAAGCGCTTAACATCACCACAAGGAATATTGCGGCTATTTTTCTTGAAAATAGAAGGCTTAAGAAGAAACCCGCAAATGAAGCTAAGATGGAAAAATGTAATCCAGAAACAGCCATCAGATGCTGCAATCCAAATCGCCCTAATTCATAAGAAAGCTGAAAATCATCAAATTCACCTGTGGCAATCCCATTGAGAAAGGATGCCGCTTGTTTATCTTTGATGACTCTTTGAATATATTGATGGAGTGTTGCTTTTAAGTCGAAGCGCATATCCGCCAATGTCCACTCTTTTTTTAAAGGCTCCCATTGGGTTGCTTTGAGTCCTCTGAGCGCATACTTTGCTTGATGAATTTGCTTGAGTTGTCCTTGGAGTCGATAGCAATTCGCTGCAAGCGGGCGTTCTGGATATTTAGAGCAAGGGAGGGATAGAGATATTGGCACGTTCCGGGCGATGCGAGGGGAGTCCCCTGTTTGAGCGAAAGATAGTAGCGTTCCTTTGTAATTCCAAATCGATCCAAAAGGTGTTTTCGATAAAGAAACTGATGAAAATTTCACATCTGCAATCCCATTTATGGGATGTTTAATATCAGGGATGATGTGCTGATGTTTTGCAAAATAGAAGTTGGTTATTCCCAATGCCAAAGCTAAAAGCCAACGCCAGTGCATCCCCTGGATGTTTTTTCCCTTATTAAGAATTGGAATCGTTAAAAAAAGAACGCAGCAAATAAAAAACGAGAGGGGAATATTAAAAAGGGCCCAACACGTACTTATCAATGCAGATAAACCGTAAAATAAGGCAGGATGCTTATTCCAGAAAATACAGAGATTATCTTGAATTTTCGCGAAGATCCCTGGAATCTTTGAAATTGTTGCTAAGTCAGCAAATGTGCGCAAAGAATGGGAAAGCGCGTACATTTCAATTTACTGACAGCCTCTTAAAACCCAACTTGCTACCTATGAACGGGTCAGATTTGAATTCTTTTCCTCTAGAAGCTCGCAAAAATGAGAGGGCCATATTAGAAAATATGGCCCTCTTATTTTCAGAGCCGGGGGTGCGAGCTTCTAGAGAGAAAATAATTTCGAATCTGACTGCCTTCATCGGTGGCAAGTGGGGTTTAAAGTTGCACTTCATATAATCGCTTGTTTGCTGCGCTGAATTCTCGGCAGATATGAGGTTGTTTGGCCGAAGAGAGGTGTAAATGCACAATTTTTTCAAGATAGGAAGGTGTAGGGTACATGCTTTTTTCACCTGACTTAGACTTTGCCTGGCAGCGTATCAAGGGACTATGTCTCTTTTGAGGAAAGGGAAAAGAGGAGAAAATTTTGGGTTTTACACGGATGGCTTCTACAAGGGCATGAAGTGCTGCTTGAAATTCCTTATCTTGAAATGTCAAGACCGATTTTGACCCTGAGAGAGTGACGAGATAGTTGTAAGAAATTGTGCTTTTGTTGTCGAGAAGGATCTTTTTTTTCTTTTTATCGATGGAAACGGCTTCACCTATTAACGTAAATGCTTCCTGCAAGAAATTTGGCGATGATAATTGCCAAATATTTGCATCGAGAGCGTGGTTATTCAATTGATAGACAATTGGTCGCGAGGCCGAATGGGTCTTATCGATGAATACAGCTTCTATGAATAAATGCGATTCCCAATTGAGCGAACATTTTGGGTTTCGATAATCCACACTGACGTTAAAAGTTTTAGAGAGTTCCATTAAATTAAATCTTTATTTGATTAGGATAACACCCTCCTTTTATCGTAATTTGTTTTTTTACTCCAGTTTTTTTTATAGGATCTCTCTTCACAAATCTTATTCAATTCGAGCTATTCTAAAATAAGTTTTTATATTTCTCTTTATATTGCCTTTTTGATACAACTTATTTTAACCCAAGAATGCAAATTAGGGCGGCAATCACGGGTTTAATGCCAGGTATTTTTCGACATGGACTATCACGTTAAAGAGTACTACCGCCAATCATCGGACGAAACTCCTCATGGGAATTTTCATGCAGTCATTGCATTACATGAAAATCCCAATCTCTCATGGAAATCATTGAAAGACAAGGTTCCAGATCTCAGTAGAGGATGGTTTGAATTGGCCCATCTCTCCGCTAAAGATCGCATTGAATTCACACGTGATTTCTGGCTATCGAAATTGCCTTATAGTCCTAACCTCAATGATTTTCTTTATAGATTTTTTTCAACACTAGATGACATAGGTGTTTTCATCACTCAGAAGAAGTTTGAAGATCCCTATGACACTCATCTTGTCTATAGCATTAAAAATAATAGCGGTTTTTTCAGGGGAGCTCCTCCTATTAGCGAAAAACATCTATTAATCTTGCAAAAATCTTTTTCTGACTTTATGCTACCCAGCGATTATTTGGCGTTCATGCAAATTCATGATGGATTTCGGAAGGCCACCGATTGCACGGGAATTACCCGTTCTACGGATATGCTAGAAGTTTATAAACGTTTACAATACCTCATTCAGCAGCATGAACCGATCATGACAAGCAGGGGAGCAACAGTCGATCCAAAAACACTGATTCCATTTTATGAATCTTTTGGCATGCCTTTTTATCAATGCTTTTGGGCTGAATGGTATCCTAAGGAAGAAATGGGCAACGTTTATTACTCGGGAGAAACAAATACGATTGCCGATGCTTATAGCGGAGGTGCAAGTTCCGAGGTCTTGGCATTCCCGACGTTTGTTGATTGGCTGATTTTTTATCTCGAAAGCATTGAATAATACTCGCTCATTCCATACGTGTGATTATGTACTCAGTTGAAGATTTGTATAAAAAACATGGCGAAAACCTCGGATTAGAACTGGTTGCAGGAAAAAGAGGATTGCATCGACGCGTTAAAATTCCTGAAGCTCATCGTCCTGGCCTTAGTTTATCGGGATATTTAAAAGGACATGTCGGCAAACGCATCCTCATTTTTGGAAGGGTGGAAATTGAATATTTGCGAGATCTCGATTCTACTGTAAGAATCGAACGGCTTGAAGCTATCCTTTCTTCTTCGTCGCAAACCCCAGCCGTGATTATCGCACGGCGTTTCCGTCCCCCGAAGGAGCTCGTCACTCTTTGTGAAAAAAATCAGATCCCGTTGCTGCGTACTTCAATGACAACAATGAATTTGTTGAATAAGCTCACAATCCTTTTGACGGAAGAATTTTCTCCTAGCATGAACTATCATGGAACTCTTGTTGAAGTGTTTGGCGTAGGAGTGCTCATTCAAGGCGAGTCTTCTGTAGGTAAAAGCGAGGCCGCCCTAGGATTAATTGAAAGAGGTCATCGATTGATTACTGATGACATCGTCAAAGTAAAAAGACGCGAAGGCGGGTATCTAGAGGGCTTCGGTGCTGAATTGACACGCCATCACATGGAGATTCGTGGTATCGGCATTATTAATGTAGCCCATCTTTATGGCGCTGTTTGCGTGCGCGAGAATAAAAGCATCGATATTGTCGTTAAATTGGAGACATGGGACGATCATTATTTTTACGATCGAATAGGCATTGACGAGAAGACCTGCAATCTGCTGGGAATTACCCTTCCCTTTCACATTCTGCCTGTTAAACCTGGTCGCGATGTCGTTCTTTTACTCGAAACAATCGCCCTGAATCATCGCCTGAAAAGCATGGGATACAATTCTGCTAAAGATTTTAATTCTAAACTTCTTGAAACGATTATCTCCAAACAAAAGAAAAGGAATCGACCCAGTGAAATTAGTTCGTAAAGTTCGAATTAAAAATGCATTGGGCTTGCATGCACGGCCGGCTACAATGATTGTCAAGCTTTTGCTGAATTGCAAAAGCGAAGTGACTTTTACGCATAAGCGTGCTGTGATTAATGCTAAGAGTATTTTGAGCATTTTGATGCTAGCAGCGACAAAAAATACACAGCTTACTGTGACCGTTGATGGAGATGATGCTGATGATATCATGGATAAATTAGTCACCGTCTTTGAAAATGGATTTGGGGAGTAGCCAAATGATTTTGGATAGCCAAGAAATTATGTTGAAGGGCACTCCTATCTGTCGAGGAATAGCTATCGGTAAGCCTTTCTTTTTTACAATCGTCGAAGACTCAGTTCCCGAATTTTCGATAGAAGCCTCAGAGGTAGAAGCCGAAATTGCCCGATTTCACAAGGCGGTGGTAAAAGCCTGCGAAGATATTAAGCTCCTTCAGAAACGTCTTCAAAAAGAACGCATTTTTGATGGCGTAGCCATTTTGGATGCGCATCTTCAAATGATGCAAGATCCTCTTCTGACTGCAAATGTGGAAAGGGAAATCAAAAAATCCAGGAAAAATGTCGAACATGTATTCCATGGCATCATCAAAGAGTATCAAAAAAAGATAAACTCCATCAATGATCCTTTTTTTCGTGATCGCTTCAAAGATGTTCAAGATATTTTCCGCCGTGTCGTCAGGCATTTGAAAGACAACCTGTCGATGGGCTTGACAGATATCCCTCCGGATTCGATCATTTTCGCCCATGATTTAACGACCTTCGATACTGCTGAAGCAAATAGCAACTATGTTGTTGCTTTTGCCACAAAGGAAGGCGGAGCGACTTCACATGCTGCCATTGTAGCTAAAGGAAAGGGCATTCCCTATGTTTGCGGCGTCGATATTGAGCTTGTTGAGACAATCAAAGACGTTATAGTGATTGTCGATGGAAGGACCGGAGATATCATCTTAAATCCCTCTAAAGCGACTTTAACAAAATACCAACAATTGAAGGATCAACTTCAGCTTCATCTTCAAAAGCTAACACAGACGGGAAGTTTAGAATCCGAAACCTATGATGGGTATAGAATTCAGCTATCCGCAAATATCGAGATGTATAGCGAACTTGATATGCTTCATCAACTAGGTGGGAACCGAGTAGGATTATTTAGAACCGAATCTGCATTCCTTTCCCGAGAGACATTCCCCACCGAGGAAGAGCAGTACCTTATCTATCGCAAATTTGTAGAAAAGATGAATGGTATGCCCATCGTCATTAGGACTTTTGATTTGGGCGGCGATAAATATTTGAGAAATCATAAAACAGAGCCAGAAAGCAATCCATTTTTAGGCTGCCGTGCAATTCGCTTTCTATTACGGGAAAAAGAGATTTTTAAGACACAGCTTCGCGCCATTCTCCGAGCTAGCGTATATGGGGATGTCAGCCTTTTATTTCCTATGGTCTCTTCCTTATCGGAACTTCAAGAAGCCAAGCGAATGCTCGAAGAATCAAAGAAAGAACTGGCTGCTCAAGGTGAATCTATAGATTCCCATATCCCCATTGGCTGTATGATCGAAGTTCCTTCTGCCGCTCTCATTGCTGATCTATTAGCTAAAGAATGTGATTTTCTTTCCATCGGGACCAATGACCTCGTCCAGTATTCATTGGCTGTTGATCGGAGTAATCAAGCCCTCAGTGATTTATATACACCCACACATCCAAGCATTCTTCGATTAATACGCCTCGTTGTTAGCGAAGCCAATCATCATGGTATTCCTGTCGCTGTTTGCGGAGAAGTGGCTGCCGATCCGCGATTTACTCCTCTTTTGTTAGGTCTTGGGGTCCATGAACTCTCTGTCGCATCAAGATATTTGCCAATAGTCAAAAACGCTGTCCGCAATACGAGCATTGTAGCTGCCACAAAACTCGCTGAGCAAGCCCTTAAGTTGGATTCGGCATCAAGTATCGAAGAACTTCTTACCCTTGAATATCGTCAAAATGTTCCTGAAGATTGTTTCTATAATTGTTAAGCGTTTCGTGCTCTTCCCGAAAGTAACTTTCACATACGATTTATAAATTAAATTTTTCGGGCATGCACATGGGCAGACAAAGACATGGGCAAGAGCACGAAAACTCATTCTTCATTTTAATTGTATATATCTATAATCTTTAACCCGTGAGACTCTTGCAAAAATAAAATAAAACAGAATCAAGAGCATGTTAACGGTATTCGATAAAGTAAATGTTCGAAACAAGCCCTAGATGAAATTAGGTTCGTTGAATAAAAGAATGCTCTGCGTTAATCACTTCACGTTTATTAACGATACTCTCTGACTACCCTTTATTCTGACTTAGCCAAACTTAAGGGACCATAGCGACCTTAAGGACCCTATGTAGGATTGTTACTCCAAATGCTTCGTGCGGGAGCTACTGGCTTCTATATAACTTCACGTTATTTTTTGATGTTGCAGCCCAAAAAACTTAATTCACCACCGAGAAAAAGACAGGGAGAACACCGAGAAAACTACTCGAGATACTCGAGATAAACGAAAGGGTAACCCATAGTCAGTCGGCCGAATTAGAACACAACTTATCTCGATGACCCTCTCTGTGATCTCACTGTCTTTTTCTCGGTGGTGAAAAAACTAGAACAAGTTATTTTACAATAGTGGCGGTGTAAGCAGCTGGGGAGCTACTGACTACCGACTACTGGCTACTGACTACCCTTTATTCAGAATTCTGACCTCTGAATTCTGTCATTCAATTACATTCCGAACATGCCGAGGTCGGGAAGGTTTCCAGGAAGCTTAGGCATGTTTGGCGTTTGAGCTTGGAGTTTTTTCACGGCGTCGTTATAGGCTGCTTTGATCAGATCTTGAAGGCCTTCGACATCTTCAGGGTCGACGCATTCAGGTTTTATAGCGATATGTTTGAGTTCATATTCTCCTGTTAGAGTGATTGAAACCAATCCATTGCCAGCTGTTCCTATGGCTTCTGCCTTCTGCATTTGATTTTGTAATTGGCTGAATTGTTCTTGTAGCATCCTGGCTTGCTTTTTCTTTTTAGAAAATCCTGTTCCCATATCATACCTATTCTAGGGTGCATTTGTTTGTTTTTTTTGAACGGTTCCTTCCAGTTCTATGGCAGTAAACTGCAAAAGGGTATCGTAGCGACTTTGTTTATTTAACGGCAAGCCCTGCGTGGATGGCGGTTGAGGAGAGGGGGCTTGGTTGATGGAAAACATATCTGCAGCAGGGGCCGGAGTAGCGGGTGGAAGCGGCAAGGGTTGAGGAGGCGGTGATAGTGTATTGACTTTTTCTTTTGGCTTATTTCTGATTCCAAGATCTTCTTGAGATGGCGTCGGATCAATGCTTATGGAGCTCGTTGCGGGCGGCGCAAACGGTTTGGGTTGGAAGGAGAGGGAGGGCATTGTCCTTTGATTGAGGGGTTGCTGGGACTGCGGAGGGGGCAATGAAGCAGCAGAGGAAGCCAGCGAAGGGGCGTTCACCAATTGTTCTAATTCTGATAAGCGACGTACTAAAAATTCCACAGGAAGCCTCTGGTGCGTCCGCATAATGCGCAGTAAAATACATTCGAGAGCAATTCTTCCAGAAGGTTGAAAGCGGATTTGATTTTGCGCTTCAATTAAAAAATCTAAGATCGTGATACATTGCTCTTGTGTATAGAGCTTGGCCGACGTGCCATAATGTATTTTATCTTCTTCTGAGAGGGTTAAAAAAGGGGCATTCAAACCGGAGAGTTTAATCAAAATTATCGTCCGGAAGTGATCTGTCAAACTCTCAACGAAGTGTATGAAATCTTTGCCTTGAGAAAAAATCTGGTGGGCAATTTCAAAGGCCATCGATAGACGGCCTTCCTTGCCAGCATGATCCAAATCGAAAAGCACTTCTTTAGGCATCACTCCCAACACATCAGAAACAATGCGTGCAGTTATCGGACCCTCATGAAAGGCGATAATTTGATCAAAAAGGGATTCGGCATCGCGCAATCCCCCATCAGCGCGTTTAGCGAGTAGGTGGAGGGCTTCTGATTCAACGTCTACATTCATTTCTTTAGCGATGCGGCTAAGCTTTTCCGTGATTTTTTCGTGCGGAATCCTGTTGAGATTAAAGCGTTGGCATCGGCTGAGAATCGTAGGCAATACCTTATGAGGTTCTGTTGTCGCAAAGAAGAAGATGACTTTTAGCGGAGGCTCTTCCAGAGTCTTTAACAGAGCATTGAAGGCTTCTTTGGTGAGCATATGGACTTCATCGATGATATAGATCTTATATTTACCTGAAGAAGAAGCATATCCGACAGTTTCATTGATCTGTCGGATATCGTCGATACCGCGATGGGAGGCTCCATCAATTTCCAAGACGTCCAAGGAATGTCCTGAAGAAATTTCTTTGCATGAGGAACAGGCATTGCAAGGCTCGCCATCTTCTAGAGGGGATAGGCAATTGAGAGCTTTAGCAAAGACTCGTGCAAGCGTCGTTTTGCCCGTTCCCCGTGATCCGCAAAATAGATAGGCATGCGCCAGCCGCTTGTTTTTGATGGCGTTTTTCAATGTGGTTACAATAGCATCTTGTCCCAGAACTTCTCGAAAAGTTTGTGGGCGGTATTTGCGCGCAAGCACTTGATAATTTGACATGGCCTCATCGCTTTTTTTGTGATAGATAAGTTTAGCGTTGCCTTACAATTAATGCAAGGGAGTCGCTATTCATCCGCTATAGCTGTTGTGCTTTCCATGCATGGGCGATCATCGTATCGAGATCCGAAAACTGCGGGGTCCATCCCAACTCCTTTCGAGCCTTTTGAGCATTTGCCACCAAAACTGCAGGGTCTCCAGAGCGACGAGGTCCATTGATGAAATTGACTTTAAGGTTTGTCACTCGTTCGACAGCCGTGATAACTTGGCGTACGCTAAATCCCTGTTCATTGCCGAGATTATACTGAGAAGAGCGGTGATCTGCAAAAAGCTTTTTTAAGGCCAATATATGAGCGGCCCCCAAGTCTTCGATATGGATATAATCGCGAATGCATGTCCCATCCGGAGTTGGATAGTCTGTGCCGAAAATAGTGATAAAGTTCTCTGGGGGTTGTTTCAGGCTTTGCAGGATCAAAGGAATTAAATTTGTTTCCTTGCGCTTATAGTTTTTGATTTTCCCTTCTGGATCGCCTCCCGCAGCATTGAAATAACGGAGACAGCTCGATTTAATTCCGTAAGCTGCATCATAATCTTGAAGAATCTTTTCCACAAAGAGTTTAGATTGTCCGTAGGGATTGATAGGATTGCATGGATGGTTTTCGTCGATTTTTTCGTGCAGAGGAAGTCCAAAGATGGCTGCAGAAGAAGAGAAAATAAGTGTTTTAACATCATGTCGACGCATTGCTTCAAGAAGGTTGATTGTATTAATGACATTGTTGATGTAATATTTAGCAGGATTGGCCACGGATTCGCCGACATCAATGAAGGCAGCAAAATGCATGATCGCTTGGATGTGGAAATTCTTGAAGACACTGTCTAAGTCTTTAGTATTGCTTAAATCTCCCTGGATAAATGGAGCATCCAAAATCGTTTGGCGATTTCCCATTGACAGATTGTCAAACACTACAGGACGATAGCCTTCAAGGGCAAGCATTTTGGCGGCATGGGAACCGACAAAACCGGCACCGCCTGTAACAAGGATGGTTGGATGAGTTGTGGTAGAAAATTTCATAGGTAGCAAGTTGGGTTTTAAGAATTCACCCCTTATATGTGAGAAGGAATTTATACACCAGCTTTTGAAAAAGTAAGGACTAATTTGTGGTATTATGCTACTCTAGTTATCACCCATGATTGCAATGGAATAAAAGCAAGATGAATGATCGGTCCAGTGAGATTGCCAATTATACCGAGCTAAAGTTTTCAAGAGAGCAGGGTTTTTTCGATAAAAGCACTGGTATCAGAGTGCTTATTGGTGTTCTTTTTGCCCTTGCTCTATTTGGGATTTTGCATTTTCGTGAAGCACGTGTTGAAGTTTTAGAACTAAATAGCATAGCTCCAGGATATGTGGTCGCTCAAATCGATTTCGATTTTTTAGATGAAGAGGCGACGATTCTCCTCCGGCAGGAAGCTGTTCGGGATGTGGGAAAAATCTATCAAATTTCCGAAAGAGATGTCCGTCAACGTCGCATTGAATTCGAAAACTTCCTCATTTACAATCAAGATTGGCGGAAGTACGCGGCAAATAGTACCTTTGAGGAAATGTACAAAGGAATTGATGTTCTTGAGAAGACACTTTTTCAAATACGCTTCACTGATCCTCGAACCTTGCAAAAAATTCATGAACTAAAACTTCCCGCCGCCTATTACTTAATCTATACGCCGGCAGACTTATCCGAAGAAATTATATTTCCAACCCAGATTTGGGATGCAATTGGCAATATAGCCTTTTCCGAAGGCTCTTTTCATGGGGGAACGACCTCCTCGATTATCGGTTTTTTTCAAACTAAAGGATGGACGGTAGAAGAGGATCTCAATGCTGAGCGAGCATTGCGTCGACGCATTCAAAGTCGTGTTGCCGACAAATATACCCATGTTAGCGCGGGCAGCCGTATCATTGATCAAGGGGAAAGGGTAACAGCACGGCATATTGCCATGCTGCAAGCTATGAAAAAGTCCCTTAGCGAACAAAGGAATTTGTGGCATCCATTAACTCTATTGGGAAGCTTTTTCTTGAGCATGCTTTTAACCGGTATCTGTATCGCTTATTTCAAAATCAATCATCCCCAGATTTTATATTCCAACCGTAAATTATTCCTGCTTGTTACCATTGTCATTGTTTCTTTTGGAATCGCCAAAGCTGTTGAATTTTTTCTTTTAACGTCCAAATCGAATCTCATCGAAGTCGTCCGCTATCCGCTTTTAGTTCCTTTTTCTGCCATCCTTCTCTGCAGCTTGATGAATCCTAATATTGCCACCTTTTCAAGTGGTTTTTTAACGATCATCTTTACAATGACTTTGGCGTTCGAGCGTCAAGGATTTATGATTATTAATTTGGCTGCAGGTCTTGTCGCCATTTTAAGTACGCGGTCACTTAGGCGTCGAAAGGAAGTATTCATCGTTTGTGCTAAAACATGGCTATGCAGCGTGATGATCATTTTTTCACTGCATTTCTATCAAAATACGTTATGGAATCTCGCTGTCTTTTCCGATATTGTCAGTTCTGCCATTTTCATGCTATTGACAGCCATTCTTGTCGTCGGATTGCTACCGCTTCTCGAATCGGCATTTCGCATCATGACCGATGTCTCTCTCATGGAATATATGGACCCAAATAGCGATCTGCTAAGGAGATTGACGATTGAAGCTCCTGGCACTTATCAACATTCCGTTGTTGTCGGAAATTTGGCCGAAGCTGCCGCTTTAGCTATCGGAGCTAATGGTCTATTCTGCCGTGTTTCTACGCTTTATCACGACATTGGGAAAATGGTCACCCCCCAATATTTTACTGAAAACCAACAAGGGGGAATGAACATCCATCAACTGCTAACGCCTCAAGAGTCCGCACAAGTTATCATCGCTCATGTGAGTGAAGGGGTCGCTCTAGCGCGGAAAGCTGGGCTACCGGAGCAGTTTATTGACATCATTAAGGAACACCATGGGACCACATTGACTTATTATTTTTATCATAAACAACTTGAAAAAGTTGGCGGTGATAAGTCTCTTGTAGATGAAAAAGAGTTTCGCTACGCTGGTCCTAAACCGAGAAGTAAGGAGTCTGCTATCATCATGATAGCCGATTCAGTAGAAGCTGCTTCCCGGTCGCTGGAAACCATTAATGAAGAGAGCTTAATGACCCTTGCTAGCAGGTTGATCAAAGAAAAGGCTGAAGATGGCCAGTTTGACCATTGTCTTTTAACTTTTGAAGAAATGGCTATCGTCAAGGCAACACTGGTGAGAACTCTTGTAGCCTATGGGCATACGCGAATAAAATATCCCACTCAAGAACCCAAAGTAACTCCCGAAAATGCACCTCTAATCGATGCCTAATATGAATCAAACACCCTTTTCATTAGCCCTAGTGACTGGTGCAAGTAGCGGTATTGGCATGGCTTTGTGTCATCTTTTAGCATCGAAGGGAATTTCCTTGATCATCACAGGACGTGATGCTACCAGATTAGTTCAGCTTGCCGATGAACTAAGCACTCTTGTTCCTGTAGAATTTTTTACAGCCAACCTGGCATCTTCCGAAAGATGTAAAATCATTGAAAAAATTCATGAAAGGGTACCCGACCTTGTCATTAATAATGCAGGCTTTGGCTTATATGGTGAAGCATTAAGCTACGACACTAGTATGCAAACAGACATGGTTGAGGTTAATTCTAAAGTTGTTCTTGAATTTACTCTAGAAAGTGCGCGAGCCCTTTCAACATCGAACAAAAAAGGGGTGATATTAAATGTGTCTTCAGCTGCTAGTGGACTCATATTTCCATGTTTTGCTGTCTACGCCGCTACAAAAACCTTCGTCACTCAAGTTTCAATTTCTCTTGATTATGAAATGCAATCTCGCGGAATTCGGGTTCTAGCGTCTTGTCCTGGTATCGTAGAGACCCATTTTCGCTCAAGGGCTTCTGGAATCGAAGACTCATCGCAGGAACGCTCCTCAATGAGCGCTGAATTTGCAGCGAAGCAAATTTGGAGGCAAATTGAAAAGAAGCAACGCGTCCATGTCTTTGATTGGAAAACAAGAGCCGCTCTCTTTTTAGCTCGCTGCCTTCCTCGGACTCTTCTTGCAAAAATCCTTATGAATCGAATTGAATCCTACCTAAAATAATTAATGGATGAACGTAGCCATATGCCCAGCTTCGCCGATTTAGGCCTTGACCCTCATATTTTGAAATCTTTAGAACGGATGCAATTTAAAGAGCCGTCTCCAATCCAAAGTGCGGCCATTCCCATGATCCTTCACCGAAAGGATCTTATCGCTCTTGCTAAAACAGGTTCTGGAAAGACGGCTGCATGCGCAATTCCTATTTGCCACCTTGCAAAGACTGACAACCCGCATATCCAAGCTCTCATTATTGTTCCAACACGAGAACTAGCTCTGCAGTATGCCACCGAGGTGCAAAAAATTGGTTTAGATAAGGGCGTCAAAGCCTTTGCCATTTTTGGGGGAGAAGATTCTTCCATGCAGCAATCAAAATTAAAGCATGGTGTTCATGTGCTTGTAGCAACTCCTGGACGGCTAATTGATTTCATCTACTCGCGTCAAATCGACCTATCTCACGTAGAGACGTTAATCCTAGATGAAGCTGACGAGATGTTGAGCATGGGGTTTTATGATGATTTGGAATTCATCATCAAGTGTCTTGTCCATGACCATCAAACGTTGCTTTTTTCTGCGACAATGCCGCGACAGATCAGCATGATTGCTAAGCAGCATATGAAAGAGCCGAGCGAAATTTCTTTAATCCAAGAGCAAGCAAGTCCCGAAACAATTGAACATCGTTTTGTTTATTGCCATCGCGAACAGAAGGGTGCCACCCTGTTACGACTTATCCATGAAGTGCAACCAAAGCAAAGCATTGTCTTTTGCCATTCTAGAGAGGAAGTGGAAAGGGTCTGCCGTCATCTAAAAAGCAAATTCGATGGAGTTGATTTTTTGCATGCTGGATTGAGTCAAGACATTCGAGGAATTGTTACAGGAAAGTTTCGTACTGGACGCATCCGCTTCCTGGTCGCTACAGATGTTGCTGCGCGAGGACTGGACTTTTCTGGGGTCACTCATGTGTTTATTTACCATCTCGCCGATGATCCAGACGTCTATGTTCATCGGTCCGGACGTACCGGCAGATATGAACGACAAGGAAATGTCATTACCCTCGTCACCGACCGGGAATTGAGGTCTCTTAAAGAAGTTTTAAAAGCCATTCAAAGAGAGGCTGTATGGATAGGCGATCCTCCACCCATCCGTAAGAAGGAGGGAGGCAGGCCCGATAATGATGACAAAAAAACGCGATCAAATAGGGCCAAGCCTGGATATCGCTACAAACGAAAAACTTAATATGATGAGTTAAGTAATTGTTCCATAGCATGTAACAAGCCATGGGCTTTTAGTTGAGCCCGTTGGAAGGCGCTTTCGATGGGACCGCCTTCATTGTCACGCACACCGCAATAAATCTTTATCTTTGGCTCTGTACCTGAAGGTCTGATCATGAGCTTGCTTTGATCCTGCAACCAAAAGAGCAGTACGTCGGATTGCGGAAGGTGCAGTTGCTCCGTTTTTCCTGTCTTTAGTTCTCTTTTGAGTGATTTTTGGTAATCTTCGACAGCAATGACATCAAGATCATTAATTGTTTCAGGCAGCTGAGAACGGAGCTTTTTCATACCGGACGCCATCTTTTCTTTGCCTTCTTTGCTTTCTTCGAATTCTACAGAAAGCAAGCTCTCAGAAAACACTCCATATTTGGCATAAAGTTCATGCAAAAGATCAACTAACGTTTTGCCTTGACGCTTGGCATATAAGGCAACCTCACAAATTAATGCAGAGGCAATAATACCATCTTTATCCCTTGTAAGAGTCCCTAAAAGATATCCAAACGACTCTTCCCCTCCGAAAACAAAATGATATCCTTCAGGATTATTTTCCCATTGGCGGATTTTTTCGGCGATATACTTAAACCCTGTCAAAACATTGAAGCAGGGCTGATGATATGCATCGCAAATCGCTTGAAAGAGCTCTGTCGTGCCTATTGTTTTTATAAAAGCCGCTTTTTTGGGCATCTTACCCTTTTGGATCAATGTCTCGCATATATAAGCCAAACAAAGGCTGGCGATTTGATTTCCGGAAAGTAAAACGACTTTATCATGATGATTAATTGCTACTCCGACACGGTCTGCATCTGGATCAGTGGCGATTAATAAATCATCATGCGTCTCTTGCAGTTGTTTAATTCCCATTTCCAAAGCGGCTGATTCTTCTGGATTAGGAGATTTGACCGTTGTGAAGTTACCGTCAGGAATAATTTGTTTTTCAACGAAAGATAGCGAGCTGAATCCCCAAGCCGGAAGTATGCTTGGAATTAATGTAATGCCAGTGCCATGGAGGCTGGTGTAAATAATTTTTAGTTCCTTTCCATGCCTTTGGTTCATTTCAGGATTTAATTGGAGCTTGAATGTTTCTTCAATATATGAACGATCAATGTCCTCTCCGACGAGAGTGATAGAGGGATGAACAATTGAAGAAACCGTCTTTACCATAGCCGGATCCGTGATTTTAGCAATCTCCTTAATGATGCCCTTATCATGTGGAGGAAGGATTTGGGCACCATCGCTCCAATAGACTTTATACCCATTGTAATCGGGAGGATTATGGGATGCCGTAATCATAATCGCTGCACTGCATTTTTTTAGGCGGCAGCCAAATGAGACGAGGGGAGTTGGACGGAGGTCTCGGCATAAAAACACTTGAATATTGTTGGCAGCCAAAACTTTGGAGGCTTCTTCAGCAAAGTCTTTTGCATGCCTTCTCGAATCATACCCAATGAAGACAGAATGGCCTTGTGGAGGAGGGGGTTGTTGATTGAGATAGTTTGCAAGTCCCTGGGTGGCTGCCCGTACAGTATAGTTGTTCATGCGGTTGCTACCGACACCCATGATTCCGCGCATCCCTCCTGTGCCAAATGAGAGATTGGTATAAAAGGCGTCTATAGCTTCTTGAGGGCATTCTTTAAGAAGTTTGCGAACCTCAGTTTTGGTTTTATCGTCATAAAGGCCTTCCAGCCATAACGAGATATTTCTTTGAGTTTCAGCATCCATGTTGTGAACAGCCATATTCATGTTGAAACCTTCTGTATGTTTTGAACTAGTCTCTATCTTCAGTGAGGATCTGTTTAATTCCAGCCACAATAAAAAGAATCAAAAATATCATGCAAACAATGCCGACAACGCCAGCTTCAACAAAAAGTCCCGCTGCTAGAATGGATGTTGGCATAGTGGTTTCATCCCAGTTTGTTCAAATCACAAGAAAAAACGGAGTTAGAAGATTTTTTACAGTCCTTCAGACTGCGTTATTGGCACTGAAACTTAATACAATGCAAACGAGATTGTCAATCAACAAAAGAAAGATGGATAAAAAATGCTATTTCGTGTAAAATATTTTTCTTAAAAAACCAAAGAAAAGCGGGTTTTAATGTCCTCTATCGCTCCGACAGAACGATCTGGTATGTGCCCGGGGTGGCTTTGTCCACCGCGTGAATCTGATCCTGTCGAAGATAATGCTAGCCCTGACTCTGATGAAAGACATCATGCCGCTAAAGATAATCGAAATCGCATGGCTTGGCATTTGCTCACACTTGGCATTCCTCTTCTTATTCAAACATTTTCCATGTTTTTTGAAGGCCTTATCCGCCGTGAAAAAACAGAACTTTCTTTAAGAGTGCGATTTAAAAGTCCAAATCATAGTTTAAAGCAAATTGCAAGCTTGATGAAACTTCATCTATTCAATGAAATTGCGGATACCGCTTTAAATAAAGCTGAGGAGAATAAAGCAGTTCAACTGATGAATAGGCTGATCAATGATATTGAGAAAGCAAAAGCTTCTGATAACCTCTCCGATGTTGAATCATATAGAGAAAAGCTCAATCCGATCATTTGCTTGTTAGAAAAATGCCGCAAGCTCTCAATCACACGAAAAGATTTTGATGGAGAGAACTGGAAGGCATTAGATCTTATTGATTTTGAGTTAGCCAAAGAGCATTTCGAACATTTACATAATTTATTTAACTCCTTTTGGTTCCTTAAACTCGGTGTAAGAACATCAATGAAGCTTCGCTTCAATGTCGATTATCATGAAGCGTTGGTTGCCGAAAGCCTATCGCTTTCTCTGGCCTATATCGAAGGTCTTGATGGAAAGACGATTGAAATCCCTGTCTTGGATCAAAAATCCAGAAAATATCAACTTGTTCCTCATAAGATTCGAGAGACTCGACTTGGCGATGCATTGCCTTGTTATGTGCTAGAAAGTGAAAACAATCAGTTGCCTCCATGGTTTATCGTCCGCGGAACACAATATTATACTGGTGCTTCGGCTGATGGAAAAGAGTATCGTACCGGAGGCTTAGAGTCTATTTTGGCAGATGCCCTTGATCATGAGTGCATTACAAGGAACATTATCAATAAGTCTTTGGTTCATCGTCCTATCGTGAAACAAGATAATACCTATGTGCAAAGAGAATCCTTGAGCGACATTTTTCAACAATGGCATGACAAAGGTAAAAAAGCGATTCTTTGTGGACATAGCCTTGGCGGCACTCTTGTCAATGCTCTTGCCGTCGAATTTTATGGCGATGTCAAAACAGCTTATGCTTTTAGCGCTGCTGGAGTATCCTTGGAAACAGCAACACGATGGGATCAACTAAAAAAAGAGCAAGAAGGACTTGACGGGCATCCAAAACTCGTTAATTTCGATTATGAAGGGGACATTATCCCTGCTGGTGGCCGTCGGCTCATTGGAATGCATTTAGCCATTGAGCCTTTAGCTCAATTAGTGTCTAATCGCATCTACGTATGTCATGTACGCAGCCATTTAAATCACGATTTTCAGATTCAAAAAGTGGATACTGTCAAAGAAAATCGAAAATGGGCGCGTTTATTCTGCGAACAATTGCGCATTATTACGGGGAGATGCTTTCGGCTTTTGATTGCTTTGTTTAATGGCAACTATTTGCCTGATTGGTGGAAAAACCGCAAAATTTATCGAGAATATGCAGCTTTCCACCGTTTGATCCGCCTTTCAACTCAATAGATAACTCATTTTATTGCAACGTTTTGACCATCTAAGTTACCTAAAACATTAGTTTTTTTGGATAATTTACGCAATTTGTTAGTATTATGTCAAAATGGTGAAGAAATGGAAAAAGTGGACTCGGTTTCAAGTATAAAGAAACGATCGCTTCCGATTTTAAAGCGTCACTCCGTTAAGCGAGCTGCAATTTTTGGTTCTTTCGCTAGAGGAGAGGCTAAGACAAGCAGCGATGTGGACTTTCTTATCGAATATAAGACTAAAAATAAAAGTCTCTTTGACTTAGTAGATCTTAAGTCTGAGTTAGAGGATACTTTAGGACGAAAAGTTGATATTGTCACTTACAATTCAATCTATTGGAGAATACGTGAACAAATTCTTGCAGAGCAGGTTGTAATTTTGTGAAAAAAGATCTAAGATATTTATTGGACACATCATCGAATCGATCGTGTTGATTGAACAGTATGCGGAAAACTTAACAACAGATAAATTTAAAAAAAATATCGCGATGCAAGATGCGATTATTCGTCGTCTTGAGATCATTGGCGAGGCTGTGAAGAATATTCCTGTAACGTTCAAGACAAAATATTCCGAGATTCCCTGGAAACAAATGGCTGGAATGCGTGATGTTTTAATCCATGAATACTTTGAAACTTAATTAATGGCAATTATTTGCCGATTGGTCAGCAATTCGAAATATAAATAATTGTTGTCCTTAGCCTACTCAAATTGTATTGAAAAGGCTATTTTTGTCGCATTTATTTTTCCTACCGATTGGTGGAAAAACCGCAAAATTTATTGAGAATACGCAGCTTTCCACCGTTTGATCCATCTTTCAACTCAATATAAGTTCATCCTCAGAGCCTTTTGGAGACTTTGTTGGAACTTTTTCCATTTTTCTTGAAAGGTCGACAACAAGAACAGAAATATTGTCGCCATTTATGAATTTTTGTCCTTGGATTTCTTTTTCTGTCCAATAGGCTTTTCTCATGAGTTCAAGAGCGATTGTTTCACATGATGCTTTTGATTTGACCATATTGTGGACTTCTTCAACCACTTGTTTAGGGCTGACGACATCCCAAAGGCCATCGCAAGCCATAATAAGAAGACGCTCTTTAGATGGCTCTAAAGGGATCTTTACAATCTTAGGACGGGGATTTAAGCCAGATGTGCTAGGATCATGGCCAATGCAATGCGTCATTGCAAGATAACTTTTTTCATCATTTAAATAGACTCTTAGACCTGAATCTGTACTAACTATAATCCCATATCTGTTTTCGACACTCTTAGCGCATTCTTCCACGGAAGGTTCTTGATCACGACTTAAGCCGATTGCTTTTCCATTCAAGTCCAAAATCGCACGAGAATCCCCAAGATTGGCCACCCAAAGATTATCCTTGAAAATGAACGCAACTAATGCCGTTGTTCCTCCGCCATATGGAAATGCTTTTTCTTGCGTTTGGATCTCATGAAATACGGTCTTTAAAAAATTGAAAATGACTAAATCTTTGTCATCTTCAGTCGTTGCTTCAGCGAATATTCCCGGAAAGTATTTTTGAAGATGAGAAGGAAATTTTTGGGCGGCAAATTGAGACCATTGTTGCCCTTGTGTTTTTTGCCCTTCAGGTAAGTAAGTGTTGTTAGGCTGACTATGGCCGTCAAAAATTCCAAATATCGGGATTCGATGCTTCTCGTCATTGATATAAACTTCTACAATATCTATCAAATGTGCATCTTCCATGTTCTTTCGGCGTCCGATAGTTGAGGCTAAACCAATCTTTCCAACCTCTTCCATGGATAACTTCACTTCATTCCAAGTCTCGCAATTGACAGGAATTTCCTTAGCTGTCGTTGAATCCCACAAAGGATTTGGAGCTTCTTCAAGTTGCTGTTGAGCGTTTAAATAGGCTTTATTGAGTTTATCGATGATTTCTTTAGGAGTGAGAATGGCTGTTTCATTTAATTCTAAGATAGAAAGTGGAAATTTTTTGCTGGAGGGAGCATCCTCAATGTCGTCGTTTTCACGATTTCTTTTCTTAGAAATTTGTTGATATAATTTAGTGATCTTGTCTCTTTTAACCTGAACAAAAAAACCACTTTTTGATCCTCCTGCATAAAGGCTTCTTATTACCTCAGAACTTTTGGGAAGATCTTGATTTATTTGATCGGCAATGTTTTTTGCTTTTTCTTCGGTCATAGGTCCAGAACTAATCTTCATCATTTTTTCAGATTTAATGGGAATCCATTCCGTTTGAGGAAACTTAGAAAAAAAGTCCTGTTCATTGTGCGTGCAAATAGTCATTTGTTTTTCCTAAATCGATTGATCAGATTGTGTTGAGAAGCTTTTTAATTCTTTATAGCTAAGTTTGGTGCGTCTTGAAAAAAAAGTGCCTTGTTAGAACTCACAAGGCACTTTACCCATTCATAGGTAGTAAGTTGGGTTTTAATGGCAATCTTAGATAAATTCGAGTGGTTAAACGGCATTTGCCATGTCAACAACGATCACAGAGGTATTGTCACTTTTATCCAATGATATTGCATATGCTGTTTCTGCTAATAGTTTAGAGATTTGCTGACAGTTGAAACCAGCTCTAGAAAGAGCTTCAACATGTTTTGTTACTTGCGACGGGCTTGCCACATCCCAAAGTCCATCTGAAGCAATAATTAGATGGCTATTTTTTCCCTTTAATTGTTCTAATGGGTAGTGAATAACTTTGGATCTAGGATTCAAAAGCTTTTCATGCCCGATACAGTTTGTAATGCTTATAGCCCCTTGTTCTAAGGGCGTGTTGAGTATAACCTTTCCTCCCATAAAAGGAACGATCTGAAAACCGCGCTTCCGTAAAGATTTTGCGTAATCTTCGATTTTGGCTTTATGATCGCGACTGAGGGCGATAGGTTTACCATTCACATTTAAAACAGCTCGTGAATCGCCCATGTTAGCAACCCATAACTCATTGGCAATTATCATTGCGACGCATGCGGTTGTACCTCCTTTTTTAAGAGCAGGACATTGGAGATGAATCTTATAAAAAGCCTGTTTCAGGACATTTAAAATGTCGCAATTTCTTTTTTTTTGCGAGAGATTGTCCTGGAAGATCGGTTGTAATTCTTTTTCTAGGTGTTGAGGGAGCTTTTCAGCTAGAAAATCGGCCCATTGACGTCCAGGAGTTTTTTCTTGAGAGGGCGAGTTTTCTTCCGGAGCTTCCGAAGTTGAAAACTGATTTTCTTCAGACGTATGTCCATCAAAAACTGCATATAAAGTGACTGGATACGTTTTATCTTTGCCTTCAATAAGGAAGGAAGTTTTCTCTAATACAACATCTTCCATATTTCTACGGCTGCCTTGGATGGAATAAGAGTTGTTTCCTTGTTCAGTGACGCCGCTGCGTGGGGTTTTGGGGGAAGTTTTTGCCCAATGGATATTTGCAGGTTGAGATAATTGTAATTGCGCCTTTTCAAATGCACGGTCTAATATAACGGCAACTTTTTCTGCATCGTCATAAGTGCGTGTATTGCGAGCGACATTTTTTTTGTCTTCTTCAGACATCGCATTTTCCACGTTCATGGAGACTGAATCGGTGCGTTCAGCAGAACTTTCCAATTCAATGGCTTTTCTTTTATTTGAATCTGGTGGATATTGAAGAGCGGCATTAAAAATTTCGGGAGTTGAAGTGGCGACGACAGCTAGATCCGTAAGTTCTGATGATGCTGGAGAAATTTTATTTCGAGGAATTAAAATGACATATTGATCTGAATTAGATTCAGATTTGATGATGATTCCTAATGATCCGAGTGCAGACGAATTAATTTTGCAAAGAAGTTCTTGGGCCTTGTCTTGAGGCATTTCATTCGAAGAAAGATTGTCATTATCGCAATGCCAAGGCGTATATCCGATATAGGGGTGTATAAAGGTAAGCTCTTTATAGGTTAAACTCATAAAAATTCTCCTTTGGAGGGTCTTGTTGAATGCGAAGAGTCTATCGGATTTTGTTGTTTTTTACACGTTTTATTTAATTAATACTATTCGGTAATTTAAAAATTAAATAAACAGTGCATAGAGAAGAATAATTTCACTTGTCATCTATACAGGAAGATTCAAAGGTTTGCCAGAAACACGATAGAAGCAAAGTTTTACCTCACAACAAGATCAACGATGAAAACGATTTAATGATAAGATTTTTTTGGATGTTCAAAACGGTGTAGGCTCTTCAATCATCTCCATATCAACGATACATTCTTGATTGTTTTGCAATCTTTTCCATTCTAATTTCCCTTGAATCCAAAGTGAGGTAGTTTTTTGTCTTGTTCTATCATTATATCGTTCAATCGTTTCCATCGTTAACTTTACTTTCAAGTTCACTCATTTAAATTGCAAAATTTTGTTGGCGCAATGCTTCGTAAATAACGATGCCGATAGACGTTGCTAGGTTTAGGCAACGTGCTCCTGAACTCATGGGGATGCTTGCAAAACGTTCTGGCCATTGCTTGCTTAAATGCTCTGGAAGACCATTTGTTTCTGAACCTGTGGTCTCTAACAACTTTATAAAGTTAACAGGATGAACGGGATAGGCAGGATAAGACATAAAATTGTGATCTTAATAGAAAATATATATTTTTTTCACTTTCTCCTGTTTTTTTATCCTGCACGATAGAAGCAAAGTTTTACCTCACAGCACGATCAACGATGGAAACGATTTAGCGATTTAACGATAAGATTTTTTTGGATGTTCAAAACAGCAGTTCAGAATACTTCCTGTCAATTCAAAGTGAGTAGATTATTTAGAATTCAAAATTTTGTTGGCGTAATGCTTCATAAATAACGATGCCTACAGACGTTGCTAGGTTTAGGCAACGTGCTCCTGAAATCATGGGGATGTTTGCAAAACGTTCTGGCCACTGCTTGCTTAAATGCTCTGGAAGACCGTTTGTTTCTGAACCAAAGATCAGAATAGAATCTTTAGTATAGCTGAGTTCGGTATATCGCTGTTCGACTTTGCTGGAAAAAAAATAAAAATTTTTTGTAGAGGTTTTCAGAAAATCATCGAGATTATCTAAAAAAGAGACGTCGACGTCTTCCCAGTAGTCCAAACCAGCACGTTTAAGCCATCGACTTGTGACGCTAAAGCCTAAGGGACGGACAAGGATTAAAGAGCATCCGGAAACAGCACAGGTACGGACGATATTTCCTGTGTTTTGGGGGATTTGTGGCTGGAATAGAATGACTTTCACACGTATACATATTTAAAGGGTGTTTCCAAGAGATTTTGGAAACACCGATAGTCAAAGAGACTTTATTGAGGAATTTAAGATGAGTGGTGGGAGGATTCTGATTCATCCAATTCATGATCATGATCTCCTTCAAGATCATCATCAAAATCCCTTTCTTCATCAGATTGAGAGCCGGTCGACTGAGAGTGTGCATTTTCCTTCTCGGATGGAACTGCTTTGACGACTTCGATGTCAAATACCAATAACGAGTTTGGAGGTAGCTGTCCGGTACGGCCATATCCATATTCTGGATGAACAAACAGGCGTCGTTTTTCACCTTCTTTCATTCCGGCGACCCCTTTGCTAAAGCCTGGGATGGCTTGGTCGATAGGCACAGTGATTGGTCCGCCGGCATTCTCTGATGTTCCAAAAACTGTTCCATTGAGATATTTTCCAGTATAGTTGATGGAAGGGGAACCGTGTTCTGGAACTGAAGGTCCTTGTCCTTCTTCTAAGATGAGGTATTGCAATTTACCTGGTACAATTTCAACAACGCCTTGAACGTTTGCATTATCGCGCATGAATGTATTGGCAGCTTCCATGTTTGTATCAGCAAGAGTATTATAGGCTTTCTCTTGCAATTGAGCCATAGCCGCTTCGTATTCTTCATCGTTCATCGGAGCAGGCACGCCTGCAGCTCCTTCACGCATCCCCTTGACAATGCTTTCGAGGTCGAATTGCACGCCAGGAGCTTTTAGATTTCGTCCGATAAAATGGCCTAAAGCCTCAGAAATTTTGCGCGTGTCAGCATCAGTGGCTGAGGCCACCTCTGAAGAACCTTGAGATTGCTGTTCATTATTTAAATCTTTTGGCCTAGAAGGGCCACAAGCCATCAATACAGCTAAGGCAGCTATAGCAAGCATTTTCATATTCTTTTTTAGCATGTTTTCATGTCTCCTAGATAAAAGTTAAGGCTTAGCTTAGATCCTTCTTTCTTTTACGTCCACGAAAATTCTGGATTTACTGTAGAGATTCCAAGATCCTTCAGTTGTTGTACAGCTACTTGAGAAGGGCATTTCATCATTAGGTCGCTAGCTTTCTGTGTTTTAGGAAAGGCTATGACGTCACGGATGTTTTCAGTATTTGTCAAAATCATCATCAGGCGGTCCAATCCTAACGCTATTCCCAAATGGGGAGGAGTGCCATAGCTTAAGGCTTCAAGGAAAAAGCCGAATTTAGCCTTCAATTCCTCTGGTTGAAGATTGAGCTTTTGAAAGATTTTTTTTTGCAAATCACTATTGTGGATCCTTTGTGAACCACCTCCAATCTCATAGCCATTCAAGACTAAATCATAGCCTGAAGAGCGCGCTTTAAGAGGATCTGTTTCAAGCAGGTGAAGATCATCTGGATTTGGAGATGTAAATGGATGGTGCTCACTGTCCAATCTTTTTTCCTCTTCATTCCAACTGAATAAAGGAAAATCTGTCACCCATAGAAGTTCATACTTTCCATCTGGGATCAATTGTCTATCTTTTGCTATGCGACGACGCAAATGATCAAGGCCTTGATTCGCGCGTGAAGGTTGGTCTGCGACCATAAAAATTAAATCCCCAACCTCCATCTTCATGGTTGAAATCAATTCTTTCTGCAATTCTTCAGAAAAGAATTTAACAATGCTAGAATTTAATCCTGTCTCTTGGAGCTTCATCCATGCCAAACCCTTGATGCCAAGGCGACCTATAAAATCGGTATAATCCTCAATGACTTTGCGCGAAATATCCGCGCCGCCTTTAACGCATAGTCCTTTGACGATGCCTCCTTCCTTGAGCTGGTCTAAGAAGACTGAAAACGTCGAGCGTGCTGCAATGGAATCCAAGCGGATCAACTCCATGCCAAAGCGCATATCGGGTCTATCACATCCATATCTTTCCATGCATATTTGATGAGGAAGACGTCTAAAAGGAGTAGCTATATCGACATCGATGCATTCTTTAAACAAAGCTTTGATGAGCCCTTCAATAATTTTCATCAAATCATCAGGGGTTCCGAAGCTGATTTCCATATCGATCTGTGTGAATTCCGGCTGTCTATCGGCTCGTAAGTCTTCATCTCGGAAACATTGGGCGATTTGAAAATAACGGTCCATTCCAGAGACCATTAGGAGCTGTTTAAAAATTTGAGGCGATTGCGGAAGAGCGTAAAACGTCCCTGGATAAATTCTGGAAGGAACGAGATAATCTCTAGCGCCTTCAGGAGTCGATTTGCCTAAAATAGGAGTAGAGACTTCAATAAAGCCTTGTTTATCGAGATATTTTCGTGTTGCCAACATCGCTTGATGGCGTTTGACAAGCTTGTTTGCAATATCGCCACGGCGGATATCGAGATAGCGATATTCGAGTCGCAATTCTTCATTCACTTCGATCGATTCATCGCAGATAGAAAATGGAGGTGTTTTTGCTTTGGAAAGAACCTCGATTTCTTCAATTTGTACTTCAATATCTCCGGTCGCCAATTTTGGGTTAGCCATTCCTGGCTGACGCGGAATGACGAGGCCTTTGACTGAAATGACCCATTCGGATCTCAATTTTTCTCCGACATGATGGGCATCCGGATTTTTTTCCGGATCGAAAACAAGCTGTGTCAATCCAAAGCGGTCTCTAAGGTCAATAAAAATCAAGCCGCCATGATCGCGGCGTCGATTGACCCAGCCTGACAAAGTGACGTGGGTTCCAATGTGTTCTTTTTTTAAGGTACCGCAATCGTGTGTTCTGCGATAGTCAAACATAACGTTCCCTAGAGTTTATTAGTAAATTAATTCTTTTTGCTTTTCTTGCCGCAAAATTTGGGCGATTTGATGAAGAGGGATCGGACGTTTTTCGCCGGAAGCCATTTTCTTGAGCTCTACGGTGCCATCTTTAAGTTCATTGTCGCCGATGACAATGACATATGACGCTTGAATCTGATTGGCGTATTGCAAAATTTTGTTGATTTTTTTGCTGCTGAAATCCATTTGAGCCGAGATCCCGCTCTGCCTTAATTCATGGAGTATTGTCAAGCAAGCGTCTTTGGCTTCATCCCCAAGGGGTATAAGAAATAACTCAGGAGCATAAGGCTTTGGTATAGCGACTTTCTGTTTTAGCATGGTTTGAATAACTCTCTCAAGGCCGGTAGCAAATCCTGTGGCAGGCAAATCGGCTCCTCCTAGAGTCTTCAACAAGCCATCGTAACGGCCTCCACCTGCAATGCTATTTTGCGCACCGAGTTCCCCAGCAATGATTTCAAAGACAGTTTTATTATAATAATCCAATCCTCTTACTAGAGTGGCATTGAGTTGGAAGGGGATATTTAGACGCTTTAAGTGTTTTTGGACAGTGTTGAAATGATCCTTGCATTCTTCATTCAGAAAATCTTGAAGCAGTGGTGCTCCTTGAACAATTTCTCGATCTTTTGGATCTTTGGAATCAAGGATCCTTAATGGATTAGCTTCTAAGCGTATTTTGCTGTCTGCAGAGAGTTCATCATAGTAGTTTCTAAAATAGTCCTGCAAGGTTTTGCGGAAGGCGATACGTGTTTCTGCATCTCCGATCGAGTTTATGTTGACTTGCAGATTTTTTAATCCGAGGCGACTGTAAAGAGTATAAAGCAAGTCGATAAGTTCAACATCTTGCTCTGGAGCTGCACTTCCAATGACTTCGGCACCGAATTGATGATGCTGGCGGTAGCGTCCAGCTTGACTTCTTTCATAACGAAACATTGGTCCTATATAAAACAACTTATGAATAGGTGCCAATTGGTGCATTTGATTTTCAATAAAGGTTCGCATCACTGAGGCTGTTCCTTCCGGCCTCAGGGACATCGATCGTCCTCCTTTATCTGTGAAGGTGTACATCTCTTTTGATACGATATCTGAGGTGGCTCCGACGCCTCTTTGGAATAGCTCTGTTCTTTCAAAAATAGGCGTGCGTATTTCTTGAAATCCATACGTGAGGGCTGTTTGTCGAATGATCGATTCTAAATAGTTCCATATATGCGAGGCACGCCAGTCATCGGGAGAGCCATAGGGCAAAATATCAAATACCCCTGGTGCAATTGTAAGATTCATAGGATTGTTCTCTTTAAATTTGGAGCATGGTACAAAGAGATAAAGTTTAGAGCCATCTTCGTTGTAAACTTTCGAAATCTCTCCGGAAGCTTGCAGCTAGAATGCTCTTCAAAGAAAACTTTTTAGTGATTAAGTTTAAAGAATCTGAGATAAAAGTTTAAAGTAAAAAAATCGAAATTCCCTTGGCCTTATGACTTCTGATTTTTTTCACCACCGAGAAGAAGACAGGGAGAACACCGAGAAAGCTGCTCGAGATAAGTGAGCAATGTGTCTTCTCCGACTACAGACTATACTATAAGTCGATCTTTTTTCAACCACCGAGAAAAGAAAGTGAGATCACAGAGAAAATCATCGAGATAAAGCCAATCAGAAAAAAATCCATATCGAAAATCCCAAAATGGGTGCTGGTAGAAGGCTCAACGCTCACTTATCTCGATGGTCCTCTCTGTGATCTCCCTGTCTTCTTCTCGGTGGTGAAAAAGCTAGAACAAGTTATTTTACAATGTTGGCGGCGTAAGCAGCTGGGGAGCTAGTGACTACTTTTTGTTTTGACTTCTGAATTCTATTCATAATTTGTCCGGATATCGAATTCCGCGATATAAAAGTCATGCATGTCTGTATCTGTTACCCAGGCGGCTTTTAAAATATTCAAGAGCGTTTGCCTTGATGAAATTGTAAAAGCCTCGGGTGGAAGGGGATTGTCTGATTCGAGTAAAAATTGATTGATTTTTTGGAGAATTTGTATTTTTGCGTCATTTTGAAGACCGATCAAAGTCGGAAGATCGGAAATGTGCACAAATTGCAATTTTTCGGAAATCTCCAAAGCAGTCTTTTCAAGTTCGGCCCAGTTTTTACTTAAGTCGATATCATGAAATAAGTTGGAGAGATCTTCTTCTGAAAAAGTATGTTGTTGATGATTGGCAATCTTTAAATATTCTTGAAAATAGAGCTCCAGGTCATTTGCTTGAATGAGCTCTTGAAATTGAGCAGCAGGGATATGAGATTGTTCTTTTGCAATTTCTCCAAATAAAGACAGAATTTTTATTTTATGTTCTTGATCGATTTGCTCATACTTCTTCAATGTATTTTGGATATGCAAAAGAAAGTCTGGTTCAGCTTTTTCAGTATGGCTATGGATAAGAACAGCCATTTCTTCTTCCAGCGGCTTTAGAGCATGGCATCGAGTCATTATCGAAGATTTGAGAGGAAGAAAAATAGGATGAATCAGCTGATCATCATTCTTCCTAGGAAAAGTCGTTTGTGTTGAAGCTGTTTGAAAAATCGCGTTTTCATTTTTTTCAATCGCTTTCGAACTTTCCGCCATAAGATCTGATTCGGTGAGGTTGATCGATGCTATTTCTGTGCTTGAGGGAGCATCATCCATCAATAAATGAGCACTTGAGATCTTCCCATGGGAATTTCTCTGTAAATACGCAATAAGGAATTTTTCTTTTGAATCCAGCAACGCCAAGGCGTTTTGCGACTGAATCGCTTGTTGAATGCCTTCAGAAGAGTATAAAACGAGATTGGGAAATTTTTTCAATGCCTCCAATTCCTGCTTGAGAAGGAGGATTTCCTGTCCGTCAATTTGCTTATTTAGCAGCTCAAGAGATTTAGAAATAAGATTTTGTCCTAGAGAATAATATCTTGGGGCATTGTAAATGAGATTCTCGGCGCTAGGACGAATTAAAGCTAAGGCTTTAGGAGGAGAAAAACCTTGATTTTCTTTTTTATTCACCAAATAGGCGAGAGGGATTAGTTCCCCTTGGCTTACAAGATTTGAAATCTCTTTTGAATTAATGTTATCGAGCGTGTTTGTGTTGACCAAAAGCCGATTCAATGCTTTTAGATCCATGAGTTTGCGCATTTCCATGGAATGAGAATCGATAACAATCGATGCTTTAGGAATAAGCCACTGGAACAAGCTAGGAGCTGGCTGTGCAATGACTAAGAAATGGGCAGAATCGCTGCTTGTATAAATTCTAAGCATATAGGGAGAATTGGCGAATTTTCCCTGTGCATCGAAATCAGCCAAAGAGGCATACTCTGATGCAAGTACGGCTGTTAAATTATTTTTTATAAATTCAGGGTCAGACCAATTCTGGTTTTGAGGATGAATATGTTTAATATGAGCATAGGTAAGAGCCATAGCGGCATCTACAACTCCCTTTGTGGCTCTGATTTCTTCTTCGCCGCTTTGGTCGCTTGCCCAGAGATAAACTAAGCCGAATAGGATGACGGCAATAGCACCTAATATAGCGGTTGTTTTAAATAAAAACCGCCAAGTTTTGCCATTTTGAAGATTGAGTGAGTCTTCATGAGGAGTTTTTTTCTCCAAAGGATTTGACTCATTGTCATCGTCATATTCGCTGAGATAATAATCTTTGAGAGAAAGTTTCGGCGAAGCGCGACGATCAGGCAGCTCGGATGGCATTTCATGACTTTCAGTCGCTGAAAACTCTCTCGGATTAAAGATATGGGCAACTTGACTGTCGATGAGAAGAGTAAAATTGCCAACGCGAATCTCATCTTTGTTTTGAACGTGTTGTTTTTCAAAAGGATACCCATTTAATGTAATCGAAGGATCTCGTGTCACATTAATGACTTGAAAGCTGTGCCGTCCTGAAATTTCTTCAGAAATAATCTCCAGAAGTTGATTATTTCCTTCTAAAGGAAGGACTAGATCAACGCCGGATGAATCTTTTTGACCAATTTTGATGGAGGATTGGTCAAAAAAATGTGTCACCGACATCTTGGAGTCAGAAATGACGACAAGCTTTATCATGGTGAAAAAAACAGGTAAATAGGGAATGGGGAGTTTACTTTTTCGCAATGATTTCTAACATAATTCGTTATCTGCGTCAAGTTGAAACCCAACTTACTCAGGTGACCGGACATTAAATCAAATTCTTGAATTTTGAACGCTGTTGTTAGATCCTCTTTGAAAACACGTTTTCAAGGAGATTTTCATGAGCCAGCCAAAAGGCAAAGTACCCGCCCACAT
>Ga0153954_1000348_pt1 | contig 38669 bp, 43 predicted proteins | sample TSFL038MetaG_FD_102277 | JGI IMG/M metagenome (GOLD analysis project Ga0153954, IMG submission 102277) | Attine ant fungus gardens microbial communities from Florida, USA - TSFL038 MetaG | ecosystem: Host-associated > Fungi > Mycelium > Unclassified | place: USA: Florida, Wekiwa Springs State...
AGCACCCATTTTGGGATTTTCGATATGGATTTTTTTCTGATGGGCTTTATCTCGAGCAGCTTTCTCGGTGTTCTCCCTGTCTTCTTTTCGGTGGTGAAAAAGATCGACTCATCGGCTAACATGTCTCGTTTCAAAAAACGCTAAAACCATTTAAGTTATATAGAAGCTGGTAGAAAATGCGGAATTCAGAAGTCAGAATGGCGCTGTCGCATAATTCAGACTCGCATCCATGCCAGAAAATCGATGAGGATCTTCAATCCCCCAAAAAAAGCTGACAAAACACCTACAAGCAAGGCGATGGTTGTCGAAGCCCCAAATAACGCAAACGCTGTGGCAGTAATATAGCCAAGGCTGCTCAAAATTCCAAATATTGCTGAATGCTGCTCTGTTTGAAAAGATGCTCTATCTATATCCGAAAGGTCTCTTTCAGTAGTTTGGCATTTCAAATAGAGCGTAATATTCTCTTCGAGCGATAACAGATTTGCAAAAAGAAAAAGAAAGCCCCCCGCAATGTTTATTGGTGTGTATATCTTTCCGAGATTAACAATTGAAAAGTCGTTTAAAGCCTCCAATCCATTGCAAAAACCTGCTCCTAAAAGCAACATCCCATGCATTTCCGAGTAGGATAATAGCTTTTGTGGAGCATTTTTTGATCTATTCTCCGAAAAACTTCCGTGCACTTCTATGGATCCAAATCCACACAAAAACGTTGAAGAGCCCGCCTTGAAATAGGGAATAATTACACTTTGAACCCTCTCACATATTGCTGAGTATGATGGAACGACAGCATTCAAGTTCCATGCCGCACATTCTACAAATAATCTAGAGGGTGGAAAAGAGATCGACATGACAATTCCTGCTATGAAGTAAAGAAATCTAGACTATATGCAATGGGATGGAAAAAAGAAATATAAACTACCACAAAGTCCACAGAGAGAGGCTGTGAAAAAATTAGAATTCCGGCGATTTTAATGAGTTTTTTTCGCAGATTTCAAAAACACCTCCGACTGAAACGTCTCGCATGCCGTTTTGGGAGGTGGTGATTTTTGAAAGATGCAAAAAAGATCTTAAAAGCGCCGCGAATCTCTATTTTTTCACAGCCTCAGAGGGATTATTTGATTAATCCAGATGTATCTGAAGAAATAGGTAGGTGTGAAACTACCCCTTTAACAGTCTCTTACTGTTGTGGTACCAAAAATTGAAGATTTTCGAGTGAAAAACCACGTGCAAAATCGGCTGCTAGCATGGCTTTTTTTCCTTCAAGCTGCACTTCGATAAGTCTCACAGTCCCTGTTCCACATGAAATAAGCAAGCCGTTTTTATCAGAGGCACGGATTTTCCCTGGCAGGTCTTGAGAAGAGGATTCTTCTAACTTTGTTTTCGCAATACGAAGACGTTTTTTTTGTCCTTTGACATACACCCAAGTCCAGGCCCCAGGCTCTGGATTTGCCCCTCTGACTAAGTTGTGAATCGACTGTGCAGGCTGTTTCCAATCAATGAAACAGTCTTCGAGTTCGATTTTTGGAGCGAGAGTTGCTAAAGAATGATCCTGAGGAGTCCTTCGGTTTGTTCCTTTTTCGAAATCGAAAATTGCTTCCAATAATAACTTTGAGCCTTGCTCACAGAGAGCTTCTTCTAGTTCTCCGGCGGTAATGTCTGGACCGATAGGAACCTTTGCCATAGCGATAATATCGCCTGCATCCATTTTTTTTGCCATATGCATAATAGTGATGCCCGTCTCTTTTTCTCCATTGATGATGCTTCGTTGGATGGGGGCGGCGCCTCTATATAGGGGCAATAGACTAGCATGAAGGTTAATGCACCCTTTTTTGGGCATATCTAAAAGGTGTTGTTTGATGATTTCTCCATAAGCGACAACGACGAAGAGGTCGGCTTGGTAGCTTTCTAATATGGGGGCAAAGTTTAGATCCGACACAATTTCTGGCTGATAAACAGGCAAAGGGGGATTCTGAGATTCGGCGACTACTTTGACAGGTGTCGCTATAGGTGTTCCTGAGCGCCCTTGTGGTCGATCTGGCTTTGTGATGACAGCAACAATCTCAATGTGATGCTGAAGCAAATATTTCAGCACTTTGGCAGCAAATAAAGGGGTTCCAAAAAAAATGACTTTCATATTGCTTTGGGCTGAATCAATTAATCGACAGGTGAAAACTCTTCTTCCTCTTCCACTAATTCTGCGCTCTCCTCCTGAGAAAGTCCTTGCAATCCCATGAGGCCTCTCTTAGATTCCCTACAAAATTTGACCCAATATTGAACTTCTGGAAGAGGTTCTAGCTCTTGTTCAATTTTCTGAAGAGCTTCTGAAAGTGAATATTTAGATCGATAGAGCAAATTGAAGGCTTTACTAAGCTCTCGGCGTACTTTTAGAGGAACGCCATGCCTTTTCAAGCCGATAATATTCAATCCTCCAAATTTAAAGGGAATGCCAGCACCAATCGTATATGGAGGAATATCATGTGTGACCCGACTCATTCCACCCACCATAGCGTGGCGGCCGATGCGTACAAATTGGTGCACGCCTGTCAATCCAGCGATGATCGCATTATCTTCTACAATGACATGTCCAGCCAGAGTTGCATTATTGCTCATGATGACTCGATTGCCAAGTTCGCAATTGTGAGCGACATGACAATAGGCCATGATCAAGCAATTGTCTCCAATGGAAACGACAGAATTTTCTTGGCATGAAGAATTGATTGTGACAAATTCCCGGATTTCACAATTTTTTCCAATTTTAACGAAAGTCTTTTCTCCTCGATACTTGAGGTCTTGTGGCTTTGTTCCAATGCTTGCCGAAGGATAGACGACAGTTCCTTCACCAATCGTCGTATGGCCATCGATATAGGCATGGGCCTTGATAGTGACGTTTTTTTCCAAGGTGACGGTGGATTTGATAATGGCATAGGCTTCAATGGTGACATTTTCGCCAATTTTTGCACCCGGCTCGATAATAGCTGTAGGGTGTATATTATGTGTATTCATCGATCTATTGCCTAGATTATATTAATACGTAAGTTATTAAATTTGACTTTTATCAACGAGGGCAAAGCCAATCTCTGCTTCTGCCGCAATTTTATCTTGTACATAGGCTTCTGCCTTGACGCGTCCTCCCTTGGAACTAAAATGCAATCCCTCACATTTCAGCATCAATACGTCTCCAGGACGCACTGGTTGTCTAAATTTCGCGTTATTGACATTGAGAAGAACGGCAATTTTGTCTACCTGTCCTTTAAGATGGACCAAAACGCCCCCAGTTTGTGCTAAAGCCTCAAGGATAAGAACACCTGGCATAATTGGGGCACCAGGAAAGTGTCCTTGAAAGAAAGATTCATTGATTGTCATATTTTTCTGACCCATGATAAATCCTTTTTCAAGATTTACTTCGACAATCCTATCCACAAGCAGAAAGGGGTATCGATGGGGGAGTATTTTGACAATTTCTTTAATATCCATGACCTTACGAGGATTCGATAAAGCTGATGGCATTAGGCATTCTCCGTCGTAATATAGTTAAATAATTTGCGCGCAAAAGCAACGTTTGAGGCATGTCCTGAGCGAATGGCAATTATATGGGCTTGAAAATCGAAGCCGACGAGCGATAAATCGCCGACGACATCGAGAATTTTATGCCTAACCATTTCATCAGGAAAGAACAACCCGTTTTTACTAAGGATCGTATCATCTTTAATGACGACGGCATTGTCCAAACTTGCCCCTTTAATCAATCCGCGATCGATCAAAGTCGAGACTTCCTCATATAACGAAAATGTACGGCAAGATGCAATCTCTCTTTTGAAAGATTCATGGTTGATGATCGTGGAAAAATATTGAGATTTTAATAGCTTGGTTTCCGGATAATTCAATGTATAGCTGATTCGATAACCTTCAGAGGGAAGAGCCACTAAATGAATGTCGCCTTCAGACCAATAAAGGGGACTTCTCAATTTGACAATTGGAATCACTCCCTCTTGTTCCAAGGCTTCTGCTTCTTCAATCATGGAAACAAAAATATCTGAACTGCCATTTCCAACCGGAGGTTCAATCCCATCGAGTTCAATGCATAAATTGTCAATATTATAGGCACGAATAGCGGCCAAGACATGCTCGACTGTATGGATGCGAACGTTGGCAATACCTAAAGTTGTATTTCTCGCATTGGCACAGACATATTCGATCGTTGCAGGGATGATTGGATGACCTGGCAAGTCTGTGCGTTTAAATAGAATGCCAGTGCCTTCTTTTGCAGGCAAGAAACGCATTGAGACTTCTTCGCCAGTGTGCAAACCAATACCAGAGAAAGCAACAGATCTCTTCAATGTGCGCTGTGTACGATATTCCGTTTGGTGGTTTGGATGTATGGAAACCACGTGATAAACTCACTGTAAAAATGTAAAAAGAAAATAAATGGTAAATTAAAAAGTGCTTTTTTATCAATCTACTTTATATACCAAAGAAGAATACAGAATAGAGAATTCGGAATTTAGGAGTCGGAATGGCTTTTTTGCTATAAATACTCATAAGGAGGGACAAATTGCTTTTGCCTCTTGAATCATTGAGGTCACTAATATCCTTCTTCTACTTATTTTACTTTTTCATGGATTATTTATAAGCTATTCAAAATTCTGACTTCTTTATTACTAGACTCAATAAAATAAACAATAAACTCAGGCCAATAATCAATTGATCTCCGACTTTCGAATAAAGAGTTGAATAGGTATAAGTAGGGACATCCACTAGCAAAGAATCCCTAATCCATTCGACCTCTTCTGGATGATCTCCTCCCAAGACAGCAATAGGCTTTCCCAGACTATCCAAAGCTGCAGTAATTCCTGTATTGCAGGCTCTGAGAAGCGGTACGCCATTTTCGACCGTTCTAAGCCGAGCATGATCAAAATGCTGGTTTATCAATCGTGAATTGGGGAACCAAATATCGCTAGTCATATTAATAAATAATTTAGCCCCTTTCTTACGACCCTCTCGCATTAAATCTCCAAAGGTCTCTTCATAGCAAATTGAAGCAGAAAAGGGAGTCCCGGAACATTGCATCACTTTGGCTTCTTTTCCTGGTGTAAATGCCCCAAAAACTCCATAACTCGCAGCAAGGTTCTTAAAAAAGGAAAATGGAATATATTCTCCCATAGGAACTAAAACGCGTTTTTCATACCTTTCAACTTGAAATTCATCTTCCATCTCTTTGGCAAGGGGATGGAATAAAAGAGCCCCGCTGTAATATTCACGTCGATCATAGGAGATATCTTCGGCATCTTCTAAGCCAATTAGGACATCGGCTTTAAAATAATTCGCTATGCCTTGGATCCAAAAAGCATTATTCGCTAAAAGCTCAAGCCCTTTTTGTGTTTTATTCACAGCGCTGAACGGTGACTGTAGACTGGGCAAAAGTTTCAGGCTTTCTTTTCCCAGCTCATCAGCAAAAGATCCTAAGACTGATTTTACTGGAAACACGAAAGAATAGGTCCCAAAGGGAACGACATATTCCGGAAAAACAATCAAATCAATGGGACGATCTTTATATTTTTTGAGTTCTCTCAAAATTTCCTGCCATTGCGATAGCACGTAGGCAAATTTGTTTTTTTGAATTGTAGAGTCCATCAATTCTTCAATGGGAAAAGCGGTTTGCAGGAGAAGTGCCGAAAGCGGAGGATTCGATTGCTTCTGTTCAAATGCAAGGCGTTTTTGTTCATGAAAATGGATATGCAAGGCTCCATACACATAAGGAAAAGCTGCCGTCGCTATCCATAGTGAGTATAAAAAAGCCTGATTTCGACTTGTTTTAGCTATCCATGCTTTTAAAGCTAATAAATTAACGAAAATGACCCAAAAAGAAAGCCCAAAGACTCCCCATAAGGAGGCTAATTGCATCGCGTGACGACTACTTGTTAACTCCAACCCGATGGGATTCCACGAAAACCCCGATAAAAAGAAGAGTCTCGACCATTCAAGCATTGTCCAAAGGCCTGACAGACCAAGCGGCTGTACAAAATTTCTCAAGAGCGCTGGCTTGATGAAAAATCCCAACACACCAAACTGCAGTCCTAAAATAAACGCTGCTAAAATGTAAACCGAATAAATATATAAAAATGGGTGCGAGATAAACCAAGAAAGTTGAACCAATTGAACACCAAAAAACCAAAAGGTTCCCGTCCAGAAGCGCTTCACGCCAGAATGTTCTGAAAGAAGTACCCTCCAAAATAAGGCAAAGCCGCATGCTGAAGCGATGAGTCCAAAAGAGGGGATCCAAGCGGGTTGTCCAAACGCGACTAAAACGAAAGACGCGATGCTTAAAAGCCAGCAGAAGAACTTTGAGAGTTTATAGGCATCATGGTGGTTTATATTTGGATCCATGTTTGTACTTTAAATGTCTTAGATAATCTTTAAGCATAAAGACGCGAAGAAGATGATCGCATGGAATCTATCATGACGGAAATTATTATTTTTTTTCCAATGACAAAAACGACTGGGTTTAAGAATGGTAAACGCAAAGGCCGCAAAGGCGCAAAGGGAAGAATCCTATTCATTTAGGATATTGGACTTTCTTTGCGTCTTAGCGTCTTTGCGTTTAGGTGCACGATTCAGGGCTTTAAACGTGCTCAGGGGGTCTTTGTTCAGAAATTTTTGGCTCTTGAACTTGAGGCTTGATTTCCTGATGCTTCTTTCTTCCTAAAGCATCGCAGGCAAATCCTCCCGGACCATCACAAAGCAAATACAAAAGGCCGCCGAAAATCGCTAGGTTTTTCAGAAACATAATCTGCTGCATGGTTCTTTCTCCATCTTCCAAGTTCCAAAAATTGTGGAAGAGATAAGTGACCGGAATGAGGTAAATCAAAAGGACCAATGCGCCGAAGCGGGCCTTATAGCCGAAGATGATCAATAAGCTACACAAAACTTCCACAATAGCCGCGGCCATCAGCAGAAGTGGGGCATTTGGGAGTCCTTTTGAAGCCATATATTGGGCATTTTGATCAAATAAGATAAATTTGCTGACTCCAGAAAAAAGAAAAACAGCAGCTAAACATAAACGGGCTATGAATACCAAAATTGCTCGTAACGCTTTCATGTCTACTCCTACGTGATAATGATTTTTAAGAACTATCATAATTCCTTTTTTCTAATCAATACTTCTTTCCTTTTGATCAGATTTTTTCTTATGAATTCGGTTATATTAAAATTATTGAAAAATAAACGAGTAATGTTGCTGATTGACTTAATTTATAAGTCAATGTATAATTTTCGTATTAAATTTTTTAAAAGATAGGTTTTATTTTGTATAGCATAAACCCAGACTTTCGTCGCGATTTACATCAACAATTCTTAATCAGTGAAGGATTTGGAGAAAAAAAACCTTCCGAAGGAAGCTTCCTTCCAAGAAAAGATTATGAATCTTCAAAAGAAGAGCAAAGTGTTGATAGTACAGGTAGAGAAGAGCAAAGCGTCGATAGTACAGGTGGTAGTTCCGAAGCGGGAAGTATTTGTTCCGTTATTGAACGTGAATGTGAACATGAACGGAACTTAGAAGGGTCAGATGCTTATGATTCTAATTATTCTAATGTAAGTCGTGCTTTTAAGCCACGTGCTGGCGTTTTTGCATCGGATGAAGGAGAGAATACAAGACTTGAGAGAATTTGGAAGGCGAATAAACATGGAAAGCCTCTTCCTTTGCGTGATTTTTGGTTTTATCAGCCAGAATTCTATAATATCCACCTCTCTCTATCAACGAATGACATTTTTGAGAGAATTCAATTGATTGATCAAATGGCCCAAGAGAGAATAGTGAAGCTAAGGCCATGGATGGAACAACTAAGAACTAATCCTGTCAATGATGCAGTGAAGAGAATTTTTGAAGGGATGGGAAAAAACTTTAAATTTGTCTCTAAAAATTTATATGGTGCAGGGGGAACATATTTTGCACAGAGTTTGCCCGCTGACCAAGAGAATTTGTTTTTCGCTTACAAAAAGAGATTGCTCGCTGACAAAGGGAAATCGCTCGCTGACATAGATAGATTGCTCGCTGACAAAGGGAAGTCGCTCGCTGACATGGATAGATTGCTTGCTGACAAAGGGAAATTGCTCGCTGACATAGATAGATCGCTTGCTGAAAAAGAAAGTTCGCTCGCTGACAAGTTGATTGTTTCTGTAGACTTGGAAGGAGCTTGTGAACCTTATAATTCGAAAGGATATGCTGGCATTTTGCATGATGTCGAATCTTTTTGGCCAAGTCCTGAAGTAATCCCTCCTCTCAAAGAAATTGTACGTCGAGTTGCTTCTTATTACATCGCCCATCATTTAGGTTTTAGCTCTGTGTTGGTGCCAACTGTACTTGTTGAATTAAAGCGCTCTGCATCTTCTTCAATTATTTTTAATTCTATTATTGATCGATTAGATCCTCGAGATCCATCATTTGAAGCGTTGTTATCGATTAAGCCCTCGGATACACGTCTCTGTGCAATTCAAGAAGAAATTGGAGAGGCGTCGACACTTTTTGATTTTATGGTTGATGTGTTAAATTCCGAAAAGGATGCAATAAAAAATTGGATGGGGTCAGGAGTCACAGAACCAGTCGCATTAGCAAATGTCTTAACAACTAAAATTTCACTCAGAAATTATCAATTAGTTTGCCTCTGGATGCTTATTTCTGGCGAGTGTGATGGGCATAAAAAAAACGTTCTTATTACTAAAAAAATTGTGAATAAGGACGATGATGTAGAGCATCATATGACAAAAATTGATGAAGGTTGGACTTGGCCGATTTTCAATAGAGGATTTAAAAATAATTTTTTCGATTCAATTGCTTATGCAAAACTTCCAGTTTTAGAGGAATTTCGACAACTTATCCTTAAAATCAACAGGGATGAAGTGACCCAATTCTTAGAGAAGTTTGATCTAGAGGAAACAGTAAAAGCGACTTCTGATCGTATTGATTTCTTAAAAGGTCTGATTGGTCAATTTCCTACCATTTCAATGGGCGAATTGAAAGTGATCTGGGATCATTTTGATGTCCTAAAAGATCTGTTTTCCACATCTCCTCACATTTCATTAGATGAATTGATTGCTAAGATTGCTAGAATAGAGGCTGAAGAGAAAGCTAGAATAGAGGCTGAAGAGAATGAGGAAGAGTTGACAGATTAAGAAACTTTATGTTTACTAAGATTTCAAATAAACAATAGTTTTCGTGCTAAATGATAAAACACTAATGTTAATACAACTAAGGTAAAAGCTATGGGTCCACTACGTATAGGATATTATAATGCAGGAGAGGTTTATAATCTTTACGCTGCGAAAGAAATTGATAAAAACGCAGCTGGAAAAAGTTCAAGTTGTTCTAGCAAAGATGAAGATTTAATCGATGAGAAAAAGGAAGTTTGTATTCAAATTCGCAAGAATAAGGTCAAATTAAATTCCGTTTTTACTCTTGCCTTAGAAGGTGAGAAATACGGAACTCTTGAAGTTCCTCAAACGAAACTACAACAGAAAAAATATGTAAAGAATGGTCAAGTCGGATATCCAGAGGCCTTCAAAAAATTCCTCTGGCGTTTTTTGAGAGATAATTCTCATACGCATAAATATTCCTGGGTAACTGTTGACAACAAATAAACAACATTGACCACATTTTTTTGCTTTTTATTTGGATGTTTTTATCTGAATTCAACGAATAGAAGCGGGGATTAACCCCGCTTTGACTTTTATATGCATTTGATGCAAGCGGTAAATGACAGTAAAATGTACCTCCCATTTCGAGAATATCATATCCTAAATATTCTCGAGGGGTTTGAGCAGCAAACGCTACCCCTCGATGCATTCATCAGTAATTATTTTCGTGCACATAAGGCTTTGGGATCAAAAGATCGGGGAGCGATTGCTGAAGCCCTCTATGCTATCACACGATGGAAAGGGCTGTTAGACTTTCTTACAGGGTCTTCTGCCACATGGAAGACGCGTTTTGATCTTTTTTCCTCTCCTTCTTTTCATCTTTCCAAAGAACGCCAAGATATTCCCACTCATATCCGTGTAAGCTTTCCTAAAGAACTATTCGATCAATTTGTGTTGTCGCATGGACTCGAGAAGGCTTGCGAGCTTTGCTCTATCTGCAATGCTCCCGCCCCCACAACTGTACGGGTCAATGCTTTCAAAAAAGACCGTGAAGAATTGCTCTCCCGTTGGAAGCTTCACTATGCTGTAAGACCGACAGCATTTGCTCCACATGGAATTATTTTTGATCGCAAAATTAATTTCTTTGAACTGCCCGAATTTAAACAGGGATTGTTTGAAGTTCAGGATGAGGGTAGTCAATTGCTTGCAAAGCTTGTCGAGGCTAAGCCAGGCGAACTAGTCATGGACTATTGTGCTGGAGCAGGAGGAAAGGCCCTTGCCATCGCGCCTTCAATGCAAAATAAGGGACAACTATTTTTGCATGATATCCGCAAGCATGCTCTATTAGATGCGCGCAAGCGTTTGCGTCGAGCAGGAATTCAAAATGCCCAAATCATTTTCGATGATGAAGCCAAATTAAAAAAATTGAAGAGAAGGATGGATTGGGTCCTTGTCGATGCCCCCTGCTCCGGAACAGGCACGTTGCGGCGAAATCCAGATATGAAATGGAAGTATAGCAATGAACTCCTGGAACGTTTGGTAGGGCAGCAGCGAACAATCTTTGAACGTGCCTTGAGTTTCCTAAAACCGAACGGTTATATTGTTTATGCCACATGTAGCCTTTTGAAGCAGGAAAATGCAGATCAGATTGAACATTTTATTAAGACATACGATCTTATACAAATTGGATCAGCGTTTGAATCGCTTCCTTCTCCAAACGGCATGGATGGTTTTTTCGGCGCAGTGTTGAAGCGAAAAGCCTAGTAAGATAAATTTCCATTCCCGTTCTAAATTTTCTGAGAAAAATTCGTTTACTTGCTTTGTTGACTTTTTTCTTAAATCGCGTTAAATTTATATTCTCTTTATTAAAGTCTGATTATAAAGTTTAAGAGGGTGTTTACAAATTAAGGGTTCGTCGATTTTCGGGATTATTTTGAGCTGCTTTTCGATTAAAATTTCAGGGGTCATATGCTATTGTCGATATTACCCCTGAAATTTTAAGTCGAAAATCGGCTCAAAAGAACCTGAAAATCGACAGAACCTTAACTTGTAAACACCTTCCAAACCAAAACTACAAAGGCAAGAAACATCATGATGTTATCCCCAACACTCTCATATCCTGTTGTGGGAGCGATCGTACAGGATCGCTCAGCTTCGGAAGACAATGAGACCACTAAATCATCGAATGGATCGAAAATCTCAGTCTGGTGCAGGCAGGGATTAGTGAGTGCAGAAAACGGAGTAAAAGCAACAGGCAATGCCATTGAGAATTTCGTTCAGGGCTTTTTTAGAGCCATGACCGAGCTTACTGCAGACACCAATGCACTTGCAGCATTTTTTAGGAAGCTTGATAAGCATGTCTTAGTCATGATGGAGCAACTGGGAAAAACACCTGAGTTTTTCAACAAATTCCGCGAAAATATTCGCGCCACAGTTGGATTCATTGATTTTGTGCAAGTGGCAGTCGATGTGGATTACTTTGCCAATGCGAAGTTTAAAGAAGATAATAAATTGTCCATAGCTGGCAGAATTTCGATAGCTGTTGCCGACGTCGGTGGCGCTCTTCTTTGGCTCCAAGAAATGTCATTCTTTAATCTCAGCAAAGCAGCTACTTCTATTGGCAATATCCAAGTCTTTAGCTTTGTGCCAAAAGTTGTTTCGGTTATCCCAGTCATCCGCGATGTCGCGGCATTGCAACGTGTTGCAGCTACTGTAGGGCAAGTTCGTATTTTTAGCGCAATTACAAAGATTTCTTTGGGATTTGTTGCCGAAAGAGCCCTCACACTAGGTTATGTCTTTTTCGCTGCCGAATCCTTCCAAAGATTGATGTCGCCAGGAAACCACTTCCAAAAAACACATGCAGCGCTTGATCTAGCAAGTTATATCTCAGAGCTTGCTCTTGATGCTCTGCTTACAGTTGGCGTAACGAATATCATCGGCCTTGGAGTCATGGGTACAGTGTGCCTTAGCTTGGCGCTTTCAAGCTTTTTATATAAAGTATTCAATGAAAAAGAAATTAAGCAGACGCCTCAACTTCAAGCGCAAAACGTTGCTGCATAAATTTTAGATAACTTTTAAACCATGTAGGATAAAATGAACGCTGTAAATAACGTCTATAAGGGATGTCAATACGGTCTAGATGGATGCGGCAAGGTAGCAGCCAAAGCAGCAACCGAGGTTGAACTGCTTGAAAAACTCACAAAAATTGGCTATCGCATCCTTGACGTATTCGCCGTTAAAGGAAATCTTTCCGCTCCCTTCGCGGTCTTATCGAGACACTTAAAACAAACCGCCGAGGTGTTTGAATCATTTCGGTTCTTTGGTGCTATGCAAACATTAATTTGCCCGAATAAAGAGGGGGTCTACTTTTTAAAAGATCCGAAAAACTCGTGGCAAAAATGTGCTGACCGTGTCTTTTTAGCCGGCCATACTGGCTTAAAGATGCTCAATGGGATGGATAAGTTTAATCTGATTCATCTTGGCACAGTTGCAAAAGTCTCTATTGGTCATCTGCCAATATTCAAATTGACATACGATGGCTTTATCATTCTTAGCAGCTTTTTTGGTAGCTGGGATGCTATCAATCATTTGCCTGGCGTGCGCAAACATCTATCTGAAGCTGATTACAAGATAGAAAAATGGGAGTTTCGTCCGACAATGATTGCCCTTGTCCGTGCATCAGATCAGATTGAAATCGCTGAATACCAAGAAAAATGCATTACGACTGTCTTCGAAAAGCAGGAGGAGATTGCTAAAAATAACAAGAAATTAGCAGTTTTACAGCAAGAGGCATTGGTTTATGAAGACGTTTTGAAGAACATTGACAATGGTTCTTTCATCGCACCAAAAAAGAGTTTGCTCAGCTTCCGCGCTCAAACTCCAGAAGAAATTCGGGAAAAAACCCAAGCTAAAGCCAAAGAGATTGCAAAGAAAATTGGCCAAGTGAAAGTGATTCAACAGAAATACGAACAACGCATCCAGCGTTGCGAAGATAGACTGACAAAAATTGCGGCCCATGACTACAAAGGATTGGCCGATGAACTTTCCACAAAGAACATTGAGTACAAGAGTAACAAGTGGCAAGTCAGCAAATACAATGCTGAAGTCGATCAAAATAAAATGTGGTTGAAAATCGCTAATGCAGTTGGCAAGATCGCTGTCGTTACGCTAGCGTTGACCTTGATGGCATTCAATTTCTGGACTGCAGCAGCCACCCTGACATTGCTCGGCTTAGGTATTGTTGTCGACTCGATCGGTTCGATAAAGATCCTATACGAAGATTATCGCCATCACAAGCCTATGCCCGTCCTTGCGAACTAAGCAAGCGCGGTCGTCCATTATTTACCTGCCGGCAACGCCGGCAGGTTTCTTTGATTCATCAAGCTCTCAATGTGCGCATCCTATTACCCATAAGTCTAATGCCCTTGCCTTGCCCGTATGCGTGCCCGTGCCCGAAAAGTTTAATTTATACATCCATATTAACCTAGATGACCCATCCCCTGTCCGTGTGGGCATCATAATTACTCATAAGTCCAATAAACATTACAACGCAGAGCGAGACAGTTGCCTTCGGCGCCCCCTATCGGGAAATAACATGGTTCTGTAATATCTATGTGGTATTTCGTGCGTTTTAGGTCGTTACGGCACTGGTGTTTTGCATGTACCCGTCGCAGAGCGTGATCAGCAGGGACTTGCGATTTTATCGCTGGGAAGCATAGCTATCCCGTTTAGGAGACTGACTTCATAAACTTTTTTACAGTCCCTGCCGCACGGTAATACCATTTCATTAATCAAATAATGGTGTTACAAGTGAAGTGTACTTCAAACAAACAAAAACCTCAAGAGGGGCAAAGCTCAAGCGTTTCGTTGCCTGTGCTTTTTCCTGATACCGCCGGTATCGATATCGGTTCAAAATCCCATTTTGTTGCTGTTCCATCTGAACGCGACAGTAATCCTGTAAGAGAATTCTCAACATTTACTGCTGACCTTCATAAGATGGTAAACTGGCTTAAAGAATGTAAAATCAAAACCATCATCATGGAATCTACGGGGGTGTTCTGGATACCAGCATTTGAATTACTTGAAAGCAATGGTTTCGATGTAAAGCTTGTTAATGCTCGACATGTTAAAAATGTAAGTGCTCACAAAACAGATGTTTTAGATTGTCAATGGCTCCAACAACTAGGAACTTTTGGGTTAATCAAAGGTGCATTCCGTCCCGAAGATTCCATTTTACCTCTGAGGGCATATCTTAGACAACGTGATATGCTCATCAAGAATGCTTCTACGCATATCGTAGCGGGTGTTACTGATCCAAAAGTTCTGGCATCTTTAAGGCATGAAAGATGTCATAACCCCGAAGAAGTGATTGAGGCATCATTGGTAGGTAATTATAGACAAGAGCATTTGTTTAGTCTCAAGCAGGCTTTGGAGTTATACGACTACTACATGCAAAAAATTTCTGAATGTGACCAACAAATTGCACAACAGACGAAAAAGCTGGAGACTGGTTGTGACCCAAAAAAGCTTCATCTACTAAAAAAAAACTCTGTAAGCAGGTTAAAGAAACCTAAGAAGGCTAAGAAGCACGAATATCCTTTTGATTTGACATCAGAACTTATCAGAATCACAGGAGTAGATTTAACAAGGATTCCATCAATAAGAGCTAGCACGGCACTGACAATTGTATCCGAAATAGGATTAGATATGAGTCGATGGAGGAGCGCCAAAAGTTTTGCCTCTTGGCTAGGCTTATGCCCAGGAAACAAGGTATCAGGAGGAAAGAGGCTAAGTGGCAAAACCAAACCTTGCGCAAATCGAGTAGCTATTGCTTTAAGAAATGCCGCCAACACTCTTTATCGATCTGAATGTGCATTTGGAGCATTTTTACGTAGGATGAAAATGCGATTGGGATCGCCTAAAGCAATTACAGCGCTAGCTCATAAGCTGGCAAAGCTCATCTATATAATGCTGAAATATGGTCATGAATATATTGAAAAGGGAGTTGAATTCTATGAAGAAATGTACCAAAAACGTCGAGAAGCGAGCTTGAGAAAGAAAGCTGCAGAAATGGGATATGATTTAACTCCTAAAGTAGCCTAAGGGCATAAAAAGTGATAAATGTAAATCAAAAGGAGACTGTTTTTTTGTAAATTTTAAAAAAAATAATTTTGCAAATCTGTTAAGAAAACGCTTTTTTAATAATTAAAACACCACTTTGTACGTTAAATTCCACACGTAACGCAAATATGTTATTTAGGAGGCACAGAGACAGGGAGACGCAGAGGAGGACTAGTTTGTTTTTGAATTTTTCTTTGCGCTTCTGCGTTTAGCCCTTTATGTTATATTGTAGGTAAGCATTACGCAATATGCGTAAGTTAAATTCGGGCATGGGCACGCAATGGCATTCGGTTAAGTAAACCATTTTTAATCAGCTATTTGCATACTATTTTAATGCTTTTTCATCATCAAAATACCATAAAAAAAACATCAAAACTAAAGTAGTGCCTTGCGTGCATGGCTGTAAGACCAATTATTAACCGAATGCCATTGCACGGGCAGGGGCAAGGAAATGAATGATGCAAAAAGTCCCTTTTTTAAGCTCGCCATGAATGCGCTTGATTCAAAATGCATTTAGCGCTATCAAATTATAATATAGAAGTACTTTCATGATGGCTAATGATTTCTAAGCGCATCGTGGCAATTCGTCCATGATCAGCAGTAGGTCGAGGTCCTATGTCCGATCTATATATTCCGTTTGAAAACAAACCTGTGAATTTGCATGTCCATGAATGGTTCGCGATTCTTGTTCTCATTGGATTGATAGGGGGATTGGCGATCATCACATCAGATTCTCAAAATCAGCGATCGCAGAATATCAAGGAAACGGAAATTTTCTATCGAAAGGATTGGGTCGAAGTGTTTGTCAAAGGGGCGGTGCAATTTCCTGGCATTTATCAAGTTCCCTCAGAGATGACTATGAAAGATGTTTTAGAAATGGCTCAAGTTTCCAATGAAGCGGATTTGAGGCGATTTAATCTAGATCGATCCATTGGAAAGGCGCGTTCGATTAATATTCCAACTAAACCAATGATTACGATTTACTTAAAGGGTGCTGTCAAGAGATCAGGCGCCATATCTGTGCCAAAAGGTTTTCGTCTTCAAGATATTCTTGAGCTAGATATTTTCGAAGAAAATGCCGATAAAATGGTCCTGAAAAAGAAGAGAAAGCTAAAAGAGGGCGAAAGAATAAATATTCCCACTCATCTCTAAGAATCTGTTCAAATTTTCTTAGCTATCTCCACAGAGAGGCTGTGAAAAAATTAGAATTCTGGCGATTTTGATGAGTTTTTTCACAGCCTCAGAGCTCACAGAAAACACGGAGAGGGCATTTTCATACGGAGAATGCCTTCGACGGAAATTAATAGCTATCCCAATAATATTACTTGCTGAAGGTTCAGTTTCAGGTTCACTATTTCTTCAGTCATGTTTGGATTAATTAAATAATTCATAAAACTACTCCCAGAGGGCTCTGTGGATGCCTATTTTATAAAAAATCAAAGCGGAATCGCCGCAAAAGGAAGAATTTGTGTTGTGAAAAAATAGAGCCTTTGCTAATCTTCTCTTTTCGTGCTATTAAAAATAACCATTTTAGTAGCGGAATTCCCTTAGCAATCACTGTAAAGAACATATTTCGTGTGTAACTTTATACTTAATTGCAAGGTATAATTCTGATGTGATTATACAGAATGAATAAATAACCGGATCTCTCTGACGTTTAAAATATTTGACTTAAGGAATAAGCATATGGCGCTTAAAATTATGGGCAAAAAGCGGGGGATGATGCAATTTTTTGACGATAAAGGTAATGTCGTCGTTTGCACTGTCATCGAAGCTGAGCCAAATATTGTGACGCAAATCAAGACGGTGGAAACCGATGGTTATAGTGCTCTTCAACTAGGCTTTGGAAAAATCAAAGTTAAAGATGCGCGCACAATTGCAAAGCGTTCGAGTAAAGCCATGCGCGGACATTTTCAGAAAGCTGGCGTAGAACCTCGCCGCCATGTTGCAGAAGCAAGGCTCGAAAATGTCGATGGATATCAATTGGGCCAAGAAATTACTGTAGCTGACTTCTCAGAAGTAGGCTATGTCGACGCTAGGGCCCGATCCAAAGGAAAGGGATATCAAGGGGTAATGAAACTCCATAATTATTCCGGAGGACCTGCTTCTCATGGTTCTGGCTTTCATCGCCATGCAGGATCGACGGGAATGCGCAGCTCACCAGGACGCTGCTTGCCAAATGGTAAGCGTGCAAGCCACATGGGCTATGACAATGTGACTGTTCAAAATTTAAGAGTTGTATCAGTTCATCCAGAGAAAAATGTGATTTTAGTGGAAGGGCAAGTTCCTGGTCCGCGCAACGGATTGGTTTATCTTTCCCCAGCAACAAAAAAGAGCGCTCTCAATAAGAAGAAATAAAAGATGAATGTCTGAGACATTCGAAGATGGAGTTAACTGTGTCCACGCTGAAGAAATACAATTTGGAAGGCAAAGAAATCGGCAACGTGCAGATTCTTGAAGCACTGGCTAATGCCGAAGCCAATGGGCAGATGGTAAAAGACTACATCATCGCCCTTCGAGAAAACGCAAGGCAATGGTCTGCAAATACGAAAGGACGTTCAGAAGTCAACCATTCAACAAAAAAGCCGCATCCTCAAAAAGGAGGAGGCAGATCGCGTCAAGGGATGTTGTCAGCTCCCCAATATAAAGGTGGCGGACGCGTCTTTGGTCCCAAACCCAAGTTTGATCAACATGTGCGCATTAATAAGAAAGAACGTAAAGCCGCCATTCGATTCCTTCTTGGAGAAAAAATTAGAAATAATAAAGTGCATTTGATCGATTCGACTGAGATGGATGCACCTAAGACAAAAATTTTAGCCAACTTTGTAAAGGGATGCAACGCCAAAGGGCGAGTTCTCTTTATTGGTGAGGGAAGCTACGTGCAAGTTGAAATTGGCGATGCCACGCAAAATATCAGTGTGCAAAGCGATAAGCATAAGAACTTCTTTAAGAGCTTGCGTAATTTGCCCAAAGTTCAATTTTCGCTAGCAAAAAATATCAACGGATATGATTTGCTCGTCGCCCATGAAATTGTCATGACAGAATCTGCACTTGAAGAACTTAACCAATGGCTATGCTGAAAGGTGAAGCCGTTTTCGGCTAAACTCCAGTTTAAGGAATGTAATTATGAAAAGAGATCCCTACCAGATTGTTAAGCATCAGCATGTGACTGAGAAAACCCAAGTTTTAGAAGGGTTGAAAGATGCTAAATCAAACCGATCTGTAGCTCGATGCCAATCTCCAAAGTATGTCTTTATTGTCGATCCTTCGGCGAATAAGCAAGAAATTGCTTGGGCATTGGAAGAAATTTACCGAGATCGGAAAATTAAAGTCGTTGACGTCAATACTATCAACGTCAAGGCAAAACAGAGGCGTGTTCGTGGACGCCTTGGTATGAAGAAATCCTTTAAAAAAGCCATCGTCACTTTAGAAGTCGGCGATAGCATAGACGTACTTTAAGAGGTAAAGTGAGGGGAAAATTACCCTCCTATCAAAAAAAGGCTGAAAGCAGATGTTAAAAAAATATCGTCCCATCACTCCAGGCACGCGACAGCTAGTATTGCCGAAGAATGAGACATTGACTCGTGCAAATGAAAATTCACGTGCGACCGTCAAGCCAACTAAGTCCCTATTACTGCCAAAGAGACGTACCAATGGTAGAAATAATAATGGCCATATTACTTGCCGCCACAAAGGGGGTGGCCATAAGCGTCATTATAGAATTATCGATTTTAAGAGAGATAAAGAAAATATCCCTGCACGGGTCGCTTCAATTGAATATGATCCTAACCGTTCTGCCTATATTGCTCTACTCAATTATGTAGATGGTGAAAAACGCTATGTTTTGGCACCTCAAGGCTTAAAACAAGGAGATACAGTTCAGACAAGCGATCAGCCTCCTTTTGGAATAGGCTATTGCATGAAGATGAAATTCATGCCGATCGGTTCGACGATTTGCTGTATTGAACTTCGACCAGGCAAAGGAGCTAAATTAGTACGTTCAGCTGGTTTATCTGCACAATTGATGGCTCGTAGCGGCGGTTATGCTACATTGAGAATGCCTTCTGGTGAAATGAGGCTCGTTAATGAAAATTGCCGCGCTACTTTTGGGATCGTTTCCAACCCAGAACACAATTTGCGCGTTGAAGGCAAGGCTGGAAGAAAGCGTTGGAAGGGGATTCGACCAACAGTTCGCGGTACAGCAATGAACCCTGTCGACCACCCACACGGTGGTGGTGAAGGAAAGCACAAAGGAAATATCCCGCAAACTCCTTGGGCACTTTTCACACGCGGCCTTCGAACAAGATCGCTCAAGAAGTCTAACAAGTTTATCGTAAAAGATAGAAGGAAGAAGTAGGTTATGGCAAGATCGTTAAAAAAAGGCCCGTTTGTTGACCACCACCTTCTTAAAAAGGTTGAAGACCAAAACAAACTATCATCGAAAAAGCCGATCAAAACATGGTCCAGACGTTCGATGATCATTCCTGAAATGATTGGACATACATTTGAAGTGCACAACGGACGCAAGTTTCTAACTGTGTTTGTTTCGGAAAATATGGTCGGCCACCGATTAGGGGAGTTTTCTCCTACACGCACCTTTAAAGGCCACCCCGTTAAGAAGTAGGAGTAAAGCTCATGAATAAAGCATTTGCTATTAGCAAATTTGTAAGAATAAGTCCTCGCAAAGCAAGATTGGCTGCAGGGCTCATTCGCGGACTCAGCGTTCCTCAAGCCTCTTCGCAGCTCCTGTTTTCCAGTCTTAAAGGAGGACGCTTGCTTAAGAAGACTTTAGACAGCGCCGTTGCCAATGCAGAAACTCAACTCGATGCACGACGTGAAGATCTTTTTGTTAACGAAGTCCGCATTGATCAGGGTCCTGTTTTTAAGCGCGCTAAGCCAAAAAATCGCGGCGGCCGCCACCCTATTTTGAAAAGAACAAGTCACTTTACTGTCGTTGTGAGCACAGATAAGGAGTAATACATGGGACAAAAAGTAAGTCCAATAAGCTTCCGCCTCATTCGCAATCGAGATTGGCGCTCCAAGTGGTATGCGAATAAGCAAGAATTTGGCAAATTGATTCTCGAAGATTATAAGCTTAGAGAATATTTATTGAAAAAGCCTGCATGCGTAGGCACTTCGCAAATTAAGATCCGTCGCATGAGCGAAAAGATCGAAGTGACAATTTGCACCGCAAGACCAGGCCTTGTCATCGGCAAGAAAGGCGCTGAAATTGACACATTGAAGTCGGAACTTTTTGTTTTGACCGGAAAGGAAGTCTGGATTGAAGTTGAAGAGATTAAGCGTCCAGACCTCGATGCAAAAATTGTCGCAGACGGCATTGCAAAGCAGCTTGAAAGGAGAATTCCTTTCAGACGAGCAATGAAGAAGGCGATGCAATCAAGTTTAGATGCAGGCGCTCTTGGAATTAAAGTGCAAGTTTCTGGCCGTTTAGGCGGTGCTGAGATTGCCCGTACTGAATGGTATAAAGAGGGCAGCACACCTCTCCATACATTGCGTGCTGATATTGATTATGCAACTGGACGCGCTGAAACCACATATGGAAGTATTGGTGTAAAGGTCTGGATCTATAGAGGCGAGGACACAGCCACTCGTAAGGAGGTTGCCTAATCATGCCTTTAATGCCTAAGCGAACCAAGCATCGTAAGATGCAAAAGGGCCAATGCGCTGGTCTATCCAAAGGGGCACAATTTGTCCACTTTGGCGAATATGGAATGCAAGTGCTAGAGCGCGGATGGATCACGAATCAGCAGATCGAAGCGTGCCGTGTTGCCATTAACCGTTATTTCCAAAGGCGCGGCAAAGTTTGGATCAGAATTTTTCCCGACAAGCCAGTGACAAAGAAGCCGGCTGAAGTCCGTATGGGAAAAGGAAAAGGGGCTGTCGATCACTGGGTAGCGGTCGTACGTCCAGGAAGGGTGCTCTTCGAAGTAGGAAATGTTCCCAGAGAGTTAGCTCAAAATGCCCTGCGTAGGGCAGCAGCAAAGTTGGGACTAAAAACTCGCTTTGTCGAACGCGTAGAACAAGTGTGAGGATAAAATGACCAAAGCAAGCAATTTTAGAGATATGGCTGTAACAGAACTCGATGCAGCGCTTAAAGATCTTAATAAAGAATTATATGCACTTGTAAATGAAATGAAGCGAGCCAAAAAGCTAGAGAAGCCGCACTTGCTTCGTCAAAAGAAAAAGGATAGAGCGAGGTTGCTGACCATCATGCATGAAAAGCAATCTGCAGCACAATAGTGAGAGGATTTCATGGAGCAAGAAGTAAGAGTTTCTAAAAGAAAGAAACACAAAGGCGTTGTCGTTTCCAACAAAATGCAAAAAACAGTTGTCGTTAAGTTGGAACGCACTCTGCCTCATCCAAAATATGGCAAAGTGATTACAAGAGCCAAGAAAATCTACGCACATAACGAAGATAAGCCGTTACAAATTGGCGATGTCGTTGAAGTCGTAGAAACAAGACCATTGTCTAAACTTAAACGTTGGCGTGTAGCATAAAGCCGGTTTGTAAGCATTCGCAAGGAACTCAAAACTTAAGCGAATTACAAATGCGATTAACATCGGAGTTACCAAAGTTATGATTCAGCAAGAAACCCAGCTTAAAGTCGCTGATAACACAGGTGCAAAGCGGGTCAAATGTTTTAAAGTGCTTGGCGGATCTAAGCGTAGATATGCTTATGTCGGCGACATTATTGTCTGTTCCGTGCAGGAAGCTGATCCAGATGGCAGTGTAAAGAAGGGCGATGTCGTAAAAGCCGTTATCGTCAGAAGCAGGAGCTACATTAAACGTCCTGACGGCACAAAAATTCGATTCGATACCAATAGCTGTGTGTTGATCGACGATAAAAATAATCCGAGAGGTACGCGTATTTTTGGACCTGTCGCTCGTGAAGTTAGAGAGCGAGAATTTCTAAAAATCGCATCCCTTGCGCCGGAAGTGATTTAATCAGCGAGGTATTGAACATTATGACAAGTCAGATCAATAAGAGTAAAAAAATCCGTAAAGGCGATAAGGTTGTTGCTATTGCAGGAAACTATCGCGGACAAACGGGTACTGTGCTGTCTTGCAGGGGAGATAAGGTTGTTGTGCAAGGACTAAACATCCGGAAAAAACACGTAAAGCCTACACAGCAAAATCAACGCGGCGGCATTCTTGAGCTGGAAAAGCCAATTCATATCTCAAATTTGAAGGTATGTGTAGAAGGCGATACGCCAGTAAAATTAAAAATCCGTACGAATAAAGAAGGGGAGCGGCAGCTTGTTTATCGAATCGATGGCAAAGAAGTGCTTCATCGCTCCATAAAAAAATCATAACGTAAATGAGTTGAAAACCAATGTCTAGGTTAAAGAAAAGATATCTAGAAGAAGTGAAGCCCGAGCTGCAAAAAAAGTTCGAATTCTCAAATCCCATGATGATCCCAAAAATGCTGAAAATTGTGATCAATATGGGAATTGCCGAAGCTTCAAAAGACAAGAACTCCATCCAGGATTGTGTCAATGAGCTCGCTCAACTTTCAGGACAAAAGCCTGTGATCACAAAGGCCAAAAAAGCGATTTCTAACTTCAAACTGCGTCAGGGGCAGCCGATCGGTATAAAGGTCACTCTTCGTGGTGCTAGAATGTACGAATTTATGGATCGTTTTTTCAACCTAGCTTGTCCACGGATACGAGATTTTAGAGGCTTTCCAAGCAAATGTGATGGTCGCGGCAACTACACGCTGGGAATTGAAGATCAGCAGGTGTTTCCAGACATCAATCTCGATGAAGTAAAAAAGACGCAAGGGATGAATATTACATTCGTCACATCGGCCAGCAGCGATGAAGAGTGTATAGAGCTGTTAAGATTGCTCGGACTCCCATTTAAAAATTTACCGATTACGGTAGCAGCTTAAGAAGGAGATACAACCTATGGCAGTAATAAGCGACCCGATCGCCGATTTCCTCACAAGGATTCGCAATGCCACAAGAGCTCAGCACCGCTATGTCGATGTCTCCTGGAGCGGAATAAAGCAAAATATTGCCGAAATTCTAAAATCTCATGGGTTTATAGAAAGCTATCTGGTGAAGCACGACAATAAGCAGCGCGGGACAATGAGAATCTTTTTGAAATATACAGAAGGACGCCAACCAGTGATTCAGGGGATTAAGCGCGTTTCAAAACCAGGCTTAAGACGTTACGTTGGACATCAAGATATTCCGCGCTTTTATGGCGGATTAGGTTTATCGATCGTGTCAACTTCAAGTGGTGTCATGGCAGGATTTGATGCTATGACTAAAAAAGTTGGTGGCGAGCTCCTCTGCTTAGTATGGTAACAATCAAAATACGTGAATAGTACGCTTGTTTCTATCCGTTATAAGGAGAATAGTTGACATGTCTCGAAAAGGTAAGCTTCCGATTCCGATTCCAAAGGGAGTTGAAATCCAGATTGCTGATAGCGAAATTTCTGTAAAAGGACCAAAGGGAACTTTACGGCAACGCCTAGTTCCTGGGATTAATGTTCATGTAGAGGGCCAACAAATCAATGTATCCCTCGATGAAGCCCATAGTGATGCAGGTAATTTCCATGGTCTTTATCGTTCGATTATCAGCAACATGGTTCTCGGAACAACAGTCGGTTTTGAGCGTAAGCTGGAGATGATCGGTGTCGGTTATCGAGCAGCTGTCCAAGGGCATTTGCTTGATTTGCAGATTGGCTTTTCCCATCCGACAAAACTGCAAATTCCTGAAGGCGTTCAAGTAAAAGTCGATAAGAATACGCTCATCAGCATTTCAGGTGTTGATAAGCAGAAGATTGGACAATTTGCTGCAACAATCCGCGCCATTAAGCCCCCAGAGCCATATCAAGGCAAAGGGATCCGTTATGAAGGCGAATATGTACGCAAGAAGGCCGGAAAAGCAGCTGCAAAAAAATAAGGTGTTGAAGCGGGCAGATATTGCTAGAAAGTAGTCTATGTAGTGCTTGCCCAGTTGACAAAGATAAGGTAGTATGAGAAGCAGTATAATTCAAAAGCAAATCGTTAGAGAAAAACGCGGAATGCGTGTTCGAAAGAAGCTACGAGGAACAAGCTCAAAGCCTAGGTTGTGCGTTGTTAAAAGCAATAAGCATATCCAAGCCCAGCTTATCGACGATGAATCTGGTAAAACACTCGGCATGGTAGCCACGTTTGCCAAAGAATTCCGCGAAACCGAATTCGCAAAAAAGAATAAGTCTTCAGCTGCCAAATTGGGCGAGAAGATTGCCGAAATTGCTAAGAAAAATAATGTCACCGAAGTCATCTTTGATCGCGGTCCATTTAAATATCATGGCATCTTAGCAGCGTTAGCCGATAGTGCACGCGCAGCAGGATTGCAGTTTTAAAGCAGGTACTCAATGTCTAAAAATAGCGAATCAAAAAAAGAAAAAGTGAATAGCGAGCTGACCGAGAAGGTCTTGCATATCAATCGCTGCGCAAAAGTTGTCAAAGGCGGACGAAAGTTCAGCTTTTCTGCTCTCATCCTCGTAGGTGATGGCAACGGGCGTATTGGCTTTGGCTTTGCCAAAGCGAATGAGCTTACTGATGCCATTCGAAAAGGCGGTGAGGCGGCACGTAAGAATATGACGAGTTACCCAAGAGAAGGGGGAACAATTCCTCACGAAGTTCTCGCTGACTGGGATGGAGCAAGCTTGCTTCTTAAGCCAGCACCAGATGGTGCAGGTGTTATCGCGGGTTCAAAGGTTAGAGCTGTATTGGAAATGGCAGGAATCAAAGACGTGATGGCGAAAAGCTTGGGATCCAGCAACCCGATCAATCAAGTTAAAGCGACGTTTAAAGCTCTTTCGAAACTCCGCAGCCGCGACAAGATTAAACAAATAAGAGGTGTATAATGTTGACCCTTGGATCGCTTAAAAACACCACACGCCCTCGCAAAAACGTCAAGCGTGTAGGACGAGGCCTGGGATCCGGGCTCGGAAAAACATGCGGACGTGGAGAAAAAGGAGCTGGCTCAAGATCCGGTTACAAGCGTCGTTATACTTACGAAGGTGGCCAATTTCGTATGTTTATGAAAATGCCTATCCGCGGTTTTAGCAATGAACGTTTTAGAATTGCCTATAAAGCAGTCAATTTGGACCAGATTGAAGCGATGTATGACAATGGCGAAATCGTTAATGCAAAAACATTGGCTGACAAGGGATTTGTAGGAGGACGCAATGTCCTGATTAAAATTCTGGGCAATGGCGAACTGACAAAGAAAGTGACAATTGAGGCTGACGCTATTTCCCAAACAGCCAAAGAGAAACTGCAAAAGGCGAAAGTTGCCTTTCGCATGCCTGGACAAGAGAAAGAGTAATTGTGTAAACGCCAATTAACCACTGAGTAAGATCCATGCTTCGAGAAATCCAACGAATAGCACAAGTCCCTGAGCTACGATCGAGAATCCTTTTCACCATGCTTATGCTGATTGTATGTCGCATAGGTGGTTTTATTCCGGTTCCCGGAATAAACAGTGAAATTGCTGTCAGTTTTTTTAGGCATGCAACAGGAGGGGGACAAAATCTCTTCCAAATGGTCGATATCTTTTCTGGGGGAGCCTTTTCCCAGATGACAGTCATCGCCCTAGGTGTTGTTCCTTACATATCAGCGTCGATCATCCTGCAGCTTTTGGTTGCCCTCTGGCCATCGCTCCAGAGAGAAGTCAAGGAAAATAGCGAACAGGGAAGACGCAAGATTAATAAACTGACACGCCTACTTACAGTGGGCCTATCGTTTTTGCAGTCGGCACTATTTGCTAAATACGCCTTGCAAATGAATCTTACAAGGCCTGGTATTGTTGCAGGAGAATTGTTGGATATTCAGATTCTTGGATTTCCTTGGCTTTTCTATCTTATCACGATATTCACAATGACCACTGGTACAGTATTCCTCATGTGGATTGGAGAACAAATCACAGAAAGGGGAATCGGCAATGGAATCAGCTTAATCATTACTATCGGCATTCTGTCTCAAATACCGACAGCCTTTGGAATGATTTTCCAACAATTAAATCTCGACTCTCAGGAGCCGGGACAAATGAGCTTTTCCTCTGTTGTCGTTCTCGCTGGAGTGTTTGTTGCTGTGACGCTAGCCACGATTATGATCATTCAAGGTCATCGCCGCATTCCGCTTCAATACGCTCGTCGTGTTGTAGGCAGACGTGAAGTTCAGGGAGGAAGTTCATATATCCCTCTGAAAGTGAACTATGCCGGTGTTGTTCCTGTGATCTTTGCCTCTGCTCTACTTATGTTCCCAGCAACTTTGAGTACATTTGTTGGTAAGGGCAATTGGCTTGGCGATATCGCTACGTGGCTTTCTCCAGGAAGCTCTTTGCATCTTGTGCTTTATGTCATTCTTATCATTTTCTTTACCTATTTCTGGACGGCTACTCAATTCCGCCCAGATCAGATTGCCTCTGATATGAAGAAGAATGGCGCATTTGTTCCTGGAATTCGCCAAGGAAAACCGACTCAAGATTACTTAGAGTCGACAATGAACCATGTAACGTTAATTGGTGCGATCTTTTTGGCTCTCCTTGCAATTTTGCCAACAATGATTGGAAGATTTCTAGGCGTGCCTCAAACAATTAGCTACTTCTTTGGCGGTACCGCTTTACTAATTCTCGTCGGTGTCGTTTTAGATACAATGAAACAGGTTGAATCGCATTTGTTGATGAAGCGTTATGACGGCTTTATGAAGAAAGGACGCATCAAGGGCCGTTAACAAGGTTTGCTTTGCAACAAAAGCTCAAGTTTGATAGTATATTTAAATCATTTAGAATAGAGAGACGTTTACGTCTAATCAGAGGAGATTCCAATGGCCAGAGTTCTCGGTATCGAGATACCTGATAATAAACGATTAGAGATCAGTTTGACCTATATCTATGGAATAGGAAGACACCGTGCAAACGAAATCATCGCGAAACTAGCGCTTGATCCCAATATGCGCGCTCACAAACTGACACAAGATGACCTTGCACGGATTAATGGTTTACTGCAAGCAGAATATGTTGTCGAAGGGGATTTACGCCGTCAAATTCAGAATAATATTAAGCGTTTGATCAGCATCCATTCCTATCGCGGACAACGTCATCGTCTTGGCCTGCCTGTTCGCGGACAGCGTACAAAAACCAATTCCAGAACTCGTAAGGGCAGACGTAAGACTGTCGCCAACAAGAAAAAATAATTAGAGGAGTCCTAAACTTTGAGCAAGCAAGTCCCAACTAAAAAAACAGTAAAACCAAAGAAAAAATTTGCCCACAACGTACCTTCCGGCGTGGCCCATGTTAAAGCGACTTTCAATAATACTATCATCGCAATCACCGATCCCGCCGGACGTGTCATTGCTTGGGCTTCTGCAGGAAAAGTAAACTTTTCCGGATCTAGAAAATCTTCCGCATTCGCTGCTACAGTTGCCGCTCAAGATGCTGCAAAAACAGCGATGGGTGTCGGAATGAAAGAAGTTGAAGTCAACTTAAAAGGGCCTGGCGCCGGTCGTGAATCTGCTGTTCGCGGACTCCAAAGCGCCGGACTGGCCATTACGGCTATCCGCGATAAGACACCAGTCCCACACAATGGCTGCCGTCCACGAAAGCGTCGACGTGTTTAAGAGGGTGCTTGTCTAGCATGAAAAGAATAACTGTATATCCCCAATGCAAGATGCATTAGACGGGACTCTAAAATTTATTTATACTATTCAGGAGTTACAGCATGTCAGTTAAGTACGGCAAGTTCGAAATGCCACAAAACATTTCTCTCGATGAAGCTTCGGCAACAGCGACGTTTGCAAGATTTATCGCAGAACCTTTCGAGAGGGGATTCGGGCATACTGTCGGTAATTCCATGCGGCGTATGATGCTCTCTTCGTTGGAAGCCCCTGCCATCATTTCTGTACGCATCGAAGGCATACCTCATGAATACATGGCGATCGAAGGCATTTCCGAAGATATGACCAATATCATCCTCAACTTCAAAGGTGCTTTACTTCGTAAGTTGCCCATGGATGATACACCATATGCAAGGGAAGCTCGTATTCTTACACACGTGCTCGAAGTCACAAGAGAAGATCTTGATAAGCATAAAGGCCAATACAATGTCACTTTAGGCGATATTATCCAAGATGGAACTTTTGAAATCATCAATCCAGAGCTCCACCTCTTTACTATTACGAAGCCTATGCGTCGTCAAATAGATCTAAGAGTGGCCATTGGACGCGGCTATGTTCCATCCGAACGTCATGTTGTCAGAGATAAAACGGCTGATGAGATTCTAATTGATGCAGCATTCTCGCCAGTAAGACTGGTGAATTATTATGTTGAAAATACACGCGTTGGACAGGATACGGATTTCGACCGTCTTATCATCGAAGTGACAACAGATGGTAGAATTTCCCCAACAGAAGCAATTTCCTTTGCTGCCCAGATCGGTGTCAAACATTTTGAGGTCTTTAATAAAATCAAGTCTTTCCTACTCTCTTTCGACGAAGGTCTCGGCGAAGGTGATACCGATCAAGACGAGATGATGGAAAAATTAAGCCTCCGCATCGATGAAATTGAACTTTCTGTGCGTTCCACTAACTGCTTGAGCGGCGCCAATATCGAAACGATCGCTGAGCTAGTCTCTATCCCAGAAAGAAAAATGTTGGAATTCCGTAATTTCGGCAAGAAATCACTTAATGAAATTAAGGCAAAATTAAGCGAAATGGGACTCCATCTTGGCATGGACCTAGCCCGATATGGAATTACTGCTGATAACGCCAAAGAAAAAATCCGCCTGTTTCATGAAGAAAAGAAAGGGCGTAAAGAATTATCAAAAGTTGAAGAGTAACAGGTAAGTCATTTATGAGACATTTGAAAAATACATGCAAACTTAATCGCACAAGCTCCCATAGGCGCTGTATGTTTGCTAATATGCTTAAGTCCCTCATCGAAAACGAGCGGATAGAAACAACAGTTCCTAAAGCTAAGGCATTGCGTCGCTATGCAGATCGCATGATTACCTTAGCTAAGAAAAATACCTTGGCTTCCCGCCGGCAAGCAATCGGTCAAATGATGATCCGCTTCAATCCATTAACGGATAAAGAAGCGAGAGCTGCCCGCGCTGGGGATAAAAGCGCTTATAATACAGACCGCCAAGTGATCGAAAAACTATTCGGCACTCTAGGCACGCGTTTTGCTACCCGTAATGGCGGATATACCCGCATCATTAAAAGCCGCAGACGCGTAGGTGATAATGCTCAAACGTGTGTTATCGAGTACTTAAGCGAATAGTCTTTCTTCATTATAGAGGGTAAAAATCACCCTCTATAATTTTTGTTTTTCTTTTCCTTTACATTAGAAGACCAGTCGATTATGATGTTACTTAGGAGCCATTAAGGAAAAATCCTAATGAGTCATTCCCCCCTGTAAGTTTTCTGGCTTTGCCAAGGTTGTTTTGCAAAAAACGCCTGTTTTGATTTGGAGGAAAATCATATGTCTCTCAATATTGCAATCAATGGGTTTGGACGTATTGGACGTCTTGTATTTCGTGCAGCCTATGCCAATCCAGATATTAATATAGTCGCTATTAATGATATTGTCCCTGCAGACAATTTAGCCTATTTATTGCAATACGACTCTACACACGGAAGATTTAAAGGAAAGATCGAAGTCAAAGAAAATGCGATTTTTATCGATGGCAAAAAGACGCTCGTCTTTTCTGAAAAAGACCCTGAAAAACTCCCCTGGAAAGACCTCGGTGTGCATTATGTTGTCGAATCCACGGGTTTGTTTACAACTCCAGAATTAGCAGCAAAACATCTCACCGCAGGGGCCAAACGAGTTGTCATTTCCGCCCCAGCAAAAGGCGATGTTCCAACATTTGTCATGGGTGTTAATCATCAAAAATACCATCCAGAAACCGATGTCATCCTCTCCAATGCATCATGCACAACTAACTGCCTAGCTCCCATCACCAAGGTTTTGCTCGATAATTTTGGAATCGAAGAAGGTTTAATGACAACTGTTCATGCTGTAACAGCCACCCAACCTACAGTCGACGGCCCTTCAAAGAAAGACTGGCGTGGCGGAAGAGGCGCCATGCAAAATATTATACCTGCTTCTACAGGCGCCGCTAAGGCAGTGGGATTATGCATCCCAGAAGTTAAAGGAAAATTAACAGGAATGTCTCTACGCGTACCTACTGCAGATATTTCTGTTGTCGATTTGACTGTAAGGTTAAATAAAGAAACAACTTATGAAGAAATTTGCCAAGCAATGAAAATGGCCGCGGAAGGCCCAATGAAAGGAATCTTGGCGTATTGCGATGAACCGCTTGTGTCTTCGGACTTTATCAGTAGCACCTATTCTGCGATCTTTGATAAGGATGCAGGAATTGCTCTTAATAGTAGGTTTTATAAGATTATTGCCTGGTATGACAATGAGATGGGATATGCTTGCCGTGTCGTGGACTTGTTAGTCTATATGGCTTCGCGAGAACACAACTCCAAAGGCAGATAAGCTCTCCATTGCATACACTCAAAAAAGCATCGCGCCATGATGGAATGCCATTTCAATTAAATGGCATTCGCAAAAGATACTTTTCTTTAAGCAGTGAAAACCAACGCAACTGTTGGGGTCATTAGCACCGCATGACAAATTTCAATCGATGAAATTGAATTTATTATTATTGCCAAAGAAAAAGAATCCACAGTTCAGAGGGTATCTTGAAAGTTCGATCGGATGATTTGCCTGCGAAAATTCGCTATAAGCTCGAATAAATTTATAGCAAAGCATTTTGATCATACTTTCAAGACGCCCTCTCCAGGAATGAGTGATTCTGATTTGGTTCGTTTAAACATTTAACAATGGAATAAAACAAGTGGACTTTACTCGCGAACCTATAATCGAAACAGTGATAACCCCTAAAGAAGGGTGTAAACTCGTTGTCCGTAGCAGTAAAAGTGCAGGACAAGAAGAATATTTCGTTGATGCAGTTGAGGTGATCTCCTTCGGCCATTCATTTTTCTTCAGATCAATGGAAAGGCCAAAAGCTTTTTTGGTACCAGCCAACGACTACGAAATCCTCGAAGTTAGAGAAGCTCGCATGGTTCTGAAAAATGTGGGCATTGACAGAACAATTAAAATCGCCGGCGGACGTGAGGCTCATATGCGTCCCGCTCGCGAAATTTCGAGTGAAAAAGTCGAAAGCCATGCACCAGAAGCCCAAACTCTGGAAATTTCTGAATCGACAGCACAACCAGCTGCGGAAAAAACGCAAGAAACTCGTATTGAGAAAAAGCGAGATCGCCGGCGAAACTATCGACGTCGCCGTGGACGCGAAGGCGGTGCTGCCGAGGAACAAGATACTGGTGAAGAAGCTCCTGAAATGGGTAAGGTTGAACTGCAGGAGCCTCTCAAATCAGGTGAAAGCGAACTTTCTCCTTTAGCGCAGCAAGTCGCAACGACATCGATTCTAACATCATTGCTACCGCCTCCTCCGACATTGATCTCTGAAACGATTTCAAGGTATAAACATCTCTTTAAAGATGCGTTTTATACTAAAGAAGAAGCCAAATCTACTGAAAGCTCCCACGATGAACTTGAAAAACCTTCAGTTTCATTAGAACAGCCCCAGTATGGAAGTTTTGAAGTTTCGGAAGAAGAAGAGGAAGAAATTTATCAACAGAGAAGGAAAGGCCCTGCGCATTTCGAAGAACACGCAAAGGACTCTGAAGATCAAAATTCTTCAAATCATGATCACTCTCAGAATGATGAAGATCAGAACTCTTCAAACCATCATCATTCGCAGAATGATGAAAATTTTATCAATCATCCTGAAAAGCCCTTCGAAGAATAATCCCTTATAGATTGACGGGTAAATCTCACCTATCAAAACTTGACCTCTTGATTGCATTCCTTAATGAGCAATCAAGAGGCTCTAACTTTCTCAATTCAATCTATTTCACATTACCTGACATCTGAATGATCCGCATTCCTCATTAAGGAGGACGACGCTGATTAGATTCATACAACATGTTTTGAGAACTTTGACCAGGGAATGGGTTTGGATTAGGGAGACCATAGTAAGGATAATAAGGACTTGTCTGATAAGGGTAGTATGGATTGGTTGAATAATTTGGATAAGGTGTGTATGGATTCACCGGTTGCATTGGCATAACAGGTTGAACCTGTTGAACAGGTTGAACATATTGATACTGAGGTGTTACCGGCATTGCTGTCGGGGGATTCACGTTAGTATATGCAAACGAAAAGGAACTGATGAGCGTAGCAATGGGAAGAAGCGCAAGTAAAGCTAGAGACTTAAAATACTTTTTCATAATCGCTCCATGCATTTACTAATTTAAGATCACAATTTCAGTATAGGATTAAGAAAATAATTATTCAAACTAGAATAAGTGCAAAATTTCATGTTTTAAATTTTAAAATTTCTCATCTTATTTAAGCTAAGTAAATTAGAGCGAAATGGATATTTTGCATATTTTGCATCATTCATTTCCTTGCCTTATCCAAATTTTGTAATCTTTCAGACCGTCAATTTTTTAATCCCTTTTTGATACAGTGAGCCAGTTCTAGAAAAATGGAATAGGCTGTCTGATGATATTATCATAGTAAGATTTATCTCTTTTTTTGACGTCTTCAGCGTTTTTGGTGGGGTTCTTTACGCTTTGGACGACGATTTTTTCAGCTTGAGAATAGGGCTGGCCTTCCTTAATCCAGGCAATTTACCCGACCATCTCCCTATCGAAAAAATTCGCGCAGGAAATTTCATTCAGCGCAATCCGATTTTAGCTTCGTTCGCTGTTTTAGAGATTAAGTTTGAGCTCTCATAGGCAGTATATTTGCTCAGAATGGCTAATTTTTGCGAACTTTCGTAAACATTTTGCAACCATGAAAGCTCAATGTCTGCTGTATTTTCTCCCGAGAAGAGGTTGTGTTATCCAGCGTTATGAGTAAATTTCCATGGTTCGGGTTCCGAACAATTAAAGAGGCTCTGCCTCCTTAAATTCTCCGCCAAAGGATCAAGAGACCCCTTTGGACTTCCAAAGTCCGTTATTTCACCCTTAGTATTATGGGCTATTTAAGGTGATTACAGTGATTGATTTGAGCATTACAAAATTTTGTTTTCAATCAAACCTTCCAATTCTTTCCAAATAAAAAAAATATTGCTCTTGACGCCAAAGTAAAGAAACGCTAATGTTTTTGATCTATTCGAATTTGCTCGGATGGTGAAATGGTAGACACTAGGGACTTAAAATCCCTTGGGAAGTAATTCCCGTGCTGGTTCGAGTCCAGTTCCGAGCATGCCAAACCGCAAGAAGGTAAATCTTTGAACAAGATTTAGTTACCTTCTTTTTTAAAGAGCTTAAGTCTTCATTGACTTAAGCTGCTTTATTATTAAGATCAGTTTTGTCCAATCCCTGTCGTAATCGATTCTGAGAGATTATTTTCAAGGTTAAATCTTATGATGCGCTGGCTAATTGACGAATTCAACCTCTTTACCCATATAAAATCAATCAACAAAACGTCATTTGCTGATTTGCCGATGATTTTTTAACCTAAAAACCACTGATTGATTCTGATTACTGGGCTGTATAAGGAATTTTCTGTTTTTGTTATTTCATTCTGTTTATTGTATGATCTTTTCTTAACACATTGGTTGTTAACTTTATATATAAAAAATAGATTAGCATATTATGTCTGCGAATGAGGCTTAAGCGAGAATTAAGATAAATAGATTATTGGAACAAGAGAACTGGCGTTTCTTTGATGATGAGAATGGTCCAGCAAATGTTCGTTTAGAGCCTGGGGTGTTTAATTTTCAAGGGCCTCAGCACGTTTCCAGTCATTTAGCAGTTCTTGTTGATGCAATGCCGCCCACTCCATAATGAGACTTAGTGCTTTTGGTGAAATAACCTTTCAATATTCCCAAAGGGGTAATTCTGCAGCTAATCAAAGATAATTATATCAATTACGCAAATTTTACGCACTAGACTGAAAGGACTGGTAAGAATCAGCATATAGCAGCATAATCCATCTGCTAGAAGAAGCACAAATGATGAAGGATAAAACAAGACCACGAGTTGCAAAAGAATGAAAAACTATTTATATGATGCTAATCAGGTTAGATATGAGCTTCATCAAACAAACGAAGGCAAGCCTTACAACTGGTTATTTTTTCCTGGTGGCCCTGGTGCAGATTCAAGTTATCTTCGTAGTCTTGTTGATGAATTAAAATTGTCTGGCAATGTGTGGTTAATTGATTTGCCAGGAAATGGAAGCAATATTGTTGAAGGTTATTCTGAAAATTTTGACCAATGGGTTCGTCTTTTTCCTGGTATTATCCAGCAATTTGATAATCCTGTATTAGTTGGACATTCATTTGGAGGCATGTTTCCATTACTTTTTCCAGAGCTTGAAAATTACTTAAAAGGATTTGTAATTCTTAATTCGGCTCCAGCTTTATGGTTAGAAGAGGCTGTTTCATATTCGAAGCAATTTGATTTACCTGACCTTAGCAAAGAGATGCAAGAGTTTACTTTAAATCCAAATTCAGAAACATTCAAGGCCGCTTTAGATGCTTGTATGCCTTACTATTTCCCGAAAAAGACATTGAAACAAGGAAAGGAATTACTTTCGCTAGTTTCTTTTCAATATCAACCCGCTGTGTGGTGGCAAAGAAAAGCGATAGAATCAAACTTTTCTGCAAAATGGATACCACAAAAAGTGCCCACCTTAGTGATTGGATCTAAATACGATTGTATCTGTCCTTTTTCCTTATTTAAGAATGATAAGAGATTCCAGCGTTCCAATGTGGAATTGCTTTTTATAGAAGATGCTGGGCATATGATTTGGGTGGAAAATCCTTCGGCTGCAAAGGAAGCATTTAAGAACATTGCCTCTCGATTAGGTGAAATAACCTAGAAGATTCATTGGAAACTGATCTGCAAAAATAAAAGCAAAATTTAAAAATCAATGTTAACTCAGGAACCATAATATACGACGCACTACTCGTATAGCCGCCACTATTCCTATGCTTTCAAAGCACTGTTGCCAATTGCGGGAATAACAATTATACATTCCCATATTCATAAATAAATCTTCAGTAGGTTGACTAATTAACGGATTATTTTCCGAAAATAGTTTTATAATAATCCTAGCATACAAATTGATCAGACAAGCGTTTCCATTCTCTTCGAGGCATCTTTTCATAGTCAACGTATCCACAGCAAAATCAGTCAAAAAAGAAAGAGATTTCTTGGAGGTTAATTCTTTAAAAAACTTTTGACTTTTAGAAACCGCCGGAAATCCAGATTCGAAATGGTTAAATAGAAATTTAGGCCCGAACTTTTCATACGCAAGCGATTTTTTTTCCCAGTTTGGAGAGAGCCTTTCACAACTGACGGGCAATTGAAGTTGAGGTTTATCGGCCCGAGTACACACAGCATGAACCACTGTCGTTTGATTCATCAAGCCGCATTGATAAAACATTCCATGGGATGAAAGGGCATTCATGTACTACCTATCCAAATTATATTTGGAAGCAATATAGATAACTGCTTGTTCGTTTTGTTCAAATGACGTGTCAATGATTTCTACAAGAGAAAAACCCTCCTTTTCTAGTAGATGTTTTAACTCGAAACGATAGTACCAGCGAATAGTATATTCCTCTTCTTCTGCATGACTGAATTGTCCATCAATCCATTTTTCATAGCGAGTTTGAGTCTTTTCGACCTGCTCCTTGAAATAAGCGACAGTTGTTGATTTGTTGACAATTTTAGAACCTTCGGAACTTTGAGCTATTCTTTTCGAGGTAATAACGGGAGACTGATCTGAGAGAGCAAAACCTTGGATATTTTCTTTGATTCCATTCCAAGGAACATACGTTTCGAGGACCAATCGTCCACTAGGAAGAAGGGCCTTTTGTAGTTGACAGAGAGTCTGTAGAGCTTCTTCATCATCCTTAATCAGTTGAAAGGAGCCTATTGCAATGAAAATCAAGTCGTATTTTTTCGGCAAGGAAAGAGTCTGGAGCGTTTGATTGTATAGCAAAACATCAAGTCCCTGCTTTTCGCAACGTTTTTTACAACTATCGAGCATGTGGTTAGAGCTGTCGACTCCTTCCACAACAATACCCCGTCTTAGCAGGGGAATAAGCAGCCTTCCCGATCCACACATCGCCTCCAAAACGGGACCATTTGCCGTTTTAAGAAGTGCCTCATAAAAAGCGATTTCCCTGGGACCTGCTTCAGGCTTTGTTAAATCATAAAATTCAGTGCATAGATTTGAATAGGGTGGTTTTAACCCATTTATATCTTGGATCAATTCTTTCATACTCAAACGCATCTTGTAATGAGGCACAGGATGCCATGTAGCAATAAATTGACCGACAATTTTGAAACCTGCTTTTTCATACACATGAATAGCACGAGCATTCGTTGCTTCGGGATCAATGAAGACTTCAACGGCATGTGAAAACTTTTGTGTTAAAAATTCTTGAATCATCGGTACTGCAAGTCCCTTCCCCATGAATTGTCTGTCGCAAATGAAAAGATCTAAAGTGATCGCCTTTCCTTCTTCTTGGCGCTCGAAGAAATCGCTTTCATCTTCGGCAATTTCAGAGGTCATGAGATAAGCAAAAGGGATTCCATGGCTATAAGCAATCCAGTGTTCATGCAGAGAAGGACCCTTAAAGAACTTTTCCAAGTCATTTCGGGTGTTTTGCAAACCATCCCCATGAAGCCACTCCTGAATATGATCTTGGGCTAGCCAATTCAGCAAAAGCTGTTTTTGTTCCGAAGTGATGTGAGCAAAAGTAAGATTAGATTTAGATAAGGTCTCTGACATTTTTCTCTTCTCTGTCTCTACTTTACTCGATTATCAGGTTTGAAGAAATGTTTCTTTTTGTAGACTTCTCTTCCGTGCGCTATCCGTACAATTAGAATAAGCAATTTTTGGTCTTGAATACTATAGACTATACGATAATCACTTTGTCTGATGCGGAAAAGTCCTTTTTCTGTGCCTTGAAGAGGCTCAATTCCTTCTTGAAGACTTCTTGAAAACGATAGAGATAAAAAAGGTTCTTGAATGAGCGTTAGAGCAAATTGCAGGAAAAGAAGTCTGACCTAATGGATGCTTCTTCAAAAGCCATTCCATCTTGTTCTTCATCTGTTTCTATTACTATTTGTGAAGGATGATGAAAAACGAACAGCTCCTCAATGTGAATGGGCACTCCCGAACACGGGATTAAAATGCTTAAAAGCTTGTTCTGATGCCGCAGGACAATGATTCACTAAACCTGCAACTTGAACCCGAGGTAGCTGTTCGAAATGATATTATGCCAATGACGCCAATTTATTCCAGTTTTTTTTGAACTGATTTCATGAATCAATTGATTCCTCATGCTTATTATGGCTTTTCATGGAATATACGGAAATTGTGAGCGAGTTTCCTTCGAAATCATAGATGCAGCTTCTCCTAATACTTCAAACTCACGCATAATTGCAGAGGCAAAAAAGCGGTCAGAATCGAGGTCTTGACGATTTTGTCTTTTGGAATAGAGATTTTGGGACGGATCATTTTTTCTAACTCCAGATTGCAAGCTTCTAATTTACCATTAATTGTTATTGTAATAATAAAGCCAGTCCTTGCCAACTAGAAATTAATCATCTGCTCAGGAGGCAGATTGGCTACATCCAGATGATGCTCCAATTTTCATGGTTTTTATGGATTAAATTTTTTGTAAATATTTTCATTAAGATCTTTTGCTGAACGATGTGTTACTTCAAAAGGTTCAATAGATGTTTGGAAGGGAAAATTTTGTTTAGGAATTCAATAAATACGCTTTTTAGCTACAAGATTGTCTCGCGATTAATTTGTAGTAACTTAAGGTTAACCCATATTTTTAGGAGGTGGATTATTTATCATGTTCATGTAGTCATAAACTTTTTTAACCCATTCTGTATGATTATAATTCCCATCGCAAAGAGCAGCAATTGGATTTTGTTGACATTCTATTCAATGGTCCGTCCCGGTAGTTTTAGCATGTTTGAAAAAAAACGTGTCTGCGCTAATGAACCAAAAAATTGTCTAATGGGGCCATCTTTGGAATAAGTGAAAGTTTTTCGATAATTCGCACCCATTTTCAAGGGCCGATCCGCCACCTCCAAGTTGAGGCGGACACAGATTGCTGCCGCTTAAATTACCATACAAATTGTCCTGCAATACATTCCCGTGATCATCATATTGATACGTGTGGGCAAAAGTGAGCCCACTTCCAATCGTCTCAAAAGTACGCGCTAAAAGGCAGCCCCTATCTTTAGATAATTCAGCACCCCAGATCAGCGCTTCCCGCGTATAATGAGCACCCGTTTGATGAAATTTATCCAAATAC